>Ga0081455_10004767_pt1 | contig 15064 bp, 14 predicted proteins | sample TabmetS3T2R1_FD_70207 | JGI IMG/M metagenome (GOLD analysis project Ga0081455, IMG submission 70207) | Tabebuia heterophylla rhizosphere microbial communities from the University of Puerto Rico - S3T2R1 | ecosystem: Host-associated > Plants > Roots > Rhizosphere ... | reverse complement strand
GCCGACAAACTGAGCGTCGAGTACAGCTCCCTCGCCGGCTATGACCCGCGGGACGTGATTGGTTTTTTCCAGACGCTCAACCGCATGCAAGAAAAGGAAGGGCAAGGGATGCCCAACTTTCTCTCCACGCATCCCAATCCCGGGGACCGGATTGAGCGCATCAGAGAAATGACCGCGGGGCGGCCACCCGATAAGCAGGCGACCTCGGCTACTTCACGTTACTTGAACGCGATCGACGGGTTGGTACTCGGCGACGATCCCCGGCAAGGATTTGTCGAAGGAAATGTCTTCTATCATCCGGCATTGCGCTTTCGTTTTCCGGTACCGCGTGGATTCAAAGTGATCAACCAACCGACGCAGGTCGTGATGGTCGAAAATCAGAACCGCGCATTCTTGGGTTTTACTTCGGCCCGGGAAAAATCTCTAGAATCTGCCGCTGCTAAATTTCTCAACCAGCCTGGACTGAGAGTCATTGACCGTGGCCCTATGCGTTCGGGTCAATTCCAGGCCTATGCTGCCGTCGCGGATGCGCGGACGGAAAATGGGCAGGTTGTCAGGGTCATGGTTTATTTCATTGACTACCGGGGCAGCATCTACCATTTTATCGGCTACAGCGCGCCGCAGTCGTTCGGTGCCTTTCGCAGCGTCTTTCTGCAAACCATGCAGGGCTTCGCCGAAATTCAAGATCCTCGGATCTTGAACCGGGAGCCGGTTCGCCTCGCGCTGGAAACCGTCTCGCGCCGGGGGCGCTTCGAAGATTTGATTCCTAAGAGCTTGCCCGCTCCATTCAGGCCTGAAGATGTCGCGCTTCTAAACCAGGTCACTCTAAAAGATGAAATCGAACCGGGAAGAATTGTTAAGATACCCGGCGCCCGCCTCTGACAGTAAAATTAAGACCGCGACGAGAATAGCCCAGGCGTCATTCACAGGCCGGATGAGAGAACAGGGATTCCCGGATCCGCAGCCGGTATCTTGGAACCACGTGGTCGCTTGAGCTTCGAGTTCGCTCTCCGTGATTATCCCGCCGGCCCTTCGCTCGAAAGTAGATTGAGTATCAGACGGATCATCAACTCCTTTTGTCCGGGCTGGCTCTCCGCTACGAGCAGCGCCAGCGCGACCATCGCGTTTTCACCTACACGAGGTTCACCGTCCGACCTGAACAATAGGCCATTACGCCGCAGGTATTCGAGAAACAGCAAAGAGCCGATTCGCTTGTTACCATCCGAAAAAGGGTGATCCTTGATGATGAAGTACAGTAGATGCGCGGCGCGAACCTGAACAGTTGGATACAGCGGCTGGCCATCAAAGGTCTGCTCGATGGCGCCAAGAATCCCGCCTAGCTGATTGCTCCGTTCCTGGCCGAACAGGTCCGACGATTCACCGCGTGCTGCGAGGGATGTTCTCAACTCAGCGATAGTCGAGTGTGCATGCGATAGCGTTAGTTCCGCTGTCGGTTTGACGGGCTTCTCTGGCAAATCAGGCAGGCGATTCTCGTCATATTGAAGCAGCAACCGCCAGGCGCGGCTGTACTGCTGAACGACTTCTAGGACGGCTCGTCCTTCGTCGGTCACCAGGGTGTTTTGATTCAGCGTTCGGCTCAGCAGGTCGATGGCTTGCTCGATCTCACCGAGCCCCTTTTCGCGGAGCCGTTTTTCGTTAACCGTATAGCCGCGTAAAAGGTGATCTTTGAGTGTTCGAGTCGCCCAGATGCGGAATTGGGTACCCCGGTGGGATTTAACTCGATAACCAACGGAAATGATTACGTTTAGGTTATAGTACGCGACCGGTTTGTCCGAGGATGCAATGTGCAAATTTTGCACATTGCTCTTTTCGAGTAGTTCTCCCTCTCGAAAAACGTTTCGCAAATGTTTGGTGATAACCGAGCGCTCCCGTCCAAACAGCTTGGCCATCTGTGCCTGGGTGAGCCAAACTGTTTCCCGTTCCAAACGCACATCCAGCTGAACTCTGCCGTCCGGAGCCTCGTAGAGAACAACCTCGCCGCCATTAAACGAACTTTGCTCTATGCCAACACGGGGACTTTCCCGGGAGCGAAGATTTTGCCGTCTAGCCGCCCGTGATTTGCTAATTCTTTTAACCACTAAGAAATCCTTATCGGTTCGCTCATTCTAGTCGGCAACTCGCAGCTCAATTGCAGAAACAACTCGCTGTCAAATTATTTCTTCCGGAAACAGTTCCACGCTCACAATTGCCCAACTGAACTGTTGCATTTTTTGCACATGTTGCCGCGTCTCATCGGAACTGTAACACACGAAAATTCCTTTCGTTTTCCGGGTGGGCGAGGTGAGGGTATCGCCCCCAGGCGATATATCCAGCCGGTGCTTGATTGCGTAGCCCAGGCTCTACAGCTACGCGAGCAGCCTCTTCGACGACCGTAACTGATGCAATATTTAGGGAAATGTGAAAGCCCAAATTCATTTTTGTCTCTGCTGTGCCAGGTCCTTTTCAGAAATAAAACCTTTCTGTAAGAGAAATTCCCGCACCACGTCTTTTGCCTGGCGCTTTTCGCCGTCGACCTTGTAATTCAGCTGCCGCATCTCCTCGACGGTCAAGAGCCCGCCCAGCTTTCGCAGGGCTTCACCCAGTTCTGGATGCTTGTCCAAAGTCGCTTTGCGGACAACCGGCACGGCATCGTAAGGCGGGAAATAGTGGCGATCATCGATCAGTTGCACGAGGCCGTAACGGCTGATCAAACCATCGGTTGAATTGCCGGCGATAAGATCGACCTGACGTTCCGCCAGGGCGCGGTAAGTGAGCGATAGATCCATCTCACGTATCTCTTGAAAGTGAAAGCCGTAGGTGCGGGCGAAACCTGGATAGCCGTCCGGCCGCGACATGAAATCCTGGCCAAAACCAGCGCGCCACTGTGCGGATATTTTCGCGGCATCGCTGATGGTTTTCAGATTGAACTTGCGTGCGTCTTCGGCGCGCACCAAGATGGCAAAAGTGTTGTTGAACCCCAAAGGTTCCAGCCATTCAGCTTTGAACTCGTTTAGATACCCGGATTTGACTTGGCGGTAGACTTCCTTTGGGTCCGCCGACGGACGACCCTTCAAGATCGCTAGTAGAGCGGTGCCGGTATACTCAACATACGCATCTATCTCGCCGGCCACTAGCGCTTCGTGGGCCAGGGTTCCGCCCAAGTCGAAGCGGCGCTCCACCTGCAAGCCCGTCTTCGCCTCGATCGTCTGTGCGAGCAGTTCGCCGAGAAGGATCTGCTCGGTAAAGTCTTTCGACCCTATCGCAATGCGATCACCAGTTTTTCCTGAATAAGAAAACAGAACGCCGGCGATTGCGAGAACTGCGGCGGCTCCCGCGGATGCCCAGATGATTTTTTTGAACCGCTTGCCGGCAGTGTTACCTACGCGGATCGCGCGTTCGGCGTATCCTAGTATGAGGTCGGCGGCCACTGCGATCAACGCCGCCGGAATCGCGCCTGCCAGAATGAGCACATTGTCATTCATTCTTAGTCCGCGAAAGATGTATCGCCCCAACCCGCCCGCATCGATGGCCGCAGCGATGGTGGCGGTTCCGACGCAGATCACGGTTGCGACTCGCACGCCGGCGAGGATCACTCCCAGGGCGAGAGGCAGCTCGACTTGGAAAAGCAGCTGGCGATCGGTCATACCCATGCCGCGGCCGGCCTCCCGAATCGCCGGATCCACGCCGTTGATCCCCGTAAAGGTATTGCGAATGATCGGCAGCAGTGCGTAAAGCACCAGCGCAACGATCGCGGTGCGCGCGCCGATACCGCCCACTATTTTGACGTGAAAAAGATAGAGATTGAGGGGAATCAGAAAACCGAACAGCGCCAGGCTCGGCACCGTCTGCATGATGTTAGCGAAACCGAGAATGGGTTTGCTGAGGCTTGGCTTCCGCGTGAGTAAAATCCCCAGCGGCACGCCGATAAGAATGGCGATGCCAGTGGAAACGACAACCAAGAAGAGATGTTCTAAAGTCAGCGCGACGACTTCTTGGTGGTTGCGCAAGAGGAACTCGATGAGGCTCACACGGGGCTCCCGGATGATTCCCCATCGGAAACACACGCGGCAAAAGCGCGGGCTTCAGCATCCTTAGACTCGAGCAGGTCGGACGGCGGACCCAAGAGCACCATCTTCCCGTCTTTGACTAGCCCGATTCGGTGCGCGAGCAGCAGCGCTTCACGCACGTCATGGGTGACGAAAACCATGGTCTTTTGGAGCCGCTGTTGAAGACTCCTGAACTCCTGCTGGATGTCGCGACGCGTGATCGGATCGAGGGCGCCGAAGGGCTCATCTAATAGGATCACGGGCGGGTCCGCCGCTAGCGCGCGGGCCACACCGACTCGTTGCCGCTGCCCTCCCGATAGCTGCGCTGGAAAGCGAGCGGCGAAATGATCGGGATCGAGGCCAACCGTGGTCAGCAGTGCACGGGCACGCGCCCGGATCCGGTCCGCCTCCCATCCCTCGAGGCGCGGAACCACTCCGATATTCTCTTCGACGCTCAAATGGGGAAACAAACCGACTTCCTGGATAACGTACCCGATGCGGCGGCGGAGCCGAATCGGATCCCATTCCAAAGTGGGTTTGCCATCCACTTTCACTCGCCCTTCTGTAGGGTCGATCAGACGGTTGATCAGTTTCATCGTCGTGGTTTTGCCGGAACCGCTTCTCCCGAGCAGCACCAGTGTCTCCCCCCGATGGACTTCCAGGCTGAGATCTGAAAGCAAGGTTCTACCGTCCGGAAGGCGAAAACTTACATGGTCAAATTCGATGCTCTTTTCGGAATCCATAGCCTTCAGTTTTTTAACACGCATCTAGCTAGACATTCCAGATAGTTGTCATATAGTTTATTAGATATGCAACGCGACCGCGCACCATTTTCGCCAGACCATCGACGCATCTGGCGCATGGCTGAACCCTCTATCTGGTCTCTCAAAGAAAGCCGTCCCGAGGAAGACCCCGCAACTTCGGTTATGCGAACTCTCTGGGATCAACCGCGTTGGTTAGAAGCTTACCACTTATACGACGACCGCGGCTCGGAACTGTTTGAACAGATTTGCGAGCTGCCGGAATATTATCTGACGCGCACCGAGGAGGCGATCCTAGGGCGTGTTGCCGGGGAGATTGTTGCAGCCGCGCCGGTGGAATGCATCGTCGAACTGGGAGCCGGCTCGGCAAAAAAAACCACCCGTCTATTAACGGCTCAGGTTCAGCAACGGAAAACCGGAATCTTTGCACCCATCGATGTCAGTCTGCCCGGACTGATTCTCTCGCGGGAATTCAATCGAACCCACCTGCCGCAGATCCGCTTCCACGGTCTACACGCGCGCTACGAAGAAGGGTTTGCCAGCATCGATAAGAAATTGCCCACGTTATTCGTTTTTTTGGGAAGCACTATCGGCAACTTTAACGCGGCTTCCTTTGTCCGTTTTTTCAGTCAACTCTCCGACGCTATGGGCCCCCGCGATTTTTTATTGCTCGGCGCAGATCGAATAAAAGACATCAAGGTGCTGGAACGGGCTTACGCCGACTCCCAGGGACTGACAGCGGAGTTTATTCTCAATGTCTTCGTCCATATCAACGGTCTGGTCGGCAGCAATTTTGATCTCGCCAAAATGCGTTACCATTCCTGGTATAACCCCGAGTGGCAACAAATCGAAATGTACGCTGTATCCAGTGCCGCGCAGGAGATCCGTTTTCCTTCCTTCAATACTTCGTTTCACTGGCAGAAAAACGACCGGATACTCGTGGAAATTAGTCGGAAGTTCGACCCGGAGCGGCTGCAGCAACAGTTACGCTTTTTCAACCTGCAGCCGGTCCAACACTTCACCGACCCTAACGACTGGTTTTCGCTGCTGCTCTTCAAAAAAGCGGCGAACTGATCTGCATCACAGCTTTACCAGGGCAGCAAGCTTGGCTTTCGGATTTGATCCGTCGAGCTCAGCGCCAGATTCCCCAAGTCGATTCCCAGAGACTTAGAAATACGACGATGCCGAATGTGGTGATGACGGCTCCTGAGATTTTGTGAATCCAACCCAAGGCGCCACGACTGAAGCGATCGCGAAAGAGAAGGAGCGCAACCTCGAGCGCCAACCACCATAAAACTGAACCCGCAAAAACCCCTCCGGCCAAGAGCGCAGCAGCGAAGTAGCGACCGCTCAGGCTCCTTATTCCCCAACCGGCATAAATTGCAACGAAAGATAAGATAGTCACCGGACTGGAAACGGTCAGAAGAAAAGTCGTCGCGTAAGCTCGCGCCAATCCGCCCACATCGCCCACCGGTGCTGGTGTCGCCGGCTCGGTTCGGTAGATTTTTATGCCGAGATAACAGAGGAAAACCCCACCGACTGTGCGAAGGAATGTCTGATGATCAATCAAAAAGTCAGAAATTAAGGTCATCCCAAGGGCGGTGATTCCCGCCGCCAGAGCATCGGCGGTGGCGACTCCCATCCCGGAAAACAAACCGTGGAGGGGCCCCCTCGACAGCGCCCGATTGACACACAATAAGCCCAGAGGACCAACCGGTACCGCTACCATGAGGCCGATGATAATTCCCAGTAGTAGGAGATCAATTGGCATTCGTTGAGATTACCAGTTTGACATGCTAACGGGCACAACGAAATCCAATATTGTGGTGACCGCCACGTGGGTTGCGCGATACATGTCGTCCGCGCTGAGTCGTCGTTAGTTCCTCCGGCGGAGAATCATGACCACCACCGCGGGTTACCCGCACCTGAAGGCGGTTTAGATCCTCGCGTCCGTCGTTTGGGTTGTATGGATAAGGAAGATAAGCGCTGCTGACCCATTCCCAGCCATTTCCGGCTAGATCCAGAATGCCGTAGGGACTCGCGCCTTTCGGTAAGCCCCCGACGGGTCGGAGATCGTTCCAACCCGCACCGAAATGCGCCCGACTCCGGTCCGGCATCTCGTTTCCCCACGGGTATTTTCTGCCATCGGTTCCACGTGCGGCTTTTTCCCACTCGGCTTCGGTAGGCAAACGCTTTCCATGCCATGCACAGTAAGCCACGGCGCCATACCACGACGCTTCCACCACCGGATGATTCTCAGAGCCCGCATCCGCCGTCCACTTACCTCCCCGACGGTGAATCCGCGCGTCGTTGTCATCGATGTCGTACCAAGCTTGTTCGTCAACCGCCTGGGTACCCTTGGCGCTTAGAAATTGCGCGAATTGTGCGTTCGTCACCGGCGTTCGGTCGATGAAAAATTCACCGACATCGACCTGATGCTGCGGCCGCTCGTCCTCCGGACCATCGCTACTGCCCATGAGAAACATTCCGCCAGGGATGCGAACCATCTCAACATTGTTTTTTGAGTCAACCGCGGCATGAACTTGGCTGCTCAACAACTGGCACAAAATAAGAGCGGTGCTACTCGCGATAAAGACATCGCGCTGCGTGATCATAATATCCGCGTCTCAACTATTTCCAACGCATGGTACGTAATGGTTTCTTTATTGGCAAGAGAATCTTGTCAGCTTTTCCTCGATATGCCAGATTGGCAAGTCATGAACAGGCCGTTGAAAAAGACTCATATGCTTTTGCCGATCCCCTGAGCTTTGTCGAAGGGTGCGCTCGACCGATTTCGCGTCAACGTACAAGAAGAGTACGCCTCCGCTCATCGCTCTTCGCGCGCCTCGCCTCTGAGATCTTTTTGATCAGCCTGTAAAAAGAGTTTTTAACACTCTGATGAAAAACAGTTTTCAGCGCCGGGGTATCGTTGAAGGATTCTTCGGACCGCTCTGGAGCATGGCGCATCGCAAAGCTATCTTTGAGTTTGGCGCGGCTCGCGGCATGAACACCTACCTCTACGCGCCAAAGGACGACCCCTATCACCGGGAGCGCTGGACTGAACCGTATCCACGCGATCAGTGGCGAACATTATGGCAATTAATCCGCCAAGCGCAGGCCCAGAGAATTGATTTTGCTTACGGTTTTCATCCCGGCAAAGGATTGTGCTTTTCTGATAAAGCACCCCTTCGTGCTCTGCTGACAAAAGCACGCCGATTCTACGACGCGGGGGTAAGAACGTTTGCCGTGCTATTCGACGACATACCGTCTACGCTCGAATTCGACAGAGATCGCAAATATTTTAGGGAAAGCTTGGCGCGAGCTGAAGGGAGCTGGCTAGAAGAAATTCAAACCGCACAACCTAGTGAGTGGCGAGATGTCGAATGGTGGATTTGTCCTTCCTATTATACCGCCGACCCTTTACTGGCGCGTCTCTTCGGTCCCTTCGAACCAGATTTTTTGGAAATTTTGAGCGAATATCTCCCGCCTAACGTTGCCTGCTTCTGGACCGGGCCGTCAGTGGTTTCCAAAAGGATCGGCTTGTCCCAAGCTCAAAAGACCGCGACATCTCTCAAGCGCCGGCTGTTACTATGGGACAACTATCCGGTCAACGATCTCTCCATGCGGGATGAACTGCACCTCGGGCCCCTCCAAGGCCGCGATCCAAAATTGCCGCGAGCCGTTTACGCCTATCTCAGCAATCCGCTGCTGCAAGAAAGCCTGGGTTTCATCCCGCTTGCAACCTGTTTCGATTACGCCACCGACCCGGTCCACTACCACCCGGAATCGAGCTGGCGGAAGATTGTGTGCGACCTCTTCGGTGCCGAGTCGTTGCCGCCTTGGCGCGCTCTGCGGCGATTTTGTGAAGAACACCGGCGCGCGAAAAAGACCAAGCGCGCATTGCGTTTCACGCATGTCGAACGCCAAAAATTAAGAATCGCCGACGATTACATTCACGAACACCGCAGGACAAAATGGGCCCGCGAGATTCGCCCGTGGCAGGAGCTTTTGCGGCGAGAGTTGAAATAGGGCCTCCGCGGATTGTCATGGCCGCCGATTTGCGGTACATGACGGGATATCTGACATGAACTTGGAGGAGTCCCACCATGGCCCATGAAAACAAATACATTCAAGTCGACGGTTTGAAGACACGCTACATCGAGGACGGCGCGGGACCAGCTGCTATCTTGCTTCACGGCGCTTCTCTGGGATCATCCGCCGATGTTTTTGAAAGAAACCTTAAGCCTCTGGCGAGCGCCGGCGTGCGCGCGATCGCCTATGATCAGCCCGGCTTCGGTCTCACTGACAATCCGACAGATTACTCGGTTGCCTATCGCCGCCGATTTATCATGATGTTCATGGATGCTCTCGGACTGCAGAGCGCGGCCATGGTGGGTCACTCCCAAGCCGGGAATATGGTCGTAGCGAACGCCTTCGAACATCCAAAAAGAATTTCTAAAATCATGATCCTTGGAACCGGTAGCCTCCTGCCGCCCTTGCCCGAAGGACAAAAAGTCGCGAGGGGACCCACGGAGGGCGAAGAAGGCACCGCCGTGGAACCGACCCTCGAGCAAAGCCGCGCGTTGCTGGAGCACAATCTCTTCAATCACAACTTGATCACGCCGGAAGCGCTCGAAATCCGCCAGCGCATGAGCGTCGGCAAGAACTTTGAAGCATTTTTGAAACGCAGCGGCGCGGGCCAGGGCGGCGGTGGAGCAAAGGACGCGAAACCGATGTGGCAGAGGCTGGTGGAGCTCCCCTGCCCTTTGCTATTGATGTTTGGCAAAAATGATCGCGGCAATGCGTACGAGCGCGCCGCATTGCTCAAGGAAAAATACCCCCAGCTCAATCTGCATATCATCGACGGTTGCAAACACCTCGTGCAATGGGATGCGGCAGAGGAGTTTCACAAACGAGCCGCACAATTTCTTCCCAATTAGACCTCGCTTGATCGTCCTCGAAGAGTGGCGTAAGCAATTATCATGGGAATCACGCCGGCCGTCCGGGCAACCCCAGGCGGCCTACTTTCTGCCATTAGTGCTGGTAACCTGATCTCAACCATGCGCGAGTTTCGCGCCCGGACTCTCGATCTCGTCATTGATCTCGACGACGAGCAGATGATCGGGCCGCGCCTCGCCATCGTCAATCCGCCGCTTTGGGAAATCGGACATATCGCCTGGTTCGCAGAATATTGGATATTGCGCCATCTCAGAAAGAAAGCACCGCTCCTCGAAAACGGGGACCAACTTTATAATTCCACCGATGTTGTCCACGACACCCGCTGGGACTTAGTATTACCCCCACTCAAGAATACGCGCCGCTATATGGCCGAGGTTCTCGATCGTTCCATTGAGTATATCGACCGGACTTCCGAACTCACGTCGGAAGAGTATTACTTTTACTTGCTGGCCACCTTCCATGAAGGCATGCATGCCGAAGCGCTGGCATATACCCGGCAAACCCTTGCCTACTCCGCACCGAATTTCATGCCTAATAAAATTCTCCCAAACGATTCCGCCGGTGCTCTGCCGGGTGATGCCGAAGTTCCCGGGGGAACTTTCCTCATCGGTGCGACACCGGATTTTCCTTTTGCTTTCGACAACGAGAAATGGGCGCATCCCATCGAAATCAAATCCTTTCGCATCGCTCGCGCACCGGTAACCAATGGCGAATTTCTTGCCTTCGTCGAAGACGGCGGCTACCGCAAAGCTCAGTTCTGGAGCGAATCGGGCTGGCGTTGGCTAGAAGGCAGTGGGTCCTCTGATCTGGAACGTTCGTTTACCCAGTTTTTCAACAAGAACATCAATGAATCAAGGGAACCGTATGGTTTTAAAGAAAAACTTGATCACCCGATCTACTGGCGACGGGAAGTCAACGGTCGCTGGCAGCAGCGGGTCTTCGGAGACTACATCCCGCTGAATGAAAACCTGCCGGTGGTTCACGTCAGCTGGTATGAAGCCGAGGCCTACTGCAATTGGGCTAATCGGCGGCTACCCACTGAGGCGGAATGGGAAGTTGCCGCTTCTGCGGAACCGCTCAACGGCTTAAGCGAACGCCGGCGTCATTTTCCTTGGGGCGATGATCCCCCCACACCCGAGCGCGCTAACTTGGACTGGCGCTCAGGTCTGGCCCAAGTGGGAGCCTACGAGACCGGCGATAGCGCCTTCGGCTGTCGCCAGATGATCGGCAATGTATGGGAATGGACAACGAGTAATTTTATGCCTTATCCAGGGTTTATCATAGATCCCTACAAGGAATACTCTAAGCCGTGGTTCGGCACCCATAAGGTTCTCCGCGGCGGCTGCTGGGCGACTCGTTCACTGCTGATTCGTAATACCTGGAGAAACTTTTATACGCCGGATCGCCGCGACGTCTGGGCCGGCTTTCGAACCTGCGCAAAATAATCAGGCACGTGCGAATACAGCTCATCACGCCGGCGCCGTTGCAGCTTAACAACGGCAACAAGATTACCGCTCTGCGGTGGGCACGGATCTTACGTCAACTGGGCCATCGTGTTAACGTTCAGCGGTCCTATGATGGCGCGCGCTGCGATTTGTTGATCGCGCTCCATGCCCGGCGCAGCTATCCATCTATCGAAAAATTTCACCGTCTCTACACAGAACTACCGTTGTTTGTCGTTCTGACCGGAACCGATCTCTATCGTGACATCCGAAGCGATGGCAATGCCAAGCGCTCCCTTGAACTCGCTACTCGTTTGGTCGCACTGCAGAAAATGGCGTTGGTTGAACTGCCGAAGCATTTGCATTCTAAGACTCGCGTTATCTATCAGTCGGCGAAACCTTATCGAGCGCGGACACGATCAAAGAAGCGAATCTTTGAAGTTTGCCTCATCGGCCATCTTCGAGAGGAAAAAGATCCACTACGGGCAGCCCTGGCGGCGCGGCGCCTCCCTCCGGAATCCCGCATCCGGGTCGTACATCTCGGTCTTGCGCTGGATCATCGCCTGGAGAAACAGGCGCGGACGGAAGCGGCACACAACCGTCGTTACCGCTGGCTCGGCGAGCGACCCCATTGGAAAACAAGACAGATTCTGGCGCAGAGTGATCTCGCAATCATCACTTCACGCATGGAAGGAAGCTCCAATGTTTTGTCGGAAGCGCTGGCTTCATCGGTGCCAGTCGTGGCCTCCCGCATACCCGGCTTAATCGGGACTCTGGGCAAGAACTTTCCCGGCTACTTCCCAGTCGGTAACACCAAACGACTCGCTGATTTGCTGCAAAGAAGCGAAAGCGACAAAAAATTTTACCGCCGTTTGAAACGCCACTGCGAGAAACTGTCCTATCTAGTCCGCCCTAAGCGCGAACTCGACGCCTGGCGCCGTTTGCTCCGAGAAGTCAGTCAAACGAAAATTGTTGGTGATTCCCAGAAAACAAATACACGGACTTATTCTCGCGGCTCTTCGTGAATCCACTGTTTCACCCACGGCAGCAAAAGATAGGCAGGCATCGACAGTAGAAAAGTGATCGCAAAATAATTGCCGTACCCGAAGCGCTCGGCTCCCACGCCGCTGATACCACCAACTAAACGGCCGGTGAGAGAAAAAATTGAGGAGAGAAAGGCATATTGAATTGTCGCGTGCTCTTTCTGGCAGATATTCATAAGAAAGGCCAAGAAGGCGGCGGTCCCCAAACCGCCGCTGAGAGATTCGAACATCGACGCGCCGTAAAGCCCGAAACGCCCGAGATTCATCCAGTCAACAAACGAATAGCCCAGATTGGAGACCGCTTGAAGTAAGCCCAGAAACCAGACCGCGTGAAAAATTCCGAAGCGAGATATGAAGCCTCCGCCGAGCAAAGCGCCGAGAATGCTAAGGACGATGCCGAACGTGGTGGGGAATAGACCGATCTGAAACATCAGATCATCCTGCAGGGGCCAGATGGATTTGCCATAATCGACCCAAAAAGGCTTCACCATGGGCCCGATGGCAAACTCGCCGAGTTTATAGGTAAGAACGAACAATACGAGTGGAATCACTTTCCACGTCCCGGCCCAACCAAGAAATCCTTTAAGCCAATGCTCTCGCGCTTCCTCAGGTAAGCCGAGCCGCGGGATCAGGAGGAGAGACAATCCAAGCAGAGTGAAAACAATGCCCGCCAAGGCGAAGAGTCGATTCCACGCTAACGCTGCTGCGAGGAAAACCATTCCACCGCCGAACATGACAAGCGCTAGCCGATAAGCCGACGCCCTGACACCGTTTGCGACCCCTTCTTCCTCACGATTGACCAACCCCACCGAATAGGAATCAATGGCAACATCTTGGGTTGCCGACAGGGTTGTAAGGGACAGAATGAGCAACAAAATGATCCAGCCCACACTAGCAACATCGACGAAAGGCAAAGCAAACAAAATTGTCGCGATTCCCAGCATGCAGCCCAAGATCCACACTCGGCGGTCGCCATAGCGATGCACCAGCGGGGACCAAAGGACTTTCAGAGAATAAGGAAGCTCAAGCAGACGAAGCCCGCCGATGGCACGCAGCGACACGCCGTGCAGCCGAAAATAAACCGGCAAAACCTCCCATAGAATCGCCGCCGGCGCCCCTTGAACCAGATAGAGCAAGGCCACGACCCCGAGCTTCTTTTTTGCCTGCTTCGAGTAGCCCTGGGCGCCCAAAAAACTCCAGATGTTGATTCGCATCGATCTGTAAAACCAATATTTTATCAGCCACAGCCAATCTTCGCACTATAAAAAGCAATTTGGCCAATCTCACTGTAGAAGCCGGTCGAAAACACAGGTCCAATTGCCCGCTCTGGAAAGCTCGCCCCTCTATCGCCCAGATATGAATAGGCCGGTTCGGAGCAGCTAGCGGCGGAGAATCGACCAAAGAGTTTAAGTCGACGAGGTGATAAGTTTACGTGTGGAGATGGGTCCGATGCTAAATTCGATCGTGTCGAAGGTGAAAAGAAATCTCCGCTCCAGTAACCATACTTTTTCCAAAGAGGAGAAAAACTAGCGCCCACAACCCTTGGAGAAAGAGGACGACGGCCGGATGCCAGGCTGCCTCGATACCGGCGGGGAGGTCGACTGTAGGAGCGCCTTCGGCTGGAAGGAGGTAGAGCAAGGCAAGGGCGAGAAGAATCGCTAAGATACCCATGACTTGATATGCCGATATCCTGCCGCCGCCACGGTAGTCAGCCCGTAGTGTTTCCGATAGCGAACGCCATCCCTGGGTTACGGCGATCGTCAGCATGAAAGCAACGCCGAAGCTGCCTTTGAGAAAGAGAAAACTCGCTGTTAGACCCGCCAAAATGTAAACCAGGGACGTCATAGCCTGAATGGGAACTACCTGCATGCCTTCCATTCCACTTGCGTAGGAAATTTTTTTCATTTTACCCGAGAAGACGAAGTGTCGGCGACCGAGAAGTTTTTGGAGAATCGGTGAGCTGCAGAAAGCGACACGCCGTAGCAGCAGCCGAAGCTGATGCATGCCAAACGACCGAGAGCTTCGCCGAAAGTGTACGCAATCATTACCGCAGCCAGAGCCGGCACAAGAGGCACGCGTCTGACGCCTACCTCCGGCAACACCAGGTTAAAAAAATGAAGAACTACGGGAGCAACGAAAATTCCAACAAAAAAGGCGCCTGCGACTGTGAACGTACAGGATTTGCCTTCCACCAGACGCGCAACCCATTTCGCGGCAGGCAAACAAAGCAGCAGTACCGCAAGAATGAGTGCCAGGGTAACCGTCGTCGGAACATGCAAGGAGCCTAAGAGAACGATGAGCAAACCTGCACCGAAGACCAACGCATTAGCCGTGAGCAGACCATAGTAGGTGAAATTGAGTCCATGCCAACGGCCGCTGGAGTCTTTCAGAATCGGAACGGAGGCGAGAAACTGCCAACGTTCATCCGGAAGACATTTAAACGCCCAGGTTGCCAAGCCTCCCAGAAGTAAGCCCAACGACAGCACAAAGGCTTCGCTAGAAATCATCGGGACCTCCTTTTTGTCGTTTGCGATGGCCGATGGTAGAGCGAACCTGGATATCGGTTTCGACTAACGGTCGACCCAGACCCTCCGAGTACCGGCTCTCGACATCGGTACGATACAGGTTGCGAATGAGATCTTCGGAGAATTCCACCCGGTCTTTTTGAAACAACAATACCGTGGTGCTGCTTCCAGGACGAAAGAGACTCTTGGGACAGCCGCGTTGGAGAAACATTCCAATCTTGACGGGCTGCGGGTCTTCGTATTCCGATTCGCTGCAGCACTGCACGATATCACCCACCATGAGGGCGA
>Ga0081455_10004765_pt1 | contig 15067 bp, 15 predicted proteins | sample TabmetS3T2R1_FD_70207 | JGI IMG/M metagenome (GOLD analysis project Ga0081455, IMG submission 70207) | Tabebuia heterophylla rhizosphere microbial communities from the University of Puerto Rico - S3T2R1 | ecosystem: Host-associated > Plants > Roots > Rhizosphere ... | reverse complement strand
GCCGGTGATCGCGAAGGTCTTGCCGGGATACTGGAGGTGGACGAAGAGCCATTGGCCGTCGGGCGAGTAGCAGGCGCCCGACATCTCGGAGCGGCCGATGGCGCCCTTCGGGCCGTCCTCCCAGCGGTGCAGGTCGAGCGGCGCGTCGACGCGCGCGAAGGTGACGATGTCGCCGGCCGGGGTCAGGCAGCGCAGGAAGTTCGTGCCACCGTCGACGTCCTCGCCGTCCCCGTCCTCGCAGACCACGACGCCGCCGCGGGGGCTGACGGTCAGCGCGTCGGGCTGATCGAGCACCGCCTTGGACCGCGATTCGTAGAGCAACGTCAGGGCGCCGTGGCGGTTTCCCTTGGGCGTGTAGCGCCAGATCTGGCCGCGGCCGGCGTCGCCGGACTCGCTGGCGACGAAGTACACGCTGCCGCCCGACCACTTCGCGCCCTCGAGCCCGACGAAGCGCGCGGCGCCGCGGGCGCGGCCAAGGGCGATCACCGTGGCCGTCGCGGGCTCCTTACGCGCCCTGCCCGCCCTCGCTAGCCTGCCGGGCCCCGCTGTCCGGTCGGTGTCGCCGTCCGGTCCCGCGGGCGGGTCCAGCGCCGTCCCGGCCACCGTCAGACCTCCTCGGCCAGGGCCGCCCCGATCTCGGTCGCGTCACCTTCCTGGACGACCCGCCCGTCCTCGAGGAGACCGGCCCGAGGGCCGTCGCCCGCGTCGTAGCTCAGCAGTCGCATCGCCGCGGCAGCCTAGCCGCCGCGCGGACGCGGGGGTAGGTTCGGCAGATGAGGATGAGGGGAGTCGTTCTTGCCGCGCTTGCCTCGGTCGCGCTCACCGCCCCGCCGGCGCTGGCCGCCGCCACGCCGGCGAAGCCGCCGCTGCGCCAATGCCACGTCGGCTTGCCGCGGCCCTTCCAGTGCGGCCACATCATGGTCCCGGTGCGCCGGGTCGAGCCGGGGCTGGGGAAGACCAAGGTGGTCTTCGCCCTCCGCCGCCGCGCCGACACCAGCCGGCCGCCGGCGGGGACGATCATGGCGATGGACGGCGGCCCCGGTTACGCCTCGACCGCGAAGCCCTTCGCCGCCTCGCTGGTCGCGGCGCTGGCGCCGCTGCTGCGCCGCTACGACCTCGTCCTCTTCGACGCCCGCGGCACCGGGCGCTCGGACGTCGTCGACTGCCCGACCCTGCAGGCGGGGCTGATCCAGGAAGCGATCGCGATCGGCGAATGCGCCAACCAACTGGGCCCCAGCTACGCCGGCTACACGAGCGGCGAAACCGCGGCCGACCTCAACGCGGTGCGGCGGGTGCTCGGCCTCGGCAAGGTCTTCTTCTACGGCGACTCCTACGGGACGTTCTTCGGCCAGGCCTACGCGGTCCGCTACCCGCAAAGCCTGCGCGGGCTGATCCTCGACTCGGCCTATCCCGGCGACGACCCCTACTACCGCACCCTGCTGCCGGCCGGGCTCGACGGGCTGCGGATCACCTGCAGGAACTCACCCGAGTGCTCCGGCGACCCGGTCGCGCGGCTGACCCGTGTCGTCCGTCGCTTCCATGCCGCGCGCCGCTCGACCGAGGGGCTGATCTCCTTCCTGCTCGGCGCCGGCTCGCTGGCGCCGCGCTCCTATCTCAGCCTCGACGACGGGCTGCGCCGCTTCCTCGCCGGCGAACCACGGCGGCTGAACCGGCTGATCGCGCCGGGCCCGGCCGGCCACGGCAAGCTGGCGGAATTCTCCTACGGCCTGGAGATCGCGGTCGAGTGCAACGACTATGAGCTGCTCTGGGACCGTCGGGCGGGGGTCGACGAGCGGATCCGCCAGCTCTCGACCGCGGTAACGAAGCTGCCGCGGGACTACTTCGCCCCCTTCGGGCGGCGCGAGTACCTGCTCTCCCGCGCCGCCCGCCTGACCAACTGCCTGACTTGGCCGGCGCCGCCGCCGGGCGGGCTCGAACCGGCGATTCCGGCTGACTGGCGAGCGCCGCGGAGCTTCCCGACGCTGATCCTTGCCGGCCAGGTCGACGACATCACCTCAGTCGTAGAGGCGCGACAGGTGAAGCGTCGCTTCCCCCGCTCGCGCCTCTACGTGGTGCCGAACCGCGGCCACGTCTCGAGCCTCTACTTCCCCTTCCGCTCGCCGGCGGTCGGGGTGATCCGGCAGTTCATCCGTTCCAACTGAGCTCCCGGGTCGTCAGGCCCGGATCGCCTCCGGCTCCTGCTCGAAGGCGGTGTCGACCAGCGTCTCCCGCTCGATCTCTCGCTCGCGGACGAGCCAGAGGGCGAAGGCGGCGCCGAGGAAGCAGACGATCCCTCCGATCGTGAGGATCTCGTTCAGCCCGTGCAGGAAACCCTGTTCGGCGGCCTGCTGGACCTGGCCCTGGATCCCTTTCGGGAAAGCGGAGATCGCCTGCGGCAGCGCCCCCGAGGAGGTCGCTTCAACCAGCCCACGGGCTTGGTCGTGGTCGACCGCGCCGCCGGCTAGCGACTCGGTCTTGCTGGCGCCGACGCCGAGGAAGATCGCTCCCCAGGCGGCGATCCCGACCGCGACACCGACCTGGCGGAAGGTGTCGTTGATCCCGGCTGCCATCCCGCTCTGCTCTTTCGGGACGACGCTGAGGGCGACGTCGGCGACCACCGGGTTCAGCAGGCCGACGCCGATCCCGCCGACAACGAAGCCAAGCAGCAGCGCCGTCCACTCCGAGTCCATGTTCAGCCCGGACATCAGCAGCAGGCCGGCGCCGATCAGCAGCAGGCCGCCGCTCATCAGGTAGCGGGCCTGGATCTTCGACAGCGCCGCGCCGGCGATCGGAGCGATGACGAAGGCGCCGATCGTGATCGGCAGGTAGCGGATCCCGGCGTCGATCGCCGAGTAGCCGAGGAACTGCTGCAGGTAGAGGGTCAGGTAGAGGAACAGCGCAAACATCGAGGCCGAGACCGCGAAGGCGGCGAGCTGGACCCCGGTGAAGGCGTGGTTGCGGAACAGCCCCAGCGGCAGCATCGGCTCCCGCACCCGGCTCTCGATCGCGACGAAGGCGGCCATCAGCACCGCGGCCGCAGCGAACAGCGAGACGATCAGGGCGCTGCCCCAGCCCTCGTCGTTGCCGCGCACCAGCGCCAGGACCAGCAGCAGCAGGGCGGTCGAGAAGGTGACGAGCCCGCCCCAGTCGATTCGGCTGGCGTTGGGATCGCGCGACTCCTGCACCTTCCAGTAGGTGACGCCGATCGCCGCCAGGCCGACCGGGACGTTGATCAGGAAGACCGACTCCCAGCTGATGCCGTCGGTCAGCGCGCCGCCGACCAGCGGCCCGATGGCGACCGAGATGCCGATCGTCGCGCCGTAGATGCCCATCGCCATGCCGCGCTCGGAGCCGCTCGGGAACTCCTGGGCGACAAGCGCCAGCGAGACCGCGAACATGATCGCGCCGCCGACGCCCTGCAGGGCACGGGAGAGATTGAGGAAGGTCGGGTCGGGCGCCAGCGCGCAGAGCAGCGAGGCGACCGAGAAGACCGCCAGGCCGACTACGAACACGCGCCGCCGGCCGAGCCGGTCGGCAAGCGAGCCGGCGGTGAGGACCAGGGCCGCAAGCGAGAGCGCGTAAGCGTCGATCACCCACTGCAGGTCGGTGAAGCTGCCGCCAAGGTCCTTCTGGATCGCCGGCAGCGCCGTGTTCACGACGGTGATGTCGAGCAGGAGCATGAACGTCGCGACGCAGACCGCGCCGAGCGTCCACCACTTCCTGTTCGTCGAGGACAACTCCATTTGGTGCTCCATCCGTTCGGGTATAATCGTCAGGAAACCTGGTAAGAAAGCCTTGTCAGTTACCCTGACGAACTCGCAACTTATCAGGTCTCCTGACGAAATGACGCAAGCCGACGAAAATTTGGACACGCGCATCCCGGTCACCGGTCTCTGGGACGCTGCCCTGCAGGCCTTCCTCGATCGATTCCGCATCGAGCTGGCCCAGAGCGAGTACAGCGACATCCGCGCCACCCACGGCTGCGTCTTCCGCTTCGTCCGCGAGGACGGCATGCGCCTCACCCGCCTCGCCGAGCTGGCCGGCATCACCAAGCAATCAGCAGGGGAGATCGTCGACGACCTCGCCAAGCGCGGCTACGTCGAGCGCACCCCCGACCCCGCCGACAAGCGCGCCAAGCTGATCACCCTCACCGACCGCGGCCGCGAAGCCCAGGCCACCGGCTTCGCCCTCTTCGCCGACGTCGAACGCCGCTGGATCGAGCGCTACGGCGCCGAGCGCTGGGAGGCAATGCGCGACCTCCTCGAGGAGATCGTCACCGCCGAGGCCCCCACCTCGGTCCCCGAGCTCCACCGCCAAGAGCTCGCCGACCTCAACCTGCAGACGGCCTGAGATCCGCTAGCGTTCGCCCCCCGGGCCTCGGCCCGTCCCGAATCGCTCGGGGGCGTAGCTCAGCTGGTTAGAGCGCCGGCCTGTCACGCCGGAGGTCGCGGGTTCGAGTCCCGTCGCTCCCGCTATTGAAACCTGCCTCGGTGGCTCCGCTGGCGGCGCGGGCATCTGCGGCTCTGAAATAGCGGAGGAAAGGTTCGCGCGGCTTCACGGCAACGATCCGGCCCTCGTCCTCCCAGACCCGGTCGAAAAGCGAGGCGATCAGTTTGCGCCGCTCGGCGGGCTTGGGCTCCATCTCCCAGAAGCGGGAGAAGTCGCGAAGGACCTCCTCGGCCTTGTCCAGGCGGGGGTCGATCGGCGGCTCGCAGCGCTCCAGCTCCTCCTCGATCGCCTGCCGACGCATCGTGTATCCGTCCTTGCTCAGGTCCCCCATCACGTAGAGGTCGCGCAGCCGCTCGAGCCGCCCGACCAGCTCACGTCGTCGCGCGCCGTCCTCGTCGTCTAGGGATGCTGCGCGCCGAAGCGATCCCAGCACGATCTCCCGCAGCTCCGCGTCGGGCCTGAAGTCCCGCAGCCAGGAGACGATCTGCTCCTCGAGCGGCTCGGCATGCGCGAGCGGCTGATCACAGCCCTCGCCGTGGCGGCGAGTCGAGCAGAAATAGCCGGATGCCTCCCGAGGAGCCGCGGTTGCCGTGCATCCGTGCGCCACACCGCTCACAGTGGAGGAGCTTTCGCAGCAGGTAATCCTCGGAGGGGCGCCCCGGCTTGACGACCCGCGCCCGCCAGGTCCGCAGCTCCTGCACGCGATCGAAGAGCTCCTCTGAGATGAGCGGGTCATGCAGCCCTTTGATCGAGCGGTCCTTGCTGCGCAACCCCCCGACGTAGCCGCAGTAGGCCGAGTTCAGCAGCATGTCGCGGACGGTGTCCTTACCGAACGCCCGCCCGCGTGCGGTGCGGGCGCCCCGGGCGTTCAGCCAGGCGGCCAGGGTGCGGTCTGACTCCTGGCCCCCGGCGTAGCGCTCGAAGAGCTCCCGCACCAACGCGGCCCGCTCCGGGTCGGGGACGGCAAGACCGGAGTCGGGATCGCGGAGGTAGCCCCACGGCAAGGTTCCGACCAGATGCCCCTGGCGCGCCTTCTCTCGCAGGCCCGTGCGGGTCCAGAACGAGAGCGAGACCGAGTAGTACTCGTCAAACATCTCGTGGATCGACTCGGCGAGAAAGGCCGAGGGGTCACTCGGATCCTCGCCCATCGGCTGCGTGACCGAGACGACGCCGATGCCGAGGCGCTCGCGTAGGAGTTGCTTGTAGCGGCGCGACTCGACCTGATTTCGGGCGAAGCGGGAGGTGTGGTAGACGAGGACGAGGTCGAAGCGCCGCTCGGCGGCGTCGGCCATCAGCCGCTGGAAGTCCGGCCGAGCATCCGCCTTGCGCCAGCCGGAATGGAAGTCTGAGTACTCGCCGACAAGCTTTAGGCCGTTCTCGGCGGCGAAGCGACGTATCGCCTCCCGTTGAGCGTCAGGGGAGTAGCCCTGTCCCTGCTCCTCGGTTGACTCGCGGACGTAGGCAACGGCGCGGCGCGGGCGCGCCTCAGGAGGAGTCGGCATCCCGCGCTCCCCGCCGGGACCACCAGTCGCAGAACCAGCGCACGAAGGCCTCGACCTCCGGGTGGAGCGGGGGATCTCCGTGGGCATAGTCAGCTCCTCGCTCATGGTTGCCTTCGGTCCGCCGGTGTGTCCCTCTGCGCGGGGCCGTCGGTGCTCTTGGCCCCTGAGTTCCTCGATGGGGTAGGGATCTCGAAGTTTGGCTGCGGTCGGGTGGGCACCTGCCCACCCGACCCTTCTTTACCTTCCGCTGTCGGTTCCGCGCTCCTTTCATCCCCCCCTACAGGGGGTCGGGACCGCAAAGTGGTCCCCCTGGTCGCCAAAGGTGGTCGGCGGAAGGCCATCACCGATCCTCCCCGGTGAGGGCATAGCGCCGCGGTCGCTCTCCGACCTGGGTCACCCGAACCCCTGCGTCAGCGAGACGGCGAAGACTGTTCCCGACGGCGCCAGAGCTGCGCGCCAGTCCCTTCGCGACCGAAGTCGGGCCGAACGGGGCATCATCGGGATGATCGTCCATGTAGGCGACAACCAGATCGTCGAGGCCGCCAGGAGGCAACCGCTCGGACGGTGCCTTCTTCGCACCGTCGCGAGGCTCGTTGGTAGAGCTCTCGCCGGTCACCAGTAGCGCGAATCGATCGGGCAGCTTGCGCTTGCCGTCGCGACCGCCCGCGATGCGTTTCGCCTTTCCCCTTCGGCTGAGACTGGCCAGATACTTGCGGGCGCTCGTCCGTCCAATCTTTGCGGCGGCGGCGACTTTGAGCCAGGCCGGGTTTCACGGAGGCCTTGATCCACCCCCGATCTGATGGAGTCCGGTTTCTAGAGTCCTTCCGCCGCAAGGAGGATTCAGATGCCCCACCGCTACCCCGCAGAGGTTCGCCGTCAGGTGATCGAGCTAGCTCGATCAGGCACCAAAGTCGCCCAGCTCGCCGAGACCTTCGGGATCAGCGACGCCACCATCTACAACTGGTTAAAACAGGAGAGGATCGACCGCGGTGAAGTCCCCGGGCTAAGCACGCAGGACGCCCTCGACCTCGCCGCCGCCAAGCGCCGGATCAAGCAACTGGAAACCGAGCTCGCCGTCTCACGCAAGGTCAACGAGGTCTTCCTCGAAGGCGACCTCCCCCCAAAAGGCTCTTCCCGGTGATCGACTCTCTGACCGGGCAGGGGATAAACGTGCGCCATGCCTGCCGCGTTCTCGGCGTCTCAGAGGCCGGCTACTACGCCTGGAAGGGCCGCCCCGACCCGCCGCGCACCCTGCGCCGGATCTGGCTGGCCGGCGAGATCGCCGACGTCCACAAGGCCTCGGGCGGCACCTACGGCTACATGCGCGTCACCGCCGAGCTGCGCCACGGGCGCGAGATCATCGTCGGCCACAACACAGTCGGCAAGATCATGGGCGAGCTCGGAATCAAAGGGTTGCCGACGCGGCGGCTGCCGAAGGGAGCGCGGATGGCGCAGGTCACCTCGCTTGACCTCGTCCGCCGCGTCTTTCGCCGCGACGGCCCCAACCAGCTCTGGATGACCGACATCACCGAGCACCCCACCCGCGAGGGCAAGATCTACTGCTGCGTCGTCCTCGACGCCTTCTCCCGCCTGGTGGTCGGCTGGTCGGTCGAAAGCACCCAGACGACGGTCCTGGTGACCAACGCCCTCGGCATGGCGACCGCCCGCCGCGAGCGCGCCGACGGCCTCGTCATACACTCCGACCGCGGCGTGCAATTTACGTCTTGGGGCTTCAGCCGCAGGGTGAAAGACGCCGGCATCGCTCCCTCGATGGGATCCGTCGGCAGCGCCTATGACAATGCGATGGTCGAGTCCTTCTGGGGGCGAATGCAGGTCGAGCTCTTCAACCGCAGACGCTGGAGGACCCGGATCGAGCTCGCCACCGCGATCCACGACTACATCGAGCTCTTCCACAACACCCGGCGCCGGCATTCGGCGCTGGGGATGCTCACCCCGACCGAGTACGAGGACCTACACGCAACCCAACAGGCCGCCTGATTCCAGAATCCCGGCTCCATTTTTTCGGGGGTAGATCACCTCGAAGCCAGGATTCCTCCTGGCAGAGGGGAACCGATCAACCCATGCCACGAAAGACGAAATACCCCGAAGAGCTGCTCGATCGCGGGGCCCGGATGGTCTTCGACTCCGGCCGCCCGATCGCCCACGTAGCCCGCGACCTCGGCGTCCACCACGAGACGCTGCGCAAGTGGGTGCGAAAGACCGAAGCTGATGAAGGCAAGCGCACCGAGCTGCTGAGCTCCCAAGAGCGCGAAGAGCTGGCGCAGCTGCGTAAGGACAACCGCGAGCTGCGCCGGGCCAACGAGATCCTCAAGGCCGCCTCGGCGTTTTTCGCCGCCGAGCTCGACCCACACCGACCGAAGTGAGCGCCTTCATCGAGGCCCACCGCCAGCGCTTCGGGGTCGAGCCGATCTGCTCCACCCTGGGGGTGTCGGCCTCCGCCTACTACGAGCGGGCCAAGGGCAACCGCTCGGCCCGCTCGATCGAGGACGAGCGCCTGCTCGCCCGGATCGAGGAGATCCACAAGGCCAACTACTCCGCCTACGGCTACCGGCGCACCTGGATCGCTCTGCGCCGGGCCGGCGAGCAGGTAGGCCGCGGCCGCGTGCAGCGACTGATGCGGGCGGCCGGGATCCAAGGCGCCAAGCGGCGCGGCAAGCCGTGGCGCACGACAACGGCCGATCCGACAGCCCAGCGCCGTCCCGACCTGGTGCAGCGCGACTTCAGCGCCACTGCGCCGAACCGACTCTGGGTCGGCGACTTCACCTACCTGCGCAGCTGGGAGGGGGTCAGCTACTTCGCCTTCGTGATCGACGCCTTCTCCCGCAAGGTCCTCGGCTGGCATCTGGCCTCCCACATGCGCACCGACCTCGTCCTCGACGCCCTCCGGATGGCGCTCGGTCAACGAGCACCGGGCGCCGACTTCGAACTCGTGGCACATACGGACCGCGGCTCCCAATACACCTCGGCCGACTACACTCAGGAGCTCGACGATGCCGGCGTCCTCGCCTCGGTCGGATCGGTCGGCGACGCCTACGACAACGCGATGGCCGAGAGCTTCGTCGACACCTTCAAGACCGAGCTCCTCGCCGATCGCTCTTGGCGCTCCCGCTCCCAGCTCGAGCTGGCCGTCGTCGAATACGTCTCCTGGTTCAACCACGAGCGCCTGCACGAATCCCTCGGCGATCTCCCACCCGCTGAGTTCGAGGACCTATACGTTCGACAGGGGTCCCAACTGAGCTATCCCTCTTAAATTTGGAAACCAACAAAAACGGTCTCCGTCATCCATGAAGGAGCGGGCCCGTGTCAAGCAGGTGGTTACGGCCCTCGGGGTGTCGGCCACCCGGGCAGGCAGCAGAGCGGAAGCGTTCCAGTCATCCATCCGGCCGCGCGATGCGGGCCAGAGTGCCGTGCGGAACTCGGGGGCTCAATCAAACCCGCGGCCGTCCTTTCGCAGGAGGCCATGACAGAGAGCGAGCTCGCCCGAGGGACCGCATCGCGTCGGTGCCGACGGCGCCGAACAGGCCAGCGGCGAGACTCACGAGGAGCCCGCCATGACCACAACCGCGCTCGGCCGGCAGCGGCGCGCAAGGCAACGGATCTCTCCGTCGCGCAAGCCGTAGAAGCAGAGAGTCGCGATCTTTCTCGCCACGGCGACCTTGGCCACCCGACGGCCGCGGCGCTCGGCGATTCGCTCGAAGCTCTTGCCCAGCGGTCCGCTGTCCCGGGTGGCGTGCTGGGCCGCCTCGACCAAAGCCCAGCGCAGGGCCCGCGAGCCCTGCTTTGAGATGTTGCCGAGGCGGGCCTTGCCGTCGGAGCTGCGGACGGTCGGCGTCAGGCCGGCCCAGGCGCAGAGCTTGCGGGCGGTAGGGAAGCGCGCGATGTCGCCGACCTCGGCGATCACGAGCATCGCCGTATAGGGCCCGACGCCGCGGATCTGGGTGAGCACGTCTACTCGCTCGTCGGCTTTTGCGAGGGCGTCGATCTCCCGCGTAGCGGTCTCGACCTCGCGGTCGAAGTCGTCGATCAGGCCGAGCATCGAGTCCACTCGCCGGCGCGGCTCCTCCCGCAGGTCGAGCCCAGCCAGGAACTCGCGACCGCCGGCGCCGAAGAGGTCGGAGTGCCGCCGCTGGACGCCGGCTCGCGCGAGCTGGGCGTGGACGCGATTCTTCAACGCCGCTCGCATCTGGGTCAGCGCGATCCGGTGGCGCAAGAGGTCGCGCAGGTCGCGGAGCTCGCGTGGAGCGACGTAGGCCTCCGGCAATAGATCCGCCTTCAGCAGTTGCGCCAGGGTGCGGCGTCGACGGAGTCGGTCTTCACTCGCGCCGCCGCGATCGCGCGCGTGCGCAGCGGGTGAGCGAGGTGCAGCTCATAGCCCGCCTCTTCGAGCAGCTCGGCCAGCCACTCCCAGCCGTAGGTCGCCTCGACGGCCACCTGTGTCTTGTCCTCGAGGCCGCCGAGCAGCTCGAGGAAGGTCGCGGGGTCGTTGGCGATCCGCCGCGAGAACACCTCGGTCCCCTCGCCGTCGATCGCGGCGACGTGCGAGCGCTTGCGATGCAGATCGATGCCGACAGAATTCATTCGTGGGCCTCCTTCGGTCCGGGTTTCACCTGCGCCCGTGGCATATCGCCCCGGGCACCGGAGCGCTAGGAGGCCCGCTCCTTCATGGCATCAAACCTGGTCCGGCTCATCGACATTAGCCGCGCGTCGGGATGGAAGATCATTCGCGGTGATAGGGCGTGTGGGTGGTTGCTTTTGATTTTGACTTTGGCTTTGGCTTTTGAACTTTTGACTTGACTTTGGCCTTGATTTCTTGATTTGGCTTTTGGACTTTTGATTTTGGGCTGCTTGGGTTTTTGGACTTTTGATCTGGCTCTTGATTTGGGCTTTGGGTTGATCTGGACTCTTGGCTTGGTCTGTCACCGGGTCGTGGTTGATTTAGGCGCGGTAGCACCGGAATCAACGGGGCCGCAAGCGTCAGGCGCCCCTGCCAGTCACACGACGTAAAGGGCTCGCTACCACAGGCTGCTTTGGTGAGAAGATTTCTCGCCATGGCGCAGGAGAGCCCCGAGGCCAGAATTACCCCCGAGCAGATCAAGGCTGAGATCGCTGAGCGGTTTTCGCGGGAGCTCACGGCCTGCCAGGAGCTACACGACGCTTACGTCGAGCGCTGCGACCCCTGGAGTGGCAGGGCCATGGAGGGAGAACGGGATTCAGAGACCCTGGGTGCAGACGAGATCATCTGCCTGGAGATGAGCCGGTCCGCCAAGACGTTCCTGGCGGTGATGGAGCTCTGCATCGAGGGCTACGGCGACCAAGCGGCGATGCTGAATCGCTCGATGTTCGAGGGTATGGCCGTGGCCCACTGGGCGCACGCCAACGAAGAGCTGGCCGTCCTGAACTTCAAGCGAGCCTCGAGGCTGCACGAACGGCTCACCGCAGAACGCTTCAGGAATACCGAATGGGAGGAGGCCGACAGCCTCGAGCCGCTGCCGATAGATGCAGACGAGCTGAAGGAGCTGCACAAGGATTTCGGCGCATACGGCCAGTTCTTGTGGACCGGGCACCGCAGTCTCGAGACGCTGATGCCCGACATCGAGGACCAGTGGGTTACCGAGGAGAGCCGGCGAGAACTTTGGAACTACTTCCGGATCGCCCACCACGACAACAATCAACTTCTGCACAGCACCGTCTCCGGCTTGGTCCGCGGCATCGGTGGACGCGATGAGGAAGGCGTCAGCTTCTACTCCGGCCCCTCAAGTCGCTGGATCGCCCAGGCCCTCTTCTCGGGCTACTTCAGCTTCGTCAACCTCTTCACGTTGATCTTCGATCGATTCGGACTCGCTGACCGTGAGCCCTTCGACGACATGGTGCGCGAGCACAGCTTCGAATTCGTCACCTTCACGCGGGAGACCACGAAGGACGTCGGTCGAAACGACCCCTGCCCGTGCGGCAGCGGAAGGAAGTTCAAGAAGTGCCACGAAGCGCAGGTTCGGGCATCTGCCACCTGACAACGCTGTTGTGGGCGGGGGCCAGTGATTCCTAGGCCCGACCCAAGCGGCGCGCCGGGGGGACGCCGCTCGGTCGTCCTTGAGACGGATCCGACCTTAGCGATCACGAGGCAGGCCAAGAAAAAAGGCGTAGATCAGCTCACGGTCAGAGCGAATAGCGCGCAACCACGAATCGTCCGGTCGAGTCTTCCAGGCCGGTCGTTGCCGCTACCACCACGTGGCCCCTCCCGTCGAAAGCCGCCTGGGCCGACGTGACCGTCCTCGGTCGCGTCATCTCGGTCAGCGTCCAGCCCTTCCTGCCGAAGCTGCGATCCGGCTTTCCGTCGACACCCAGCCTTCCTACAATCAGAGCGGCTTTTCGGCCGTCTCGCACAGCAGAATTTCGATAGCCGGACACGAGAACACGTCCGCGAGAGTCGACCAGGAGCGACGAAATTTGGCTCGCGGCTCCACCAGGTACGCGAACCGTCGTGATCCCGCCGTTGCCAAAGCTCGGGTCTCTCAGACCCTGCGGCGAGAGACGGCTCAGCTCCAAGCGGGACGCCTGCTTGTGGCCAACGATCATGCCGCCGCTAGCTTCAAGCGCGAGCAAATGGTCTCTTGCTAGCGGAAGCACGCCTTCCGATCCGAATCCTGAGAGCCGTTCACCACTCTCGCCTAGACGAATTACCGCTTCTTCTTGGCTGCACTTGGCCCTGGGTCCCACGCCAACTGCTACTTGATCCTGGTCATTTATCCAAATCTTCGAAAGGTAATTGGAACCTGCGATCGGACTGATCCCGTTGCTCCCATACGTCGGGTCGATAGCACCCGATTCCGTAAGACGAACCACCGCCGCCGCCGTGTTGCCCACACCGCCCTTTCCATGGCAGCTTCCGATCTCGGACCAGACCCCCGCGATCAGTATCGGGCGATTCTCCGAATCGACCGTCCCGGCCATCGCCGCCACTAACCGGCTTTCGGCGCTCAGCGGTGAGACAAGTCCGAAGCTATCCCGCACGAAGCCCTTGCCACTCCCAAAGCTCTTGTCCGGTCGACCAGAGCGGGTAAACCGAGCCACAAGAGCTTCGCTGGTGTACGCGGTCGACGGCGTGGCGGGCACTTCGACCGGCTGGCCGAGAAAGGTCTGCTCGCCGAACACCACCACTCTCCCGTAACGATCGAGGGCGAACGAAATTGGAAAAAATTCTCGCCCATTGAAGCCTTCGTTGGCGGTCGACCGACCCAGAGAGAGAAATCCGTCTCGCCCAAACCCCTTTGCAATTGATCCGTTCGGCCGAAGTCGACCGATCCGAGTCCCTTCAGGCGAAGCATTCGCTACAAACACCGAGCCGTCAGCACCGACCTCGGCTTCGGCATTTGCTCCCGCGCCCGCCGTCCCCACCGAGCTCACGACCAAACCGTGGCTGCCGAAGGTGTGATCGAGGCTTCCGGCCCTGGCCAGAGCCGAAGCCGGGCGGACTGCAAGCAGTGCGACCAGAACAAGCCCTAGAAGGACTACGGCAGGCCCGACACCGATCGACTCCCCGGCCTCAGCTGGCGTGGGGGCGATCCGAGGGACACCTGCTTTGAGCTTCCGGGCCATCGCTGAGCGAGCGTAGCGAGCGCCAGAGCTGCAAGCCGGCTGCACCCTGTTGACCTGAGCGTTGACCCGAAACGAAAAACGCCGCCCCCTGGGCGGCGCATTTGGCTCTGTGATCGGAAGCGGCTGATGGGATTCGAACCCACGACCTTCTGCATGGCAAGCAGACGCTCTAGCCAGCTGAGCTACAGCCGCGTACAGGCCCAAGATACCGAGCTTGAGGGGCGGTCGTCGTGCTCGGGGCGACGCTGGGTGGGGTCGTGCTACCCGAGCTTGAGGTTCACGACCGAGCCGGCCATCCGGGTGGTGCCGGGTTTCGGGTTCTGTTTGACGACGGTTCCGGTTTTGGCGGTCACCTTTGCTTCTTTGTGGACCAGGCCGACTTTGCAGTGGCGGGCGCGGATCGATTTCTTCGCACCCCTCAGGTGCCTCCCCACGAGGTTGGGGACGATGCATTTCGTCGCGACGACCGTCGTCGATAGCGATTGCGCCACCGGCGCTGGGGCTGGAACCTGGTAGGTGAAGAGCTGACTCGAGGTCGCCGAGCCGGCGCGGGTCGTGACGCTGATCGGCACGCCGCCGGGGCCCGCGCCCGGCGGCGAGGTCGCGACCAGCGCGGATTCCGAAACCGGGCCGAAGGATGCCGAGGTGGCGCCGAACTTGACCGCGATGGCGCCCTGCAGATCGGTTCCGGTGATCAGGACCGAGGTGCCGCCCGCGAGGGGGCCCGACGTCGTTGCAAGGGAGAGGATGATCGGCGCCGGCTGCACTTCGGCGTTGAACCCGAGTTCGAAGTTGGGGGAAAGGGTCGGTTTTGCCGGGACGCCTTCGCTCAGCGGTGCGCCTGGGAAGAAGCCCCATTCGGCCCCGGTGATACCGCGGGCGCCGATTTTGTCTTCGGCTTTCGTGTGGTCGAGCGCGACCGTTTGGCCGGCCTCAACCGGCAGCAGGGTGTCGAAGTGCTGGAGGCCCGTATTCGACGGGACGGCCGCTGCGCTTTTCGCTACCGCGGTGTATTCACCCGCACCGGTGGGCGCCAGGATGCGAAGGTTGAAGGGCCCGCCCGCTGCTCCGGTGAGGTTCCAGCCGACTACTGCTCCGGTCACCGGCGAGACCGGATTGGCCGGCCCTTTGAGATTGAAGAGGGTATTGCCGCTGCCGATCGCGATGCCCGGGAACGAACCCGTCAACGAACTGCCGACGGTGACGATCGCCGCCTGCGCGGAGGCTGCAACCCCGACGACGAGGACGAGGACGGCGAAGAGGAAGAAGTGAGGCTTTCGCATGATCGACCCGGCTCCCGGGCAGGACGGCCGATGGTGCGAGCGTGGCAGGCGCCGATGCGACGGTCAACGGCGGCGAGCCGATCATTGGATAAACGTCCATTACTAAAGGCCAGGCCGGGACGAGGCCCGATGGCGATCGGCTAGAGCGCGGCAAGCGCCTCGTCGATCGGGGTCTCGCCGCTGATCACGTCGAAGGTCCAGTCGATCGTGTGCGGGAGG
>Ga0081455_10004764_pt1 | contig 15069 bp, 19 predicted proteins | sample TabmetS3T2R1_FD_70207 | JGI IMG/M metagenome (GOLD analysis project Ga0081455, IMG submission 70207) | Tabebuia heterophylla rhizosphere microbial communities from the University of Puerto Rico - S3T2R1 | ecosystem: Host-associated > Plants > Roots > Rhizosphere ... | reverse complement strand
AATGCCCGGACCGGTAATTTGGACTTGGATCGACGCGATGTCAGTCACGGATTGCTGCGCCCAAGCAGGCGTGGCCCCGGGAAACCAGCGTTCAATCCATGAGAATAACTTGGATGGCGCCGAGCGATGTTGTGCCTGTCGTCCATCAACGACCAGGGACAAATTGACGGCGACCATTTTGCTATCCGAGCTGTCGGAAGCGCATGCCGCAAACACCGCGACGAGGAGGAGACTCCATACCCAAAGGAGACCCGGTTTCTTGTGTTGAGTACGCATTGCGCCCCCCTGCACAACCTTCATTGGCCGTCTCTACGGCAGCCTAATCGTCAAATTGACCGTTGAACTGCCGACTATAGGCGCTACACCGGTGGTGACCGCCGGCGGCGTCACCGGCGTGACGGGAAATGGCCAGTCCGGCAGCATGTATGCTGTCGAAGGTGCATTTCCTCCGAGTGTGCCGGCCTTAGCGACAACAGGAGCGGCCGTTAACTGCTCTCCGGTGGCGGCCGCTTCTCCGATACCGGCTGCTGCCAGCGCCTCTTTCGGCGATTCCTTCTTGGGCGTGTCCGGCAGGAGTGTCCCTGAGATGGCTGAGGCAACTGGAACGATGCTTGTCTGAATCGAGGTCGGCATGCTGGGCGGTGCACCGGGTAAGGCAATGGAAAATTGGCCGGGCAGTACCAGGACGGTGGCGCCACCGGAGGTGAAGGCCACGTTTCCGGTCCGCCCGATGTTCGCCACACCACTGGCTCCCTCCATCTCCATGCCCTCTTCCATCTGGCGCTTTCCCGCCGACGGCTTTCCGTTCACCCATGTGACGAAGTAGGTTCCTCGCGCCGTCACCGCGGACGTGCCTGCATCGATTTCAAACGTGGAATTGCCTCCCTCGAATTGTCGGGCGACGAGGGCGCGAACCGATCCACGGGCCAAATGCGCAACGAATGCGCGCTGGTCACTGCCCGTCTGGTAGGACTGTTCCGTGACCTCCAGCCGGCTGTTGTCTCCTAGCGTAAGCAGACTGTCGTCGGCATAAAGCACCTTGCATCGCGATCCGCCTTGGCTGTCGAGGATTGCAAGTGGCCCGATCTCGTCGAATTGACGAAGCGGTACGGGAGGCGTCATCGTTGCCGGTTGCATCGTGACCGTGCCTTGGACCGCGAGTACGACTCCCGCCGTCTCGATTTCGTCGGCGATGGCCGCCGTACCATGTCCGATGAAAAGACCAACCCACAACAAGAGGAAGAAGCTGCGAATCTTCATGGTGCCTCCTAAAATGACCCTCCCACTGTCAATGAAACGATCTGGCGGGTGTACTCGAACACTTCGACGTTCGAATTATCCTTGGTGTAGGAGTATTGCAAGGCCAGCCACAGCCATGAGCGAATATCGCGCACGACAGTACCGGTTAACTGGTAAATGTTGTCCTTGCGAACGGTCCCGTCCGGCGAGAACGAATTGGGATTGCTGTAGTTCTGCCGGTAATAATCGAACGCAAACTGGAGAGTGGTGGCGGTAATCGGCTGGTACCCGATGCCGGCAGAAAGGCGATTGCCGATGTATTGCCAGTCGGCGCTTGTCGGCACTCCCGGCGTCGTCGGCCCATCGCCGCCAGGCGTCTGATCGGTATCGAAGATGTAACCGCCGCGGAGATATCCCCGGTCGTTGGAGAACTTCCAATACTGCATCGCGCCGAGCATGTAATTATTGGCATCGCGCGTCTGATTCACCGGCGCCCCCAATTCATCGTCCCGAAACGACTTGAAGTCCTTGTTCTGATAACGGAAGAAGGCCTGCGTATAGGTGCGGTTGCTCTCAGGGATCGTCAACGTCGGCTGAATCGCATTGGACAGTAGGTAGGCATCGCCGCCGACCGTCACATAGTCCAACGTGTACTGAAGGCGCAGTTGCGCCGCGCCCAATCGCCGCTCAACGTACAAGGTTGGAGCCAAATCGAAGACATTGAAGTCGCTTAGTCGGGCATGCACATTCGCAAATAATCCAGCCCCAGCCCCGACCGTCCACTTGTCGGTCTGAAGAAATCGATATTCGCCGCCAACGTTGAAGGCCGTGACGAAGTCGTCTTTCTGCGGGATGTTGTTGGGAAGCGCCGACCCTCCCGGCAATAGCACGACGTTGGAGTCGTACTGGAGGCTCAAGCCATAGTTGGCGCTCCAGCGCTTCGACGGAAGTTGTGCGGTCTGAGATGGGGCTGGTCTCTCCGGTTGCGCGGCCGCGACTGTGCCCCCTGTGACCGCCGATCGAAACTCTGCTGTCGCCTGCTGAAACTGACGTTGTGAGTGAAGGGTCGCCCCGCGTTGATATCGTGCATCGTTTCCCAACTCAGGATCCAACTTCCCCGCGCGTAAAAACTTGTCAGAGGCTTGTTCGTAGGATTGCTGCTCAGCCGCGGCAAGCCCAGCATAGTAGTAGAGTAAGGGGTCATCCTTGAGCGTTCGCTCGGCAATCGTGAGCTCGGTCGAGGCTTCCCGATAGCGGTCTTGATGATAGAGGGACATGCCCAATCCCAGTCTGGCGCGAGCATCCTCGGGATGCCGCTTCAACACCTCCCGGAACCGCTCCTCAGCCTCTCTATACCGTTGTATTCTCAGGGAAGTGAGGCCAAGATAGTAGCCGGCCGTTTGATCGCCAGGCCTCGCGTTATAGGCATCCTTGAGATGGCGCTCAGCCTCCCTGTACTGACCCTGGTTGAAGAGGTACAGCCCCTTCGCCAGATCAAAGTCGTATTCCTTGTCATCCGCTCCTACGCTCTTGGGATTGTCGAGTACCCCCACCCAAAGCATCAAGAGACAACAGAAGCCTAGCTTCCATGCGAGGTGACAGTGTCGATTGGTGGTACGTTCCACAGACACACTCTCAGGGTTATCGGTGGCGACGAGGGGCTACTCAAGAAATGGACCTGCTCCCTCTGGAGAAAAGAGGGAAGGATTACAAGCCTTTGAACTTTGGCGGATCTTAGGCTTTGGACAAGCTGTCCTTTTGGTCATCGACTTGGGACATCCTGTCCCGCAAACAAGGGTCTTGAGAGGGGGGAAACTAGTTGGCGCGCGAAAATAACCTACAGAAAATCCTAGGCCTTTCGGACCGTTGACAAGCTTTTCAGCCGCACGGTACAAAAACCTACCGTTTCTTAACTTGGCCTAAAATCGGCTTTAACCTGCGAAGGAGGAGAAGTGATGAGCGACGTAGCACCGGAGATCAAGGTAGGCGATACCGCCCCGGACTTTAATCTTAAGGACCAGGACCAAAAGGACGTGAAGCTCAGCGACTATCGAGGCAAGAAAAACGTCGTCCTGTGCTTTTACCCGCTGGACTGGAGTCCGGTCTGTCAGGGGGAGAATAAGTGTCTTAGCGATGACTTTCCGAAGTTTCAGAATTCCAATGCCGAGCTCTTCGGTGTCAGCTGCGACAGCTTCTTTTCACACAAGGCATGGGCCGATTCCATGGATCTCAAGCACAGCTTGCTGTCCGATGTGCATCGGACGACTGCGAAGGCCTACGGTCTCTACTTCGAGCCGCTCAACTGTTCGAAGCGTGCGACGGTGATCGTCGACAAGAACGGAAAGGTCGCATACGTTAAGGTACAGGAAATCAAAGTAGCGCGGGAAGACAAGGACATCCTCGCTGCCCTCTCAAAACTCAATTAACACGGTGGGGGACTGAGAGCCGGGTAACCGGCCCTCAGTCCCGTCTCAACGTATGTCTGGAATCGTCGAAGACGTCACCGACGCCAACTATAAGGAATTCACTGACAGCTCAGGCGCGGTTGTAGCCTACGGGCTGGCCACGTGTGAACCCTGTAAGACCTATGATCCCATTCTCGAGGAGGCGGCCGCCAAGTTTCCGGAGATCAAGGTTGGGAAAGCCAAGATGCATGTGCCAGGCCGATGCCGCGAAATCAAGAAAACCTATACCTTTGAGACCTACCCTACTACGCATTTCTTCGCGAACGGGAAGCTGCTCCTCACGCGCGAAGGGGTCCTGGACAAGGCTGAGCTTGCAGCCCTCATTTCGGACTACCTCTTCAAGTAGCGGACACGCTGTGACAAAGGGCTGATCGGGAATCTAGCGCTCCATCCCCTGCGGCTTCGTTTTCGAGCAGTGCTCGTGCCGAATGAGCCATCCGGAGGTGTCTTTGCGCAGGATGCTTGTGCACTTCCCCCGCTCTTGCGCGTCGAGTTCGCCGTTTTTTATCGCTTGGAAGACGTAATCGTAGGTCGCCCAGGCGTTGGAGCCCGAAATATGGGTGTCGAGGTTGGAGACGGCGCCAAGAAAGTGCACCCGGCTACCCTGTTCGAGCACTGATCCGTACTCCGAGAGCCATTTCTCGATGGTGTCGCGTGTTTCCACGTCTCCGTCCTGCACTCCGCTGAAATCGGCCGTGTACAGTTTGAGCACCGCCTGTTTGTCTCTGTTTTCGGCAAATGTTGCCGACGACTTAGCCTCCGCAAGCAAGACCTTTTCGATCGCTTCCTCATCGCCTGCCGCCCTCGTAGCGGACGCCCAAAAGACGATACCGATGATAACGCTGCAGCACAGGCCTGTCATGGGGTCCTCCAGGGGAGAGCGCGGCTTAGCCGCAATACTCGAAAGAAAGATCGCGCGATTGCACGAGGTGGACGCACGAGAGGCGTCCCGACGCAATCCTGGAGACGAGGGCGCGCCATATCCCTTGCGCGAAGTCCTCACCGGTGACGACCTCGCCACCCGTCACCTGTCGTAAGTCCTGACAGTGGAACGGCAAGATCACGCTCTCTTGCACAAGGCGGTCGAGCCCACCGAGATCGGTCACCATGCCGGTCACGGGATCAATGGCCCCGTGAACGGTGATGAAGCAATCCCATTGTCTCCCTTGGTTGCCTTCTTGGACGGTGGTAAACGAATACCGTCGTGTGACGCTCGCATTCTCGAGCCCGCCGGCCCTCGTCACATCCGCATAGAGGTCCTCGTCTTCATACAGCCGGATCGCGTGCAGATCCCCAATGTCCTTGTGCTCGACGAGCTTGGTCCACAGCACACGAGCCAGGTTCTCCGATGTCGGGACCCGATCCTTAAAATACGGCATATCGAGGTTCAGGTGCTTGTGATCGAATTCTTCTAGCACTCCGAGCAGAACGCGTTTCAAATCAAACAGGTTGATGACCATCCCCGTCCTCGGATCGACGTCGCCTGAAACAGTCACTTCGAGCAGATAGTTATGTCCGTGAGCAGGCGGGTTGTAACAGCGGCCGAAGACAGCCCGGTTCTTCGCCTCGTCCCACTCCGGTCTGTAATACCGGTGGGCAGCCGCAAATTCGATCCGTTTGGTCAGGAGGACGGGAGCCATTTACATGCTCAACCCGCGTTCGAATGATTCATTATGGAGAAGAAGAGCCTAAACACTCAAGTCAGCGAGCCATTCCTCCCGCAGGCTTCCAGGAACAGGCACGGTCTCGCGGTACCCGTTGTGGTCTACCATTAACGAAACCGGTTGACGGAGGTCTGCCAATACTTCTTTCATGGCATCACTTGGCCGGAAGCGTACGAAATGCACGGCGCTGATCTTCGTCTCATGACTGTGGCCGCCTTCAAAACGCCCGAAAACCGATTCTCCCCCGGCCATGATCGCCACCGTCTTGCCGCGATCCAATCCCATAAACCGATCAAGCCACTCCTTCATGGTCGCTGCATCGGTGATCTCGATGAGCAGCGTGGCGCTCAGTTCGTTCCGGCTCGGCAGGAGTTCATTGTACACATCGAGCTCATCCTGCACTTTGGCCGATTCCAGAATTCGCTCGGCACGGATCATTTCCTGGATCTGGAATCGCAAGGTTTCACGGTTCTCGAACACCAGGGTGATGAGGGGGCCAACTGAAACCCGTCTCCGTTGCTTCAGAGCGACAATACGGGAACGATAGGCATCCCTCTGCTGCTCATACTCCTCAAGCGGTAGCAAATCTTCCCGCATCAAGGGTTTCATTTCGGCAGCCCATACGCATCGCGAACGACCTGAATCGGATGAAGGGTCCCCCTGCCTCCGACGTGTGTCGACGCACCGGCTTGATCGAGCTGCAGTCCGGCCAGCGGACAATCAGAAGCGATCAGATCGGCCGGCTGCTGTCGGATGGCGCGTACGGCTTTTTCGGCGATCTGCATGGATAGACTGAAAAACTCCGTTTTCGCCGACCATGCCCCATCGTGCCCAGAGCACTTTTCGATCACCTCGACTTGGGCTCCCGCACATTCCATCAACTCCTTGGATTTGAATCCGATGTTTTGGTCGCGAAGATGACAGGGGATGTGGTACGCGACTCTACCGGGATTGTTCACGAAGTCCATGGCGAGCTGGCCGTCCTTCTTCATTTTCATGAGATACTCACAGATATCGTAGGTGCTTTTGGCCACCTCTTTGGTCGTCTCATCTGGCCGCAGGTCCGGGTACTCTCGTTTCAACATCAGACTGCAACTCGCGGTCGGTACGACGACGTCATACCCTTGAGCAACCCATGAATGAAGCGACGCGACGTTGGCGCTGATCGCCTGCCGAATTACGCCCAAATCGCCGATGTCGAAGGAGGGCATGCCGCAGCATCGTTGTTCCGGCACGACGACTTCTACACCATTCTTTTCTAAGACCTGGACAGCCGCTTTACCGACATCAGTCGCCTGGTAATTCACGAGACAGCTTGAAAACAAGGCGACTTTCTTCATCGGAGCTGTTCCCTTGCGTGCTGGCCTCGGACGCCTCGAGAACCAGCGTGGGAACGTCTCTCGGGAAAATTCAAGAATGTGCCGGTCACGATGCACGCCGGCGACCATTTCCCCCAGCCGCCTGACGATCGAACGTTTCATGAGCCAGTTGAAGGGCCTTGCTGTCAGGCTTCCGATCCTGCCGATCATATCTGTCGCAATCAGCCAACGGTCTCGCCAGCGCACGCCTCGCTCCGCGGCCAGGCGCTGTTTCCTCAGAATCATCAAGTGAGGGAAATCAATTTGGTACTGGTGTGGCGGTGTATAGGGGCAGTGATTGAAACACAGCTTGCAGTAATAGCATTCGTCGACGATCCGGCGATGATCTTCCGAGTCCAGCTTCGCCACATGACCCTCGTACCGATCGATGCCATTGAGCAGCGTGTTGAACGAGGGGCAGAGATTGAAGCAGCGACGGCATCCGTCGCAGATCTCATAGATGCGCAGAGTTTCCTTGTCCAGCTGCGCTGGATCGACCGGTTGAATAAGCGAGAGCCCTCTCATGTGATCTCCTGCCATGAAACACGAAGGGTGGGCTGAATGTCCGATCCAGTCCACCCTTCGACTTCCGTCTACTCGGCGATCAGCTTTTCAGACTGTCGAGTCCTTTTTGAAAGCGGTTCGCGTGCGAGCGTTCCGCCTTGGCCAGCGTTTCGAACCATTCGGCGAGCTCCGCGAAGCCTTCATCACGCGCCGTCTTCGCCATGCCCGGATACATCTGTGTGTATTCGTACGTTTCGCCTTCGATGGCGGACTTCAAATTGGCTTCCGTGTTGCCGATCGGTACTCCGGTTGCGGGATCCCCGACCTCTTTGAGGAAGTCCAGATGCCCAAACGCGTGTCCGGTTTCAGCCTCGGAGGTATCGCGGAATAAACCTCCGACGTCAGGATAGCCTTCGATATCGGCCCGCCTGGCGAAATAGAGGTAGCGGCGGTTGGCCTGTGATTCACCGGCAAAGGCCCCTTTCAAGTTTTCATGACTCTTGGTGCCCTTCAGACTCTTGCTCATCGAAACCTCCTGTTCGGATCGGGATAGGACGGATGTACGATTTTCGAGGGCTATAAGATAGCCCAGTGTTCCTTCTAGGATCAACGGGTAGATGGCCGGTACAGGGGTAATTGCGCCTGCGTGGCCAGGGTACCGTACGCTTGATCCTTAGGTGACAGGCGCGGGGAGGTCACCGGCCACGAAATGGCCAGAACCGGGTCGTTCCAAATAACGCCCCGTTCGTCCTTCGGCGAATAGAAGTCAGTGCACTTGTACAGCACCGACGCCTGTTCGCTGGTCACGCAGAAGCCGTGTGCGCATCCGGGGGGAACGTAGAGCTGCCGATAGTTCTCGGACGACAGCTCGAATCCCAGCCATCGGCCGAACGTAGGGGATCCCTTCCGAATGTCAACCACCACATCATAGACGGTGCCCTCCACGACCATGACCAGCTTCCCCTGGGCATGCGGTTCCTGATAATGGAGCCCGCGAAGGGTTCCCCGGACGGAACGAGAAAAGTTATCCTGAACGAACTGCTCGCTGAGCCCGGCTTCGCCGTACCGTTGGGCGTGGAATGTCTCACAGAATAGTCCCCGTTGATCACGGAAGAGAGCTGGTTCGATCAGCAGAACATCTGGTATGTCGTGCCTGGTGACCTTCATGTATGCAGGTCCTCTTGGCAGGTCAACTGCTCGAACGATCATCCGATGGCGGTGTCGGGGGATCGACGATCTCCGGAGGGTCGGGGTACAATTGTCCGAGACGATCGATCAAGGGTTTCGCGGCAGGGGAACTCTCGCGCGTCGTATTGCTGACCGGATGATCCCAGACCAGCCGCGTGATGCCGGCCTCCGTCAACAACGATCGGATCGTCGACAAGCAGGCTTCGAGGGTCAGATCTGTGCCCTGGCGCAGGTCTAGCACGCGCTCTTCGGGATCCAGGGGAGGCGGCCCCGTATTGATCAACGCCCAACAGCGGTCGAAAATGCTTGTCCGGAGCGCTTCAGGCACATTAATGTGTTCGAGGTTCGACGTACAGAGAGCGGACACGAAGAGCACGAACTGTAAATCCGGCATCCCGGGATTTTGGATATCCAATTGCGGCATGGCGGGGCATTATCGTTGCGCCTGCCGAGCGGAGTCAACGGGATTGCAAGGAGGCGTTGTCAGATGGTGACGATTTCCCTGATGGGGCAACTTCAAACAGCCGACGGTGAACGCGATCTCGCCTGCGAAGTCCCTGCACCCATGACCGTCCGACAGGTCATTCAGCGCCAGGGTCTGCAACTGCGTCACTTGCTGCAGTTGATTCGCGAAAAGAAGGTCCTGGTCACCATCAACAAGAAAATCGCCAGCGATGATTCTCTGGTCCATGACGGCGATGCCATCCGTCTTGTTGGACATGATGGATTTGGTGGAAGCGGTCTTGGTCCGAGCCATTCATAATAGTGAGCTGGTCAGAGCGTTCAAAAAGGTCGTTCAGCAAGGCCGCAACGAGCGAAGAGGCGAGTCGTACTTTTTGTCGTACGTTGAGCCTCTGAGCGACGTGAGAACGCCCGGGGTGAGGCGCGTCGCGGGAAAACGGTTGCGCAGCGATCGGCGGGCGGAGGGTGAGAATGACCGCCAGGGGCTGGGCGGGTGAGAAAGCGCCTTTTTCAACGCTCTGACATGAGAAGGGCCGGCGCCCGTGTGGGGAGCCGGCCCTCACTCGAGAGCGCGAGGCGGAAAGCTGTGAGAGCTTCGCGCGACGGCCCGAATCGGTGCGTAGTTATTTCTTATTACCGAGGATGGCGTCTTTGGCGGCCTTGGACACGCGGAACTTCACCACGCGCTTTGCCGGGATCTTAATCGCCTCGCCAGTTTGCGGATTACGACCCATGCGTGCCTTCCGATTGGCCAACACGAGCTTTCCGATGCCCGGAACCACGAAGACATTCTTGGCTTCACGATAGGCCAAGGCGGCAAAATCGTCCAGCAATTGGACGGCTGCTTTCTTGGTCAGCCCTGCCTTCTGAGCCACGTGATCGGCGATCTGCGACTTCGTCATTGATTTAGCCATGCGAGAAACCCTCCCTTAGAAAAACAAAAATTAGGTGAATTGCGACTGCTGCCTCTCAGTGGAGACTTCGTGCGATGAAGTGACTCGTCAAAGAGACCGTGATGAACTATTGTTTCAGCCAAAAACCTGCGGGAGTCTATCCAAGCGCTCATGGCCTGTCAACCGAAAAACACGCTCCAGGCGTAGGGATTCGCCTGCAGCGAGGTCTTGCAGTTTCGAGACCAGGCGGCGTACAGTACTGAAATCTTGCAGCCGAGCAACACGCTCTAAAGCCCCGTGGATTGAGGACTTTGAATGGGTAAGCAACTTCCAATTCTTCCAGCAACAGCGCAACCTACCGGAACTCCTGCGGAAAAGTTTATCTACTCTCGGGTCTTTTGCCAGAAGGAGAATCCCTCTCCTCTGCGCCTCATGGTCGAGTTCCTGAAGTCTCGAGGACAACTGCCAATCCTCCCGTCGGACATGACTGAGGAATCCCTCGATGAGTGGGCCTGGCTGCATGTGACCCTGCAGTACGACCGCGCCAGAAAACCTGTACAGGTTTTTTGCTTCCGCGATCGGGGTACGTATCAAGATGCGTTTGAACAAGAAAAGGGCCAGTTCCTCGAAGCCTTGACATCCTACGATGATGTGGAAGCTTCTTTGGTGGCCGACCAACTCAAGAAAGCCCGTTTCATTCTGCTCACCCGGCTCGATCCCACTGACATTACGGATGAAGGCTACGACTTCAACGGATGGATTCTCGAGTTCTACCAGGAGAATTGCCAAGGACTCGTTCAAGTTGATGGTCAGGGGTTCTATTCTCCGAAAGGCACCCTGATTGTCGACATGTCCGCCACCGCACCCGAGGAATAAGGGGCATGCAGCCCCCAATACCTTCGCTCACAACACTTGCCCGGAAAACTGACGACTGGTTTCGACGAGCCAACGCCGCCCTCTTGAGCCAGATCCCGTGCCGCGCCGGCTGTTCTCATTGCTGCATCGGAATTTTTCCGATCACACGTCTCGACATGCGCCTGGTCCAGGAAGGGCTCGTACATCTGCCAGTAGATCAGCGGGAACGTATTCAAGGACGCGCGGCTCAGCAGATAGCTGCGCTTCAGGCCACCTTTCCGCGGCTCGACTCCTCAGCCTCTCTCGATGATTGGTCGGACGAGGAGATTGACCGGGCCGTGAGCACCTTCCAGGACACGCCGTGCCCGGCCTTGGGCGACGACGGCCTTTGCTCGCTGTATGCCTATCGCCCACTGACCTGCCGATCCATGGGCATTCCGCCTCGTCAGAACACCATGGTGAATGGCGCTTGCGCCGTCCAAACGTTTGTACCGATCGCGCGGCTCTCGGCTTCACTCGAGCGAGAAGAACAACAATTAGCGGACCTTGAGGCGGCTGCACTGGGAGCGTTGCCCGAGGTGGTGGACGGTGAGGAGCTCTTCCTTCCTTATGCATTTCTGTCCGGTGGAGGTATGGCCGATGCCTCGCAAGATGGGCTCGATGCAGATCCGCTAAACATCTGTGATCTACCAGCGACGTGAACCGGATGTAGGGCCTTCAGGCTCAGAAAGGAATGATGGGTGCGACATTCAATTCTGGTCATTGATGACGATCCGGACATCAGAAATGCCTTACAGCTGGTCCTCAAAAAAGCCGGATACAACCCTCTCCTGGCCGAGAGCGGACAGGCAGCGATCGAGCTTATGAAACAGAACGATCACTCAGCCGCCGTCGCCGCCATTCTCTGCGACCTGGAAATGCCCGGGATGGATGGAGCAAGCGTCATCGCCCATTTTCGCACTCACTATCCAATGATTCCGGTCGTGGTGCTCAGCGGAGCAGCCCCTACGAAATTTTTGGACACCGTCGGCCAGTCGGGCGTCGGAGACTGGATCCGGAAACCCGCCACCAACGAGGCGGTCTTGGAAAAGGTGCGTGGAGCGGTGCATCTGTTCGAACTACGGAAGGCCGGATCCGGATCAAAAGGACGTCCCACGATCTAGGACGTCGTGCCGTAGCGGGTGGACAGATTGCAAAACGCTGTGCTAATGTGACGTCCCTTGGTACCAGGAGCGCCTGTAGCTCAGCTGGATAGAGCATCAGCCTCCGGAGCTGAGGGCCACAGGTTCAAATCCTGTCAGGCGCACCAAAATCGAGCGTGCTCGTCCTGCGGGCTTTTCGAGGTCGATGCCGCGGAAATCCCTCCAGCGAAGACGCGGACAATTGAATACCCGGTGGGCCGTTAGCTCAGTTGGTAGAGCAGCTGACTCTTAATCAGCGGGCCGTAGGTTCGACCCCTACACGGCCCACCAAAAATCAAGTACTTACATATCCTCTGGGTTTCGACAGCTCCTTGTGTAGGCGCAGTGTAGGCAGGAGTAGGGCGAAAAATTAATTTGTGAAGCTCCTCTACCGACCCTTCTTTTTGCCGTTACGATGGCGTCCCCAACGGGATTTTCTCAATGGGGACCCAATCCTCTAACCTTCCAATTTGACGTAAAAGCCTTGGCAGCTTAGGGACACCTTTTGGAAGAAATGGCCGCCGGTGATACCTAAATCACTACATAAACCAATGTTGACGCGGCTTGAACTGTCGAAGCTTTATGAAGACGTCCTGCCTTTTACGGTCCGGGTGTACAGACATTGCAAGAAAATTCGCCGCCCGAGGCACAATTATTACGCAAGACCAAAACTATTAGCTCCGACTTCGATCGTTCGTCTTTTGACACCCTCTTCCAGAGATATTTCAATACAAAACTAGGGTTACTTCCAGTGCAGCGTCGCAAGATGCCCGTTTATTTAACCTAGCCACGTTTGCTTACACGGACGTTTTTAGAGGCGCTACAGTTTTAGGACTTTACATGCCGATCCGACACGATTGCCGCTACACATCGAGCCCCTCGCAAACTGATCCGCCCGCTCCTTCCTTGTAATCGTACAGCCGCTCTGCAAGCCCATTTTTCAACCTTAACGCTAGGCGTGTGGCAGTCTTTCTTTGCCAACCCTGACGAGGAAGTAGCTAAGGCTATGCTCTCTTCTGTGTCTTCAATCAACCCGGGACTCTGCCTTATCTTCATCATCTCGCTGACCGGATGCGGAGGAGGCGATGAAAGCGTCCCAAATGGAGCCCTCAGCAACAACGGCGGTGGCGCGGGTACCAACGAGGTGAGCAACAACGGTGCGACCAACGGTGGTGCGAGCACCAATTGCGATGCGACGGCCAGCGGCACATCCACAGTGCAAAAGCCCGAGCTCTTGGTCAAGCTGGCGGATCGCTACCACGAGGGATGGCTCGCTTCACCGGCGGTCGCGGATCTGAATGGCGACGGGACAAACGAAATCATCATCCTCCGCGCGGAAAGAGTCGAATCCTACGGACCAGAAGGCAACCTGCTCTGGACTTATTCATTCACAGGGCGAGCATGGGCAAGTCCCATCGTAGCCAACCTCGTCGGTGATTCGGCATTGGAAATAGCTTTTGCCGCGCGGGACAAGGTGTTTGTGCTTGACAAGGCCGGTCAAGTATTGCCTGGTTTTCCGGTGACTTGGCAATATGAAATGCGCGCCCTCGGGGCCGGTGATGTCGATGGGGACGGCAAAATCGATTTGGTTGCGTCAGTCGGTCAGAGTGGTCCCACGGATGTCGTCAATGCATGGCATACCGACGGGACCTCCGTGCCCGGATTTCCTCCCAATGCGCGAGGCGTGAGCGGTTGCGACGCTCAATGTTATCTCGCCGGGGCTTACGATCAGAATGTTGCTCTCGGCGATTTCGACGGTGATGGCAAGGCCGATGTCATCGCTCCGCAGGACAATTCTTATGTCAGCATTTACAAGGGAACGGGCGAAGCATTCAATGCCAATTCGATGTTCAAGCCCAAAAAAGTCATCGGCGTGCGCTTCATGCACGACCTCGCGCTGGCCGTTCAAGGTTATGCCAACAACGAAGACACGGATCTGCAGGCGCATTTCACTAATACCGCCCCGGCCATCGCCGATATCAATGGGGATGGCGCTTATGAGGCAGTTTTCACGGGCAGCGTGCAGAATGCGTCCCAAACCGATCGCTTCAAAGGCGTGGGGCTCTGGGCAATACGATCGGATGCAAGTCGAATTCCCGGCTGGGAAGCGCCCTTCCATGCGCCTCATTATCTCGGTGGCTTATGGGATTCGGGCAACAACATCGTGGGTCTGACGAATCAGGTGACGATTGCGGACATCAATGCCACTAAACCGGGCCTCGAAATGATCTTTGCCGGATTCGACGGGCGAATTCATGCCGTTGCCGCAGACCGCACCGAGTTATGGCAAATGCAATACACCACGAGCACCGGGGTCTTTACGCCAGGAATCGTCGTGGCCGATTTGTCTGCCGACGGCATTCCCGAAATTGTCTTTGCGACCTATTCGAGTGCGGAAAACGGATCGGCGTTGTTCATTTTGGACGCCACGGGCAAAAAGCTCTTCGAGGAATCACTGCCCAATCGCGGATCCATGGCCGTTCCCACGCTCGCCGATGTGGATGGTGACGGCACGGTCGATATCGTCATCAGCTTGAAAGATGCGGTCGACAAGGTGGAGCTGGCGCGGATTTACCGAGTTCCCGGCTCGAAGACCAATTGCTTGCTCTGGCCGACTGGACGAGCGAACAATTTACGTAATGCGTGGGTGCCGAAGAAAAATTAGCTGATCGCGAGCATGGCGTCGAGCGCGGCCGGATTCTCGAGCGGCCGGTCCGCGTGCCAGTCGATCTCGCCGAGGGCCAGCAGCCGCCGGACCAGGTCGAAGGCTGCCGCCTTGTCACGGATGCTGGTCAACACCGCACGGCTGATGGCTAACCGTGTAGCCTGAGATCCTCCCCGATGGAGCGGTGCACGCAGAGCCGGCCGCTGAAGGACCATGCCTGGATCTGCTGCGGACCGCGCTTCGTCTCGATCGAGGGTGTTTCCGCGCGCGTCCCCTTCGGCAAGGGCGACAGCTCGGGGGCCGGCGTCCACGTCACATCCTCGAGGCGGCCGTCCATGAGCGCCTGAAAGCCCGCCGGCGTCAGGCCGAGGCGGTGCTGAAACGCGGTTTGCTCGGCGGCCGACAGCTCGCTGAGCAGGCGACGACGGGGGCCCGGGCCGTCGGAGAGGGGGTCGGCGGCGTCCGGAGCGCATAGCCTCCTAAGAGTCTCCTGCCACAGGAGGATGGTGCGCTATCCAGCGCGGTTCCACCTGCAGCAAGCACATTGTGCTGCCAGAATGACACGATCGAGGGCCTTCCGTGTATCGATTGGCTA
>Ga0081455_10004763_pt1 | contig 15070 bp, 11 predicted proteins | sample TabmetS3T2R1_FD_70207 | JGI IMG/M metagenome (GOLD analysis project Ga0081455, IMG submission 70207) | Tabebuia heterophylla rhizosphere microbial communities from the University of Puerto Rico - S3T2R1 | ecosystem: Host-associated > Plants > Roots > Rhizosphere ... | reverse complement strand
CGGTGAAATGCCGGCGCACATCGCAGCTGATAGACAGCGACGACCTGATCCTTGTTGCCGCTCTCGCCGGTGGCGGCGTGTTTCATGCGCATGGCGAGGAGGCGGAGATTGGCGGGGGCCAGGCGGCGCTGACGAACGCCGCGGAAACCGGCACCTTCAACGTCCATTCGGCGTCGAGGGTGATCAACTTCCGCCTCGCCTTCAACAAGATCGCCCCCTTGGTCGCCGATCTCGACGCCGCACTCATGCGGCCTATCCCGCACGACACCGAGGCTTTGCGACTACTCCTGAACTACGCGCGGAGCTTGCAGAGCGATCTTGCGCTTGCGTCACCGGCGCTTCGACATCTTGCCGTGACCCACATGCACGATCTCGCGGCCCTCGCCGTCGGTGCGACCCGCGAAGCCGCCGCAGTCGCCCACGGCCGCGGGCTGCGCGCCGCACGCCTCGAGGCGATCAAGGCCGATGTCGTGAAGCACCTCGACCAGCGCAACCTTTCGGCTTCCACTGTCGCCGCCCGTCATGGCGTCACGCCGCGCTATGTCAGCATGTTGTTCGAAAGCGAGACCGAGACCTTCTCCGAGTACGTGTTGCGTCAACGGCTCATCCGCGCGCACCGGATGCTGACCGATCCGCGCTTCGCAGGGTGCACCGTCAGCTCCATCGCTTATGACGTCGGATTTGGGGATGTGTCCTACTTCAACCGGGTATTTCGCCGGCTCTACGGCGCGACGCCATCCGAAGCGCGGGAGGCAGTCCGGCGCGAGCATGGGGAATAAGGTCGCTGGCCTTCGCTCTGGCAGAGGCGACGCGAAGGCTGCCACTGGCACTGACGCGACAACCGCACCACTGGCGCGACCGGGCCGCGTCCACTAAAATCCGGCCATTCACCGGCCCCACACGCGCCGGTCGCACAGACAAGATGTCGGGAGGACACATGAGCATCTGTCGCGTCGCCTTGCTCGCCCTTGCCGCTGCGCCGCTCCTGGCTGCACCGGCGAGCGCCCAGCAGCGGCCGCCCACGGGCGCCGACCTGCTCGCCACCAAATGCTTCCAGTGCCACAGCCAGGCGATGTGGCAGGATCAGCGGCAGGATACCAAGGCCTGGGAGGCAAACCTCTATCGGATGGTCGGGCGCGGCGCGCTCTGGACCACCGAGGAGATCAAGCTGATGGCCGAGTATCTCGGCGCCAATTTCGGACCTGCCGGGACGCAGGCGCGCTGAGCGCCACCGGCCGATTGAGACAAAGCAGGGACAAGCCCTAGGAGACGATCATGCGAGACCTGGTGGTAAAATACTTGTCGAAGGGCGTATCGCGACGCAATTTCGTGACCGGCCTGACCAAGGCGGGCCTGACCATGACGGCGGCGCAATCGGTGCTGAGCTCGGTGAGCACGGTGACGATGGCGCAGACCTCGCCGACGGCCGCTGGCCCGGTGAAGCCGTTCGAGGGCCACGGCGGCGCCGCCTTCGCCGAGCAGCTCATCGCCTCGGGCGTGAAATACGTGTTCGGCAACTCGGCGAGCGAGGACGCACAGTTCTACGAGGCGCTCGTCGACCGGCCGCAGCTCAAATACATCCTCACCCCGCATGAGGGCCCAGGCGCCGCCATGGCGGCCGGCTACATCAAGGCGTCGGGTGAGCCTGCGATCGTGATGCAGGCGGGCGTGGTCGGCATGGCCAACGCCATCGGGCAGATGTTCAACGCCCACAAGGAGCAGACCCCGCTCGTCGTCTACTCCTATCGCACCGACCAGAGCCGCCGCGCCGGGCGCGACGGCTTCGAGGAGGTGCTCAACCAGGAGCAGATGGTCCAGCCGATCACCAAGTACACCTGGCTCGCGCGCCGCGGCGACATGATCCCGGAGACCGTGCGCCGCGCCTTCAAGGCGGCGTGGACGCCGCCCTACGGACCCTCGTACATCTCGTGGCACTCGGACTTCAACGAAGAGAAGGTGAAGACCGAGATCATCCCGCAGGATCAGGTCGATCCGCGCATGCGGGTGCGGCCCAATCCGGACGACGTGCAGCGCGCCGCCAAGCTCCTGGTCGAGGCCAGGATGCCGCTGATGGTGGTCGGCGACGAGATCTACAAGGCGAAGGCAGCAGCCAAGGCAGTGAAGCTCGCCGAGCTGCTCGGCATGCCGGTGACGCAGGTGCGCCAGCTCTACGCCAACTTCCCGGAAGGCCATCCGCTCTGGGTCGGCAATCTCGCCGGCGGCAATCTGAGCCGGCTCGACTATCCCAAGAATTTCGACGTCGTCATCAACGTTGGCAACAAGTTCCAGCACAACGGCCCAGGTCCGATCGTGCCGCGCGGGCCGAAGTTCATCGACATGCGCATCGACCACTGGAGCATGGGCAACGTCATGCTCACCGAGGTGCCGCTGGTCGCTGACGTCGGCTTCGGGCTCGATGACATGATCGCGGCGGTCGAGCAGCTGATGACCGCCTCGCTCAAGCAGAAAGCCGCCGAGCGTGCCGAGGAGGTGAAGAAGTTCTCCACGCTGGCGAAGACGTTGCGCGGCCAGGTGGTCAACAGCCCCGACTGGGACCAGGCGCCGATCATCGCCGACCGGCTCACCTGGGAGATCGCGCAGTTCGCCGACCCCGACGCCATCATCGTGCACGAGGCGGGCTCGGTGGCGTTGCACAGCTTCGGCTTCAATCCGCTCGGCGGACGCGAGCTGTTCTTCTACTACGGCGCCCACCTCGGCTCCGGCGTCGGTACGGCGGCCGGCGTGAAGCTCGCGCGGCCGAACCAGCAGGTGATCTGCCTCGTCGGTGACGGCTCGTTCACGTTCGGGCCGACCGCCCTCTGGAACATGGCACGCCTGCAGCTGCCGGTGATCACCGTGGTCTACAACAATCACGCCTATAGCGGGCCGCACAGCCGCGTCATCAACAACGTGCCGGGCGGCCGCATGGTGCAGACCGGCCAGTTCGTGCACGACTATCTCGGCAATCCGGACATGGACATGGCCGCGATCGCCAAGGGCTTCGGGGTGGACGGCGAAGTCGTGCACAATCCGACGCAACTGCGCGAGGCACTGGCACGCGCCCGCAAGCACACCGTGGAAGGCAAGCCGTACCTGCTCGACGTGCAGGTCGCTCGCAAGGGCGTGGGCTGGGCGCAGAATCCGTGGGTGCCGCCGATCAGGATCGCAGAGATGCGCACCAAGAAGGTGTAGTGCGGCGCGACAAAAAGAGTCGTTTCGAATGGCCGGGAGAACCCCCGGCCATTTTTTTCTGCCGAACGCCGCCCTGCGGAGAGAAGACTCGATCGTCCATCCTGGGTCTTGCGGCGCTCCTAGACGCGGTTATCCTCGTCGCTAACCAATAACCGACCTTCCAGGAGAGGAGACCCCGCCGTGATCCGCCAAACCTTGCGAGCCAATACGTCCGTCGCTGTCCTTGTGTGCGCGGTTGCTTCGCTCCTCGTGGCGCAGGAGGTCAACGCGCAAGAACCACTGACACGGCCGGCAGGCCTCCCCGAATGGGCATTCAACATCCCGGACAAGGAGCAGCCTTCCGCCGTGCGACCGGAAGGCATCGTGCGGGCACCCGGCAGCGCGCGGGAGTACGAATGGGCCAAGGTCGCCGGCAATACAAATCCGCCGGATTGGTTTCCCGACGAGCATCCCCCTGCGCCGGCGTCGGTCGCTGGCGGCCCGGGAAGACGATTTGCGTGCGGCGCGTGCCATCTGATGTCCGGCCAGGGCCATCCGGAATCCGCCGACATCGCCGGCATGCCCGCCGAGTACATCATCCGGCAGATGGCGTATTACAAAGCGGGCACGCGCAAGGACGAGGCGCGCATGGGTCCGATCGCGAAGGCCATGTCGGACGAGGACGTTCGCCAGGCCGCCGAATATTTCGCCGCCTTGAAACCCCGGGTGTGGGTCAAGGTGATCGAGACCGCCACGCCGCCAAGAACCTTTGTCGCCACCGCGGGCCGGCATCGCGTGCTGCATCCCGCCGGGGGCACCGAGCCGATCGGGCAGCGCATCATCCAGATCCCCGAAGATCCATACCGCACGGAAATCCGCGATCCGCATTCCGGTTTCATCGCCTACGTGCCGCCGGGGAGCATCGCCAAAGGCGAGGCACTCGTGAAAGGCGGAGAGTCCGGGAAAACGGTGCCGTGCGCCATCTGTCACGGCGAGGGGCTGAAGGGGATGGGCGAAGTCCCGCGGCTTGCGGGGCTGCAGCCGGTCTATATGGCGCGACAACTGTTCGATATGCGACATGGCCGGAGCGCCGGGAAAGCCGCCGAGCTGATGAAGCCCGTCGTCGCCAGTCTGTCGGATGACGACATCATCGCGATTTCCTCGTACCTGGGCTCGCTGGCTCCGCGGTAGGGATCACGGCGTCAGCACAAGAGCTTCGCTTCGGGGCTGGCGCGAATGACCGAGTTGGGTCAATCGCGCTGGTACCGCCATGTCCCGCGAAATGTCCGGTTTACCTCTGATTGTGTTGCAAAACTCTTTGCTGCGCTGCTGTGGCCGACATATGAAATCACCCTCCCCGTGCGGGCCCGTGCGGGGAGGGTGAAAGCAGGTCGCGTTGTAAAGATCAGCCTTTGGTCCAGCGCCGTACCGCCATCTTGCCGGTCCAACTGCCATAGACATTGCCGGCATCGTCGAAGCCGACTCCTTCAGGCGACTCGGCCTCAGGTGTTGGAATGAAGGCCGTCACCTTGCCATCCTTGGCGCTGCCGATGCGGATGCCGGTCTTGAAACCAGGATTGCGGCTCTCGTTCGACTGATCGTCCGCCACGTAGATCACGTCGTTCTTGTCGATGTTGACGTCGCTCGGGCGGCCGAACTGCTTCCATTCAGCGACGAACTTTCCGTTCGAATCGAAGACCTGGACGCGGCTGTTGCCGCGGTCGGCCACGAAAATCCGCCCCTGGGAATCCATCGCGATTCCGTGCAACTGGTCGAACTCTCCCTGACCTTTGCCGAGCTTGCCCCAAGTTGCGATCTGCTTACCGGTCTTATCGAACTTGACGACGCGGTTATTGGTGTTATTGCCATGACCGTCGCCGACAAAAATGTCGCCATTGGGCGCAACCACGACGCTGCTTGCACCCCTGAAGTAGCCCTCGGCGTTGCCGGGCATGCCGGGCTTGCCGAGCGTCATCAGAACTTGGCCCTCGGGGCTGAACTTGACCACGATGGCGCCCTTGCCGTTCAAGACCCCATTGTCGGCCGCCCACGCATTGCCCTCGTTGTCGACATAGAAGCCGTGCGGTTGGACGAACATGTTGGCGCCGAAGGCGCGCACGAACTTGCCGGTCGAATCGAACTTCATGATCGGTGCGACCGTGGAATTGGCGCAGGAGTTGGCGGAACAGCGGTCGAACACCCACATGCTCTTGCCGTCGCTATGATCGACCTGGACCTTGATGGCCTGGCCGAGCTTGCGGCCCTCAGGGAGCTGCAGCCAATTGTCTTGCGTCTTGTACGGATTGGGCGCCGCATTGGGATCGGCGGCTTGGCTATAGCCGCGGTCGCCGGAGACCGCCCACAGCGCCGCGACGGCGACACCGACGATCAATGCCATTCGCGCAACATGTCTCATCGTGCTCCTCCCTTGCATAATTGAAACGTGGTCCGGGGGCATCCCGGCTTTAGCCGCACCTTCCCTCGCTTGCAGGGGAGGGTATGGAGGCCGGCAGCCCCGCTTGTGCGGTGTTGGCGCAAGCCGATTTGGCACCTACAAGCTGGCGAATTCTATTGGCTGGCGGGGAAGTGGGGAAGCGGCTGTTTTGCAGCCTGCTGTGCCCGGCAGCGATGCGTACGGATAGGTTCCCGAGCCAGCGCGGCGTCACTTCGGCGTTTGCTTGAAATATCTCAAGTCAGGTAGTGGCTGATCCTTCTTGGCAGGCATCAAAAGGCCTTCCGCGCTGAGGAAATAGTTCTCCGTTCCGATCACGATATTCACGTTGCCCTCGTTGCAACTTGCTTCAGACCATCTCGGACGCGGATTCGGGTTGCGCCGAAATGTCTTGTCGACGCTCCAAGGGCGCGTCAAGGCGTGATCAAACACAGTGATCTCGTCGTGAAGCAGGTTTGGATCGCTCTTGTCGAGAAAGAACCGCTCCCTGAAGGTTGACTGGTTGTCGAAGTGCAGAGGCAGGCCGGTGTGGTCGTAGGCACGAGGTCCCTTGAACGGGCCACGCGTCTCCACTTCAAGCACGTCGTAGCGGCCATCGCCGTCCTCATCGATCCATTTGCCGATTGAATATCCGAGATAGGTGGGCTCGGCCTCTGCATCCTTTGGCCAGTTACGCCCATCGGTAAAAATTCGACGGAGCTCCAACTGATCGTCGGCATTTCCCACAACATACGTCGTTTCGGGAGTGATGATGTATTCCATCCTCGGCGCAGCCATCATCCGTGGCATGCCGCCTGGGATGCATCGAGCAGTGGGATAATTGCCAAGCCCGCCCCTGGCCTGATCGGCCATGCTGTCTTCCAGAACCTTTTGATACTCCGGCGTCAGTGGGGCTTGCTGCCATGGACCCGAGCGCTTGGTTGGATCGAATTTTATGATCTGGTCTCCCAGAGGTGGATTTATGGCCAGCCACTGGCCTTTCCAGTTTGGATATTTCGCGTCATCAGCCGCCCGCACACTGCCGATTGTCACCATCAGCGCGAAGGCGACCACGACCGCGGAACTCCGACTGCAACAAAGCATGTTCAGCCTCCCGGCATCCCTGAATAAACTTGATCGCAATTGGCGGATTGGTGCACACCTTCTATGAAGATACATCGCTTGATGCATGAATGAAATGCGTCGCGCGAACGTGGCGCGCGGTCTCACGCAGATGAATCCCTTCCAGTCGTCCTCCTGATCACACCAGCGCGCCATCACAAGAGATGTCTCGTGCAGTTGAGCAAGCTGACCGCGTGCGGCGCGTCTTCATGCAGAACGGTTACGCTCGTATTGTAGAACAGCTCTGGAACAACGACGCCTTCAGGCAGCCGCGCATGGCGCTCGACGAGAGCACGGCAGACCAGACCATGCGTGACGACCACCAACGTGCCGTTCATGCGGCGGCGCCTGCTCACGACGAAATCGAAAGCGTGGGCGACGCGCGTGTGAAATGTCCGCCAGTCTTCGCCGTTGGGCGGCGCAAAATCCGGCCCGAACGGATTTTCAGTCAACGACGCATAAGGCACGCCACGCAGATCGCCAAAATTCCGCTCCTGTAGCAGCGGGCTTTCTTCGATCTCAAGTCCAGATCGAGCCGTGAGCGCAGCCGCCGTCATCCGCGCGCGCAACAGATCGCTGCATACGACGTGAGCGAAGCCGTGATCGAGCAAGCGCCGCGCGAGCTGCTCCGCCTGACGGATGCCGCGCTCGTTCAGCGGCACGTCGGCGCGCTGCAGAATGCGCGCTGCATTGCCGGCAGTCTCACCATGGCGCACGAGTAAGATCGTCATACCGCGTGCTTAGCAGCGCGCCCTCGTTTCACGCCTGTGTTCGCTCAGAAATCCGGCTTATCCGCATGCGGGAGGTCCGAACCCTGATTGTGATGAAATGCAAACCTGTTTTCGGCGCAGACCCCTTCCGGCCATTCGTTGCGGTCGCGCAAATAGATCATGACCGCGGTCCAGGGCGTGGTGAAGGCGCCTTCGTCCTCGATCGTGAACTGGACCTGCAGATACTTGTCCTTATAGTTGGGATTATACGGGCCGGCGGCGCGCCGATTCTCCTTGGTACCTCGCTGCATCGTGTCTTTCGCCTCGTCGTAGTCGACCAGGCGATAGCGTTCGACGACGTGCAGCTTTTCGGTGTACGGCGTGCCGAACAAGTCGATCATGGCATGCGGACGATCGGTCCTGACGCCCACGGTGTCGATCACGAGCGTGTCGCCCTCGTAATGGCCGACAGCATCGCCGTGCCAGGACGGCGTCACCTTCGCCGGATGCGGCTGGTTCATGCGCACGCGGCGGACTTCGTGGTTCTCGTTGAACATCATCACGACCTGGTCCGGTAGCTGCAGCATCTGCATTGCGGCGTGCTTGAACAGGAACGGGACCGGTTCGGGCCAGCAGGTGTTGGCCGGGTTCGGAAAAACCACGCCGGCCAGCGAGAGCTCGCCCTTCTTCCTCACGACCTCTGCGGCCCAGGGCTGCAAGATCGGATTCTTGTAGTCACCGACCAGCGAGCTGTAGTCGCTCACGCCGGTATCCCTCGTCCGCGACAGGTTCGTCACGGGGCCGGGGCCCGACGCCGGCGGTATGAACCACGGAAGGTTGCCGTGACGCCATGTGCCGGAGAAATCCGGGGTGGAGGCGGACGTTTGCACGCCAATATTGGCGGGCGTGGCCTCGGGCACCTGTTGCGCGGAGGCGGGGATAGCAGCCGCCGCCAGTGTCACCATCAAGAGCAAATGCCGTTGCACATTCATGACGGTCTCCCCTTCATGACTTGCCCAACTTGCGCGCTCGTCTCGGTGCGAGCGCACTCGATACTATCTCAAAGGTGGGAACAGTCCGCTCAGAAATCCGCCTTCTTCGCTGTCGGGAGCGGGAACAAATTGTGGCTGAAGTAGTCGCTATTGTTCTCAGCGCAGATAAACTCCCGCCAGTCGCCCTGCTGCTTGCGCCAGCGCGCCGTCATGTACATGGGCTCGTTGAAGGTGTCCTCGTCCTCGACCTTGACGAAGACTTCAAGGAATTTGCCATCCTCCGTCAGCTTGAAGCGCTCCGTCACGCGGAGCTTTTCCGTGTGTGGCGTACGGAACATATCGAGGAAGCTCATCTTCGTGGACAAGCCGATGGTATTGACGATGAGCTCGCCGTTCTCGTAACGGCCGATCGATTCGCCGAACCAGGATGGCTTCACATGCTCGGAGTGCTTGTCGGTCAGGTGGATGCGGCGCGTAAGCGAGTCGCGCTGCCACACCATGTAGACCGTCTTGGGATTCTGCACGATGTAGAATGGCTCCGTGGTCCAAAGCAATTGTCCGGGAACGCTTCCGGGGTAACAGCGCGACGTCGCCAGGAACGGCATCCCGCGTTTGCCGGTGAGCACCTCCTCGTTCGAGATGCGCATTTGCTCGGCCGCCCAGGGCTTGAGGATCGGGTCCAAATAGTTGCCGATTGCGACCGTCACTTGCCGACCCACCCGATCATTATTGCCCTGCAGCGGATGGTCGGGATGGTTCTTGATCGGCCCGCGCATCCCGGCCGGCGGATCGAGCCAGCCGTCACCGTAAAGGGCGTTGCGGCCGTCCGCACGGATGCGGACCCAGGCCCAACTGGATGGGTTCGAGGCGAGCTCCGGGATTTTTCCGCTGGTCTGCGCGAAGGCGCTGCCGTCCGCGCTAGCCAGAATGCATGCGCTCAGGGCGAAGGCTCCGATCCACTGCACGTCTCGCGTGGCAGTTGCCTGAACGATTCCCGCGAACAGTGATGGCATTTTCGTATGCTCCCCTCCCTAGGACGACCCTGCTTCTAAGGGCCGATTGGATCGTGCGCCTTGTGTTACCTCTAAAGTGTGGCCCAACGCTACGCCATTTACAACGGTGCGTCTTGACGCGCTCAACAATCAGCTTCTGGCTTCCGACGCGGTGCGCTCTTCCACGGGAGCGGGCAAGCGTGTAGCCTTTGCCCGTGAAGCGACCACGGGAGGGGCCCATGAGTTTGCACATGACGTTCCTGCGGCGGGAGTTTCTTCTAGCGGCGATCTTGGCGTCGACGGCCGCGACCTTGGCGCTCGGACAAGCACCGGCGCCGGGGGCGAACACGCAAGCCGCACAAAGCACCGCCTCAATCCCGGATTTCTCCGGCCTATGGACGCACGCAGCGCTCGGCTTTGAGTCGCCTGTATCGGGCCCAGGCCCGGTGCGCAATCTGGGACGAACGCCATCCGGCCAGAGCAACTTCAATCAGCTTATCGGCGATCCCTCCAATCCGATCCTGCAGCCGTGGGCCGCGGAGGTCGTCAAGAAGTTCGGCGAAATCTCTCGCGCGGGCTTGGCTTTCCCGGACCCGGACAACCAGTGTCTGCTCAATCCCGTGCCCTACATATTTTGGAATTTCGAGATCCAGGTCCTGCAGACGCCGGACAAGGTCGTAATCCTCTATCCGCACGATCAGGATCACCGGCAGATTCGCTTGAACCAGCGCCATCCCGAAAAGGTGACGCCATCCATCCACGGCGATTCCGTCGGCCATTACGAAGGCGACACGCTGGTGATCGACACCGTGGGGATCAAGGTCGGGAAGTATTCCATGGCCGACCGTTTCGGTACGCCGTATACCGAGGCTCTCCATGTGGTCGAGCGCTATCGGCTGATCGACTACGACGACGCCAGGGAAGCGCAAACACGGGCCCACAGAGAGTGGCCGCGCGTCCCCTCCTATGCGCCCGATCCCACCTACCGGGGCAAGGGATTGCAGCTTGAATTCACCGTGGAGGATCCTGGCGCGTTCACGACGCCATGGAAGGGAACCATCACTTATCTGCGCTCCGCGAATAAGGAATGGTACGAGCGCGTGTGTGCCGAGAATATCCAGCACTACTACGCGGACACGCAGTACTACTCCGACAAGGACGCCAGGATTCCGACCGCGGAGAAGCCGGACTTCTAGATTTTTAGGATAGCGCTGCCTCTCAGAAATCTGGCTTCTCTGCTATCGGCATCTGATAGTCGAAGAGATGCCGATTGCCCTCGGCGCAGATTTCTTCGCGCATCGGCCGCTCCACGCGATTGTAACGCTGCACCCCTGACCACGGCTCGTAAAACGCATCTGCGTCCTCGACCCAGACGTGAACGTCCAGCGCCTTGCCGCCATCGACCAGCTTGAAGCGCTCAACCACGTGCAGCTTCTCGGTATGCGGCGTGCGGAAATTGTCGACGAAGCTCTTGTCGTTCATTCCGGTGGTGTCGACCACCAGCGTGTCGCCGCCTTCGTAGTGGCCGACCGACTCACCGTACCAGGAGGGCTTTGGATTCTTCGAGTGCGGCACGTCGAGATAGACATGCCGAACCTGCTTGTCGCCGGAGAAGATGATCACCACCTCCTTGGGCGTTTGGATGAAATACATCGGCTGAAAACCGTACAGGTGAAACGCCGGAACGCCTGCTGGACTGCAGCTCGAGTGCGGCGTGAAGGCGACCTTTCCCGAGAGCACCTCATCGTTGTCCTTCTTCATCCGCTCCTTGACCCAGGGCTTTAGATTTGGATGGCTGAGGTCGGCGATGAGGAATGTCGGTTGCTTGCCGGTACGGGCCGCCTCGGCGTTGCTGACGCGCGGGTGGGCTGGATCGTTCCGCACGGGACTAGGCCCGCCGGGAACGGCTTTGAATTCGACATCGAACGTGAGCCACGCGGCCTGGTTCGAGGAGAAATCGGGCGGAGCCGACTGCTGGGCTGCGACGCCTCCGGTCGATGCTGCGTAGACGAGGCCAGTCACGAAGCCAGCAGCTAACAGCTTTGCTTTCGGAGTGAATGCGAACAATGCGAACATTGTGCCCTCCCTCTACGCGCCGTTCATGCGCGCCAACAATCTCGTGCGTCGATCCTTGCTCTCTCGATGTCGGCTAAGCCCTCGGTCCTAATCTTATCGCCGCAGCGCCTGCCCGTCATGGTGGAAGCGGCGTCGCGCTTCTGAACGGTATTCAAGTATGGAAGCAGGGACGGGACGGCATTTTTTCTCACACTGCGAGAATTTTTGAAATTCGGCTGGACGGCGGGGCCATCTTCTGGCTTGCTGTCTGGACCGCTTCCAGCCTGCCGAGGGATGCACGGAACCATGGGCGCTTCGCTCCAGCGCAAGTCGCGAAGCAGCGGCGACCGCCTTCTGATGGCGCTCGCTTTGTTCACGATCGAGCGCCCGCAATGGACTGTCGAGCAGGCCGCCGAACAGCTCGGCGTCTCAGCGCAAACAGCCTATCGCTATTTCAAGCAGCTCACCGGAACCGGCCTGATTACCCCGGTCGCGGGCGCCGGCTACACGCTCGGGCCCGCCATCATCCAGATGGAGCGGCAGATCCAGGCCACCGATCCGATGCTGATCGCAGCCCGCACCGTGATGGTCGATCTCATCCAGCATGCGGTCGAAGGCTCGACCGCCATCCTGTGCCGCCTGTTCCATGACCGCGTCATGTGCATGCACCAGGTGATGGGGCACGGCCCGCAGGAACCGGTGAGCTATGAGCGCGGACGGCTGATGCCGCTCTATCGCGGCGCCACGGCCAAGATCATCCTGGCCCATCTGCCAACCCGCACGCTGAAGTCCCTATTCGCCCACCACGTCGATGAGATCGCGGCAGCGAGACTCGGCAAGAGCTTCGACGAGTTCCGTCGCGCGCTGGCCGTCATCCGGCGCGCCGGCATCTGCGTTACCCATGGCGAGGTCGATCACGGCCGCACCGGCGTCGGCGCACCGATCTTCGACCGCGACGGCGCGGTGCTGGGCAGCCTCAGTCTTGCGCTGCCGAGCGCACGCGTCGACGACGCGCTGATCGAGCGCATTGCACCGCTCACCGCCGCGGGTGCGCGCGCGGTCGAGCAAACTATGTCTAACGGACCGGGCGCGACCGAGCTGAGCCCGGCCCGCGTCAAGATCGCACGCTAAACGCCAATCGGAGTCCGACCGGGAGGACACCATGATGTTCGCGACCACCAGGCTCTCGCTCATCCTGTTCGGCCTGTCGCTGCTGCTCAAATACAAGGCGCGGCGGCACGAAGCGTTCTGGAAGCGCATCAAGGAGCGCAACTTCGTGGCGCAGATCATGACGCGCGACGAGGAGATCGGGCGCTGGTTCGAGTTCCGCGACGGCACCATCCGCTCAGGCGCGGGCCTGCACGCGAAGCCCGACTGCAAGCTGATGTTCAAGAATGCCGCTGTCGGCGCTTCGCTGCTGATGCCGCCGATCAACTGGCTCAATCAGATCAATGCCCAGAAGGATTTCGTGCTCTCGGTCGACGGCCCTGAGGACCTCACCAACTGGTTTGCCCAGACCGTGATGATGAGCCAGAGCGTCGGGCGCCAATACGGCACCCGCATGCCCGACGGCTCCATGCGCTACTGCAACATGACCAATGGCGGGCCGGTCCACATCTACGTCAAGCACGGCAAGATCATCCGCATGACGCCGATCGACCTCACCGAGGAGGATGGCGCGTCGTGGAGCATCGAGGCCAGGGGCGTCAAGCTCACGCCGCCACGCAAGACCACGCTCGCCCCGCATGGGCAGAACGCCAAGTCGATCGTCTATTCGCCCGATCGCCTGCTCTATCCGATGAAGCGCGTCGACTTCGATCCCAACGGAGCGCGCAATCCCCAGAACCGCGGCAAGTCAGGCTATGTGCGCATCTCCTGGGAAGAAGCGATCAAGATCGTCACCGACGAGATCAAGCGCCAGAAGCGCGAGTATGGCCCGGGCTGCATCGCGGTGTCGCACGGCTCGCATCACACCTGGGGCAATATCGGCTACTACCTCTCGGCGCTGTTCCGCTTCGCCAACGCGATCGGCATGACGCGCGTGCATCACAATCCCGACTCTTGGGAGGGTTGGTACTGGGGCGCAGTGCATCACTGGGGCTACACGCTCCGCGTCGGCCAGTCGGAAACCTACGGAACGGTCGAGGACTGCCTGCAGAACTGCGACATGATCGTATCGTGGGCGGCCGACCCGGAGAGCACGTCAGGCTCCTACGGCGCACAGGAAGGGACCGTACGCCGCCAGTGGCTCAAGGACCCCAAGCTCGGCATCAAGGTCGTCCACGTCGACCCCTATTACAACGCGACCGCGCAGTTCCTGCCCGGCAAGTGGTTCGCGCCCAAGCCCACCACCTCGGTCGCGATGGCGATGGCCATCGCATATGTGTGGGTCAAGGAAGGCCTCTACGACAAGGAATACGTGAAGACCCACACCATCGGCTTCGACAAGTGGCAGGCCTATCTCCTCGGCGAGGAGGACGGCATCCCGAAGACTCCCGAGTGGCAGGAGAAGGAAACCGGCGTTCCCGCCAAGGATGTGCGCGCGCTCGCGCGCGAATGGGGCAGGAAGCGCGTCTATCTTGCGCCAGGCGGCTGGGGCAACGGCCATGGCGGCGCCTGCCGCAACCAGACCGGCATTCCGTGGGCACGCGTGATGGTGTGCCTCTCGGCCATGCAGGGCCTCGGCAAGCCCGGCTGCAACATGGGCAATCTGCAATGGGGCTGCCCGCTCGACTTCAATTTCTATTTCCCCGGCTATTCCGAGGGCGGCATGTCGGGCGATCTCGAGAACACCGCGCTGCCGGTCGAGCTCTATCAGCGCATGCCGCAACTGCCGTCGATGAACTCCAACGGCCAGACCATCCCGCGCATCTGGATGCCGGAGGCGATCACCGAAGGAAAGGCCGAAGGCTATCGCTGGGTTGGCAAGTCGATCGAGCACCAGTTCGCCAAGTTCGCCTACCCGGCGGCGGGCCACTCGCCGGTGCACATGCTCTACAAGTACGGCGGCTCGATCCTCTCCACCATGAACAACACCAATCGCTGGGTGAAGATGTATCAGTCGCCGAACCTGGAATTCGTCGTGAACCAGTCGATCTGGTTCGAGGGCGAGGCGCAGTTCGCCGACGTGATCCTGCCGGCCTGCACCAACTTCGAGCGCACTGACATCTGCGAATGGGCAGGGCTCGGCGGCTATGGCCATCATGGCCAGCAGCAGCTCAATCATCGCGTCATCGTGTTCCAGGCGCCCGCGATCGAGCCGCTCGGCGAATCGAAACCCGACTTCTGGATTTTCAACGAGATCTGCAAGCCGCTCGGGCTCGCCAACTATTTCTCGGAAGGCTGCAACGAGATCGACTGGGTCTATCGGCTCTATCTCGCGTCCGACCTGCCCAAGGTGATCTCATTCAAGCAGCTGCTCAAGCGCGGCTACTACGTGATACCGGCCGAGAAGGAGAAGCTGCGCGCGCCGGTGTCGTTCCGCTGGTTCTGGGAGAACCGCAAGAAGGACGTTCCGGAGGCACAGCCGCTGCCATCCGACTACACCGAGGAGTATCTCCGCGGGCTGCAGACGCAATCCGGCAAGCTCGAGTTCGA
>Ga0081455_10004762_pt1 | contig 15074 bp, 12 predicted proteins | sample TabmetS3T2R1_FD_70207 | JGI IMG/M metagenome (GOLD analysis project Ga0081455, IMG submission 70207) | Tabebuia heterophylla rhizosphere microbial communities from the University of Puerto Rico - S3T2R1 | ecosystem: Host-associated > Plants > Roots > Rhizosphere ... | reverse complement strand
AACCTGTTGAATATCAATACGGCTTGTGCGATATGCCCCAGCGAGAGCCTGCCTTGCTGTAGCCCGACTAGAATGAGCGCCTTTCCGCCACGGAGCCATCGCACATGAATCTGTTACGCTTCCAAGAAGGCCTGTCTATTCTCACTGGTGAGAAAATCCACATTCCCGCGAAAATAGCCGCAGCACACCACGCGGGACAAGGAGAGACTGCCATGCCGTTTTATGACAGGGGCGACGTCCGCATCCGCTACGAGGAGGCCGGCTCCGGCTTTCCGCTGCTGGTCACCCCCGGGGGGCTTGAATTCCCGCGTCAGCACCTGGCCGACCGCGGTGATCAACGCGATGGAGGCGTTCACGCCGGACTTCCGCTGCATCACGATGGACCAGCGCAACGCCAACGGCGGCGAATCGAGCGGCCCGATCATAGGAAGGGGGGTGTGGTCGAGTCGAGAGGACGCCTCCGGTGTGGAGGTCTGCTGTGTGTTCCCCGTTGCTCTCGCCTTGCGGTCTCGAGTGTGTCACAGTATGGCCCCGCGGACGCAATGGAACGCATATGCGTTGCAGCACATCTCCGTTCCATTGCGACACACCCCCCAATTGCATATACTCCACCCTGAGCGGGCACAGGCCGCTCACCCTGAGCTGGTCGAAGGGTGTGGCACGCACTTTTTGACACGCTCTCAGGTCAACAAGCAGATGTGCGATGCCAGAGGCTGAGGTTGACGTCTTGTGCGTCGAGTGCGAGCCTGGTGTCAGTTCTGTGCAAACGCCGAGCAACACAGGAGGGGCGCTCATGGACTTTGGACTTTTCACCACTTGGAATGCCGTGTACGTCGGAGACAAAGTTCCCTGGGACCCTGATTATCGCGGCGGGAAGCTCCTGGAGGAGGCGGCGTACGCCCAGAACTGGAAAGAGGTGCAAGCGGTAGAGGATATGGGTTGGGACTACATCTGGCTGGGTGGCGGCCACTTCTCCACTCAGGGGAGCATGGACCCGCAGCCCCTCATGCTGTCTGCGGCCATTGCCAGCCGTACCCGACGGATCAAGATTGGGACCTCCATCCACCGCCCCATCCTCAAGCAGCCAGGGGATAAAGCCTCCCCGCGGGCGCTCCCCCATGAACGGTACGCCTTTGACAACCTGACCCTGGAAGACCCTTTCCAGGTCGCGGAGCAGGTGTCCATCGTGGACCAGCTCAGCCAGGGCCGGTTTATCTACGGCGCGGGCGGGCGGACCCGCGGCAATGACGCAAAGCGGGAGCACTTCTTTGAGTTCCTGGAGGTCTTGAAGCAACTCTGGACGGAGGACCACTTCACCGGGTTCGCAGGGAAGTACTACCAGTATCCTGCGTTCTACGAGTCCTACCTGAACATCCCCAAGCCCGTCCAAAAGCCCTATCCGCCCATGCTGCTGCCCGTGGATAGCCAGGAGAGCTTCGAGCCTATGGGCACCCACGGCTACCGCATTGCCATCGGTGGCGGGACGTCTCCGCACAACCTGAGAGGGTACACGGTCCTCAAGGAAGACGTGAAACACTACCGGCAGGCCTGGAAGGCCGCGGGGCACCCCGGCGACCCCACCACGGTGGTCCGCATGCCGACCCTGGTGGCCGAGACGAAGGCGGAGGCCCAGCGCCTGACGGAGAACCTCATGAGTCTTGCCAGGCGCTACTACGCCGGCAGGGCGGGCATCGGCAGCACCGACGCCGGGTCGGCCAGCCCAGAGACCGCTGCAGACGCCAACCTGTTTGGGACGCCGGAGGAGGTGGTGGAGAGCATTCACTTTCTCCGGGAAAACTTCAGCTGCGACGAGATCATGTTCGAGGTCAACTGGACGGCCTCGGTGCCGCGGGACGTGGTGATGAACACCATGCGGCTCATTACCGACAAGGTCATCCCCCAGTTCAAGTAACATGGGAGGCCGGCCGCCCGCGGCCGGCCTGCATGGCAACAGTGCTTGCAGCGCCGTTCCCAGTCAAACATTGCCGCTGTGGACGTGGAGGGCGGGTGATGCCCCACAGCAGACTGCTGCTTCGCGCTCCAGGTCTCACCTGCGGCGTTGTGCCAGCTCCTACTCGACCGCGTGTGCCTTTGCCGGAACCCGGGGTACGGTCACGCCCACCATACAGTCGCGGGTGACAATATGGGCGAGTGCGTCTTCCGACCAGCCCTCGGTGCCCAGGGGGCGCATGGGCAGCACCAGATACCGCATGTCAGCGTTGCTGTCGTGGACGCGGACGGTGACGTTGTCCGCCAGTTCGGTGCCGAATGCCTTGAGGACGGCGCGCGGCTCTCTCACGACACGCGAGCGGTAGGCTTTGCTCTTGTACCACTCCGGTGGCATCCCCAGGACCATGCGTGGATAACAGGAACACAAGGTGCAGACGACCACGTTGTGCACGGTCTCGGTGTTTTCGACGACGATCAAATGGGTGGCGTCCACCTCGGGGATGCCGAGTTCTGCAATCGCCTCCTTCGTGTTCGCCAGCAAGCGCTCCTTGAACGCAGGGTCGACCCAGGCCCGGGCAACGATCTTCCCGCCGGTCACGTCAGACCGGGCATCCATCTGCTCGATCAAGTGGCGTACGGCATCGGCGGAGATGATCCCCTTCTCCACCAGGATCTGGCGGATGGCCTCAGTCATCAAGGGATAGCGCGTCGTCTCCTCGATGTCGTGAGCGCTGTCATCCGACCAGCGCAGGATGGCATGGGCGTGACCCTCGGCGTGTGTGTGTGCCGCTTTGTCGTTCATGAGGCGTCCTCCTCGGCTGGGCTGAGCCAGTGCTCATAGACCTCCAGGTCTAACGTGTCGTGCGCCGGCCCATCGTATGTTGGCCAGATCTCAGTTTGCTGAAAGCGCACGCGGTAGAGATGCCGCGCTGGCAAACCGTCGAAGCCGTAGGCCAGCTCTTCCGGATTCGGGAAGGCGCCGCAATAGCGCTCCACCAGGCCCGATTTGCCACGGATATAATAGGGAATACGCCGGTGGCCGGGGGGATGGGTGTAAGTCACTGTGACCCGGTCGCCAGGCGCAAAACGCCTTGGGCTCACCACTGCCGGGCTCATGGGCGTGCCTCGATCTCGGCCTTGATCGCGGCCATGCGCGCCTCAATCTCAGCCCGGCTGGTGAAGCCCTTCTCTTCGAGCAGGTCACAGAAGGCCTCTGCCCAGCGTTCGAAATAGGACCGGTCGTAGTCCTGCGGTGCCAGATCCTCGATGTGGCGCCGTAGCTCGTCCACCCGCGAGAGGCCTTGCGCCCGTAGGGCACCCACAATGGCGGTGAGCGTCTTGGCCCAGGGCTCCATGGCGTGGTCGGAAGTATCGATGGGCCCCGCCGGCTGCCCACCCATGTCGTGATAGCGTCGCATGTGTCCTCCTGCGTCTGTCGCTGCATCCTCGCCCGGGCCAGACCGCGTGGCCACGAGCACCGGTCATCCTGGTGGGCCTCGTGAACCATGAGGCCTGGCAAAGAGGCATGGCGGTACAGCGAGGTATTGTAAACGCATCTTTCCCGCGCGTCCACCTGTCCGCCAGGGACCTGGGGTGTTCGGCATGGAAACCAGTGTCATCCTGTCGTCGAAGCTTTGTGCGCTTGCCCCACAGAGATGCCGTGCGGCCCTGCGTTGCCCATGCCCCCACACTCCTGCCGGGAGACCGCCAGCGAGGCCGACGGAGCGCTGCGGTTGTCATCGCATGGGGAGGTTGGCATAATGGTGGTATTGCTGCATGACGAGGCGCCATGTCCAACGCGAGGGTGAGGGTATGCACTACGACATGAGGGTTGAACGCGATATCATGGTCCCGATGCGGGATGGGATCAAGCTGGCATGCGATGTCTATCGCCCCGCTGCCGCAGGGCAGACCGTTCCCGGGGCGTTCCCCGTCATTCTCGAACGCACGCCATACGGGAAAGGGCAGACGAGTCGCTCTGAAATTTCCTGCCACCACCCGGAGCGCCCCAAATCCCGCCAGGAAGTGGCGGCCTTCTTTGTCCAACATGGCTATGTGGTGGTCTATCAAGATTGTCGTGGCCGCTATGGCTCTGAAGGCGTCTTTGCGAAATACCTTGCCGAGGCCACTGACGGCTACGATACCTGTGCCTGGCTCGTGCAACAGCCCTGGTGCAATGGCCGCATCGGAACCATGGGATTGTCTTATGCCGCCCATACCCAGATGGCGCTCGCCAGCCTAAATCCACCTGGCCTGGCGACCATGTTTGTGGATTCTGGTGGCTTTTCCAATGCCTATCAGAGTGGTATTCGTCAGGGCGGCGCCTTCGAGCTCAAGCAGGCCACCTGGGCCTACAATAATGCCCTGAAGAGCCCGAGCGTGCTGGCGGACCCACAACGCCGCGCCACCCTTGAAGCGGTCGACCTGCACCAGTGGTTTGCTCGTATGCCCTGGCAGCCAGGGAACTCGCCGGTGACGGCAGCACCGGAGTATGAAGCGTATCTCTTTGAGCAATGGACCCACGGCACGTTCGATGATTACTGGGCACAACCGGGACTCTACGCCGCTGGATATTATGCCCAGAGCGCCGATGTGCCACAGGTGCATATGTCGTCGTGGTACGATCCCTATGTCCGCACGGCCACGGAAAACTATCAGGGTCTGGTGACCCGCAAACGCGGTCCCGTGCGGCTCATCCTCGGTCCCTGGACGCACGGCAATCGTTCTTATAGCTATGCCGGGGATGTCGATTTTGGCCCGGCGGCAACGCTGGATGACAACCTCGCCCCAGACTTTTGCACCCTGCGCTTACGCTGGTTCGACCGCTGGTTACGCAGCGTGGACAATGGTGTCGAGACCGAACCGGCGGTGCGGGTCTTCGTCATGGGGGGTGGCAGCGGACGCCGCAATGCCGCTGGCCGTCTCGAGCATGGCGGGCACTGGCGCCAGGCCGCCACGTGGCCGTTGCCCGACACGCAGTTCACCCCCTACTATTTGCATACGCATGGCGCACTGTCGCCCGATACGCCCGTGGCGGCGGCACCACCACGGACGTATCGCTACGATCCAACCCATCCGGTGCCCACCATAGGCGGCCCAATCTCCTCGGGCGAACCCATCATGGTCGGTGGGGCTTTTGATCAGCGTGAGACCCCGGCCTTCTGCGGTGCTCGTCCACCTTACCGCCGCCTGGCTGAGCGCCCCGATATCCTCGTGTTTCAAACAATGCCGCTAGCACAGGCGGTTGAAGTCACCGGTCCCATTGTGGTCCGCCTGTGGATAAGCTCGGATTGTCCGGACACCGATTTTACCGCCAAGCTCATTGACGTCTATCCGCCCAACGCCGATTATCCCGACGGGTACGCCATGAACCTCACGGGCGGCATCCTGCGCGTGCGCTACCGCGACGCCTGGGAGTCATCGACATTGATGCAACCTGGGCAGGTGTACGCCATCCGCATTGAATTGTTCCCCTGTAGCAACTGGTTTGCGCCCGGGCATCGGCTGCGGCTTGACATCGCCAGTAGCAATTTCCCGCATTTTGACCTGAACTTTAACACCGGGGAACCAGAAGGCTTGAGCACCCATAGCCGCGTTGCTACGAACACGGTCTACGTGGATCAGGCCAGACCGTCGCATGTGCTGTTACCACTCATTCCCACTGCGGAGAGGCGCTGATGCTAGGACCATCTCGGGCCGGTGCCGCGCCTCTCACACCGGGCAACTGGCAGACGTGGGTTCACTCGGCTCCACCTCCCCGCTCCCCGCGCAAGAAGTCCTCGAGCTCTTGTATCAGCCTCTCAGAGTTGAGGTCTTCGTCACGCAGTGGACGCGGCGTCTCGTCCACCGCCGCGTCATAGTCCTGCTCTAATTGTTGCACATAGGCCTGGATGGATGCGTCATTCGCCACCGCCTGGTCGCATCGGGTACAAAATGCCTGCACGGCCGTATCGAATTGGGACAAATCCAGCTCAAGGCCGAGCAGGCGGGTGACATAGGTCAGCAACGCCCGGCTCACCGCAGGATTCGCCGCCCCCTGAAGATAATGGGGCGATTGACCCATAAAGGAGAGATAACGCATGCCGCGTCGAGCCGCCGCGTCCAAGACTGCGGTAGCAATGCCGGTCGGGCCTTCGTAGCTCGGTCGACGATAAATCCCCCACGCCTCTAGCAGCGCTTGCCATGTGGGGTCGGTGCTGCTTCCCGTGACGCGCGGTGGCCGGGTATGGGGCAGTGCCGCTAAGAGCGCCCCCAGGGACACGATCCGCTGCACCCCACATTGCTCGGCGACATCAAGAAGCAGTTTGGCGTAGGTGCGCCACATCCGATGGGGCTCCATGCCACGAAACAGGAGCAGACCCGCGCTGCTGTCTGGCGGCTGCCAGGTCCAGAACGCGCTCCGCGGCCATCGAATGTCGCGCTGTCCATCGGCGGTCAGGCGCACGACCGGCCGGACCTTGGTAAAATCGAAGAATTCCTCGGGGTCGATAGAGGCGAGATGCGATGCCGATAAATGTCGGACCAGGTATCGCATCGCTCCTGTCACGGCCTCACCGGCATCGATCCATCCCCCAAAAGCCACCACCATCGTTGGTAAGTTGGAAGGTGACTCGCGGTGAAATTCTATATAATCCATGATCATCCTCCTCACGGGAAAGCGAGGCGCGCATCACCCTGCTCACCTCGTGTGAGATCAATAGGGTACCCCCGAAACGGGCCGCAGACACACCACCACATCCCACGAGTGAGGCGACTAAACGCCCGTTCAGCCTCGGTCGGTGGCACTGGCCGCGAGGCCGACTGAGTTCCCAGATACTGTATCCGCAACTGGTTGCCCCGCTCGAACAGGCTGTCGGGGTCTTCGTTGGTATCGTGGACCCGGGGCGGCGTGAACACGCTGCCCCGTTCTTCGAACACGTCTTTGCACAGGGCCAGAGCGTTCAGGCCGGTCGGAGCGCCGCCGTACCAGGTGTCGTGGATAATCAGCACCTCTGTCATCATGTCACGAGCCGACCGGTTTGTCTATGCCTTGCCTTCTTCGCTCAATGTACCACAATTTATAGCGCGTAAACACTGGCTGAGGCGTTGCGCATCCCTCGCCGTTTCAGCGCCCATCTCGTGCAAAGAGGCGAGCTACTTCGAGGCCGGCGCTGTCGCGTGTACGATCACTTCGATCTCCTACAAACTCTGATAAATTGAGCGAAACTGGAAGCCGATCTGGCCCACTCACGCTATCTGGCGCCTGAGTCAGATGTCAGGTCCTGACGCAAGACCGACTGACTGACTCAAACACGCCGTCATGTGAGCCGGTGGCGGAACATCCAGGCGGCCACTGCCAGTGTGACGGCGGCAATGGCTGCCAGCGGCCACAGGTCGGGCAGCAGCAGGGGGAGTCCGGCTCCTTCGAGATATACCCGCTGCACAATGTCGATAGCGTACCGCAACGGATTGACCAGCGTAATATGCTGTAAGACCTTGGGCATACTGCTGAGCGGCGTGGTCAGCCCCGATAATAGCGTGAACGGCATCACCAGCACAAAAGAGAAGAGCATCGCCTGCTGCATAGTTGCCGCGATCGACGACACGAGCAGGCCGATTCCGACCGCTGCCAGCAGGAAGAGGCTGAGCCCCGCGTACAGGGTAACGAACGACCCGGCGAACGGGATGCGGAACCAGAGCTGAGCGACCAGCAGGATGGTCGTCGCCTGCACTGCCCCAACGAGCATCGACGGGAGCGCCTTGCCAACCATGATCTCGGCCGGGCGGAAGGGCGTCACCAACAACTGGTCAAACGTACCTTGTTCGCGCTCGCGTGCCACGGACATGGCCGCTAAGAGCAGCGTTTGCAGCATGGTCAGTGTGCCAATCAGACCCGGAAGCATGTTCCAGCGGGTCTCGAGATTGGGGTTATACCACGCCCGCATGGCGACATGGATGGGTGGACCGCGCTGGCCATGGGTCTGCTGCCAGTCGTCGTTGAACACTTCGATGATGGTGCCCACGTAGCCTAGGGCTGTACCGGCTGTGTTGGAATTACGCCCATCGGCGATTGCCTGCACGTCGGCCGGTTGGCCCGCCCGCAGCCGCCGCTCGAAGTCCTGGGGAATCTGGATGACGAGTAAGGCACGCCGCTGATCGATGAAAGTTTGTATATCTCCCACCCGGTCTAAGGTAGCCACGCGGCGGAACACACCCGTCCCATCCAGGCGCGCCAGCAGGGCAGAAGACGCAGCACTCCGATCGTGATCGAGCACGGCGTACGGCACGTCGTTCAAGTCGAATGTGGCCGCATACCCAAAAATCAGGCCCTGCAGGATCGGAGGCACCAGGAGGCTGAAGCGACTGCGCGGGTCCTTCAGCACAGCCAGGAGCTCCTTGCGGGTGAGAGCGAGGATACGGAGGAGCGCATCGAGCATACAGGACCTCAGGTGAGCCGCTTACGGGTGACCCGGCGTGTCAGGAGTAGCAGCACGGTGGCCATGCTCGCGAGCACGGCGGCGTTCGGTAGTATGACGCCCCACACGTCCCCAGCCAGGAAGACTGTCTGCAACAACGTCACATAGTACCGGGCTGGCAGCGCGTATGTGATCAGTCGGACTGGGGCTGGCATGCTGCGCAGGTCGAACAAGAAGCCTGAGAGCATCACGGCTGGCATAAACGTGACCAGCAGTGCTACCTGGCTGGCTATGAGCTGGCTCTTGACTGCCGACGAGATCAGCAGTCCGAGGCCCAGTACCACCAGCAGGTAGAGCATCGATGTGCCGGTCAGTACCCACACTGACCCACGAAACGGTACATGAAACAAGAACCTCGCGGCAAGGAGGCATAGCACCAGCCCGACCATCCCCAGCATGAAATACGGAATGGTCTTGCCTAGCAGGATCTCATCGGCCTGGACAGGTGTGACAAACAGGGCCTCCAGCGTGCCCCGCTCCCACTCCCGGGCCATGACCAGAGCGGTGAGCGTAGCCCCGATGAGCGTCATGATCAGTACAATCAGGCCAGGCACCAGGAAGTAGTGGCTCTCGTTGGCCTCGTTAAACCACAGCCGCTCGCGTAGCACTACTGGTCCGGGCGCCACCTCACGGCCCTCGGCGGCCTGACGTGCCATCCACTGCCCGACCGCTCCCCGCGCGTAGCTTTGAATGATGCGGGCGCGATTGGCGTCGGTCCCGTGGACCAGGAGCTGCACCTCGGCGTCCCCGAGGCTCAAGCGCCTGGCAAAATCCGGACGAATACGGACAATCCCGTCCACCTGCCGAGCCAGCATGAGCTCCTGCGCATGCGGCATCGAAGTGACGAGCTGCACGTCGAAGTATGGGGAGAGCTGAAAGCCGGCGGCTAACTCGCGCGCTTCTGGCGAGGCATCCTCTAGGACCACGGCCACCGGTACATGCCGTACGTCCAGCGATAGCCCATAGCCGAATAGCAGGATCAGCAGTACCGGTAGCACGACGCCGATCGCGATACTGCTGGGGTCACGACCGATCTGATAGGTCTCCTTCCGCACCAGGGCCCAGACGCGCCGCACCTTGGCGGGAGCCCTACGTTGATGGAGCTGGTCAGCAAGCGTCACACTACACCTCCTGTTGTGGCTGCCTGATGAGACTTGCCGGCGCGCGCCTCTTCCACAATAGCGATAAACGCGTCCTCCATCGTTGGCGCACGGCCAGGCGCGGGCTGGGCACGGCTGCGGATCTCGGCCGGCATGCCCTGCGCTAGCACTCGCCCCGCATCCAGAATAGCCACGCGGTCGCAGTACTCAGCCTCCTCCATGAAGTGGGTCGTGATGATCGCAGTCACGCCCTGCTCAGCTAGCATCGTAATGCGCCGCCAGAATTCCCGGCGCGCGAGCGGGTCAGCACCACTGGTCGGCTCATCCAGGAAGAGGATCTCCGGCTCGTGCAGGAGCGCTGCCGCCATCGCCAGCCGCTGCTTGTATCCGCCTGGTAGCTGGCCACTGGGCAGGCGGGCCAGGGGGGCGAGAGCGAATTGCTGCAACGCCCAGTCGATGCGCTCGCGCTTGCGAACTCCACGTAAGCCGTAGGCACTGGCGAAAAATTCGAGGTTCTCGGTTACTGACAGCGCTCCATAGAGCGAGAACTTCTGGGCCACATACCCAATCCGTTGCCGGGCCGAAGCCCGTGCCTTACGCAGGTCCATGTCAGCCACGCGCAGCGTGCCACTGGTAGCCGGCAGCAGTCCGCAGAGCATGCGGAATGTGGTGGTTTTGCCCGCCCCATTGGGGCCCAGCAGGCCAAAAATCTCACCCCGGCGCACATCGAAGCTGACGTGGTCGACAGCGGTGAAGGTTCCGAACCGCCGGACCAGGTCGCGGACCTGCACGACCGCCTCGCCGCCGTGTCGCTCCAGTGGGCGGTCCAGTGTCAGCGGGCCAGCCATGTGCCTCTGGGTTGTGTTCTGCTGCAACAGCACCATAAACCCGTCTTCAAACCGTGCCTGTACCGGAGCAATCGTGATCCCAGCGAGAGGGCTATCTTCTGGCGGACGGCTGTTACTCTGTCCGTGCTGCGCCTGGACGAACCGCACGCGACCACCCTCTGGCACTGCGTCAACCACAACTGGATCATCGAGCAGGCGTGCCTGCAGCCCACGAGCTGGCTGCCCGGCGCGCGGCTCGGCCAGGAAGGTGCGACCGGCCGCCAGCCTAGTGACATCCGCCGGAGCTCCCTGCGCCAGCACCTTGCCCTCCTGCAGGACGACCACGTGCTGGCAGCGCTCGGCTTCGTCCAGATACGAGGTGCTGAGCAGCACGGTGAGGCCTTGCGCCTGCACCAGGGACACGATGATTTCCCACAGCTCCCGCCGCGACAGCGGATCGACACCGACCGTCGGCTCATCCAGCAGCAACAGCTCCGGCGCGCGCACGAGCGTGCAGGCCAGGCCCAGTTTCTGCTTCATCCCGCCTGATAGCCGCCCCGCCAGACGGTGTGAGAAGGGGCCCAGCGCCGTCATTTCCATGAGCCGGGAGTATTGCTTCTGCCGTTCCTGGGCTGTCACCCCGTGCAGATCAGCGTAGAGGTTCAGGTTTTCCAGGACACTCAGGTCCTCATACAGTCCGAACTTCTGCGGCATGTATGCGATGCGGGTTTGGACCTGTTGTGGATTAGCGGTGACGTCGATGCCCAGGACCTGCAAGACGCCAGCGTCAGCCAGCATCAGTCCGGCAACTAGGCGGAGGAGGGTTGTCTTGCCGGCCCCATCCGGTCCAACTAGGGCTGTGAGTGTACCATGGCCAACATCGAGTGAGACACCGTCGAGCGCCTGGACGACGTCACCCGTGTCGCGGCGGAACGACTTACGGATATCACGGCCATAGAGGACCGGTGGATGTCCTGCCGCAGGGCTCATCGCCGCCCCTCCGCGGTCGGCGCGGTCGGCGCCTGGGAGCCGTGCTGGTCGAGTGGCAGGTAGACGGTAGCTGGCATACCAAGCCGTAAGGCGTCTCCCGGGTCCTTCACGAACACGCGGACCTCGTAGACGAGGCTTGTCCGCAGCTCCGCGGTCTGCACGGCCTTGGGTGTGAACTCGGCGACGGGCGAGATGAAGCCGACCCAGCCCTCGAAGCGCTGCTCTGGGAAGCTATCAACCGCTACGGACGCCACCATCCCGGGAAACACCTTGCCCAGCTCAGGTCCAGACACATAGGCCCGGACCCACTTGGGGTCGGTGACCGCCAGCGAGAATACAGGCTTTTGTGGAGAGGCCATCTCCCCTGGCTCCATGAGCCGTGTGCGCACGATGCCGTTCACTGGGGCCACAAGCTGCGCGTCAGCCAGTTGCTGCCGCAGCAACGCGAGCTGTGCCTCAGCAGCCCGTAATAGGGCTTCCGCCTCCGCCACCTCCTCCGACCGCGGCCCAGCAACGATCAGGGCCAATGCTTGCTGGGCTGCCATGAGTCGCGCCTCCGCCTCCGCCACCTCCTCCAACCGCGGCCCAGCAATGGCCAGGGCTAGCGCCTTCTGGGTGACGACGAGTTTCGCCTCGGCCACATCCCAGGCCGCTTTCGCATTGTCCACATCCTGCTGGCTCACTGCTCCCCCGACGGCACGATCGAGGAGGGGCTTGAGGCGCTCGTACTGCCGCCGCGCGTTCGCGGCGTCGGCCTGCGCCGACTCGAGGTTCGCCCGGGCCTGGGCGATCTCTTCGGGGCGGCTGCCGTGGCGCAGCCGTTCCACAACCTGCCGTTGCGCTGCCACCTGCGCCTGGGCCTGGGCGATCTCTTCAGGGCGACTGCCATTATGCAACCGTTCTACGATTTGCCGTTGCGCCGCCACCTGGGCCTCAGCCTGCGCCACCTGTGGCTCCAGACGCCGCGTGTCGAGGCGGGCTAACACCTGGTCCCGCCGCACGTGGTCACCCTCCTGCACCAGCACGTCGGCGATCCGCTCGCTGTTGTTGAACGCCAGTTCTACTTGCCGCAGGTCCACGTTGCCGTACAGGGTGAGTTCCTGGGCTGTCTTGTGGCGATGCGTGAGCCACCACGGCACACTGGCTACCGTGCCGGTCACAGCGAGCAGCACCACGATCAGGATCACACGTCTCATGGGGCACCTGCTCCCACCGCCCTTACCTCCTAATAGTGTTAGGCAATCGGCGTTTATTCCTTCCCTCCTTGCGGGTGAAGGTTGGGTGGGGGAGAAATCAGAGGGAGGGGATACACTCAAGCCTTTATAGCAAAATATGTACCAAACAATCGAGGAAAAGCCCAATGTGCTAGATCAAAAACCTGCAAAGCCGTTCGCCCAGGCAGTAGGAAGAAATGATATCCCATCTGCATGAGATGGCAGTTTGATCCTCATGTCCCCTGCTTCAGGAAGGGCACACTTTCGGGGGTAGGACGAGACTTCTGACGTGGTGATACAACCTGACGAGAGCCGCGGTGTAGGGCGAGCATTACATGGAGTGCACTACCGAACGCGTGGCGGATGGCGGTGTGGTAGACGTGTCGCGAGCCCGCTCTGTGTCGCCACGTGCCCCGTGAATTATTGCGCAGCGTGTTGCTCGATTTGACCCCTATAATAGCCGCAACTGCTTGCCACCAAAGAAATTATGTTGAGAGATACAGTAGGTCTAAACTGGCCACTCCGGTGTTCTTGCGGCGTAGGTAATGACGAAGAGGATGTCTTCGATCTGCTCCTGTTGAAAGAGATCACGCATGGTTTGTTCCTCAAGTGTGGTGTTGCCTTTGAACGATAATACCCAGGTGCCAATCGGCGGTGTGAGATCGTTGGCGATCTGCTTCCAAGCCACGGCATTTCCTTTTCTGGTGCTGATTGTTCCATCAGCAGATGCCGCCATGCCTCCCATGACAGTTGGACTTCCTTGAGGCTTCAAGGTCAGAGCCGCATTGATGGCTGTAGGGGGAGTCCCATTTTTCCACGCGATATAGAGTGCGAGCTGTTGTGTGCGTATGTTTTCCAGATTGGGTGGAAAATCTTCTCGGTGCGAGGAGAACGTTACCGTCATTGGTGTAGGGCTTTGATCGGGATTATGCAACTCATACCACTGGTCAGGGAACTGATTGCGGAAACTAAACTGTCGGTCGGCGCTGAGGTTGGGGTTGAGTCGTTGAATCACCTGTTGGCGATAATCAGGGTGGAAGAGGGCCGTATAGTCGATCGTGAGGAGAACATCAGCCACGGTTCGAAAATCGAAGGGATTGGACGCCTTGGGCATTTCAAAGGTCCAGGAGGTGTCGACACCCATAGCCTCAAATGGAAACAGCATCTCGGATTGCATGTCCATTTCAAATACGCCAGTGTCATTCGCAGGAGAGGTGAGGGCGACCACCTCCTGTGAACGGGCGGAGACCACCGTGGGGAATGTCTCATTTGCTGAGGTCACCACTCGAGAAATCCCTGAGGCAGTCAGTGTCGCACGAATACCCTGTAGTGGCGGGATCAGCGCAAAAACCGACACGCGAACTTTTTTGATGAGGCGTAGGTACTGCCCCGGAAAGTCGCGGTCGAACCACTCCATCGGCGTATTGAAGCGTAAGACACCGGTACTGCGAAACCGATGGAATTCGTCTGGAGCCGTCTGAGCCAACGAAATGAGTTTAGTTAATTGCAGTTTTCGCTTGTTGCTGTCAAAGGCATATTGGTCGAGCTGATATATATCCTGTAAGAGTCTCGCAGAGCCCGTGAGCCCTTTGCGATCCGGACTCGTCGCGGTGCCATTCCCCGTCGCTGGCGTAGTGTCTAGAACGTTCCAGTAATCGCTTTGAATGAACGCCGGCGGGGTTTCCTGTCGCTCGAAGGCCAGTTGGTTTTGCGCGAGCTTGGCCATCGCGGTGGCCTGTTGGAGGAAGTAGCTGTACACGTCTCCGAGGACGCCGGCCATCCATTCATAGAGTTCGGCGTTCAAAAATTGTTGGTCCAGGAATGTGACCATGGCCTTCGCATGGTCCGCCTGTTTTTGAGAAATCTCTTTCTCTTTAGCCATAACCTGTTCGTGGTCCTTGGCCTGGGCAATCTGTTCATTACCGATGAAGACATCATTGTCCGCAAGATTCCGTTGCAGGAACCATTCCTGGCGCCGCCGCTCGAAGCTCGCTTCCATAGAATTGAGTTGCGACAGTTGGCTATGGATGGCCGAGATATCGCGGAACGTTTGTCCACCACCGGCAATCACCCCACCAATACCCCCGACCACCGCGCCGGCCGCTCCCCCAGGGGCATTGGCAGCAGCGTATCCTACAATAGCACCCCCAATTGCGCCGAGAATCGCTCCGACGCCACCTGCGACGGTGCCCCATTTCATCCACTCAATGGCCGCCCGTTGCGTGCCGAGGGCTTCCTCCTCCCACGCAAGGAGCCCATTACTGATCAATTCCGTGTAATGACTTTGTTGGTATCCGGCGCGGGTCCTTTGCAGTTGTGCAAGCCGCAGCCCGTGGCTCGCTTCGGTGACACGCAGTTTCTGCAGAGACACCTGCATATCGGAGAGTTCCAACGTTTGCTGCGCTTGGAACCGTTGCAGTTTCTTTTGATCCGGTTGTTCCAGCGCATGGAGATAGGCTCCTTCAATTTGCTGTGCGAGGGTGGCAAGCTGTTTGCTACGTTCGATGAGAACGTTGTATCGATAGGGCGTGGGATGGT
>Ga0081455_10004761_pt1 | contig 15078 bp, 15 predicted proteins | sample TabmetS3T2R1_FD_70207 | JGI IMG/M metagenome (GOLD analysis project Ga0081455, IMG submission 70207) | Tabebuia heterophylla rhizosphere microbial communities from the University of Puerto Rico - S3T2R1 | ecosystem: Host-associated > Plants > Roots > Rhizosphere ... | reverse complement strand
ACGAGATCGGCATGGACGAGGACTTCTTCGAGATCGGAGGCGATTCGCCCCGGGCAATCGAGATGCTGCGTGAGCTCGAGAAGATCACCCGCCACGACATCACGCCCTCCGAGATGCGCGCACAGCTCACCATTCGCGGGCTCGCCGAGAGGCTCTCAAGCGCAGCTGTGGCGACGGAAGAAGAGGTGATGACCCAGGTGAGAGAGGGGCCCGGCACGCCGCTCTTCATCAGCCACGGCGACTTCACCAGCGGGGGCTTTTATGCCTTTGGTCTCATTGGGCTCCTGAAGCACGACGGACCGGTCTACCTGCTCCATTCGATCCTCGACGAGGCCAAGGGCATCGTCACCGTCGAGGAGATGGTGAGCCGTTACATGCCGCACATCGAGGCCGCCGTTCCCAAGGGACCGGTCTGGCTGGCGGGTTACAGCCATGGCGGTCTCAGCGCGTTCGAGATTGCCAGCCGGCTCGAACGCACGGATCGCATCGTCGAGAAGATCATCCTGATCGATACCTTTTCGCTCAATGCGCGGCCGCTCCTGCGTGTCATCTCATGGGGTGTGGCGCTCGCCGGCAGAGTCATCCCTGGCGTCTGGGGCCGCCGAATCCGTCGCAGCGGCATGTCGTCCGTCTGGATGCTCGCGTGTGCCTTGCTGAACCGCGACTCGACGGTTCTCAAGCGTGTCGCACGGACCGTTCGTACCGGAACAATGCGCGTATGGCGCGAGTCGAAGTGGACGATGTACTTCCGCGCGCTGGCCAACTACGTGCCGCCGACGACGCAGGCCGAGGTGTTCTGCCTGCTGTGCGATGAGTATGCCGGCAAGAAGGAATATGGCCCCGGACCGTGGAAGCGCTTCGCGAGCAAGGTGACATGCGAGCGGATTCCCGGCGAGCACACGACCTGCATCACCGATCACGTCGCCGAACTGGCGGTTCGCATGAACCGGGCGCTGGTCCCCTAAGAAGCGCTCCGCGAGAAATTGCCGGTCATTGCCGATGCCCTGCGGTGCAGGGGTCTTGCAACTGCCTGAAACATCACGACATCCTGCGGCATGAAAGATCCCTACGAGGTGCTGGGCGTACCTCGGACGGCGTCGGCCGACGACATTCGGCAGGCCTTCCGCAAGCTCGCCAAGAAGCACCATCCCGACCTCAACCCGGGCGACAAGGCGGCCGAGGCGAAGTTCAAGGAAATCGCCCAGGCCAACGAGCTGCTCTCCGATGCCGAGAAGCGCCGGCGGTTCGACGCGGGCGAGATCGACGCCAGCGGCCAGGAAATGCCGCCGCGCGGCTTCTATCGCGATCAGGCCGGCGGCATGGGTGGCGCGAAGTACCGACGCTCGGGCGGACAAGAGGAGTTCGTCGATATGGGCGGAGTCTTTTCCGAGATGTTCGGTCAGCGACGCGGCTTCGATTATAGCGGCAGCGGTGGGGGAGGCGCGGAGGGCTTCGAAGGCTTCGACATGAGCGGCCTGCCCGTCACCTATACGCTCACCGTGCCGTTCCTGGTGGCGGCACGTGGCGGCAAGCAGCGGGTGAACCTGCCCAACGGCCGTACGCTCGACATCGACATCCCCGAGGGCGCGACCGACGGCCAGACACTCCGGCTCAAGGGGCAGGGCATGCCCGGCAGCAAAGGCCGGCCGGCAGGCGACGCCTATGTCGAGATCCGCGTGCAGCCACATGCCTTCTTCGAGGCGCGCGACAACGACATCCACATCGAGCTGCCGGTGACGCTCACCGAGGCGGTGTTGGGTGGCAAGGTCCAGGTACCGACGGTCGGCGGGCCGGTGATGCTGAACGTGCCGGCCGGATCCAACACCGGAGCGTCGCTGCGACTCAAGGGCCGCGGGCTGCTCGACCGCAAGTCGGGTCAGCGCGGGGATCAGTATGTGAAGCTCAAGGTCGTGCTGCCCGACAAGCCGGATGACAAGCTGAAGGAATTCCTGGAGGCATGGGAGGCGGGTCGCGCCTACGACCCGCGCAAGGCGATGGAGTCCTTCACATGACCGATCTCGACGAGCTCCTGCGCCAGAACCGGCGCCTGACGCTATTCCATGTCGAGCGCTGGGTCGCGCGCGGGCTGCTGCGTCCGACCGGCGCCGCCGAGGCGTGGCGCTTCGAGCAGATCGACGTGGCACGCGCACAACTGCTGGCCGAGCTGACCGACGACATCGGTCTCGACGACGACACCATGGAGAGCGTGCTGGGCCTTCTTGACCAGGTCCACACGCTGCGCTCCCAGCTCGGCCTTCTGGCCAAGGCCATCGCCGAGCAGCCGCCGGCGACGCGCGAGGCGATCGCTGCGGCGCTGCAGAAGCTCAGCCAGCGCTGAACCTAAAGATCCCTCGGCTTCGCCTCGGGATGACACAGTTTTGGTGTCATCCCGAGCGCAGCGAGGGATCTTTCATTTATTTGGATTCAAAGCCCGCCACACCTTGTGCGCGGTGATGGGCATGTCGAGGTGGCGCACGCCGAGCGGGCGCAGCGCATCGAGGATGGCGTTGGCGACGGCTGCCGGCGCGCCGTTGGTTGGCAACTCACCCACGCCCTTGAAGCCCATGAAGTTGTTGGGCGAGGGGGTGCTGATCGTCTCGATGCTGAAGCTCGGCACGTCGTCGGCGCGCGGCAGAGCGTAGTCCATCAACGTTCCGCTCAACAATTGGCCCGTCGTCTCGTCGTAGATCGCCTCTTCCATCAGGGCATTGCCGGTGCCTTGCACCATGCCGCCATGCATCTGGCCAGCCAGCAGCCGCGGGTTCACCACCACGCCGCAATCGGCGACGGCGGTGAAGCGGTCGATCCTGGTCTCTCCTGTCTCGGGATCGACCTCGACCTCGCACACCATGACGCCGGTGGGGAAGGACTCGATCTTGTCGGCGAAGACCGCATTGCCATCGAACGGCTTCCAGGCCGCAAGTTCCAGCAGGCCGATGCGCCGGTCGGTGCCCACGACCTCGAAGGCGCCGTCGCGAAAGGCAATGTCCTGCGGCGCTGTCTCCAGTCGCTCGGCGGCAAGATCGCGGCCGCGCTGGATCACGGAGTCAGCCGCGCGCCTCAGTGTCGTGCCGCTGATGATGGTGGAAGACGAGCCTCCCGTGCCGCCGCCATGGGGATTGGCGCGGGTGTCGCCCTGCCGGACCTCGATCCGGTCCGTCGGCACGCCGAGAGCAGCCGACAGGATCTGCGCGAACACCGTCTCGTGGCCCTGTCCCTGGCTTTGTGTGCCGACCGTTGCGACCAGCCGCTCGGCCTCGACATGCACCACGACATGCTCGTCGGCGATGCCACCGGTGCCGTGCAGATGGCAGCAAAGCCCGAGGCCGCGCCTGAGGCCGCGTGCCTCGCTCGCAGCACGCCGGGACGCGAAGCCCGGTTCGTCGGCTGCTTTGAGTGCAGTCTCGAACAGTTTCACGCAGTCGGCGGCATCGTAGGTGTAGCCGCTCGCTGCGGTATAAGGCATGTCCTCGCGCTTCAGCAGGTTCAGTCGCCGCAGCTCGACGGGCGAGCGTCCGGTTTCGTGCGCCGCAAGATCGACCAATCGCTCTAAGAGGAACAAGGCTTCCGGTTTGCCTGCGCCGCGAATGGCGTCGACCGGTACGGTGTTGGTGAAGGCGCAGTCGAAGTCGACGCGGACCGCCGGGATGCGGTAGAGGCCGGAGATCACCTTGGCGAGACCGGTCGTGGGAATGGTCGGTGCGAACATCGAGACATAGGCGCCGAAGTTCGCTTCGGCTTTCACGCGCACGCCGAGGAAACGGCCTTCGGCATCGAGCGCCAGCTCCGCCGAAGCGACGAGATCGCGCGCATGGGTGTCGGCAACAGCGAGCTCGGCGCGCTCGCAGGTCCAGCGCAGTCCACGCCCGACCTTGCGTGTCGCCCAGGCGATCAGCGCCGATTCGGCATAGATCGGGTACTTGGGACCGAAGCCGCCGCCGACATCCTCGGTGACCAGCCGGAGCTTGTCCTTCGGCACTTTCAGCACGTGCTCGCACATCAGGCGGTGCGGGATGTGCACGCCTTGCGAGGAGAAGGTGAGGGTGACGACGTCCTCGGCTCTGTCGTAGGCCGACCAGGCGGCGCGCGTCTCCATGTAGTGCACGATCTGGCGCGGCGAGCGGATGGCGAGCTTCGAGACATGCGCAGCCGTGGCGAAGGCCGCCTCCGTCGCGGCTGAATCGCCTCTGCTCCAGCGGCACATCAGGTTGTCGGGCGCTTCGTCATGCAACCGAGGCGCCCCTGATGCGAGTGCCTGGGCCACGGTCACGACGGCCGGCAGCTCCTCGTAGTCGACGACCAGCAACTCCGATGCATCGCGCGCCTGGTCGAGCGTCTCGGCCAGGATCATCGCCACGATGTCACCGACGTGACGCACCTTGCCCACGGCCATCGGAAGCCGAGGCGGCTCGCGATGGCGCTTGCCTTCGGCATCCTTGATCTCGCTGATCGCCGGCAGATGGCCAAGCTTGTCGGCCGCCGTGTCCTTGGCGGTATAGACTGCAGCGACACCCGGCGCTGCGAGTGCCGCTGCCTTATCTATGCCGACAATGCGCGCATGAGCATGCGGCGAACGCACGAACAGCACTGCAAGCGCATCGGCAGGCGCAGTGTTGTCGGCATAGCGCCCGCGCCCGGTGAGGAACCGCCGATCCTCCTTGCGGACGATGGATTGGCCGAACTGGACGGGCGCGTTCACGCCGCCAGCACGTCGTTGATGACCGAGAGCGCGGTGTCGATGTCGGCGCGGGTGACGTCGAGGTGGGTGACCGCGCGGATGCGGGTGGCGGTGTTGGCACCAAGCCCGACGCCGCGCTTCTTGCACGCCTCCATGAGCTTGGCCGACGTCCAGCCCGGCTTCTTCACCTCGAAGAAGACAAGGTTGGTTTCCATGCGCGGCGCATCGATCTCGAGGCCCTTGATGTTGGCGATGCCCTCGGCCAGCCGCCGGGCGTTTTCGTGATCTTCGGCCAGACGGTTCCAGTTGTGATCAAGGGCATAAAGCGCGGCCGCGGCGATGACGCCCGACTGGCGCATCGAGCCGCCCAGCATCTGCTTCTGCCGCCACGCTTCCTTGATGAAGTCCTTGGAGCCCGCGAGGCTTGCGCCCACCGGCGCGCCCAGGCCCTTGGTGTAGTCGAGCCAAAGCGAGTCCACGCAGGCGGCATAGTCCTCGGGTTGCGTGCCCGACTTCACGCAGGCATTGGCGAGCCGCGCACCGTCCATGTGCATGGCAACCCCTGCGGCATGCGCGACCTTGGTGACGCCACGGAGCGTGTCGACGGGCCATACCGTGCCGAAGCCGCCGTTCGAGGTGTTCTCCACCGACACAAGCCGCGAGCGCGGCGCGTTGCGGACATTGGGATCGCGCAGCGCTGCCTTGAGCTGGTCGCCGGTGAAGATGCCGTGCGTTCCTTCGACAGTACGGATCATCACACCGGAGTTGGCCGCCGGCCCACCTGTTTCGGCATTGATGATGTGCGCGGTGCGGTCGGCGATGACCTCGTCGCCCAACCGGCAATGCACTCGGATTGCGATCTGGTTGGCCATCGTGCCGCTGGGCAGAAAGACCGCGTCCTCCTTGCCCAGCAGTTCGCAGACGCGAGCACGCAGCCGTTCGACGGTCGGATCCTCGAACTTCTGCTCGTCGCCCACCTCGGCTTCGGCCATCGCCTTTCGCATCCCGGAGGAGGGCTTGGTCTTGGTGTCGCTGTAGAGATCGATGAAGCGGTTTTGCATGGCGTTATGGGTACTCCTGCGCCACCATAGCCGAAAAGAGAGCGGAGGAAACATGAGCCAGTTTGCGGCTGGTCCCCTACCTGCGGTCATGCCGGAGGAACTGCTCTATGGCGTCGAGGGCGCCGTCGCGACCGTGACGCTGAACGCGCCGCAGCGCATGAACACCATTTCCGGCCCGATGCTGAAGCAGCTCACCGACGCACTGGTGCGGGCCAACGAGGACAAGGCGGTGCGCGTGGTCATCCTGACCGGAACGGGCCGCGCCTTCTGCGCCGGACTGAACCTCGAGGCGCAGAGCAAGGGTACCGACAATCTCAGCGTCGGCTCGGGCGCCACGCCGACCAACATCGATTTGCGCAACACGCCGCCCCCGGTGCTGCACGCCATGGACAAGCCGGTGATTGCCGCGCTGAACGGCTCGGCCGCGGGTTACGGCCTCGACCTGGCGCTGGGCGCCGACATTCGCGTCATGGCGCAGTCGGCAAAGCTCGCGGCTTCCTATGCCAGGCGCGGCGTGCTGCCTGAATCAGGCGGCACCTGGTACCTGCCGCGGCTCCTGGGCTGGGCCAAGGCGGCGGAGATCATCTTCACCGGCCGCACGCTTGATGCAGAGCAGTCGCTGGCGCTGGGGCTGGTGAACAGTGTCGTTGCGGACGCCGAGGTGATGGGCTCCGCGCGCGCGCTCGCCCTCGAGATAGCGGCCAACGCGCCGCTCGCCGTGCAGGCCGCCAAGCGCATGATGCGCATGGCCTGGAACGAGCCGTTCAACGAGCATGTCCATCATGTCTTCCTGCAACTCCTGCCGCTGATGCAGACGGAGGATATGAAGGAGGGGATCAAGGCCTTCCTCGAAAAGCGTGAACCTCAGTTCAAGGGACGATAGGAGCGGGCAATGAAATTCACCTGGTTCCATCTGATGCCCTGGCCGCATATGCCGGACGACTTCCGGCAGCAGCATCGCTCGGTCTGGGTCGACCTACCCAATCGCATGTACGAGCCCGAGCGTGGCCACGGCATCTATCACCAGTATCTCGACCAACTTGAATTTGCCGAGAGCGTGGGTTTCGACGGCATCGGCGTCAACGAGCATCACGCCAATGCCTATGGCCTGATGCCGTCGCCCAACCTCATGGCGGCGACGCTGACGCGCCGGACCTCGAAGGCGGCGCTGGTGGTGCTGGGCAATTCGATCGCGCTCTACAATCCGCCGCTGCGCGTGGCGGAGGAGTTCGCAATGCTCGACGTGCTGTCGGGCGGTCGCCTGATCGCAGGCTTCCCGGTCGGCACATCGATGGATACCAACTACGCCTACGGCACGATCCCCGCGCTCACCCGCGAGAAATACGCCGAGGCGCACGAGCTGATCCGCAAGGCGTGGGCGGCCGACGAACCCTTCGCCTTCAACGGCCGCTACACCAAGCTGCGCTACGTCAATTGCTGGCCCAAGCCCATCCAGCGGCCGGCGCCACCGATCTTCATTCCGGGCGGCGGGTCGGTCGAGACCTACGACTTCTGTCTCGACAACACCTACTCATATTCCTACCTGAGCTACACCGGCTACCTGCGCGCCAAGCTCCTGATGGAGGGCTACTGGAAGCGCGTGGCCGAGCGGAAGGCGGATGAGTCGCCCTATCGTGCGGGCTTCGCCCAGGTGATCTGCGTTGCCGATACCGACGCCGAGGCCGAGCGGATCTACGGCCCGCATGTGAGTTACTTCTACAATCGCTGCCTGCATGTCTATCCAGGCTTCGCCGACGCGCCGGGCTATCGCACCATCAAGACCATCCAGACCGGCGCGCTGTCGCAGTTCACCCAGTCGGGCCGCGACTATCCCAACATGAGCTGGAAGGACCTGACCGAGAACCGCTACATCGTGGCTGGTTCACCCGAGACGGTGCGCCAGCAGATGGAAGAGATGATCAAGACCCTGCGCGTGGGCAACATCTTCTGTCTGCTGCATATCGGCGACATGCCCGACGACAAGGTGCGCCACTCGACGAAGCTTTTTGCCGAGAAGGTGATGCCGCATCTGCGCAACCTGTGGCCCGATTGGAACAACCACGACGACCGCTTCTGGGTCCATCCGATGAACGAGCGCGTCGCGCTGAAGGCCGCCGCCGAATGACGGCCCGTGGCCGTCATCCCGAGCATTTGCGAGGGATCTGCGACCGAAGGAAAGATCGCTCGCTTCAGCGCGCGGGTTACCGCGCGCGACTCGGGATGACACAGGGAAGCTAGAAGCATGAAATCACATCTCATCACGCTCAAACCCTCCGGCGCGCGCATCGAGGTGGCGGAGGCGGGGAAGGGCCGGGATCTTCTGTTCCTGCATGGCGCCGGTGGGCACATGCTGAACGACCCGCTTCTGGCGGCGCTCGCCACCAAGTACCGGGTCTCCGCACCGCTGCTTCCGGGTTACGGCCGGTCGGAGGGGGAAGACGGGCTGCGCGACATGCTCGACTTCACCTTGCATGCACTCGACGTGATGGAGGCGCTGGACCTCAAGAAGCCGATCGTGGTCGGCCATTCCATGGGCGGCATGATCGCGGCCGAAATGGCGGCGATCGCGCGGACCGAGGTCTCGAAGCTTTGCCTCCTGGCGCCGGCCGGGCTGTGGCTCGACGATCATCCCGTCGTCGATATCTTCTCCAAGCTTCCCTACGAGTTGCCGGCGCTGCTGTTCCACGATGCTGAGGCTGGGAAAAAGCTGATGACCGCCGGCGCCGGCAACATGGACGATCCGGAATTCCTGAAGCAGTTCCTTGTGACAAATGCCCGGCGCCTGGGCATGGCGGGCAAGATCCTGTTTCCCATCCCCGACCGCGGCCTGATGCACCGGCTTTACCGCATCGCCGCGAAGACCTTGATCATCTGGGGCAAGGAAGATGCGCTGATCCCCGCGGTCTATGGTGAGATATTTCGGAAGGCGATCCCGAAGGCTGAATTGGTTAAGATCGCCAAAGCCGGCCACGCGGTCGGCCAGGAAAAACCGGATGCCGTGCTCAAGGCCATCCGGAAATTCTTCTAGGGGGAGGAACCATGCGAACCTTCGTGATGCCGGTCGCGGCGCTGACCATGCTGCTTGCCGGCTCGGCCCTGGCCCAGCAGACGGCCTATACCTGGACGGGTATGGGAACCAATGTTCAGGGCAGCTCGAAGTGCCCGACCTATAAAATGACCATCGACGTCACGGTCGACGGAAAGAGCGTCAAGGGCCGCTTCCAGCAGCAGGGGCGCGACGAGCGTCACTTCGAGACGACCCTGGATGCCAATGGCGCGTTCAAGGCCAAAGCCACGTTGGGCGGTGGCAATACGATGGATGTCGCAGGCTCGCTCAAGGATGGCAACAGCACGATCGTTCTCGACGGCTACTGCAAATTCGGCGGCACGCTTACGAAGAAGTAGATCGCTCCTGCACGGCCAGCGCGATCTCGCTGAGGCAGGTCTGCTCGGCGAGGCTGTAGTTGGGGAACGTGCGCCAGCGGTGATCGTTGAGGCGCAGGTCCGACAGATCCCGTAGATGCAGGCAGCGCCATTCGCCGCGCGGCGGCAATTGGCTCGACGTCTCGCCGCCATACTGGAACACGAAAGCGGCAGGCACCTGATCCGAGGTGAAGCCGATGGCATGCGGCGCGAAATGGCGCTCGGTTCCCTTGTGGAGACCGGTCACGCACTTCCTGCCGCGGATCGCCTGTTCAAGGATCTCGAGCATCATTGTCGACAAGATCGATACACCCTGTGGTATCAGCTTTCGGCAATAACTTGCGCAATCAGAGAGTTGGGTCCTGTGACGACAAATGACAACTGGGGCTGGCGGGCGCGCATCGGCCTTTTCATCGTCGGCAACGAGGCGGTCCCGGAGGCCGAATGGTGGGCCATGGCCCCATCAGGCGTTTCGGTGCACGCCGCCCGCGTGACGGCGCGTGCGCCCTGGGCGAGTTGGCGGGCGGACCGCAAAGGCGTCGAGCCGGCGGAGGATCTGGTGCGGGGCTGCCGCCAGTTCGCGGCCATGCGGCTGTCGTCGGTGGTGGTGGGGCACAGTTCGAGCAGTTTCGTCGGCGGCAAGGGCTGGGACGAGGCGGTGGCCGCCAACCTTGCGGATGCGCTCGGCACCGGCGTCATGGTGACCACGAACGGCCTCGACACCCAGGCCGCGCTCAAGGCGTCCGGCGTGAAGCGGCCGTTCCTGGTCCTGCCGCCGTGGTTCAACGACGACCTGGTGGCTATGGGCCTTCGTTACTACGCCGATGCCGGGTTCGAGCCGGCCGGACATCTTCGCTACGATCCGGGCCGGAAGTGGCGCGATTTGCCGCCGGCGGACCTCTATGGCCATGCCATGGGCTTCGAGCAGGAGGTCGAGCCGCTCTATGCACAGGTCAAGGCGGGCTGTCCGGCTGGGGCGGACGGCGTGCTGATCGCGGGTACAGGCTTCCGCTGCGTCGCCATTCTGGAGGCGCTCGAGCAGGATCTGCGCCGCCCGGTGCTCTCGGCAAACCAGGTGAGCCTGTGGCGCTGCCTTCGGTCGGCCGCCGTCCACACGCCTGTCGCAGGCTACGGAAACCTGCTCAGGCTTTGAGTCGCGCCTCTAAAACGAGATGACTTTTACTCGAATCGTCCGTCGTCCCGAGCGGAGCGAAGCGTAGTCGAGGGACCTTCTATCAACGATTTGTGGCATGTCGTTAAGAGAAGGTCTCTCCACTGCGCCTCGCGTCGCTCGGCTCCGGTCGAGACGACGGAGAAGCCTAAGGCATCCCGTTCTAAGCCGAGAGAAGGGCGTCGTAGCCTTGTTCGCTGAACTGGAGCAGGCAGAAGCCGTGGCCGAAGGGGTCGGCGAGCATGGCGATCCTTCCGTAGGCCGCGTCCGCCGCCGGAACCTCGAGCTTCGCCCCCGCGGCGACAGCCCGCTCGACCGCAGCATCGACATCGCTGACGACGATGTCGGGGTGAACGGGCGTCCAATGCCTGACGTAGCGCCGCAGATCGCCGCCTGCGCCGACGGTGCCCGCCTTCTTCGTCAAGAGGTAGACCGGGGCGGGCCAGCCCAGCAGTTCGACGAAGTCCGTACCGAACCGGCGGCCAACTTTCAGTCCGAACGCGGCGGTATAGAAGCGCACGCCCGTCTCGACGTCGGGCACATCGATATTGAGCAGGAGGGTCATCGCAAGCCTCGTGGGTTCGGTCTCACGGGTTGGGTTTCTCGACCGAGGTCAGTCATTCATGACGACGGCAACGCGGCCGGTGACGCTGCGTTCCAGGAGCGCGCGCATAGCCGTGGCTGATTCGTCGAGGCGATAAGTCCGGTCGACATGCGGCCGACAAAGGCCGGCCTCGCACCATCCCTTGATGCGTTCCATCAATGCAAGCGTGCGGTCGGCTTCCTCGAAGCGCGCGTCGTGCGGGCTCCAGCCGACGTAGTAGCCGTAATTGAAGCCGGTCACGGCGATCGACTTCACCAGCAGGATGTTGGCGGGAACCTGCGGGATCGTGCCGCCGGCGAAGCCGATGGGGCAGATGCGGCCTTCGATGGCCATGCAGCGCAATGACTGGGTGAAGACATCGCCGCCCACCGGATCGTAGACGCGATCGACGCCGCGGCCCGAGGTGAGCTTCAGCACCTGCTCGCGGAAATCGGTAGCTGTGTAGTCGATCACGTGGTCGGCGCCATGTGCCTTCGCGAATGCCGTTTTGCGTGCGCCGCCCGCGGTCGCGATCACCGTTGCGCCTAAAATCTTGCCGATCTCGACGGCGGCCATGCCGACCCCGCCGGCTGCGGCGTGCACCAGCAAGGTCTGACCTTGCTGCAAATCGAGGACAGAGCGCCAGCTCAGCGCGCCGGCCGAAGTTGGATAGGAGATGGCGAGCTGGATCGCCTCGACGAAACCCACATTGCGGGGCTTGGCGAACACGTTCACCTCATGCGCGACCGCTTCCTCGGCGAGCCCGCCCCAATCGAGCACGGCCACGACCTCGTCGCCCACCTTCACCCGCTTGCAGGCCGGATCGGCCTCGATCACGACGCCCGCCGCTTCGGTGCCCGGCGCGAAGGGAAGGGGCGGCTTGCGCTGGTACTTGCCCGCGATCACCAGCGTCGTGGCAAAGCTGACGCCGGCCGCGCGAACCTTGATGCGCACCTGTCCGGGCTTCAGCGGCGAGCGCTCGACATCCCGCAGTCTGAGGTCTTCGGGACCGCCCCATTTCTCGCAAATCATCGCTTTCATGACGCGACTCTACAGCCTGCATCCCTTGTGTCATCTCGAGCCGAGGGCGAGGAATGACACGGCTGGCGCTTGGAAATTTTCATCCGCCCTCTCTGGACATCGGCTCTCGCGCAACCTACCTTGCATAACAAGGTACTGTGCTTTACGGCATACTGAGGAGTGATCGTTGTCGGAGTCCCTGCTGGTGCAGCTGCGGAAAGGGGTGCTCGACATGTGCGTTCTCGCCATGCTCGCCCGCCAGGACGGCTACGCCTATGACATTGCGAGCCGGCTGGCCGATGGCATCGGCATGGGGGAGGGCACGATCTACCCCTTGATGCGGCGCATGCAGGCAGATGGCCTGGTGAAGACCTATCTCGAGGAATCGAGCAGCGGGCCACCGCGCAAATACTACCAACTCACCAAAGCCGGTCGCGCCGCTCTCGCCGCGCAGAAGGCGGAATGGAACGCCTTTACGTCGTCCGTGGCCAAGATCCTGGCGGACGCCAACCTCGCCTCACCGAGAATCGTGGGAGGAACCTCATGACCAAAGCCGAGTTCCTGGACACCTTGCGCCGTCGCCTCGCGGGACTGCCGCCGTCGGAGATCGACGAGTTGGTCAACGATTACGCGACGCATTTTGCCGACGGCATGGCGGCCGGCCGCAGCGAGGCCGACATCGCCGCCGCCTTGGGCGATCCCATGCGGCTGGCGCGCGAGCTGCGGGCCGAAGCAGGCTTTCGCCGCTGGGAGACGGCGCGCACGCCGGCCAATTTCTTTGCGGTGCTGTTTGGCTTCCTGGCGCTGATCGCGGTCGATTTCGTTTTCCTGCTGCCGCTGTTGGGTGGGCTGGCCCTGTTCGTTTTCGTTGCCGGGATCGTTCTTCTGGCCTTGTCCCTCGGCGGGGTCGTGGTGGTGGTAAAGCTGATCCTGGATCACGGCATCTTCGCTCATCATTTCATCGCGCGCGCGTTGAGCGGCATCGGTCTCATCAGTGTCGGCGTTGGCGGCGGCGCATTGTTGCTGTTGATGATCGACTACGTGGTGCGCCTGCTCGGCCGGTTCGCCCGCCTGCACTATGCGCTCCTCGACCAGGCGGAGCAGGGAGATGCCCATGGTTAGGAATCTTGGCTGGATCGCCGTTGGCGGCTTGAGTATCGGTGTCGCCTGTCTTTCGCTCGCTTCGGCGATCGGGGGTGAGGGCTGGTACGGGCTCGTCGGGCGGGGCTTCGCCTTCGACCGATCGTGTGTCGGCGATGGCGCCAAGGCCGATTCAAGCGCCACGGAACGGCGCTGGACGTGGGACGGCGGCGATACGATCGACATTGCCGTGCCGGCCACCGTGCATTTCCGCGGCGGTGACGGCGACGAGGTGATCGCGCGAGGTCCATCCGACATCCTGGCCCGAATCGAAGTCAGTGGCGGCAGGATCAGGCTCGACTGCCATCACGGCGCCCGGTGGCGCACGGTCGATATTACGCTTCCCGGGCGCCCCTTTCGGCATATCGGCCTCTCGGGCTCCGGCAACGTGATCATGGAGAATGTGAACCAGCCCGATCTCAACCTGCGCATCAGCGGCAGCGGGAACCTGCAGGCGCGGGGCGCCAGCGATCATGTGTCCGTCAAGATCTCCGGCTCGGGCCGCGCCCGGCTGGCCGAGCTTGCGATGAAGGAGTTCACCGTCAATGTTTCCGGCAGCGGCAACGTCGAGGCCGCTCCCAAGGATGTCGCCGACATCAAGGTCTCCGGTTCGGGCAACGTGCGGCTGTTCAGCCACCCGGCCCAACTGCGCAGCCACGTCGCGGGATCGGGGCGCATCACGCAACAGGATTGAGGAAATGATTAGAGCCTCGTCGTCGAGGCACTCGTATCCGGAATCACAGGTCCGAGTGACGATCGTTTTTTTGTCATCCTGAGCGTAAGCGAAGGACCTCATGCCATTTCAATATGCATGCTGGTCGTAATCGCCACGAGATCCTTCGCTTCGCTCAGGATGACAGTGAAATTGCGCGGTAGAGACCTCTCGGTGACTCCATCTCCGGGCATAGTCGGTACTAGGAGAGAGCCGGGACCCCCAGCGCCTTGCCGAAACGCCGGCTGCAGTCGAGCGGATCGCCGTACTTGCGATGCCGCGCCGTGTGCTGGGCGGCCGCGAGCACCAGGCGATCACGGTCGGGATTGCGGTTGCGGGCGTAGTCCTCGAGCATGCAGAGCGCGATTTCCTGGTTGTGCGGATCGTTGCCCAGGCGGGTTGCCGCCAGCGCCAGCGCGCGCACGAGCGGCGCCCTGTCGTGGCCGCTCTCCAGGTAAGCTTTGGTCCAGCCCACGGCCTTGGGCGCATCAAGGGCGAGCGTCGCCGCCTCCACGCCTGCCGCCAGCCGCTCCGCATCGAAGCCGGCAACATTGGCAGGCATCTCGATGCGCGGCGGCAGAAGATCGCCGATCAGTTTCTGGTGGAAGGCGTTCTGGTTGAGATAGGCCGCCGCGAGATAGAGGAGCTTGATGCGCTGCGGATGGTCGAACGTGTCCCAGAACCAGCCGAGCGTGTTGAGGTATTCGTAACAATGCTGCGGCAGGGAGAAGTTGAGCTCGCTGTGGGTCTCGAGCACGACCTCCGCGGCACCGATCTGCAAGGCATCGAGGATTGAACGCGGATTCTTGCCGGCCTTCAGGAGCTCCGTGACTTTCAGCAGGTAAGCCGGCTCGGGCTGGCGCAGTGCCGCCTCGATCAGCGCATCCGACTCGGCCTTGCTGACCGGCGTCTTGTTGCCGAGCAGTGCCCGTTCCTGCTCGGTCGTGCCGCCATAGGGTATGGCGTGCAATGACTGCCCTTCGAGATAGACGGTGACGGCATTGCAGGCGACTTCGTAGAGCGAGTACCAGCGCGGACCGACGGCGATGTCGAGTGCGCCGGCATAAAGCACGTCGTGGGCATTTTCCCAGCCGATGGCCTCGCCCAACTCGACCGTAGCGCGGGCGCGGAAGGATTTGTGGCCGGTCGTGTAGGAGCGGTTCTGGAATGAACGGTCCTGCACATCGATCAGGCCGGCAAAGACAAGCTCCGCCAGGGCCGCGCGCCGCTCGGCTGGATGAGTCATGAGGCCCAGGAACACACGGTAGGCTTCGGTCACCTGACCGCGGT
>Ga0081455_10004760_pt1 | contig 15079 bp, 13 predicted proteins | sample TabmetS3T2R1_FD_70207 | JGI IMG/M metagenome (GOLD analysis project Ga0081455, IMG submission 70207) | Tabebuia heterophylla rhizosphere microbial communities from the University of Puerto Rico - S3T2R1 | ecosystem: Host-associated > Plants > Roots > Rhizosphere ... | reverse complement strand
GCTCTCCACGTGGTCATGGCCGGGCATCGTCCCGGCCACCCACGTCTTGGTTGAAGAAGCAAGACGTGGATGCCCGCCACATAAGCGCGTTCACGCGCGTCTTCGACGCGCTACGCGCGGGCATGACGTGCCGAGAGTCCTGCACGTGCCTAAGATGAGTCTCCGGAGGCACCTTGACCTTGTCGTGCTTCCTTTGGGTCTGATCACGAACGCTGCGTCGCGAGCGTGCGCCCTTGGCGCCGCGCCCGTTCCGTCACAGGTACCGCCGGCCAATCGGGCACTGGGGTGCGCGCGCCCGGTGGCTTGAGGGCGCTCTGCGAGGTCGGCAGATTCTCCCGCGCATTGCGGCGCAGCAGATCGAGGAACGCGAGCTGCACAATGGTCGGCTTCCAGTTCGCGCGTGTCGCGATGCCGTCCGCATTGCGGCTGACCGGCGGGGTGAAGGGCAGGGCGGCGAGCACGCCAATGCGCTCTTCGAGCACCGTCTCCACCCGGGGCACGATGCTGACGCGGTCGCTGGTCGAGAGGATGCCGCGCTGGAATTCGACCGAACGGGTCTCGATGCTCGCCTTCGGCTTCGGGTTCACGTCGGCGAACATGCGCTCGAATGCGGTCCGTCGCGGTGTGCCGAGCTCGGGCAGCACCCATTCGTAGCGCGCGAGGTCCTGCAACGTGATGTTCTGCTGGCGCGCCAGGGGATGCCCGCGTCGGGCGATAATGGCGTAAGGATCGCGGAACAGCGGCTCCTCGTCGACGTCCTCGGCCCAATTCGGTCGGCGTAGCACACTGACCAGGAAATCGATCTTGCCGGCGCGCAGGTCGTCGAGCAGCGACAGGTAGGCGCCTTCGACGATGAGCACGCGTGTGCCCGGATAGATGCGCAGGAGATCGTTAACGCTGCGCGCAATCAGGTCGACCGGAAACATCGGCAATGTGCCGATCAGCACGCGCGAGGTGCTCATCCCCTTGAGCGTCGCAATCTCCTCGGTGGCATAGGTGAGTTCGCGGCAGGCAAGACCAAAACGCCGCGCCAGCTCGGACGCGGGCTTGGTCGGCGTCAATCCCTGCAGACCAGGATGGAACAACGTGCGCCTCAGCACCGCCTCGAGATCGCGCGCGGCGCGGGTGAGTGAAGAGGCCGAGATGCCAAGCTTCTGTGCGGCGGTCTCGATCGAGCGGTGCTCGGCGATCGCCATCAGCGCACGCACGTGCGTCGTGGTGATCTTGGCGAGGACAGATCTTAAGGATTTGTCGTCGGCAAACGGCGGGCCAACGAGCGGCGCAACAAGGCCCTCCTCCATCTCGCTCAGCATTCGATTGGTGCGAGCCTGATACGTGCGGCCATATTCCGTCAGAAAGCAGCCGGACTGGCGGCGCTCGAACAGCACCACGTCAAGCAGCGCCTCGAGCTTGGCAATTCCCTGCGTGACGGCGGGCTGCGACAGGCGCGCCTCCCGCGACGCGCCGCTGATGCTGCCAAGGCGCGCCACGGCCTGAAATACACGCAGATGTCTGAGATTGGGCAGCTCGCACTCTTTAGGCAGCTCGCACTCTTGGGTCATGCGTGCCTCCCGGGGCCAAGTGGCCGATCCGTTTTTCTTGAAATCTGGTTCTTGAGATCTGGCCCCAAACTGTAGCGCGGAAACGCCATCGTCCTCAATCACTTTCGTGCATTCACAGTCTTGCTTCTGCGATTGCGCGAGCGCTGGGCTAATGGCAGCGGCCCAATGATCATGCCCGCGAAGGTTGAGTTGGACTCCCGGATTTGCGCTATGTTCCTCGAAGTGTGGACCGCCGGTCCCGGCCCCTTACGTCTATGGCCCTGACCTGGGGGAATTCGTCTGCCACCATAAAACTTATGGCCACTTTCATCGATGTAATTTGAGCTGGGTTGTTCTAACGGGCGAAAATCAGAGGACAAGATGCAAGCGCCAAATGACGGCGGCGACGCCATCGCCGCCGCGGCTCGATTGCTCTCCGCGGACGCCTGTGTACAAGAATTGCCGCGGAGATTGCGGAGAGAGCCGTCCGCCGGGAGGAGAAATGTGGCCGCAGCAGCACTACGCTTGACCTTCGCCGTTGCCGATTACCCGCACACGGCGGCGCTGAAAAGCGGCGCGATCCGCTTTGAAGGCATTGAGCCGCAATTCGCCGACGTGAAGCCGCAGATCGCCGCATATCGTCGCATGGTGCGGCAAGTGGAGTTCGACGTCTGCGAGCTCGCGCCGACGACCTACATCATCGCGCGCGCCTACAACGCGCCGTTCGTGGCACTGCCGATTTTCGTCATGCGCCGCTTCCATCACTCCGGCCTGCTGGTGCGACCGGACGCCGGCATCGCCAAGCCCAAGGACCTCGAAGGCAAGAAGGTCGGGGTGCGCGCCTATTCGGTCACGACCGGCGTGTGGACGCGCGGCATTCTCATCGACGAGTACGGCCTCGACTCCTCCAAGGTGACCTGGGTGGTGGATGACGAGGAGCATGTGCTCGCGCTCAAGCTTCCGGGCAACGTCATTCACGCACCGGAAGGCCGCTCGCTGGCCGACATGATGGCGGCGGGTGAGCTGCAGGCCGGCTTCGACGCCAACGCCGGCATCGGCCGCGCCGGGCCACCCGTGGCGGGCTGGGAGAAGACGCCGGTCCCCGCGTCGAATTATCCAGATCTCTTTCCCAATGCCGAGCAGGTTGAGGCGGATTGGTACCGGCGCACGGGGATCTATCCCATGCACGGCACCATTGTGGTGAAGGAATCCGTGCTGAAGGAGCATCCTTGGGTTGCCCGCTCCATCGCCGATGCTTACCAGGCCGCCAAGAACGAATGGCTCGCAAAGCTCAAGTCTGGAAAAGCCGAGCCCGCTGATAAGAAGTACGTTGCGCTGTCGAAGATCGTCGGCGACGACCCGCTGCCCTATGGGCTCGAAGCGAACATGCCCACGATCAAAGCGCTCGAGGACACCGCCTTCAAGCAGAAGCTGACGCCGCGGCGGATGACGATCGAAGAGCTCTTCGTCGATCCGAAATGACATACCGAAAAGATTCGCCCGCGATCTGGGCGGTCGCGAAACTTGGGGAGAAGTCTGGAAATGGCCACGCGTACCATCGACATCCATCCGCATGTGATCTCGCGGGACGATGCTCGCTATCCGCGCGCGCCGCTGTTTGGTGTGCAGTCCGACTGGTCGCGCGAGCGCCCGGTCACCATCGACGACATGATTGCCGCGATGGATGAGGCGGGTGTCGACAAGTCCGCGATCGTGCAGGCCTCGACCTGCTACGGCCATGATAATTCCTATCTCGCGGACTCGCTTGCGAAGTACAAGGGCCGGGTCACGGGTGTCTGCTCGGTCGATATCCGCGCGCCCGATGCGGTCGAGAAGCTCAAGTTCTGGCGCGAGCGCGGCATGACGGGGCTGCGGCTGTTCACCGGCGGCAGCACGCAGGCGATCGATGCGAGCTGGATCGACGATCCGGCGACGTTTCCGGCCTGGGACTATGCCGCGCAGACCGGCACGTCGGTGTGTCTGCAGATGTCTGCTGCCGGCTTTCCCAAGGCGCTCGCCATTCTCAAGCAATTCCCCAACGTCAAGCTGCTGCTCGATCATCTGGCGCGGCCCGACATCACGGATGGGCCGCCCTATGCGGCTGCCAAGCCGCTGTTTTCGCTGGTGCCCTACGGCAACATCTATCTGAAGGTCACGCCGCGCATCTTTGATCAGGTCCACCAGGGCAAAGCGACGCCCGAGACATTCTTCAAGAAGCTGGTGGACGAGTTCGGCGCGTCCCGCCTCGCCTGGGGCTCCAACTACCCGGCCTCGCCGGGCCCGCTCTCCAAGCTCCTGGGCGTGGCGCGCGAGGCGCTCGCCTCGGTGCGATCGCAGGACCAGGAATGGATCTTCGCCCGCACCGCGCAGTCACTCTATCCAAGTTTAACCGACAAGTGAGGATTCTGAGCCTCGCGGCGGACGCAGTGCGAATGTTCGCAGTAGTCGAATGAGAAGGCACGCGAGCCATCGTTGAGCGCGCGCCGGCGCGCGACGCCATGCGGCTGATTTGAACCGTTGAGATAAGGGAGCAATCGTATGCAGTATCCATTGAGCGGCGTCGTGAAGCTGCGCACCAATCTCGCCGAGTATCCGGTCACCAAGGCGCTGCGGCAGGGCAGGATCAGCTCCTCCGTAGTCTCGTTCGATTTCTGCGGGCCGCCCACCGCTCACGACGGCTTCAAGGGAATGGTGCGCGACAACACGTTCGATGCTGGCGAGCTTGCGATCATCACATTCCTGCAGGCGAAGGCCTATGGCAAGCCTTACGTTCTCCTCCCGGCGCCGATCTCTGGCCGCTTCCAGCATCACTGCATCGGCTACAACGCCGAGCACGGCGGCGAGCTGAGACCTAAGGACATCGAAGGCCGCAGAGTCGGGGTGCGCTCATATGCGCAGACGACGGGGCTTTGGGTCCGTGGTGTGCTGAAGCACGAATATGGCGTCGACCTCGATCGCGTGACCTGGGTCACGTTCGAGGATGGGCATCTCGCCGAGTACACCGATCCCGCCAACACCGAGCGTGCGCCGAAGGGCAGCAAGAAGCTCGCGCAGATGATGTTCGACGGCGACGTTACGGCGGCCATTCTGGGTGCGGACATGCCCAAGGACCCGCGCGTGCGCACGCTCATCCCGGAGCCGCACAAGGCCGCAAAAGAGTGGTTCAAACGCACAGGCATCGTTCCGATCAATCACATGTTCGCGGTGCATGAGCAGATCGCGCGCGAGCGGCCCGATGTCGTGCGGGAGGCGTTTCGCATGATCGTCGAGAGCCGCAAGGCCGCGCCGCCGGAGGCGCTCGAGACCATTCCGCCGTTCGGCGTCGAGGCCAACCGCACGGCGATCCAGCTCGCGATCGATTGGGCGCTCGAGCAGCGCATCATTCCGCGCCGGCTCGAGGTCGACGAGCTGTTTCATGACAACACACGGGGCCTCGTGGCGTGAGACCTAGAGCCCATCCGAAGGAACTGATTCATGACTATCACTGACGCCGGCGTCCATATCTGGAAGGCCCCGACGCCCGAGCGGCCCTGGATGCCGGGCAGGCAGGCGCACATCGAGCCGCCGATCGGATACGAGGATCTGAGCAAGCGGATGGCGGAAGCCGGTGTTGATCGCGCCATTTTGGTGCCGCCGTCATGGGAGGGCGATCGGGTCGACTACTCGCTCGAGGCCGCACAGAAATATCCCAAGCGCTTCGGCGTCATGGGGCGCATCCCGATCGACAAGCCGGAAGGCCGGCGCATGCTCGAGACCTGGAAGGATCAGCCCGGCATGCTCGGCGTGCGGCTCACGTTCCATCATGCCTGGGATACGCCATGGATGACGGACGGCACCGCGGATTGGTTCTGGCCGGCCGCCGAGCGGCTCAACATTCCGGTGATGATGAACGTGCCAACGGTGCTGCCGCAGGTCGGCAAGGTCGCCGAGCGTCATCCGAAGCTGCGCCTCATCATCGACCACATGGGCCGCACGCGCGGCATGCGCGACGAGACGCTGGCGCCTGGTTTGCAAGGCACGATCGCGCTCGCCAAACATCCGAACGTGCATGTGAAGCTGACGCTGGCTCCCGAATGCTCGTCGGCGCCCTATCCCTATCGCAACATTCATGGTGCGCTGCGCAATCTCATCGAGGCCTTTACGCCGCGTCGCTGCTTCTGGGGCACCGACCTCTCGGTGATGCTCACCCGCTCGAGCTGCACCTATCCGCAGGCCGTGACCATGTTCACCGAGGAGATGAGTTTCCTCACCGCCGAGGACAAGGAATGGATCATGGGGCGCGCCCTCGCCGAGTGCCTGCATTGGCCTGTGTAGCTATGTTTCGCCGAACGAACCAAAAGCTCCGTTCCTTCCCGCGTAAGCGGGAATCCAGGTGCCGTTCACTGAGGTCCCTCGTTTGTCGCCCTGGGTCCCGGCTTTCGCGGGGACGAATGGAAGTGGTTGGTTATGTGGTAGCCTTCAGTCGCTAGCGACCAAGGAGAACGCCCATGCGAGTCCGTCCGGGAATGGTTCTCGCAACGCTCATGACGACGAGCTTGCTCGTCGTCGGCTCGCCATCCGCCTCGCGCGCCCAGCCATCGGTCGAGAGCTTCTACGCCGGCAAGACCATCACCATCCTCATCGGCTTCCCGCCCGGCGGGACCTACGACATCTATGCGCGCATGACCGCGTCCCATTTCGGCCGCTTCATGCCCGGCCGACCGACCATCCAGGTGCAGAGCAGGCCGGGTGGCAGCGGCATCGGCGCGGTGAACTATTTCACCGCCAACGCCCCGAAAGACGGGACGATGCTCGGCATGTTCACTGAGACGCTCGCCATCGCGCAGCTCACCGAGCCGCAGCTCGGCAAATGGAACACGCGCGACTTCACCTATATCGGCTCGTTCGCGAATTCCAACGGCGTGTTCGTGGTGCGCAAGGATGCGCCGGCCATCACGGTCGACGCGATGCGCAAGACGCCCGTGCATGTCGGCTGCAACGGGCGCACGGGAGCAAGCTACATCAATCCCGCTCTCATGAAGGCCTATGCCGGGTTGAAGTTCGAGATCCACTGCGGCTATCCCGGCTCGAACGACATCTCCATCGCGCTCGCCCGCGGCGAGATCGACGTGACCGCCGGCACCTGGATCGCCTGGCGCAGCCGTTCCCAGGTCCTCGACGGCACCGTTCGGCCGGTCATTCAGGCGGGTCTCAAGCGGCACAAGGAGATGCCGGACGTTCCGCTGATGCAGGAGCTGATCGCCGACCGCAAGCAGTTCGAGGTTGCCGAGTTCCTGAGCTCCGGTTCGCCGATCGGGCGTGCTCTGCTGGTGCCGCGCACGGTGCCGGCGGAACGCGTGGCGGCGCTGCGCCAGGCGTTCATGGAAATGACCGCCGATCCGAAATTCGTGCATGAGACGACGCAGTCCGGTATGGAGCTCGATCCAGTGCCAGGCGAGGAGCTCGACCGGATCACGGCCAAAATTCTGGAAACGCCCAACGACATCGTCGCTCTCGCCAGGTCGGTCGGAAAGTGACTGCGGCCGCATCGCGTAAACGGCCGCCCAAATCCAATCCCGACGGCGGTCACGCGCCCAAAACAAACGTCGCGGCTTCTGTTTCTCGATAGTATTGCTCGTGCGGCAGGGACTTGCTCGCTCGAAAACAAACCGAACCGTTTGTCACCATGACACGCGGGAATGCTTTGGACAGCTCGGCCACACGTGCGTCGCCAACGGTCAAGAATAGCCACTTCAAGCTCGACATCTCGCCCAGCACCCGGAAATCGGTCTTGCCCAGGGGCGTAGCCGTAATCTCCAAAGACTCCAAAGACTTGCATCCGCGGAGAGGGGCGATGCTTGGCAGCGGTCCGGGGGCGAGCAGGCGCAATTGTCTGAGCCCTCGCACCATCGCGAGCGATGCCAGGTCCACTCGCCGGCAGGACCCGAGAATGAGATTGTCGATGCTGACTGTGCCGAAAGTCTTCAGGTTCGTGCAACCCTGCAGGAACACGGCAGTGGCAGACAAATCCAAGTGCGCGACACGCCCTCGGATCAGTCGCAGGTAGTTCAGCCGACGAGTCTGGAACGCTGACAAATCCGGGAGCGGAAACGAAACCAAGAACAAGCTTTCCAAGCGCGTCAGCCCGAATAGAGGACTGTAATCCCGCAGCTTATGCGCGCCGATGTGGGCGTACCGAATGCTGCCCTGACCGTCCAGGCGGGGCAAACGCGGAAGGAGGCTATCATAGTGTATGTCGATGAGCTCCAGCGTATGCGGAGGTAGCCGTGAAATGAATGCATCGATGTCATCCACGCGAGGCTTTGCCTTCCGGTCCTTCGGATCCGGCTTTATGCAGATGGCACGCGTGTTTGGTAGGATGCGAGCGTTCCGCGGACGGGTTTCGATGATGTTGACCGTCCCTTCCTTTGCAAATGGATTGGGCTCAAACATTGCCAGTCCTCGAGGGTTACTGACCAAGCGACCTGTATCGGCAGTCTTCGCGAATAGCGCCGGCGCTGGGCACAACGAAGGCCGGGGCCCAGTTTCCCGGAAGATGCGTTGCTATGTCCGTCCCTGAATCGGTCACGGAAATTCTATTTCTGCCCAAATCTGACACGATGTTGGCTTTCAATTCTTCGCGGGGTCGAAGGTCAAAGCTACCCAAGGCTGTTGGCCCATCTTACTATGCGGCCCTACCGGGCATCATTCGTCACGCGATCAGCCTTAGCTGTTCGCGCCTAGCACTTTGTAATTCCACTCCTTGTCCTACTGGGGGAGGCGAAATCAATGCACCAGCCAAGCAAATGGTGGGTGGGGCTCATCCCGATCGCGGCGCTTTGGGTGCTTGCGAACGGCGTGCGGACGGAGCCCGTCGAGGCCGACGTCGCATCGCGGGCAAAGGAGGTCCTCACCGAAGCGGGCGACATCGCGAGCGCCATGACCGCCAAGGCGCTGGGACGCGATGTGCTGGTCGAGGGGCTGGAATTCGCCGATGGCGACCGCGGTCGCCTGGGCCAAGCCGTGGACCAGGCGAGCGGCGTGCGGCTGGTCGACTGGCGCTTGCAGCGGGTCCTGCCGGCAAGACCCTTTGAGTTTGCCGCCACCCGCGAGCAGGGTCGGTTCAGGCTCACCGGATCGGTGCCGTCGCCCGCCATGAGGGCCAAAATCGCGGCGTTGGCGAAGGACGCGGCGGGCAAAGAGGCAATCGACAACCTTGCCTATGCGACCGGCCAGCCAAACGACTTTGAAGCGATCGTGGCCTATGGCCTCGCTGAGGCCGTGAAGCTCGATGACGGATCGTTCTCGCTTCTCGACAATGGCTATTCGATCTCCGGCGCCGCCGCCTCGTTCGAGATTTTCGATGCGGCAATCGCCGCCACCAAGCGCCTGCCGTCCGGCCTGGTGCTGGCGCGGGCCGAGATCCTGCCGCCGGAGATCAAGCCCTATCGTTGGGATGCCAACAGCGACGGCAGGAGCATCACATTGACTGGCCTCGCCCCGAGCGAGGCCATTCGCGGCGAGATCGCCGGCACTGCCGCCAGGCTGTTCCCCGGCCGCACGATTGTCGATCGCACCGCGATCGCGCGCGGCGCGCCGAATGGCGATTTCGCCAAGGCGGCCGCGAGCGCGCTCACCGAGCTTGCCAAGCTCACCGACGGCGTGAGCTCGATGACCGATGCGCAATTGTCCATTCGCGGGCACGCGCCGGCCGCGATCTCGAGCGACGCCGTTGCGGCATCAGCCCGCGCCTCGCTGCAGGCGCCGTTCACGGTCGGCGTCGTTGAGATCATCTCGCCCTACATCTTCAAGATCGTGAAGGACGGCGGGCGGGTCGTATTGACCGGCTTTGCGCCAAGCGAAGCCGCCCGCAACGATCTTACGGCCGCGGCCAAGGTCGCGTTCTTCGGCGAGAGCATCGAGAACCAGCTCGCCATGCGCGGCAGCGCCCCGGCGAGCTTTGCCGAGGCGGTCAAAGCGCTGTTTCCCTCGCTGGCGCGGCTGGCGTCGGGCTCGCTGTCCGCGGAGGACACGGTTTTCAATGTCGATGGGCTCGCGATCTACGACAAGGCCGCGGAGCAGATCAAACAGGGGCTCGGGAGCGCGCTCATGCGCGGCTTCAAGCTGGGCAGTGTCAACATCGGCGTGCGGCCACCGCCGCCCGCGCTGGCGGTGAACGAATGCCAGCCGGAATTCACCGGCCTCCTCGGCAAGGGGCGCATTCTGTTCGAGACCGGTAGCGCAGAGCTCAGCAAGCAGTCGCTGGCGCTGCTCGACCATCTCATCGAGGTGGTGCAGCGCTGTCGCGACGCCAGCATCGAGGTGGCGGGGCACACGGATTCACAAGGCTCGCCGGAGTCCAATCTCGACCTGTCGAAGCGCCGGGCAGAGGCGGTCACCACCTACATCGGCGAAGCCGGTGTCGACACCTCGCGCATGACATCGGCCGGCTACGGCGAGGCCAAGCCGGTCGCCAGCAATGATACGCCCGAAGGTCGGGCGCAAAATCGGCGTATCGAGTTTGTCGTGAAATAGGGTGTAGCCATGTGGTTCGACCTTGTGAGTTATCCCGGTTGGCTCGCCACGGCGTTGGGCATAGGCCTGGTGGTGGGCTGGCGGACCTATTCGGACGCGCCGCGGCCCGGCTTGCTTGATGGCTGGTTCAAGTGGGGCGCGCTCCTCTTCGTGATCGGTGTCGTCGTTGCGGTGCTCAAGCTCGTCCCCGGGCGCTACGGGCTATGGCTTGAGATCGCCTTGCTGATGACGGCGCTTTACGTCTTCGGCTGTTTCCTGGGTGGCTGGCTCAAGGATCTCTTGGGCGCCCACGAAACCAACGGCGCGGCCAGGGCTGCAGCGGGTCGTCTGGCAGCAGAAACTGCTGCGGCAAAAGCGGAGGCCGCACGAAAGGCCGCTGCGGCCGCCAAGGCGGAGGCGGGTCGTCTTGCCGTAGGGCCGTCCGCGAGGGTTGAGCCTGAACGAAGGGTCGCCGAGGCTGATCGTCAGGCGCGAAGGCTGCCGCGAAGAGCAAGGCTGCTGCCATTGCCAAGGCGGCGGCGCATCGTCCTGCCGCGCAAGCTGAGGCATGGGCTGGACGAAAAGCTGCTGCGGGTGCCAAAGCCGAGGCGGATCGTGCGGCTGCAGCGGCTGCCGCGCAGGCCGCGGCTCAGTGAAAAGCTGCCGCCACGCCCAAGGCGGATCGTCTGGCTGCAGCGGCTGCCGCGCGGGCCGAAGGCGAACGAGAGGCTCATCATGGTTGCAAGCCCGCGCCGCTTGCGCCGCCCCATGGAAGGGCGGACAATCTGATCCGGGACGTGCGACAATAATCTCAAGTCAAAGGGGAGGATTGCGATGGGAAGGCGCATCTTTGCTGGCGCAGGGCTGATCGTCGTCGCATTGGCCGCCGGTCTTGGCGGACTTGAGTGGATCGCCGTCGCGCAAGATCAGCGTAGTCCGGTGTTGCCGGTTTTCGAGGTCGATGCCAATTTTCCCGTTATGCCGCAGGGGATGCTGTTGGGCGGCGTTGGCGGCGCGACGGCGGATTCCCACGGCAACGTCTGGGTGTTTCACCGCCCGCACACGCTGGAAGAGGACAACGCCACGCTCAATGGCTACGCCCCGGCGCCGCCCGTTCTGCAGTTCAGCGCGACCGGCCGTTACATCCAAGGCTGGGGCGGCCCGACCAAGAGCGGCCAGTACGAATGGTTCAATCGCGGCGGACTGTTCTCGGCGCATGTCGAGTGCCAGTCCTGCACCACCGAGCGGCGCCGCAACGGCGACGGGCGTCCCGGCAGCGGCGAGCACGGCATCGCGGTCGACGACAAGGATAATGTCTGGCTGACGGGCAACGGCAACGGCGACGGACAAGTCCTGAAATTCACCAAGGACGGCAAGTTTCTGCTGCAGATCGGCAAGAGTGGCGTGAAGGCCGACAGCAATGACACCACGCATCTGAGTCGGCCGGCCGCCATCGTCGTGCATTCCAAGACCAACGAGGTGCTGGTTGCCGATGGTTACGGCAATCGGCGCGTGATCGTGTTCGATGCCGAGACCGGCGCGTACAAGCGCCACTTCGGCGCCTACGGCAACAAGCCCGACGACGCGGCGTCGAACGCACGCCAGCAGACCGGGCCGGGACCGCAGCAGTTCAATACGCCGCACGGCATCATGGTTTCCAATGACGGCGTCGTCTATGTGGCGGATCGCGCGCACAACCGCGTCCAGTCGTTTAGGCTCGACGGCACGTTCCTGAAGGAAGGCTTCGTCAAGCGCGAGTCGCGTGGCACCGGCACGGCCTTCGGCGTCGCGCTCTCGGCCGATCCGGAGCAGCGCTTCCTCTATGTCGCAGACGGCTCGAACGAACGGATCGCGATCCTCGATCGCGCGTCGCTGCAGGAGCTCGGCCATATCGGTGGGCCCGGCCGCAGGGCGGGTGAGTTCTATCACATCCACAGCCTCGGCGTTGATCCGAGCGGCAATCTGATCGCGGGCGAGTCGCAGGGCTACCGCGTGCAGAAATTCATCTACAAGGGGCTGTCGACGGCGGCAGTCCGATAGGATCAAAGAGAATCGCTTTCATGCGAGCGCAGGAGATGAGAATGCAGGTTTTTGCACGAGCGATGACCCGCCGAGGGGCACTCGCCCTCGTTGCTGCTTTGACCGGTAGCTTCGCTTCTATCACCCGAGTAACGGCCCAAGAGGTTGGAAAGCCCGTGACCACGCCCTCCGGATTGCAGATCGTCGACACCCAGATCGGCACCGGCGCCACCCCGCGGACTGGCCAGACGTGCGTGATGCATTACACCGGCTGGCTCTATCAGGGCGGTGCCAAGGGCCAGAAGTTCGACAGCTCGCTCGACCGCCGGCAGCCGTTCGAGTTTCCGATCGGCAGAGGGCAGGTCATCCCCGGCTGGGACGAAGGCGTTGCCTCGATGAAGGTCGGCGGCAAGCGCACCCTCATCATCCCGCCCAACCTCGGCTATGGCGCGCGCGGGGTCGGCGGCGTGATCCCGCCGAACGCGACGCTGATCTTCGAGGTCGAATTGCTCGGCGTCAAAGGCTGACGCCGAAAGCGTGCCCAAGATCGCGGAAAAAGCCTGCCCCGGGCTTGAACCGGGATGGGCACCGGTTTTCCGAAAAGGATATACGCTGCGATCGCAAGGCTATCGTGGCGCCTGCTCGTGCTCCAATGCCCACGCCGCAACGTCGCGGCGGCGGGCAAACCAGACACCGTCGTGCTGCTTGGCGTACTCGAAGCACTGGCGGATCACAGGCTGCAAGGTCGGCCGTCCGCCGATGTGACAGTGCAGCGTGACTTCCATCCACTTCGGTGCGCCCGCTTCCCCTTCCGAATACAGCTGATCGAACGTGTTCTTGAATCCCTCCCAAATGATGCTGGGGGGATTGCGCGGTGCAAGCCACATGGCGAGATCATTCTGAGGAATGTTCGTGCGCGGCATGATCACCATCGGACCCTGGTCGGTCGCGCGCAGGAACGGCAGGTCGTCGCTCGCGTCATCGCCGTTCCACAGATAGCCGAGCCCTTTCAGGACCGAGAGCGTGTGCTGCGAGCCAGCGCTGCCCGGACCGGTCCAGCCGACCGGCGGCGCGCCCGCGACCTGCGTCAGCACGGCGGTGCACCGGCGTATGTCCGCCTCTTCTTCCTTGTCGTCGTGGGGGTGGACGTCGTTGACCCATCCGTGACCGTTGATCTCGTGCCCAGCCTTGATCACCGCAGCGATGACGTTGGGATGCTGCTCGGCGGCCTGTGCGCTGACCGACATGTTGGCGCGCAGGCCGTAGCGATCGAGGGTTTCCATGAGGCGCCACACGCCCGCCTTCCATCCGTATTCGGCGTATGACAGCGACAGCGGGCTCGGATTGTTGCCGGCGCGCGCAGCGCCTCCCAGCGTATTGAACTGGCTGCGATAGGCGAACGCCTCGAACGCGAGCCCGACCGACATCGCGATCTTCTGGCCCTGCGGCCAGCGCCACTGGCGTGGATAGGCAATTGCCGTGTCCCCCATCTGATCCGCTCCACTTCGGTTGTCAGCCAAGCTCGCCGAGCAGGGGTCGGAGTCGCGAACATTGCTGGGCGCGAGCCGATTGCGACGATTGGGCTTCCATCACGACTGCGATCCAGGGCAGCATAGGTATTGACCAGGGAGATTCCAATTCATGCTGCGCATCGCTGTCATCGCACTTGCGGCCGCAGCCACGCCGGCGAGCGCCCAAGACTGGCCGACGCGGCCGGTCACCATGGTTGTCACGTTTGCCGCCGGCACCGCCGGCGACGTGGTCGGACGCATTCTCTCGGGCCCGCTGGGCGAGGCGCTGGGCCGGACGGTCATCGTCGACAATGTCCCGGGCGGCGGCGGGATCACCGGTTCAAATCGTGTCGCGAAGGCCGCGCCCGACGGCTATCAATTCCTGGTCGGGACGGTCGGCACCCATGCGATCGCGCCGACGCTGTACAAGAACCCGCCCTACAACGCCGTTGCCGACTTCGCTCCGGTCGGGCTGCTGCTCGAGCAGCCGATCGTGCTGCTCGCGCGCAAGGACCTGCCGGTCGCCACGCTGCAGGAGTTCGCGGCCTATACGAAGGCCCATCAAAACACCATGCAATACGGCTCCGGCGGCACCGGGACGGCCAATCATCTCGCTTGCGCGCGTCTCAACATGGCGCTGGGCGTCAACGTCGTGCATGTCCCTTACCGCAGCACGTCGGCCATGCAGGACCTGGTATCCGGACGCATCGACTACACGTGCAACTTCCTGTCCACGTCGATGGCGCTGATCGAAAGCAAAGAGATCACAGCGATCGGCATCCTGACCAGGACGCGCTCGCCGATCTCTCCGTCGATCGTGCCGTTGCATGAGCAGGGGCTGACGGATTTCGACGCGGCGACCTGGAGCGGATTCTTTCTTCCAAACAACACGCCCGCGGCAATCGTGCAGAAGCTCAACAGTGCAGCTTCGACCGTGGTCGACGCGCCCGCGGTGCAGGCGCGGCTCCGGGAGATCGGGGCGACCGTGGTTGCGCCGGAGCGCCGCTCGCCCGCCTACCTGCAGGCCTTTATCGAGAGCGAGATCAAGAAGTGGGCGGAACCGATCAAGGCCGCCAACCTGACGGTGAACTGAAGCCTGCCATTTCGCGAGACCGGACGAGCGCTCGGCAAGATCAGGACGAACAAGTCCAGCGGACCGGTGTCATCACCACCGAAGGGCATCTTTCTCAGGTTAGGGTCGGTACCTCGCTAAGGCTCCGCAAGCCCCAATGGCTTCTCCCCTCGTTCGCTGATGCATAGGTCGCTTCAATTGGATTGACTGGGCGTCGCCGGGCATGCTTGTTGCGTACCCGATCACCTCACGGTCCAAATGAGCCCGCGCCCAGGATAGCGATCATGCCCAAACTCTATGAAGCCCTCGCAGAAGCGTTCCTTGCGGAGGGTGTCGACACGCAGTTCGTCCTGATGGGCGACGGCAACATGCACTGGTCCACCGCCTTTGCCAAACTGCCGGGCGTGCACACCGTCCACGTGAGGCACGAGCATGCCACCGTA
>Ga0081455_10004759_pt1 | contig 15081 bp, 14 predicted proteins | sample TabmetS3T2R1_FD_70207 | JGI IMG/M metagenome (GOLD analysis project Ga0081455, IMG submission 70207) | Tabebuia heterophylla rhizosphere microbial communities from the University of Puerto Rico - S3T2R1 | ecosystem: Host-associated > Plants > Roots > Rhizosphere ... | reverse complement strand
TCGGCCGCCTCGCCGCGGGCGGGGTCGAGCGGCTCGGCCCGTCGCCGGTCCTCGCGGCGGACGAGGTCGACGGCGCGACGGTGCACGAGCGTCAGGATCCACGTCCGCGCCTTCGCCCGCTCGGCCGAGAAGCCGGCCGCGGAGCGCCAGGCGGCCAGGAATCCCTCCTGGACGGCATCTTCGGCGAGACGGTCGTCGCGAACGATCCTGTACGCGAGCCCGTAGGCGATCCTGCCTACCCGGTCGTAGAGATCCGCGAGCGCGGACTCGTCTCCCCGGGCGACGAGCGCGAGGAGGGCTTCGTCCGAGAGGTGTCGCCGGTCGGCTGGCATGACTGCCGGGCGCGCCCGCGCGCGCAGGGGGGACGCTAACACGCCTACGCCGAGCCGCCCGGCAGCCGTCATGCCTCTCATTCGCACGCGCGCGTGCAGCGGTTCGCCCCGAACCGACTGCGGACCGGCCGCGAACAAGTGCCGATCTCCGAGCCCTCGAGCAAACCGGAAGGAGTGTGGGAGATGAAACAGGCGACAGCGATCGCGGCGTTCCTCGGCGTGATCGCACTCGCTGCGCTCGCAGCCGTGACGGCCCTCGGTCCCGAGGACGGCACGGCCTCGAGCCACCGTGAGGCCCCGCTGATCTCGGAGGACCCGACGGCGGACCTCACCGACGTCTACGCGTTCCGCAGCCCGGACAAGCCGAACACGGTCACGATCCTCGCGAACGTGATCCCCGGCGAGGACCCGGCCGCGGGGCCCAACTACTACACGTTCTCGCCCAACGCCCGTTACAACCTGAAGATCGACACGGACGGCGACGTCCAGCCGAACCTGATCTACCGGTTCCAGTTCGGGCGCAAGACGGGACAGTTCTTCCTCGGCGACACCGCGCAGCCGTACACGGTCTCGCGCGTGCAGCGGGGGAGGACGTCGGTGGTGGCGAAGGGAACGACCCCGCCCAACAACATCGGGCCGCGCTCGACCCCGAACTACCGCTCGCTCGTCACGAAGTCGATCCTCTCGTTCGACGGCGGCCGCTCGCAGGCGTTCGCCGGCCAGCGGGACGATCCGTTCTTCGGCGACATCGGCGCCATCTTCGACCTGGTCGCGATCCGCAAGGGCACCGGCAACATGGGCGGCGGCAAGGACTTCTTCGCCAACTACGCCGTCCACGGGATCGCCCTGCAGGTCCCGATCTCGCAGCTCGATGACTCCGACCACACCGTCGGCGTGTGGGCGACCACCGAGCGGCCCCAGATGAAGATCCGTTCGTACCGCAAGAACGGCATCCGCCGCTTCCAGCACGAGCGGGAGTGGGTCCAGGTCTCGCGCCTCGGCAACCCGCTGATCAACGAAGTGATCATCCCGACCAAGCTCAAGGATCGCTGGAACCGCTTGAGCCCGGCCACGGATGCTCAGTTCGTCCAGTACTACCGGCAGCCGATCCTGGCCGCTGTGATCAACCAGCTGTACGGCCTCGGCGTCCCGGAACAGAACCGTGACGACCTCGTCGCCGTGCTGCTGACCGGCGTGCCCGGGCTGAACAACACCGGCTCGAAGCTCGCCGACATGCTCCGGATCAACCTCTCGATCGCCCCGACGACGATGCCGAACAGGCTCGGCGTCTTCGGCGGCGACCTGGCCGGCTTCCCGAACGGCCGCCGGCTCGGCGACGACGTCGTCGACATCGCGGAGCGCGCAGTCGCCGGGAAGCTCAAGGGCCACCCGGCGGGCGATCTCCTCGGTGACGGTGTCGACGGGAACGACGTTCCGAACCTGAACGTCTTCCCGTACGAGAACATCCCGCCGAGCGGGTTCGACAACGCGAAGGGGCAGCAGAAGCCGTGAGGCGGCTGCTGCTCGCAGGAGCGGTGGCGGTGATTGCCGCCACCGCTCTTCTCGCCGGCGGAACGCTTCGTCGCGAGGACGGCGCCTCGGCGGCGCCGAGCTCCCGGCAGCTCGCCCGTCTGGGCTTCCGCGAGCTCGACGCCGCACGCCGAACCGGCGAGCCCTCCCACTACACGCGCTCCGAGCAGGCACTTCGGCGCGCTCTCGACGCCAACACCAACGACGCCGAGGCGCTCATCGGGCTGGCGTCGCTCGCCAATTCGCGGCATCACTTCCGTGAGGGCCTTGCCCTGGCGCGCCGCGTCCAGGGACTGTCCCCGGACACGGCCCTCGTGTACGGCGTCATCGGGGACTCGCTCATCGAGCTGGGCCGCTACGACGAGGCGTTCCGCAACTTCGAACGGTTCGGAGCGGTGAAGCCCGGCCTGTCGGCTTACTCCCGGATCTCCTACGCGCGCGAGCTCCTCGGGTACACGGACGGGGCGATCGCCGCGATGCAGCTCGCCGTGGACTCGGCAGGCGACGGCGGTGAGCCGTCCGCCTGGGCACGCACGCAGCTCGGAAAGCTCTACTTCTCGCAGGGACGCCCGGTGGAGGCCGCGCGGCAGTACCGCCTCGCGCTCGCCAGCTATCCCGAGTACGTCCACGCGCTCGACGCGCTCGCCCATGTCGAGGCAGCCCGGGGCAGGTTTGCGCGAGCGATCCACCTCGAGCGCCGCGCCGTACAGCAGACTCCGCTGCCGCAGTTCGTTGGCGCGCTCGGCGACCTCTACCGTTCGAGCGGCCGGCCGGCTGCCGCGCGAGCCCAGTATCGGCTCGTCGGCGTCCTCGACCGCCTGTTCGTCGCGAACGGCGTCGCCACGGATCTCGAGCTCTCACTCTTCAACGTCGATCACGGCGTCCGACTCCGGGAATCGCTCGAGCGCGCCCGCCGCGCGCAGATAGAGCGCCCGAGCATCGAGGCGGACGACGTCCTGGCTTGGGCGCTGGCGCGCAACGGCCAATGCGGTCAGGGCCTGCGGTTCTCGACGCGAGCCCTTCGGCTGGGAACACGCGACGCGCCCAAGTTCTTCCACCGCGGGATGATCGAGCGCTGCCTCGGACACGAGCTCGAGGCGAAGCGCTGGTTCCGCCGCGCGCTCCGGACGAACCCGAACTTCTCGCTCGTGTGGGCGCCGGTCGCCAGAGAGGCCCTGTCGTGAAGCGGCTCGTCCTGATCCTCGCCGGACTTGCGTTGCTCGCTCCCACGGCGGCGCTCGCGCACCCGCTCGGGAACTTCACGATCAACCGGTACGCCGGCTTGGAGCTCTCCGGCGACCGCGTGTACCTCCATTACGCCCTCGACCTAGCCGAGATCCCCACGTATCAGGAGGGAGCTCGCTTCCGCCGGCCGGGAATCGCGCGCGAGCTCGCCAAGAGGCTCCATCTGAGCATCGACGGCGAGCGCGTGCCGCTCCGGGTTCTCGACACGAGAACAGCGCGCAGGCCCGGCGCCGGCGGCCTCGAGACGCTCCGCTTCGACGCCGTCTACGACGGCGGCCGGAGCGGACGATCGGTTGCGCTCCGCGACGAGAACTACGCCGGACGTCTTGGCTGGAAGGAAGTCGTCGTTCGGGTCGACCGCGGCGCAAGGTTGCTCTCCTCCTCGGCGCCGCGCGAAAGCGTGAGCAACGAGCTCCACTCGTATCCAACGGATTTGCTCCAGGAGCCCGCGACCTCGACCTCCGCGCGGGCGACGCTCAGTCCCGGGACGCTCCCCGGCGTTCCTCCCACGCTGGGGAGCCGACCGGCTGCCGCCCACGTGAGCGGCGGCTTCGAATCGCTCATCGCCCGCAAAGACCTTGGGCCGGGGCTGATCCTTCTCTCCCTCGCGCTCGCCCTGTTCTGGGGCGCCGCGCACGCGCTCACGCCTGGCCATGGCAAGGCGATCGTGGCGGTCTATCTCGTGGGCTCGCGTGGCAAGGCGCGCCATGCCCTGGCGCTCGGCGGGATCGTGACCGTTACGCACACGATCGGCGTCTTCTCGCTCGGCGTGGTGACGCTCGCGCTCTCCGAGCTCATCGTCCCGGAAACGCTCTACCCCTGGCTCAACCTCGTCTCGGCGCTTCTTGTCGTCGGCGTGGGGCTCAGCGTCCTGCGCAGCCGGCTACGCCGTCACCATCGGCGCCACCATCATCACCACGACCACCACCACTCTGCGCGTGGGCTGGTCGCGGTCGGCATCTCCGGCGGGATCCTCCCCTGCCCCACTGCGCTCGTCGTCCTGCTCGCGGCGATCTCCCTTCACCGCGTCGGTTTCGGACTGCTTCTCATCGTGGCGTTCAGCCTCGGGCTTGCCTCGGTGATCACCGGAATCGGGCTGCTGGCGATCTCCGCGAAGCAGGTCTTCTCCCGCATGAGCTTCGAAGGCGCCTTCGTGCGGGCCCTACCGGCCGTCAGCGCGGCGGCGATCGTCGCGCTCGGCCTCGTCATGACCGTCCGGTCACTCCCTACTCTCACCTGAAAGGAGATTCGAATGTTCGGACTCGACGACTTCATCGCCTCGTATTCGGACGGCGCCGCGGTGTGGCTCGTCATCGTCGTCGCGATCCTGCTCGGCCTTCGCCACGCGACCGATCCGGACCACGTTGCCGCCGTCACGACGCTCGTCGCCGGCGCCCGTGAGAACGCCGCACGCGCTTCGGCAGGCCTCGGCGCGGCTTGGGGCCTCGGGCATGCCTTCACTCTCTTCGCCTTCGGCTTGCCCATCCTGCTGATCGACCGGTACCTGCCGGAGCCTGTCCAGCGGGCGGCCGAAACCGCGATCGCATTCGTCATCGCCGCGCTCGCGATCCGGCTGATCGTGCGCTGGCGCAAGGGACTTCTGCGCCTGGGCGAAGAACACTCCCACCCCCACCGCGGCCGCACGAAGTTGAGCGCGTTTGCGATCGGCCTCGTCCACGGCATGGGCGGGAGCGCAGGTGTCGGCATCCTGCTCGTCGCGTCGATCGAATCTCAGGCGCTCAGCATCCTCGCGCTCGCGCTCCTCGCGATCTTCACAGCCGTGTCGATGACGATGCTCTCGACCGGTTTTGGAGCGGCGCTCGGAAGCCGCCCGTTGCGGACCTCGTTCGCCGCGATCGCGCCGGCGTTCGGCCTCGCGAGCCTCGGGTTCGCTGTCTGGTACGGAGCTGCCGCTTGGGCACTCGCGCCGTATCCGTTCTGAACCACTCGGCTGGGTCGCGCGAATCAGAATGATGAGCGTGACCCAGCCCGAGCTCCACGACCTGGCCGCGGCGTACGCCCTCAACGCCCTCGATCCCGAGGACCGGTGGACGTACGAGCGGCACCTCGACACTTGCGAGCGCTGCCGGGAAGAGGTTGCGTCCTTGCGCGAGGGAGCGGCCCAGCTCGCGTATGCCTACGAGGCGCCCGCTCCGCGCGCCGAGCTTCGCGACCGCATCCTCCGGGCAGCGCGCGAGGAGCGGCCCGCCCCAGTTGTCCAATTCCCACGCTGGCTGCTCCCGGTTACCGCGGTAGCGGCCGTCGCCGCTTCGATTGCGGCGATCGGCCTCGGGCTTTGGGCGAACTCTCTCCGCGACAAGCAGGCGCCGGAGCGTGTCGTCGCCGTGAACGGGGCACCTGGTGCTCTGATCGTCTCAGGCGACGAAGGGAAGCTCGTCCTCTGTCTCGACGAGGCTCCGGCCAGCAAGACGTATGAGGCCTGGGTGATCCAAGGGAGGACCCCGCAGCCCGCGGGCGTCTTCGCCGGGGGGTGCCGCACGGTCACGCTGACGCATCCCGTGCAGGACGGAAACACCGTCGCGGTGACCCTCGAGAACGAGGGCGGCTCGGACACTCCACATGGAGACATTCTCGCGAGCGCCAATGTCTGAGTACGCATTGGCTTTGGCGCCGGTCCTCGCGCGGAGGCGCCTGAAGCACAGGTCGGACGAGGAGCTCTTGGATGCAATCGCCTCAGGCGACAACGACGCGCTCGGCGCCCTCTACGACCGCTTCGGGCGCGTCGCTTACGGACTCGCCTTTCGGATCCTCCGCGACCAGGCGCTCGCCGAGGACGCGGTCCAGGAGGCGTTCCTCGCCGTGTGGCGCTCCGCGGAGGGATACCGACGAGAGCGCGCCAAGGCAGCGACGTGGGTGCTCACGCTCGTTCACCGCCGCGCGGTCGACCTCGTTCGACGCGAGGACCGGCGTCGCGGCGATCCGCTCGACGATGCGCCCGAGGCCGGCGGCCCGACCGTCGACGAGGAAGCCGACCTGCGCGACACGAGGGCGGCGGTCCAGGCCGCGCTCACCCAGCTCCCTCCAGACCAACGTCAGGCGCTCGAGCTTGCGTACTACGGGGGCTACACGCAGTCAGAGCTGGCAGAACGGCTCGGAGTCCCACTGGGGACGATCAAGAGCCGAATGTTCGCCGGCCTGGCCCGGCTCCGAGAGCTCGTCCCCGAAGCCTGAGCAGGACAGCCGCCGAACATGGCTCAGTAGCATCCGCGCGATGCTGGACGTCCCGGGCACGCTGAAAGGCCGCAGCTTCACGCGTGTTGCGGACTTCACCACAGAGGAGCTCGAGCTCGTCCTCGACCTCGCCGGACGGCTGAAGGCCACGCCGCCCGAGGAGCAACACGTCCTGCCGGGTCGCTCGCTGGGGATGATCTTCCAGAAGCCCTCGACCCGGACGCGGGTCTCGTTCGAAGTCGGTATCGCGGAGCTCGGCGGCTTCGGGCTCTACCTGCGCGCCGACGATCTCCAACTCGGCCGCGGTGAGACGATCCGCGACACGGCGACGGTGCTCTCCCGCTACCTCGACGGCATCGTCATCCGTACGTTTGCCCAATCGGACATCGAGGAGCTCGCCGAGCACGCCGACATCCCGGTCATCAACGGCCTGACCGACGAAACGCATCCGTGCCAGGCGCTCGCCGACGTGCTCACGATCCGCGAGCGGCTCGGCCGGCTCGAAGGCGTCCGCATCACCTACCTCGGGGACGGGAACAACGTCTGCGCGTCGCTGATGGTCGCCGCAGCCCGCCTCGGATCGAGCTTCGTCGCCGCCACGCCGCCGGGCTACGAGCCGGACGAGCGGTCGATCTCCGTCGCGCGCACATCGGGCGGCGATGTCTCAGTCGTCAATGACCCATCGGAAGGGGTTCGCGACGCCGACGTCCTCTACACCGATGTCTGGACGAGCATGGGCCAGGAAGAGGAGCGAGAGCGGCGCATTCGCGATCTCGCCGGCTTCGGGATCGACGACGACCTCCTTCAGCAGGCCGGAGACGGCGCGATCGTGCTCCATTGCCTACCGGCCCATTACGGCGAGGAGATCACCGAGGAGATCCTCTACGGCCCGCAGTCGGCCGTCTGGGACCAGGCCGAGAATCGCCTGCACGCGCAGAAGGCGCTGATGGCGCTCGTCATCCGGTAGCGGCGGCGCTTGTTCCCGATCAAGGACAACGTCCCGACGCGGTCGTTCCCGATCGTGACGGTCACGTTGATCGCGATCAACGTCGCCGTCTTCTTCCTCTACGAGGTGCCCGACCAGAACCGCGCCGTCAACGAGCTCGCCTTCCACCCGTGCGAGGTCGAGCGCTCGTGCGCGGTCGTCGGCCAGGACTGGCCGCTCACGGCGGTGACGTCGATGTTCCTCCACGCAGACCTGCTGCACCTGGGCGGGAACATGCTCTTCCTCTGGATCTTCGGGAACAACGTGGAAGACGCGTACGGGAGGCTCCGCTATCTCGTCTTCTACTTCCTCGGAGGCTTCGCCGCAACGGCGCTTCAGACGGCGATCACGCTGTTCTTCGCCGATCAAGCCTCCGCCGAGATACCGAACCTCGGCGCGAGCGGGGCGATTTCGGCAGTGCTCGGCGCCTACCTCGTGCTGTTGCCGAACGCGAGTGTCGTCACGGCGATCTTCTTCTTCTTCATCATCATCCGCGAGTTCCCGGCGTGGCTCTTCCTCGGGATCTGGTTCCTGCTGCAGCTGTGGGCGGGCGGCTTCTCCGTCCTCAACCCGGAGCCGGGAGGCGGAGTCGCCTTCTTCGCCCACATCGGCGGTTTCGTCTTCGGGGTTCTGACCGCAAGGCTCTTCCTCAAGCGCGCTCCCCCACAACCGGCGTACTGATGGATTTCGACGACCGTGTTCGAGCAGCGCTCGACGGCCTGCCACCGGAGTTCGCCGCCGCGCTCGAGAACGTCGCCGTCGTGGTCGAAGAGGAGAACCCGGAGGAGCCCGACCTCTTCGGCTGGTACGACGGTCTCGGGCCCGGTCTGGATCACGCCGGTGCCCTGCCCGACCGGATCGTCATCTACCGCCGCCCGCTCGAGGAGGCGTTTCCCGATCCCGAGGACCTGGAGCGCGAGATCCGCATCACCGTCCTCCACGAAATCGGTCATTTCTTCGGCCTCGACGAGGACCGGATTGACGATCTCGGCTACGGGTAAGGGAATGGCGTTCCGGGTCCACTCGTTTACATGGACGTGAGCATCTTGCAAGACATCCGTACCGAGATCGAGCGCGCCAGCGAGGAGCGTGCCGAGCTCCTGCACCGTCTGTCCGAAGGACACGACGTCGTCCTCGCCGCCGAGCTCCGCAAGCTCGACGATCGAATCGCCGCGCTCTGGGACGAGCACCGCGAGGCACGGGCACGTGCCCGTTTCGGCGACCGGGACGAGATCATCCGGCGCGCCCGCCTCGAGGAACGCATCGACCGGGCCGCTTAGACACACAAGCCACGCGAAGGAGCGCCGGAAGCGCTCCTTCGCACTGAAGCGGGCTACGTCAGGCCCGACTCGTAGGCGAAGACGACGGCTTGCACGCGGTCGCGCAGCTGCAGCTTCATGAGGATCCGGCTGACGTGGGTCTTGACCGTCGTCTCGCTGACGAAGAGCTCCTTCGCGATCTCGGCGTTCGAGAGCCCGCGCGCGACGAGCTTCAACACCTCGAGCTCCCGATCCGTTAGCTCCTCGAGCTCCGGGGGCGGCGTCCGGGCCGTTTCCGGCGGGCGCCGCACGAACTCCTCGATCACCCGCCGCGTGATCGACGGTGCGAGGAGCGCCTCACCCGAGCCGACCGCGCGAATGCCCTCGACGAGCTGCTCAGGCGGCACGTCTTTGAGCAGGAAGCCGCTCGCGCCTGCCCGCAGCGCCTCGTAGACGTATTCATCCATGTCGAACGTGGTCAACATCACGATCTTCGTCCGAGCGTCCTCATCGGCCAGGAGGCGTCTCGTCGCCTCGATCCCGTCCAGCTCCGGCATTCGCACGTCCATCAGCACGATGTCGGGACGGAGGCGCCGCACCTCGTCGATCGCTTCCACGCCGTTCGACGCCTCGCCCACGACCTCCACGTCGTCCTCGGCGTCGATGATCATCCGGAACCCGGCACGAACGAGTGCCTGGTCGTCCACGATCAGGATGCTGAGTCGCTCCACGTCGGTCTGTGCCTCCTCGGGGAGGGTGTCGAGTGTCTTGAGCGGCGGGAACTTAGCCGGCAGGTCCGGCGCGACGAGCTGAAAGATCCCGATCGGCCGGTCGAAGTCCTTGAGCCGCTGGGGGCCAAGCTCCCAAAGGGAGAGCCCGTCATGCTCGTCTTCCTCATCCTCCAGCAGCGTGTGGGAGGTCTGCGACAGCAGGATCTGGCCGCCGTGACCCGCGTCGCAGATCCTCGCCGCGCGGTGGACGGCGAGCCCGTGGTAGCGGTTCTCGGTCACCGAGGCGTCTCCAGTGTGGATTCCCATGCGCACCCGCACTTCCGTGCCGTCGGGCCAGGAATGCGCAAGCAGTGCACGCTGCCCGGCCACCGCTGCCCGGACCGCGTCTCGCGCTTTTCGGAAACAGAAAAAGAAGGAGTCCCCCTGCGAGTCGATCTCGGAGCCGCCCTGCTCCTCGAACGCGCCGCGCAGGAGCCGCTGATGATCTGCGAGCACGTCTCCGTAGCGGTCGCGGAGCTGTCTCAGGAGCGCGGTGGATCCTTCGATGTCGCTGAACAGGAACGTGACGGTTCCGCTCGGAAGCTCCGGCATGAGCCAAGCCTGCCACGTCGAGTGGGCTGCGCCTAGTTCAGTGGAAGCCGCGCACGTAGGGTGAAGCCGCCGCCCGGCTCGGGCCCGGCTTCGAGCTCGCCTCCATAGACGGCGACCCGCTCTCGCATCCCGACGAGCCCGTGCCCGCCACTCTCCGCCGAACCATCCGAGGAACCGCGGCCGTCGTCCGAGACGACGAGCTCGACAGCCCCGTCTGCGTAGCGGACGACCACATCCGCTCGAGTGGCCTGAGCATGCTTGATCGCGTTCGTCAGGGCTTCCTGGACTAGCCGGTAGGCGGTCAAGTCGAGCCCTGCCGGCAGCTCCCTTGCCTCACCCGCGATCTGCACGTGGACCGGAAGGCCGGCCTCGCCCGCCTGCTCGACGAGCCTGTCGAGGTGCTGAAGGCTCGGTTGCGGCGCGAGTGCCGGCGCCTCCTCGGGTCGCCGGAGAACGCCGACGAGCCGGCGCATCTCGGCCAGCGCCTCCCGACCGGCCTGCTCGACGACGAGGAGAGCTTCGCGTTCTCGCTCCTGATCCGGCTTCAGCAGCCGGCGAACACCTGACGCCTGGACGGTCATCACGCTGACGCTGTGACCCACGACATCGTGCAGCTCGCGGGCGATCCGCGCCCGCTCTTCGGCCACCGCAGAGCGTGCCTCCTCTGCGCGCTGCAGTTCGATCCTGGCCGCCCGCTCCTCGGCAAATCGCGCCTGCTCGAGCTTGCGCCCCAGTCCGAAGGCGAAGAGCCAGACCGTGGTGAAGAGCAACGGAGTGAAGACGTAATCGCCACTTGCGCCGTTCGGGTCGTTCCAGATGACGATCGGGATGGCAGCAAGGATCACGACGAGCCCAACGAGGGCCTGCCGTCGGTCGTCGAGCATGCCGATGAGGAAGGCCGCGGCCAGGGCGGTCAGGAACCCGGCCAGCGTGAACGTGGTGAGAGCGCCGTCCCAGAACGAGATGGCGGCAGCAGCGACGAACGCGCTGACCGGTGCGCCGAACGGGAACCACCGCCGGCCGATAAGCACGAGCGACAGCCCCGCCTCCAGGATGATGGCTACTAGGAGCGGCGACGTGGGTGCGTCGGCGGAGTCCTGACGGGCAATGATCTCGGCAGCGCCGCCGATCGCCGCGATGACGACGAGCGCATCGAACCAGTACTGCTGCACGAGCGGCCAGACTTTCGTCTTCATGCGGTCAAAGTAGTTCTCGTTCATCGTTTTCGCGTCGGCCGCCATGACGATTTCAGGATCCTCCTTCAGGAGGACGGCGACAAGCGCCTCTACACTGTTTCTCGACTCGGGGCGTTAGCTCAGCTGGGAGAGCGCCGGCTTTGCAAGCCGGAGGTCACCGGTTCGATCCCGGTACGCTCCACTTGAGAAACCCGCTCGAGCGGCCGGTCGAGCATATGCTCGCTACGCACGGTGGGCCTCGCGATCGTGCCGCCCTCAAGCGCGTGCTCTCCTGAGCCGGTGGGGGTTATCGCTAATCCGTAGTCAGCGGCAGGACGCTGGGCTGGGCCCGTGTTCCGGAACAAGCACTCACGCGATCCCGGAACGAGGGCTACGCTTCCGCACTTCAGTGGTGCCCGCAGCTGTCGCGGGGAATCAGTTCGACCGGGAGGGTGGTGCGGCGGGGGCGCGGCCTTTTGCCTTGGATGAGCTTGGTGAGCGTTTGCATCGCACGGATGCCGATTTCTCGAGCTGGGACGGAGACCATCGTGAGGGGTGGTTGGACGAGGGTGGCAGTGGGCGAGTCGGTGTAGCCGCAGAGGGCGAGCTCGGCGGGCACTTTCAGTTGTCGTGCTTGTGCTTCTTTGATGGCGCCGAGGGCGAGGACTTCGCCGGCGGCGAAGACGGCGGAGGGCGGGTGGCGCTGCTCGAGTAGCTGCGCGAGTCCTAGACGGCCGGCCTCGATCGTAAAGGCGTCGACCTCCGCGATGAGGTCGGGGTCGAGGTGGCGGTCTGCGTCCTCGAGTGCACGGGCATAGCCCTCATAGACCTCCTTCACGTTCGGCCACGAGCGCGGTGCAGTGACGATGCCGATGCGCTCATGGCCGTGCTCGCAGAGGTGACGGGTGGCGATGTAGCCGGCGGCGTGTCCGTCGAAGAGCAGTACGTGTCCACCGCGATCGGGTTGGTCGACGTGGACGATCGGTGGCAGGCCGGCATCGGCCCTCTGACCGCGCTCAGGTTGCTCATCAAGGCCCCCGACCGAAACGGCGATGATCCCGTCGACACCGCGCGCAATCAGCCGCCGGATCATCGCCTCCGCGAGCACCGGTGAATCGCGGGCGTCGACGATCAGGACAAGGGTCCCCTGTTCAGCGGCGACGTCCTCGACTCCTTGCAGCAGAGGGAAGTAGAAGGGATTGAGGCCGCCGATCAGCACGGCGACCGTGTTCACGCCCAGCGGGCGAACACCCGCTGGCAACCTTGCGGGCGGCGCAGCCAGAACGAAGGTGCCTACGCCGTGCCGGGTGCGCACCAGCCCGTCACGCTCGAGCTCGGCATAGGCGGCGCGGATCGTATTGACGTTGACGCTGAGTTGGACCGCAAGATCGCGCACGGAGGGAAGTCGCTCTTCGGGAGCGAGTTCCCCGTCCGCGACCAGAAACGCGATACGGGCTCGAATCTGCGCCGCGATCCCTAGGTCGGAGCGCGGGTCGATGGACAGGCTTGACAGGCTGTCTGTCATGGGCCATAGTGTATCGGTGACATAGGACAGTAGAACTCGACGCGCGGAGAAGGCGCCCCCTGCGGCGCTGGAGAGGAGAACACCATGCGCAGACTGCTGCTCCTGGCCGCCCTAGCGCTCACCACGACGATGGTGCTCGTAGCGCCGGCGGCGGCTACTCCGCCCCAGGACGTGACCATCTCGATTGCGGAGGTATTCCACGCGACCGGCCCGCCGTTTGTGACCGGGGATGTCACGGCTTCGGGCGGAGTGTTCGGCGAGTCGACGACCGGCATCCTCGAGAGCCAAGGCTTCAGCCCGGTCGGCTTTCCCCAGACGTTCCCGCCCCCCCATCTGTTCGAGTACACGGCTGTCGACCGGTACACGTTCGGTGGCGGCTCCTTCCTGATCACTTTCCAGGCCAGCTGCAAGCTTGTTGGCTTCGACCCCGTTACGGGCCACGTCTTCGCCGCCTGTGCAGGGAACTGGCGCGTGAACGGCGGGACCGGCGACTACGCCTCGCTGAAGGGCACCGGCAAGTTCACCGAACTCCAGGAGCTCGATGACCAGTTCGCAGGCACCGGCACCGTAACCGAGGTCGGGAAGATGCAGTCCGGCTGAGTGACCGAGCATCAGCCGAGGCACAACCTCGGCACACGTACGTGCTGATCTGGCTGTAACCCACGGGAGCATTGTCGGCGGAGCGGTGTCCAGCCGCTCCGCCGCGATCACGCTCCTCCTTCCCTCGGACTCTCTGGCCCAGCCTTGGAGCCGCAGACGCGCTGTCGCGTAGAGACGGCAACCCGTGCTGCGACGACAACCCGACATAGCCCGCCTTCGCCTGGGCCAGCGCTCACCAATGCTCTCAGAGCCTCACGCTCCCTCGGTCCGCGTAGCCCGGTGTTACCGCTACTCAGTAGTTAGGGAAAGAACCCTCAGCTAAGTCTCAGCGCGCTGCCACAGAGCCGGCCGCCCGAGGGAGTCCACGAGCGCTTGGGAGCCGGGTGGCTACTTCTTCTTCGGGCGGATCTGGACGGTCGCCGTCGAGGAGAGCCCGCCGGGGTCCGTGACGCGGAGCCGAACGGTGATGTTCCCAGGCTTCGTGTACGTGAAGGTCGGCGCAACGGCCGTCGAGTCGCCGAAGACCGAGTCGCCGTTCAGATCCCAGGAGTAGGCGAGCGGGTTCCCGTCGGGATCGGATGAGCCGGCGCCGCTGAACTGGACGGTGAGCGGAACGGTGCCGGTGGTCGGGTTGGCCGTCAGGACGGCGGTGGGCGCCCGATTCGCGAGATAGCTCGCTGTGTAGGTCGTCGGCGACGCCGGGGCCGTGATCGTGTGCGTCTGCGCACCACCGTCCGACCACGAGCCGAAGGTGTACGTCGTGCCTCCGAGCGACTGCGGGGTGTCCGCCGAGACCGAGTTCGTCGAGTTGATGATCACGGTCCTCGTGAAGGGAGCGGTGCCGGCGGCGTTGTTGACGGTCAACTGCAAGCCGCTCGGTGCGCTCGCGAAGGTGAGGTTGACGGTCTGAGGCTGGAGGTCGACCGACGTGGTCGCGGTCAAGCCGCCGGAGTCCCTTGCAGTCAGCTGCAGTTGCAGGTACGAGGGGTACTCGTGATCGGGAGCCGTGAAGAAGGGCTGGCTCGTGTCGCCGGGAAGGGTCTGGATCACATGGGTGTGGCAGTTCGAGGGGCAGTGTTGGAGCACAAGCGTCCAGGTAAGCGCGGAGGCTGGCAGAGTGCCGTCCTGGGCATCGGTGGCATGGCCGGAGAACGGAATCCTGTCGCCGACCTTCCACGTCAGGCTTGAGCTCGGCGCGTCGATCACCGGCGTCGGCGGGGTGTTGTTGACACTGATCGTCAGCGGTGCGCTCGTCGTCGTCGCCCCCTGATTGTCGGAGACCCGCAGGCGGACGGTGTACGTGCCGGGTGTGGAATAGGTCCGGGTCGGCTTGACTGCAGTGGAGTCGCCGTAGACGCCGTCCCCGTCCAGATCCCATGAGTACGTAATCGGGTTGCCGTCCGGGTCGGACGATCCGCTGCCATCGAAGTTCACCGTTAGCGGCGCCGGGCCGTTCGTGGGCGACGCCGTAGCGACCGCGACCGGCGGCTGGTTCGCAGCGAAGTACTGGATGCGGCGGATCGTGCCGCCGTCGTAGTCGACGTAGAAGAGGTCACCGCCGGGACCGATCTCGAGGTCCACCGGATGGGCGGCGGGGTCGGCGAACACCGAGATCGATGCGGGATCGGGCAGCCCGTTGACGCCCTTGTTCATGACCCAAATGCAGTTCCGCGAGTGATCAGTGAAGAAGAGTGAGCCGTTGTAGGACGACGGATACGACCCGCCCTGGTAGAAGGCCAACCCGCTGATCGACGAGCTACCGGTCGTGCACGTCGTCTCATCAGAAGCGATGCGAGCGGAGTGGTTGTAGGTGTAGTACGGCGCCGTAACTGCGCTGGGCGGGCCTGGTGGCTTCATATAGAGGTTCTCGCAGATGCTCAGGTTTGCCGCGTCGTACCCGGACTGCCTGCCGGTCC
>Ga0081455_10004758_pt1 | contig 15084 bp, 16 predicted proteins | sample TabmetS3T2R1_FD_70207 | JGI IMG/M metagenome (GOLD analysis project Ga0081455, IMG submission 70207) | Tabebuia heterophylla rhizosphere microbial communities from the University of Puerto Rico - S3T2R1 | ecosystem: Host-associated > Plants > Roots > Rhizosphere ... | reverse complement strand
GACGATCTCAGCAGCGTCGCGAGCCGTATTCGCACGCAGGTCGATCAGTTCTTCGATCGATTAAGCGCCTGATCAGCTTGCTTCGAAAGCGGCCGGGATATGACGGGGTATTTTCCCCGGCGCAACGAGGATCGCGTCAAATCTGATGTCGAAAATTGTCTTGTCTGGATTTACGGCCAGCCAGATCTCGGCGGCTGCGGCAATCCGGCGGCGTTGCCGCTGATCGACCGATTCAGCAGCTTCGGCAAGGCTGGCCCGCGCCTTGACCTCGGCGAACACGAGTAGCTGACGGCGCCGGGCGACGATATCGATCTCGCCCAGGGGACTTCGCCAGCGTCACGCCAGAATACGGAAGCCTTTCGCGATCAGGAACGCCGCCGCCCGGCTTTGAGCCGAAAATCCCACGCGGAATGCTGCCTGTCGCTCGGGCCGTGGGGTGGGCCTGAGCGGACGTGGCCGATTGTCATTCGTCGTCATCGTTTGCATTCCGTGAGAGCACGAGGGCGCGCTGATACACCTCGCGCCGCGGACGTCCGGTAACGAGCGCCACCTCGCCAACGGCTTCCTTTACGGAGACGCGCGTTAGCGCCTGCCTCAGCAAAACGTCGATATCGTCGGTCCTTTCCTCGACGTTCGCAGGGGGCGCAACCACAATGACAAACTCGCCACGCGTCTCCGCCTCACCGGTGTAGTCCCGCGCCAGCGCTTCGAGGTCGTCGCGTCTCACTTCCTCATGCAATTTGGTGAGCTCCCGGCAGATTGCGGCCGGGCGCGCTCCGAAGATGGTCGCAAGATCGGCGAGCGTTGACGACACTCGCGGGCCGCTTTCGAACAGAACCAACGTGGCCGGAATATTGGCAAGGGTCGAGAGGCGCTTTTGGCGCGCAGCCTGTTTTGCCGGAAGAAATCCCTCGAAGAAGAAACGGTCGGTCGGCAAAGCTGCGACGGAGAGCGCAGCGAGCACCGACGAAGCGCCCGGAAGCACCGTCACGGCATGGCCCGCTTCGCACACCGCACGGACGAGCTTATAGCCGGGATCCGAAATCAGCGGCGTGCCGGCATCGGACACCAGCGCGACCGCTTGTCCGGCGGCAAGACGCGCAAGCAGCTTCGGACGCGCTTCTGCCGCATTGTGTTCGTGATAAGGCGTCAGCGGCGTAGCGATTCCATAGCGGTCCATGAGCTTGCGGGTTACACGGGTATCCTCACACGCAATGACATCGGCACCCGCTAGCACCTCAAGTGCGCGCAAGGTGATGTCGGCAAGATTTCCGATTGGGGTAGCAACCAAATGCAATCCAGGTACGGCCTTGGTCGCCTGCACTGTCGTGCCAAACAATACGTAGCGATGCGGACGCGATTTGCTTTCGTTTCCCATGCACGGAACCTTAAACGGCCCGCCAAGGTCCGTCATCGGGTGATGAATTCCGTACCTTTTATGTCGCAAGTTTTTGCGCGACAAAACGCCCGATACCGGATACCACTGAGGCCCAACGGTCGCACGGGGAGCGACGATGCACGGCATGTCGCGTAAGCAGGGGGCGTTGGCGAAGGCGTGGAAACGCTTTCGTGCAAGCTTGTCTGTTGCCGCGACCGCGAGCGTTCTTGCGGCTTGCACCACGCAATTGGGTGGCGGGACGCCAACGTCTCAGCCGGCCGAGGTGGCGGCCGCGAGCGCCGCTGTCGGTGACGGCCAGGTCCGTGTCGCGTTGGTCCTTCCCCTTTCTGCGCAGGGGAATGCGGGCCTGGCAGCACAATCGATGAAAAATGCCGCCGAGATGGCACTCGCGGAATTCAAGAATCCCAACATCCAGCTGTTGGTGAAAGACGACGGCGGAACCCCACAAGGTGCGCAAGCCGGCGCGCAACAGGCGATCTCCGAAGGTGCAGAAATCATTCTTGGTCCGCTGTTCGCGCAGTCGGTCAGCGCGGTCGGACAGGCTGCGCGAGCTCGCAACATTCCGGTGATCGCGTTTTCGACCGACGCCAGCGTAGCCGCACGCGGCATTTACCTGTTGAGCTTCCTGCCGGAAACGGACGTTCGCCGCATCGTTGATTCGGCGGTAGCGCGCGGCAAACGCTCATTCGCGGCGCTCCTGCCCGATAATGCCTACGGCACGGTGGTAGAGGCCGCGTTCCAGCAGGAAGTGTCGCGACACGGCGGCCGCGTTCTCGCGCTGGAAAAATACCCACTCGACCCGAACAGGATGGCCGAGGCGGCGCGTCGCGTGAGTCAGGTAGCGAACCAGATCGACTGCATCTTTATTCCCGACGGCGCAGATGCGGTGCCGCAAGTTGTGCAGGCGCTCGCCGCCAGTGGCGTGAATCTCAAACGCGTGCAGCTGCTTGGCACCGGCCTGTGGGATGACCCTCGTATTTTCTCTACCGCCGCACTTGAAGGCGCCTGGTACGCGGCGCCCGACGCGGCGGGCTTCCGCAACTTCTCCGGTCGCTACCGCGCGCGTTATGGGCAAGATCCCGTGCGGACGGCAACGCTCGCTTACGACGCCGTTGCGCTGGCGGCCGCGCTGGTGAAGACGCAGGGGCCGCAACGCTTCAGCGAGCAGGTTCTGACCAATCCTTCGGGTTTTTCGGGAATCGATGGAGTCTTTCGCTTCCGCTCGGATGGCCCAAACGAACGCGCTTTGGCGGTCATGCGCGTTACGCCTTCCGGCGGTCAGGTCGTGAGCCCCGCACCGCACTCGTTCCAGCCAGGGACGTAACTAGGCGGCGAGATCGGCCACCACTGCATCGAGCAACGGAAAGCCGCTCTGAGTTACGCGCAGCCGGCCGTCCGCCGTTGTTTCCACCGCGCCTTGCTCCCGCAATGCCGAAATGCGTTTGGGATCGAGCACGCGCCCGGCCAGCGCGGTGTAGCGAGCAGGATCAATCCCTTCCGCCAGCCGCAGTCCCATGAGGAGATATTCGTCGGCAGCTTCTCCCGGAGTCAGCTGCTCCTCGACGGTGGGCCCGCTGCCAAGACTTTCCACCCGCATGAGCCAGGCCTCGGGCCGTTTCTCGGTCGCAGTTGCAATGCGACGGCCACCGATCGTCAGCCTTCCATGGGCGCCTGGGCCAACGCCGGCATAGTCATGCCCACGCCAGTAGACGAGGTTGTGCCGGCATTCTGCGCCGGGCCTCGCATGGTTGGAGACTTCGTAGGCCGGCAAACCGGCGTCACCGCAAATTGTCTGGGTGGTGTCATAGAGCTCGCGCGCCAGGTCGTCATCGGGCACGACCAGCTTGCCGGCCTGGTGCAAGCCAAAAAACGGCGTGTCGGGCTCGATGGTCAATTGGTACAGCGAGAGATGTTCGGCCGCCTCGGCGATCGCGCGCCTGAGTTCCTTGGCCCAGTCTTCGGTGGTCTGGCGAGGACGAGCATAGATCAGGTCGAAAGAGTATCGATTGAAAATGGAACGGGCGATCGAAACCGCATCGAGCGCCTCCTGCGCGGTGTGAAGTCGGCCTAGTTCTTTCAGCGCAGCATCCTCGAGGGACTGCACGCCGAGCGAAACGCGGGTGACGCCGGCGGTATGGAAACCCCGAAATCGCGCGGCTTCCACACTGGTTGGATTGGCCTCGAGGGTCACTTCGACGTCGGGTGCGATAGTCCAGTGCTTGCCGATGCAATCCAGAATCTTTTGTACCGAGGAGGGCTGCATCAATGATGGGGTCCCGCCGCCGAAAAAAATGCTCGACACGGCACGGTCGGGCACGCGCAGAGCCGTCATAGCGATTTCGGTCTCGTAGGCCCTGACAAATCGGGCTTCGTCAATCCCGCCGTGCCGGACGTGGCTGTTGAAGTCGCAGTAAGGGCATTTCGAGAGGCAGAACGGCCAATGTACATAGACGGCAAAGGGCGTTGTTAAGCTCATGTTAGGCATCATAGGCGGCGGGAGGCATGGCAGCCAGCGCGCAAGCGCGGTCGTGAGCAACAGTTGATTAAACTTGTAACGATCGGCAACGAACTCAATCTCTTGCAAGGCAAGCATCTGCAAGCTTGATAAATGCCCGGGCGCGATGCGACAGCCCCTGGCCCTTCGGCGGCAATCCATGCTTTTCCTCCGCGGTCATCTCGCCGAAGGTGCGGTCGAACCCGTCGGGCCGAAAAAGCGGATCGTAGCCAAAACCTTTGTCGCCGCGCGGCGGCCATACCGCAACTCCATCCACCTGGCCCTCGAACTCCTCAACATGGTCATCGGGCCACGCGAGACACAGGGCGGCCACGAAATGCGCGCGCCGCTGGTCCGGCCTCTTGGCGCCTCGCTCGATCAGCAGCGTCTGGATGCGATTCATTGCCGCGCGAAAATCCTTGTCGGGCCCGGCCCATCGGGCTGAATGAATGCCGGGCTCTCCGTCGAGGGCATCAACGACCAGACCCGAATCGTCCGCAAACGACACTTTCCCGCTGGCTCGCGCTGCGGCGAGCGCCTTGATGCGCGCGTTCGCCGCGAATGTCTTGCCCGTTTCGCGTGGTTCGGGAAGACCCACATCTCCGGAAGATTCGGTGGCAATGCCATAGGGCGCGAGCAGTTCGCGCATTTCCCTGAGTTTGCCTGCATTGTGTGTGGCGATCACCACCGGCCCGGTGAGTTTGCGTGCCATTGTCTGTCATGGCCGGCTCCCGGCCATCCACGCCTTCACATCACGGCCATTTTCTGCAAGCCGACGAGCTTTTCGATGCCCTTGCGCGCAAGCGCAAGCAGCGCAGTGAATTGATCTTCGCTGAACGGGATTTTTTCGGCAGTCGCCTGGATCTCCACAATGTTGCCGGAGCCCGTCATCACGAAGTTCGCGTCGGTGTCGGCTTCCGAATCCTCGGCATAGTCGAGATCGAGCACGGCGATGCCCTTGCATACGCCACAGGAGATGGCAGCGATGTGGTCGCGCAAGACGTCCGCCTTGATCATGTCACGCGCTTTCATCCAATTGAGACAGTCGGCCAGCGCGACCCACGCTCCGGTGATCGATGCGGTCCGTGTGCCGCCGTCGGCCTGTATCACGTCGCAATCGAGCGTTATTTGCCGCTCTCCGAGTGCCGGCAGATCAATCACCGAACGCAGGCTACGACCGATCAAACGCTGAATTTCCACCGTGCGGCCGCCCTGCTTGCCTGCGCTCGCCTCGCGGCGCGTGCGTTCGGAGGTGGCGCGCGGCAGCATGCCATATTCGGCCGTGACCCAACCGCGCCCCTGACCCTTGAGCCAGGGCGGAAGACGCTCTTCCAGGCTGGCGGTCACAAGCACGTGGGTATCGCCGAACTTCACGAAACAGGATCCTTCGGCGTATTTGACGACGCCGCGCTCGAGCGAAACCGCCCGAAGTTCATCAGCTTGTCGGCGGCTCGGGCGCATCGGATGCTCCTCAGTGTTAACTGCACACCATACTCATACATCCGGCTTGAACAAGACCGCCCCAATGGTCAATTCTTGGCTGGTCTCGAGGAGTTAGGTCTTGGCGTCACACGACATTCCGATCGGCGCGACCCAGGTGAGTCTGGCAGCTCTCAATGAGCGCTCGCGCGAGATTTTTCGGCAAATCGTCGAAAGTTATCTTGCGACCGGCGAACCGGTTGGTTCGCGTAATTTGTCCAGGTTGTTGCCGATCACTTTGTCGCCGGCATCCGTTCGCAACGTGATGTCGGACCTGGAGCAGCTTGGCCTCATCTATGCTCCGCATACTTCGGCGGGCCGGCTGCCGACCGAGCTCGGCCTTCGGTTTTTCGTCGACGCACTGATGCAAGTCGGCGACCTGTCGGAACAGGAACGGCGGTCGATCGAGTCGCAATTTGCAGGCACCCGCACGGCCAAATCTCTCGAGGCCGTTCTCACCGAAGCATCTCAGATGCTGTCGGGACTGACGCGATCGGCCGGCGTCGTGCTTACTGCGAAGAACAATGTTCGACTCAAGCATGTTGAATTCGTTCGGCTCGAGCCTGAGCGTGCCTTGGCTGTCCTGGTCGGAGAAGACGGACAGGTCGAAAATCGAGTTCTCAATATCCCCTCCGGGTTGCCAACGTCATCCCTGATAGAGGCCGGCAATTTCCTTAACGCCCGCATTCGCGGCAAGACGCTGGGGGAGTTACGGGGCGAGATCGAAAAAGCGGTCGCGGAAGGGCAAGCCGAACTCGATCAGCTGACCCAGAAAGTCATTTCAGCGGGCCTTGCCAGCTGGTCGGGCGGCGGAGACGAAGAGCGTCAGCTCATCGTGCGTGGTCATGCCAACCTGCTGGAGGATCTGCGCGCCCTCGAGGACCTTGAGCGCGTGCGGTCTCTGTTTGATGCGCTGGAAACCAAGCGCGGGGTCATAGACTTGCTCGGCCGGGCAGAGCGGGCCGAGGGAGTGCGCATCTTCATCGGTTCCGAGAACAATCTGTTTTCGCTCTCTGGCTCCTCGACCATCGTTGCACCTTATCGCGATGGAAAGGGCCGCATCATCGGCGTGATCGGCGTGATCGGGCCGACAAGGCTTAACTATGCTCGCGTTATTCCCATGGTCGATTACACGGCGCGGGTCGTAAGCCGCTTGCTGGCGCCATGAACGCTTGATTTTTGCTCTCGGAGCCCTGATATCCGGGGGATCCGGATATACTGAGGATGGATTGAGAACGATGACGGACCCGACAGCCCGCCAGGGCGAAACCATGGCTGAAGAGACTGTCGAAACGACAGCTGCCGAAACAGCGGATCCGGTGGCCGAGGCAACGCGCGAAGCCGCGCAATACAAGGACAAGCTGCTGCGCACCCTTGCCGAGATGGAAAACCTGCGCAAACGCACCGAGCGCGAGGTTCTGGATGCACGCGCATATGGCATCGCTGGTTTTGCCCGCGATGTCCTTGCGGTGGCCGACAACATGCATCGGGCACTCGAAGCGATTGGTCCGGATTTGCGGGAAGGCGCGGATCCGAAGGTCAAGGCGCTGATCGAAGGGGTCGAACTGACCGAGCGGGAGCTCATGAAGATTCTCGAGAGAAACGGCGTGAGGAAATTCTCCCCACAGGGCGAAAAGTTCGATCCGAATTTTCACCAGGCCATGTATGAAGTGCCGACATCCGATCAGCCGCCCGGGCACGTGGCGCAGGTCATTCAGGCGGGCTACATGCTTGGCGAGCGCGTGCTACGCCCGGCTCTTGTCGCGGTAAGCAAGGCTCCCGTCAGGTCTTCTGCCAACGACAACGCGCAATCGGACCCTGCCGGTTGATTTCAACGCATTGCGATACCGTCTCGCACGGTCCGAAAACGACCGAACGATTGATCCCATTTCTCGGCGGGACTGACTCCGATAACTCGCAAAAACGCTCCGCTGCCAAAGCGCAACCATTGGACGACCGAGACGGGGTCCCCGGCCGGCCCTTTTCCGCTCCCGCGAATCTCGTGACCAGGCGCGCCGCTGATCCGCATCGCTTCGGCCGATTGCATGCTGAGGTCCCGCACCGGCGCATTCGTGAGCAAGTTCCGGGCGAAGACACCGCGGTCGGTGGCTTCAGTCGGTCCGCCACGTTCGACTGAGACGATCATGAAGGGTTGGCGTCCTTTGTTGTCCGCCTGATTGTCGGCAAGAATGACGGTTCCCGTCGGCAACACCTGCATCACCTGAAACCCGGACAGGTCGTCAAGTCTGAAAGGCAGCAGCCCCAGTTGCTCCCGGATCGGCGCGGGTCGGAACGTGACGCTCGCGAGCGCCTTTCGGATCACTGCTTCGGGGTACACCGACAAAGCGCTTTCCGGCACTTCCACATTGACCAGCATTGTAAGGTTGGGAACGGACTCCCCGATTCCCATTGCCAGCAACGACCACCGGTACAATTTGACATCGTTCTGCTGGGAAATGCCGCTGATCAAAAAGCCGATACCGCTGCCAAACGGGAAGCTCTCCCGCTTCACCTCCTGAAGCTGCTCCTGAACCCTGTTGAACGCGGCCACTTCCAGTTCCCGATAGGCGCTACCGGGAAGATCGAGAATTGCGATGACGACCTTGCGCTCGCTGTCTTCGAAGCCGGGAAAGCGGTTGCTCAATTTCAGATCGCCGGGTGGCTCCAGGCCGATCCGCAGGCCTGGCGGAAAAATTGGTTCGGCGGTCGCGATTGGAATGCTGCTTGCAAACCCTACCCAGATCGCGAACAGGTAAACGGAAACTCGTCGAAACATGCCTCAAGTCCTTACGAAGATGCCGGATTGGAAGGCCTCCCTAACCGCCCTCGCCCGCGCCGGCAATGGCCCGATAACCATCGACGACGGCCTCGGCCTTTCGGCTCGCGATTTCGTGACCAACTGACTTGCGGGCCCGGGGCGCCCTCCTATATGAGCCAGTAAGCCGCGCAAATGCGGCGAATCGAGTATCCAGGGGGCTGGATCGGGGGGTCTGCGGGTGAGCCGCCGACATTCCCATCGGGCGCCAAGCGGCCCGGCCGGTCTGCCGCAATTTGAGAGGAAGAACCATGGGTAAGGTCATCGGCATCGACCTCGGCACCACCAATTCGTGCGTTGCCGTCATGGAAGGCAAAAATCCAAAAGTTATCGAAAACTCCGAAGGCATGAGGACCACGCCTTCGATCGTTGCATTTACGGACGACGGCGAGCGTCTCGTCGGCCAGCCGGCCAAGCGCCAGGCGGTCACCAATCCGGAAAAGACTATCTTTGCGGTCAAGCGCCTGATCGGCCGGCGCTACGACGACCCGATGGTCGAAAAGGACAAGAAGCTCGTCCCCTACAAGATTACCAGGGCTTCGAACGGCGATGCCTGGGTGGAAGTCGACGGCAAGACCTATTCGCCATCGCAGATCTCCGCTTTCATTCTCCAGAAAATGAAGGAGACAGCGGAAGCCAATCTCGGGCAGAAGGTCGAGCAGGCTGTCATAACCGTTCCAGCCTATTTCAACGACGCGCAACGGCAAGCCACCAAAGACGCGGGCAAAATCGCCGGGCTTGAAGTGCTGCGCATCATCAACGAGCCGACGGCGGCGGCACTCGCCTATGGGCTCGACAAACAGAAATCAGGAACCATCGCGGTCTATGACCTCGGCGGCGGTACCTTCGATATTTCGATTCTCGAGATCGGCGACGGCGTGTTCGAAGTGAAGTCGACGAACGGCGATACGTTCCTCGGCGGCGAAGATTTCGACATGCGGCTGGTCAACTATCTTGCCGACGAATTCCAGAAGGAGCAGGGCATCGATCTGCGCCGCGACAAGCTCGCGCTGCAGCGGCTCAAGGAATCGGCGGAGAAGGCGAAAATCGAGTTGTCGTCCACGACGCAGACCGAAATCAACCTGCCATTCATCACCGCAGATGCTTCGGGTCCGAAGCATCTGACCATGAAGCTTACCCGCGCCAAGTTCGAGGCGCTGGTTGAGGATCTCATTCAGAAAACGATTCAGCCCTGCAAGCAGGCGCTCAAGGACGCCGGCATCTCGGCCGCACAGATCAACGAGGTTGTGCTGGTCGGCGGGATGACGCGCATGCCGAAAGTGCAGGAGGTCGTGAAGCAGCTGTTCGGCAAGGAGCCGCACAAGGGCGTCAACCCGGATGAAGTGGTTGCCGTGGGCGCCGCGATCCAGGCCGGCGTGTTGCAGGGCGACGTCAAGGACGTGCTGTTGCTCGACGTCACGCCGCTTTCGCTTGGCATCGAGACGCTGGGAGGCGTGTTCACCCGCATCATCGATCGCAACACCACGATCCCGACCAAGAAGTCGCAAGTGTTCTCGACCGCCGAGGACAATCAGAATGCGGTCACCATCCGCGTGTTCCAGGGCGAGCGCGAGATGGCTGCCGACAACAAGCTCCTTGGCCAGTTCGACCTGGTCGGAATTCCGCCGGCTCCGCGCGGCGTGCCGCAAATCGAGGTCACTTTCGACATCGATGCAAACGGCATCGTGAACGTGCAGGCGAAAGACAAGGCGACGGGCAAGGAGCAGCAGATTCGCATCCAGGCTTCGGGCGGATTGACCGAGTCGGACATCGAGAAGATGGTCAAGGATGCGGAAGCGCACGCCGAAGAAGACAAGAAGCGCAAAGCTGCGGTCGAAGCCAAGAATCATGCGGAGGCGCTGGTGCATTCCACCGAGAAAGCGCTTTCCGAGCATGGCTCCAAGATCGGGGATGCCGATCGCGCGGCCATCGAGAACGCCATTGCTGATCTGAAGGAAGCCCTCAAAGGCGACGACGCGTCAGCCATCCAGGCCAAGACCAATGCGCTGGCCCAGGCTTCGATGAAATTGGGCGAGGCCATGTACAAGCAGCAGCAGGAAGCGCAAAGCTCGGCCGGTGGCGGTGGCGGTGGCGGAGACGGCACGGCTTCGGCTTCGGGCCAGAAGAAGGACGATGTGGTCGACGCGGAGTTCACCGAGGTCGACGACGATAAAAAGAAATCAGCCTGACCGCAGGGCGTGAGCCATGCGCAGGTCACCTGCTAATAGTTTCACCCCCGGGCACTGGTCCGGGGGTGTATTTTTGCAGGCGCCCCGGGCAGCCGAATCAAGTACGTCTGTCCCGGCGCGATAAATTCCAGAGCTGAAACCGGATGTCCAAGCGCGACTATTACGAGATCCTGGGCGTAAGCCGAAGCTGCACCGAGATTGAGCTCAAGGCAGCTTTTCGCAGGCTCGCAATGCAGCATCATCCGGATCGCAATCCGGGCGACAAGGAATGCGAGCATCGATTCAAGGAAATCAACGAGGCTTACGACGTGCTCAAGGACGGCGACAAGCGCGCCGCCTATGACCGCTTCGGCCACGCCGCGTTCGAGCATGGTGCGGGCGGCCCCGCGTACGGTTTTGGCGCCGATTTCGGGTCTACTTTTGCGGATATCTTCGAAGGCATTTTTGGCATGGCGGCCGGCCGCGGCCGCGGCTCCGGCCGCGAGCGGGGGTCAGACCTCCGCTACAATATGGAGATTACGCTCGAAGAGGCCTTCATCGGCAAAACGGCGCAAATTCGAATTCCGACCTCAGTGACATGCGAAGCTTGTTCGGGTAGCGGCGCTAAGGCCGGCACCAAGCCGAAACCATGCGCGACCTGCGGCGGCGCGGGCAAAATTCGGCATGCACAGGGATTTTTCACGCTGGAGCGCACCTGTCCCGCCTGTCATGGCCGCGGCCAGGTAATCGACGATCCGTGCAAGATGTGCGGCGGCGGCGGCCGGGTGACGCGCGAACGCACGCTTTCGGTCAATATCCCGACCGGGGTGGAGGATGGCACGCGCATTCGGCTGGCCGGAGAAGGCGAGGCAGGTCTGCGCGGCGGTCCGCCCGGCGATTTGTATATTTTCCTTGAAGTTGCGCCGCATGAGTTTTTTCAGCGCGACGGCGCCGATTTGCATTGCAGGGTGCCGATTTCGATGGTGAACGCGGCACTTGGCGGAGAATTCGACGTCCCGGCGATCGATGGCAGCAAGGTGCGGGTCAAGGTTCCGGCAGGCACGCAGACGGGACGCCGCTTCCGGCTGGCTGGCAAAGGTATGCCGGTCCTGCGCGCGAAACAAACCGGAGATATGTACGTTCAAGTAGCGGTGGAAACGCCGCAAAGCTTAAGCAAACGTCAACGTGAACTGCTGGCGGAGTTCGAAAAGTTGTCTTCGGAAGAAACGCAGCCCGAATCGGCCGGTTTCTTCAGTCGAGTCAAAGAGTTTTTGGATGGTCTTGGGAGTCGGGGCAGTAGCCAGTCGCGTCGGCCATCTTGACCCTCTGCCTTGGTCCCTATACCCGTAACTATAGCGGCGGGACCCGCCGCGCTCTGTACGCGTGACCTCGCATCAATGCCTTCGCATTCATTCGCCCGCGTCGAAAAAAAGAGTCTCCGTCTCGACGACGAGGTGAAATTCATTCGCTCCTGGATCGAGAAGCCGATTTCAACAGGCGCGGTAATGCCATCGAGCCGCGTACTTGCCCGAGCCATGGCGCGCTACGTCGATCCGGAATCGAACGGCCCGGTCATCGAGCTCGGTCCCGGCACCGGCCCGGTGACGCAGGCACTTGTCAGGCAAGGAATCGATCCGGCGCGGTTGGTCCTCGTCGAATTCAATCCGGATTTTTGCCGACTCCTGCGCGCGCGCTATCCGGCGGCGACCGTCGTGCAAGGCGATGCCTACCGCCTTCGGCGGCTGCTCGACGGCTATGTGGATGAACCGGCTGCTGCGGTGGTCTCGGGCCTTCCGCTTGTTACAAAGCCGTTGCGCACGCGCTTGCGGCTGATTTCCGATGCGATGACGCTGCTGGCCGCCGGCGCACCCTTTGTGCAATTCACTTATGCGATGGTCCCGCCAATCCCCAAGGGGTTGTCGGGAGTGCGAGCGGAAGCCTCGGAATTGATCTGGATGAACCTGCCGCCTGCGCGCGTATGGGTCTATCGCGGCCGCTGATGCTGTGGTGTCATGCCCGCGAAGGCGGGGCTGTTGATGCCGATCCCTAAAATTCTTGTTTTCCCGGGCTCTGCACGGGCCGGTTCACACAATGTGAGGTTGGCTGCCCTGGCGGCAAAAGAACTGACCTTGCTCGACGTCGACGTGACTCGCATTTCGCTCGCCGACTATCCCCTGCCGATCTATGACGCCGATGCCGATGCGCGTGCCGGCCAGCCTGTCAACGCAGTCAAGCTGAAACACATGATCATGGCGCACCACGGAATTTTCATAGCCAGTCCGGAATACAGCGCCTCGGTAACGCCGCTTCTCAAAAATGCCATCGATTGGGTATCGCGCGTGCGCGAACGTGGGGATCCTACCTATGCCGCCTTCAAGGGCCGCGCATTCGCAATAGCGTCGGCTTCTCCAGGCCGCGCGGGCGGGCTGCGATCGCTCATGGCGCTGCGGCAAATTCTCGAACTTGGCTGCGGCGCGCTGGTAATACCCGAGCAAGTCGCCATCCAGCGCGCTGACAGCGCGTTCGACGAGATGGACAACATTGCAGACATCGGCATTGCTAACCTGTTTCGGGTGCAGCTTGAGCGCCTCGTCGAAATGGCGCGACTCATGGCGAAAGGAGGATGACTGTGTCGTTGGACTCCCGCGAACGCCTGATCGTCGCTCTCGACGTGCCATCAACGAAGGCGGCGGAGGCCCTGGTGTCGCGGCTCGGCGACTCGGCCTGGTTTTACAAGATCGGCTATCAGCTCGCCTTCGCCGGTGGTCTTCCTCTCGCGGCGGAGTTGATTGCGGCCGGCAAGCAGGTTTTTCTCGACCTCAAGCTGCATGACATTGGCAACACAGTCGCCAGGGGCGTCGAGAGCGTCGCACAATTGGGTGCAACTTTCCTGACCGTGCACGCGTATCCGCAAACCATGAAGGCGGCGGTCGAGGGCAAGCAGGGATCGAAGCTGCGGCTGCTCGCAGTCACGGTTCTGACCTCGTATGACGATGCGGATCTTGCTGCTGCAGGATACGAGCTGAACGTGAAGGAACTCGCCGCCGCCCGCGCCGAGCAGGCACGCGATATCGGTCTCGATGGACTCGTTTGTTCCGCCGAAGAGGCTACGGCGCTGCGCAACATCGTCGGCCGCGGCATGGTTCTGGTGACTCCCGGTATCCGGCCGGCCGGCAGCGCCGGTGGTGACCAGAAACGGGTCATGACTCCGGCACGAGCGATAGAAGCGGGCGCCGATTATCTGGTGGTCGGACGTCCAGTCGTGGAGGCCGGCGATCCGAAAGCTGCCGCCGATGCAATCGTGGCCGAGATTGGCAAGACACAAGCTCAGGGGAGGACGTAGGAATGGCCAAGGGCTATTGGATCGGACGCGTGGATGTGAAGAACGATGAGGGTTACAAGCCTTATGCCGCGGCCAACGCCGCCATCTTCAAAAAATTTGGCGCACGATTCATCGTGCGCGCCGGCAAATTTGAATGCCCGGAGGGTTCCGCCCGTTCACGCAATGTGGTGATCGAGTTTCCTGACTACGCCACCGCGCTCGCCTGCTATCGGTCGCCTGAATACCAGGCAAATATCAAGGTGCGGCTGCCGCATTCGACAGCCGATATCGTCATTATCGAGGGCTATGACGGCCCGCAGCCGTAGTGCCTTTTGCGCCCTAGCGCGCTATACCCACGCCAACGTTTCGGAGATGAACCGATGGCGGAGATGCGGCTCGTAGTCGCCGGCGCCGGCGGGCGAATGGGTCGCACGCTGGTGAAAGCGATCACTGAAAGCAAGGAATTTTCGCTCGTGGGCGCCCTGGAAGATGCGCGCTCGCCGCTGATCGGCTGGGATTCGGGCACGCTCGCGGGAATGCCGGAAAATGGCGTCAAGCTGGTTGGCGATGCCGCGCCGCTGGTATCGAAAGCGGACGCGATCATTGATTTCACTGCGCCCATCGCAACCGTCGCCTTTGCCGCGCTCGTCGCGAAGGAAGGCAAAGTCCACATTATCGGAACCACAGGACTGAGCCCCGCCGACGAAGCAAAGATCAAAGACGCCGCAAAACGTGCCGTAATCGTGAAATCAGGCAACATGAGCCTTGGCGTCAATCTGCTTGCCGCGCTGACCAAGCGCGTGGCGCGAACGCTCGACCAATCCTTCGACGTCGAAATCCTCGAGATGCACCACAATCAGAAAGTCGATGCGCCGTCCGGCACTGCCCTGTTGCTCGGACGTGCGGCGGCTGACGGCCGCGGAATTGAGCTCGACAAGCAGTCTGTAAGGAGCCGCGAAGGCCATACGGGCGCGCGCAAGTCGGGAGATATCGGTTTTGCGGCCCTGCGCGGCGGCAGCGTAGTGGGCGAGCACAGCGTGATTTTCGCCGGCCCGGCCGAGCGTCTTGAGCTGGCGCACAAGGCCGAGGATCGAATGATCTTCGCGCGCGGCGCCCTGCACGCGGTACGGTGGGCACGCGATCAGAAGCCGGGACTTTATTCGATGATGGACGTTCTGGGACTGAAGGATTTCTGAGGACGGAAATGACTGATCGGCTTCTTGTACTTGTGCGTCATGGTCAAAGCGAATGGAACCTGAAAAATCTGTTCACCGGATGGCGCGACGTTGATCTGACCGAAAAAGGCGTCGCAGAAGCGCGCGAAGCGGGCCGCAAATTGAAGGCGCAGGGGATCAAGTTCGACGTTGCTTTCACATCGTCACTTAAGCGCGCACAGCGGACGCTCGA
>Ga0081455_10004757_pt1 | contig 15084 bp, 16 predicted proteins | sample TabmetS3T2R1_FD_70207 | JGI IMG/M metagenome (GOLD analysis project Ga0081455, IMG submission 70207) | Tabebuia heterophylla rhizosphere microbial communities from the University of Puerto Rico - S3T2R1 | ecosystem: Host-associated > Plants > Roots > Rhizosphere ... | reverse complement strand
CGGCGCGCGCGTCCAGATCGCCTCCTTCAACGGCTCGCCCGACACGCTGGCCGCCACGGACTTCGTGCTGGCCTGACGCCGAACTAGCATGCACGCGGGATGGGCCGCGGGCGGCTCGCTGCCGCGCGAGCAGATCAAGCACTCGATGCATTCGACCGGCGCGATGCTCGCCGAGGTCGGCGTCAATGGGCCGGCTGGTCTCGTCGCGATTGGCGGCGAGGGTACTGCTCGCTCGCCGTGCCGGTCTCGTCTTCCGGGACGGATTGTGCGACCATGACATTCATGAACCAAGCTGCGCTGATCGAGGTCTTGAGGACGTACGATGCCGCTCTACGGGCGAACGGCGCGACAGGGCTATTCATCTTCGGCTCCCGGGCTGCCGGCAGGCAGCGGCCCGACAGCGATCTCGACCTCTTCATCGACTACAATCCCGAGTCAAAAATTCCCAGCATGTTCCGCCTCATGCAGATCGAGGAGGAGATTTCGGAGGCCCTCGGCATCCCGGTCACGATCACGACACGGAACGCGCTTCACCCGTTGATGAGGGAAAGCATCGAGCGAGACGCAATTCGGGTCTCGTAATGCCGAAGGACCCGACGATCGCCGTTCGGGACTGCCTTGCCGAGATCGCAATCTTGCACGAAATCGAGGCGCGCACGACGTTGCAGGCCTTTCGGAATGATCCGATCGTTCGCCGCGCGGCTGCCTACGCGATCCAGACCATCTCAGAGGCCGTGCGGCATATTGCAGACGACTGGCTTGCGGAATTTCCTACGGAACCCTGGACGCAGATCAAGGGCATCGGCAACCGCATCCGCCACGAATACTTTCGCATCGACGATGCCATTCTCTGGGAAATCATTACGACCGATACCCACACCCTGAAAACCGTGATGGAGGCAATGCTGGCGAACCATGCCGACCAAGGCCCATCGTAAGATCGTCACATCAGAGTTGGCGTGATATCAGACTTGGCGCGCCGTATGGGGGCACCGCATCGGCCAGCAGATCGAAGACGATCGCACCGATCGAGCGGCCTTCCTTCTCATGGATGGCCCTCACCTCCTTCAGGACCGGATTCCATTCGCGCGCACTGGCGATCGTGGTTCCGCAGGGCGTGATGGGAGCAGGCCACCTGACCTCAAAACCCGCTACAGCGCCGCGACGTCGAGGTCGCTGTTGCGACCCTCGGCGAGATAAGGAAAGCGCGCGACGGTGGCCCGGATGTCCTTGATCGGCCCGCCATGGTCGCCCCAGCGGACGACGACCTCGGTGCCGAGCCGCGCTGCCGCGAGGTCGAGGCAGCCGAGCGACAGGAACTCGCGAAAGCCCGCGCTGTAGATCGTGCCCGAGGACCAGCCGACGGGTTGGCCGTCCTTCAGCACGTGGTCGGCGTGGGCCATCGGCCAGCGCTGCGGCGCATAGGGCAGCTCGACCGGCTTGTAGGGAGCGCCGGGTCGCAGCAGCGAGGCGTAGGTGTCGAGCACGTCCTCGGCCCGCCAGCGCAGCGTCACCGTCGTGCGCTTGGGATTCGCCATCTCGGCGGCGAGCGCCTTGTGGCCGACGAAATCGTGGTCGAAGCGGGCCATGTTGTGCCAGCTCACCTCGACCGGCGTGCGCATGCGCGGCCGCGTGTCGTCGGGGTCGACCGAGCCCGAGATCTCGAACTGCCGCATGATCTCGAGCCGTTGCTCGGGCCGCGGCGCGGCGACGGCGAAGCTCCAGGTCGCCTGGGGGAAGCCGCCTTCGACGTGATTGACGAGATAAGTGCCCCAGCCAAGCCGCTCGATGCCGGACGCCCGGCCGGCGTCGTAGACCGCCTGGTAGATCGCCGGCCCCTCCTCGATCGGGCCGTGCAGCTCGTAGGCGAGCCCGCCCGTCATGCCGATGCGGGCGATCTCGGTCCGGAGGCCGGCAATGCGCGTGTCGCGAAAGCGCAGGAACCGGACATCGCGCAGGCTCTCGCCCGCCGCCTTCTCCAGAACCTGCAGCGCGGCCGGGCCGGCGATCTGGAAGAGATAGTGATTGAGCCGCTCGATCGTGACGTCGAACGGCACATCGGGATCCATCCAGGCGCCGGGCGGGCCGCCGGCGAACGATTCGAAGTGGTCCTCGGCCTTGCGCTCGATGATGCCGTGCGCCGCGATCAGCCCGTCCTCGGTGCACATCACCGCGTGCTTCATGGTGCCGACCGGGAACTTCTCCAGGCTGTTGATGACGATGCCCTGGAGATACTTCTTCGCGTCGGGGCCCTTGATCGAGATCGGACCGCTGCCCGACAAGCCGGCATGGATGTAGCAGCCGGTGCGCCACGACAGGCTCTCCTTCTGCCAGCCGGCAAACTGCCAGGCCCGCAGGGTCGCGAAGCCGGGACGGCGGTTGTGCACGTGATACAGCACGTGGTCGCCATAGAAGGGATGGGCCAGGTGGGCGGTGAAGGTCGAGTCCATGCATTCGCTCCCGGATCGCCGGGCGGCGTACAGGCGCTCACCCGATTCACCGCAGCGTATCCATCATATCGTTGCCAAGTCAACTAACTGGCCACTGGGCTGTTCCCGCTGCGCCGGACGTGCTTTAGCCTGTCGCCCGATGAAAGCTGCCGCCAAAGCCCGCGCACCGCTCGCCGAGCATCCCGACTACCAGCGCCGGGTCGCCTTCCTGCTCGGGGCGGTCTCGAACCTGATCGCCGCCGGGGGCTCGCGACTCTACCGCCAGGCCTTCAATCTCGGCCTGGGCGAGGGCCGCCTGCTCTACGTGCTCGGCTACGAGCGCGACCTGACCGCGGCCCGCGCGTCGCAGATCATGGGCATCGACAAGGGTGCGACCAGCCGGGCGCTGGCGGTCCTCGAACGCCGCGGGCTGGTGACGGTGACGATCGACGCCAGCGACGCCCGGCAGCGCGTCATCGGGCTGACGGCTGCCGGCCGCCAGCTGCGTGACCGCCTGATGGCTGTCCTGCTCGAGCGCGAGAAGAGGCTGATGGCAGTCTTCTCGGCCGAGGAGGTGGCGACGCTGTCGGCCCTCCTGCAGCGCCTGCGCGCCCATGTTCCCAGCATACGGGGGCCCAAGCCCACGCCCTTTCCGCGCCGAGCGCCGCGCCGCAAGCGATAGCGAGACATCATCTCGCTTCAGCGCACCGTGTCGTCCAGCATCACGAAGGACGTGCCGTCGAAGCGGATCATGCGCAGCTCCTTGATCGGCCGATAATCGGTGGCCGAGGTGCGCAGCGCCAGGCCGGGCAGCAGCATCGGGATGCGCGTGTCGAGCGACGCCGCCTGCTTCATGATGTTGTCGCGCGTGAGGTCGTCGCCGCAGCGCCTCAGGATCTCGACGAAGGCCCGCGCCACCATCGAGCCGACGACCGCGAAGATGTCCGCCTTGTTGCCGTCGGGATAGTACTGGTCCATGAAACGCTGCCAGGCCTTCACTTCCTCGTCGTCGGCGAACTGGGGATTGGTCGGGTCCTTGTAGAAGGCGGTGGAGAGCACGCCCGTGGCATTCTGCGGCCCGGCCGGCCGCATCACCGCGGTCACCGACGCCGAGCCGTAGATCACCAGGTGCAGCGGGGACCAGCCCAGCTCGGCAACCTTGCGGATCGACTGCGCGGCGAATTTGGGCGTCGCGACGGAGATCATCACGTCGGCGCCCGTGGCCTTGAGCGCCACGATCTGCGACTCGACGGTCGGATCGGTCGATTCGTAGCTCTGAGTGCCGACGATCATGGTTGCCGCCCGCTCGCCCAGGCCGTCGCGGATGGCCTGGACGTAGTCCTTGCCGAGATCGTCGTTGACATGAAGGATCGCGACCTTCGCCGCCGGCCGCTTCTCCAGGATGTAGCGCGCGAAGAGGCGGCCCTCCGTGCCGAAGGTCGGCTGGAAGCCCATCGACCAGGGAAAGCCCTTCGGATCGTTGAAGGCGGAGCTGCCACTCAGCGTGAGAAGCTGCGGCACGCGGCGCGTGTTCAGGTACTTGCGCACCGCCAGCGCCTGCGGCGTGCCGAGCTGGCCGACGATCGCCAGGACGTCCTCGCCCTCGACGAGGTCGCGTACCTGCTCGACCGCCTTGGGCGGCGAATAACCGTCGTCGCGCGACAGCAGGCGGATGGTCCGCCCGTTGATCCCGCCCTGCTCGTTGACCATGCGATAGTAGGCGGCCTGAGCCTTGCCCATGGCCCCGTAGGCGGAAACCGGACCGCTGTACGGCACGGTGTGGCCGATCCTGATCTCCGTCTTGCTGACGCCGCCAACCGACGACTGGGCCCCCGACGGCTGGGCCCCCGACGGCTGGGCGGCTCCCAGCGTCACCGCGGCACATAGGGCGACGAGACGTCCCCGCGCCAGCCAGCGCAGACCATCGATCCGAGCCATGGACGACCTCCCGTGCAGCGCGGCCGAGTCGGGGCGGCCCGCCGTCTTTGCAGCGACCCGAAAGAGACGAGGCGCCCTCGCCCGTCGATCGCCGATCGTTGTTATGTCAACCGTATCGCGCGAATCGTTGTCAAGTCAACCTTCTGCGTCGAGCTCCTCCAGCATACGGTCGGCCTCGGCCTGGAGACGGTCGAGGCACTTGATCAGGGTCTCGGCGTCGGCTTCCGTCAGCGTGCCCAGCAACCTCTTCTGTCGCCGCCGGGCGTTGGCCAGGATCTCGTCGTGCACGTCCTGGCCCGGCCGGGTCAGGCTGATGAGGGTTCGGCGCAGATCGCGCTTGTCGGCGACGCAGCGGACGAAGCCGCGCCGCTCCAGCTTCTGCACCGTCAGGCCGACCCACGCCTTGTCGGTCGCGAGCGTGCGGCTGATGTCGCGCGCGCTGGTCGTGCCCTGCAGGGCGATGATCGAGAGCACGCGCCATTCGGGCAGCGTGATGTCGAGCTGCTGGCGATAGCGACGGTTGCTGTAGAGGCCGAACGTGTTGGACAGGCGAAGCAGGCGGTACGTCAGCAGGTCGGCGACGGACTTCGGCTCTCGCATGGGTGGGGCTTAGCACTTGACCGAGTGAAGGCTCAAGCCATATGGTAGTGATCACTACCAATTTGCTTTGGTGTGGGAGTGACATCACGAGTCAGGCTCCTCTCCCCCGTTAGGGGGAGAGGTTGGGAGAGGGGGAATCGACGTGCGTAGCCCCCTCTCCTCGCCTCTCCCCCTAGTGGGGGAGAGGAATCTGAGGGGCGCCAGGGGATGGGGGAGGATGCGCTTGGATGTCGTGTGCGTGTCGGCTGTCGCCAACGATCTCGGCGAGTCGCCCTGCTGGGACAGTGACGCGCGGCGGCTCTACTGGATCGACGCCTGGCAAACGCGCGTGTACTCGTTCGATCCGGCGAGCGGCGAGATGCGCTGCATGGATCTGGCACCGGCGCTCGGCGGGCTGCCGATCGGCTCGATCGGCCGGCACACCGGCGGCGGCATGATCGGCGGCGTCAAGGGCGGCTTCTATCATCTCGATCCGGAGCACGGCACGGCCTGCCTGATCGCGGCGGTCGAGGCGGACCGTCCGGCGACCAACCGCCTGAACGACGGCAAATGCGACCGCGCCGGGCGGTTCTGGTGCGCGTCGGTCAACACCGATCATCGCACGCCGACGGGCGCGCTGTGGCGGCTGGAACCGGAGCCGGGACGCGACCCCGTGCTGATGCAGGATGGCCTCGTGGTCGGCAACGGCATCGCCTGGAGCCCCGACGACCGCGCGATGTACCTCGCCGACACCTTCGCCGAGACGGTGTGGCGCTACGACTTCGACCTCGCCTCGGGCACACTCGCCAACCGGCGGCCCTTCATCTCGACCGCTCATATCCGTGGCTTCGTCGACGGCGCGACGGTCGATGCCGACGGCTGCTACTGGGCAGCGCTGTTCCGCGGCGGCGCCGTGGCGCAGTTCGATCCCGACGGCAAGCTGATGCGCCACATTCCCCTGCCCGTCGCCAATCCCACGATGTGCGCCTTCGGCGGGCCCGGGCTGGACATTCTTTATGTCACGTCGGCCAGCCGCTTCCTCGACGCGCAGCAACGGCGCGACCAGCCGCTGGCGGGCCACCTCTTCGCCATCGAGGGACTCGGCGCCCGCGGCCTGCCCGAGCCTCTCTTCGGCACAGGAGTCGACGCATGAGCCGGCGGCCGCTCTCCGGGGTGCGCGTGCTCGAATGCGCGAGCGTCATCGCCGGCCCCTATTGCGCCTACACGCTCACACTGCTGGGCGCGGAAACCATCAAGATCGAGCGCCCGTCGCAGGGCGACTGGATGCGCAACCAGGGCGGCGATGCGGCGCTGGTCGCCGCCGGCCTGGGCAGCGCGTTCCTGTCGTGCAACGCCGGCAAGCGATCGGTGGCGCTGAACCTCAAGGATCCGCGGGGTGTCGCGATCGCGCGCCAGATCGCGGCGGGCGTCGACGTCATGATCGAGAACTGGCGGCCCGGCACGGCGGCGCGGCTGGGCGTCGGCTTCGAGGACATCAAGGCCGTCAATCCGCGCATCGTCTACTGCTCGATCTCGGGCTTCGGCCAGGACGGGCCGATGTCGCCGCGTCCCGCCTACGACCACATCATCCAGGCGGTCTCCGGCATCATGTCGGTCACCGGCACGCCGGAGACGGCGCCCAGCCGCACAGGGCCGCCGCTGGTCGACTATCTCACAGGACTGTCGGCCGCCGTCGCGATCGTGGCCGCCCTGCGCGAGCGCGACCGCACCGGCGAGGCGCAGCTGATCGACGTCGGCATGCTCGATTGCGCCGTCGCCGGCATGGGCTCGATCCTGTCGGCCCACGTCAACGGCAACGTGCCCGCCGCACCGGTGGGCAATGCCGCCGCCAGCGGCGCGCCGTCGTCGGGCCTGTTCGCCACCAAGACCTCGCCGCTCTCGATCGTCGCCAACACCGAAGCGCAGTTCAGGGCGCTGTGCGGCGTGCTGGGCCGGCCCGAGCTGGTCGACGATCCGCGCTTCCGCGAGCCCGCCGTCCGCAAGCAGAACCAGGATGCCCTGCGCGCCATCATCGCGGCGACCCTGGCCGAGCGGCCGGCGATCGAATGGGAGGGGCTGCTGGCCGGCGCGGGCATTCCGGTCGGCGCGGTGCGCTCGGTGCCCGAACTCCTGGACGAGGCGCATGTCGCGGCCCGCGACTTGTTCCGTCATCTGCCGCTCGCCGACTTGCCACTGGCGGAGAGGGGCCGCGACGCCGTGCTGCCGACCGCCGGGTTCAAGCTCAATGGACAGAGGGTGGCGCCCGAGCGCGGTCCGCCGCTGCTGGCAGCAGACAACGAGAGCGTGCTCGCGGAGCTGGGCTACGACGAATCGCAGCGGCTGGCGCTGCGGCGGGATGGGGTGTGGTAAATGCGCAAATGGATCATGGCCGGTGTGCTGGCCGGCGCCTTCGGATTGTCTGCGGCCGGACCAACCTCGGCACTGGCGCAAGACAAGCTTTCGGCGAGCGTCGGCTACTATCCCGGCGCGCTCATCTCCATGCCCGTGCTGGTCGCCAGCGAGCAGAAGTTCTTCGACCGGAACGGGCTTGCGGTCGAGCTGGTGCCGGTCTCGAGCGGGCCGGCGATGACCTCGGCCGTCGCCAGCGGCAGCGTGACCTTCGTGAACAATTCCTGGGACAATCTCATCCTGGCCGTCGACAAGGGCCTGCCGGTGCGCGCCGTGGCCGGCTCGACCGTCAAGGTGCCGTTCGCCCTGATCGCCCGCAAAGGGCTTCCGCTGCCGCATCTGGCGGAGGGCTATCCCGGCGTCATCAAGGACCTGGTGGGCAAGAACTGGGGCGTGCTGGCGCTTGGCGTCTCGGTGCATTTCATGGCGCAGACGATCCTGACCGATGCCGGCTTCAAGGCGAGCGATGTGACGTTCCTGGCCGTCGGCCTGCCCAACACCGCGCGACCGGCCCTGCAGCGCGGCACCGTCGACACCTATCTCAGCATCGAGCCGCTGCCCTCGATCGCGGCGGCGAACGACGAAGGCACGGTCGTCGTCGACCTCGCCAAGAACCAGGGCCCCAAGGTGTTCCACGATCTCGGCTACAACGGCTGGTGGGCGTCGACCTCGACGATCAAGGACAAGCCTGAGGTCGTGGCGCGCTTCGCCAAGGCGCTGGAGGAGTCCTACTGCTGGTTCAGCAAGCCGGAGAATCTCGACCAGGTCGTGGCACTGCTGCACAAGTACGTGAAGGTCCCCGACCTTTCCGACGATGCCTTCAAGGCCATGGTGAAGGGGCTGCTGCCGACCTTCGGTCCCGAGATCACGGCGCGCACCATCGATACCTGGTCGGCGCTGCTGGTCGACAACAAGCAGCTCGGCGCCGCCAGGACGCGCAGCGACGTGGTCGCCGCGACGGCGCGCGAAAGCTTCCGCTGCCCCGACTAGGATCGGCATGGATCGGGCGATCGACATCAGCGTACGCGGGCTGGCCGTGAGCTTCGGCCAGCCGCGCAACGTCCTGTCGGGCGTGGAGCTTGCCGTGCTGCGCGGCGAGTTCGTCGCGCTGATCGGCGCCAGCGGCTGCGGGAAGACGACGCTCTTGAACGTCATCGCCGGGCTGGTGCCCGCCGCATCGGGAACGGTGACGGTCGCGGGCTCCGCCCCGGCCGCCGGGCGTCGCGACATCTGCTACGTGCTGGCGCGCGATGCGCTGCTGCCGTGGCGCACGGTCATGGGCAACGTCCAGTACGGCCTCGAGCTCTCCGGGGTTGGCCGCGCAGAACGGGAGCGCCGGGCGGCCCTCTATGTCGAGAAGGTCGGCCTGCGGGCCGCGCGCGAGCTCTATCCGTCGCGGCTGTCCCAGGGCATGCGGCAGCGTGCGTCGCTGGCACGCGCCTTCGCCGTCGGCCGAAATCTCTATCTCATGGACGAGCCGTTCAGCGCGCTCGATTCGCAGACCAAGCTGGTGCTGCACGACCAGCTGCTGGGCCTGTGGGAGACGAGTGGTGCCACGGTCGTGTTCGTGACCCACGATATCGGCGAGGCGATCACGTTGGCCGATCGCGTGCTGGTGATGTCGAAGAAGGGCACGGGCGTGGTCGACGAGATCCGCGTCGACCTCGAGCGGCCGCGATCGGCCGAAGCGCTGCAGGCGGACGCCCACTACCACAATCTCTACCGCCGGACCTGGACGTCGCTCCGGGCAAGCGCGCAATGAGCGACATCGCCAGCTCGGAGGCGAAGCTCGGCGCGGCGACGCGCTCGGCGGGCCGCCGCCCGGCGTCGATTCTTGTTGCACGGACGCTGTTCCTCGCCGCCTTCCTCGCGCTGTGGCAGGGCGCCGTCGCGGCGGGCTGGGTCAACGGCGCTTTCGTGTCGACGCCGGCCGGCGTCGCCCAATCGCTGTGGCGCCTGTTCAAGAACGGCGAGATCTTCCCCGATCTCGGCACGACGGTGCTCGAGATCGCGATCGCTTTCGCGGCGTCGGTCGTGCTGGGCATCGCGAGCGCCGTCGTGCTCGATCGCAACGACTGGCTCAACCGGACGCTCTCGCCGTTCCTCACGGCGTTCAACAGCATGCCGCGAATCGCACTGGGGCCGTTGTTCATTTTGTGGTTCGGCATCGGCATCGCGTCGAAGGTCGTGCTCGCCTTCTCACTGGGCTACTTCATCATGCTGCTGAGCACGCTGGGCGGGCTGAAGAACGTCGACCGCGACCTGCTCCTGATGTCGCGGCTCTTCGGCGCGTCCGAGCTGCGCCTCTTTTGGCATGTGCGGTTCCCCTGGGCGCTGCCGGGCATCTTCGCCGGACTGAAGCTCACCCTGATCTATTGCAGCGCCGGCGCCGTCATCGGCGAGATGATTGCGGCCAAGAGCGGCCTCGGCGTGCTGCTGCAAAGCTTCAGCGGCCGTTTCGATGTCGCGGGCGTGCTGGCGCTGATCCTGGTCGTCGCCCTGCTGGTGATGGCGCTGACCGCCATCATGGAACTGACGGAACGGCACCTGCTGGAATGGAGCCGAGGCAGCACCGACGTACCGGGCTGAGGGGATAATGTCTTCTCAAATGGACGCTGTGAGCGGCTGCAACCGTCTCGACAGCCGTTCTGCCTCGCGCTCGGGATTGACGAGCACCATGGCGATGGCGCCAACCACCAGCATGATGACACCACATGTGAAGAAGCCGGTGTTGAATCCGTCGAGCGGTGTCGTGGCGCTCTCGATGGCACTGCCCATGACATAGGGGGCGAGCAGGCCGGCTGAGTTCGCGACGGCGGCACCGATCGCGAGCAGCGCGCCGCGTTGCGCCGCCGGGACGATCTCGCCGACGACGGCGTTGCCGATGACGTAGATCACCGACGGCAGCGCCACCCCGAGCGTCGTCAGGGCAATCTTCACGACGGTGCCCGGAACGTACGGAAGGAGCGCGAGCGCTGCCCCACCGAGGACGACGCTCAATCCGCCGAGGACGCCGCGCGCCAGGCGGCTCGGCACACCGCGTGACAGCAGGCGCTGCGAATACCAGCCGGCCGCCAGCATCGCGACCGCGCTGGCGCCGGCGGGCAATGCGCCCAGGAACCCGATCGCGCTCTGCGCAAGGCCAAGGCCCTTGATCAGGTAAGCGCCTTGCCAGGAGAGCGCCAGCGACAGCGCCCAGTTGGCGCCGAACGCCGCCGCCCAGCATGCCAGGATCGTGGGGCTCAGCAGCAGGCGAGCGTAGCCGACCGGGCGGCGTGATTGCGCCGTATCCTTTGCCTCCACGCTTCCGGTGTCCAACGACCCTTCGCGGCCGAAGACAAGCCACGCGACGCACCAGACGAGGCCGACGAGGCCGAGGGAGCCGAAGGCCCAATGCCAGGTCCAACGCACGATGACCCAGTTCAGCAGCGGCAGGGCCACCAGGACGCCGATCGCTCCGCCTTGCACGATGACGGCGGTCGGAAGGGTACGCCGTTCGTTGGGGAACCACTTGTAGGCGGCGTGCAGCGCCACCGGTGTCGTGGGACCTTCGCCGGCGCCGAGCGCGATACGACAGGCAACCAGGATTTCGAACCCGACCGAGCCGATCATCGGAAACTGGGTCAGCGCCCAGATGACGCCCATCGCCAGCAGCACCCAACGCGTCTGCACCCGGTCGACAAGAAAGCCAGTCGCGATCGACGAGACCGCGAACAGCAGGAAAAAGCTGGAGCTGACCAACCCGAACTGGCGCGGGCCGAGCTCCAGCTCCTGCATGATCGGGACGGCGGCGATCCCCATCACCGCCTTGTCGGCAAAGTTGATCACCATCAACATGAAGAGCAGCACGACCACGATCCAGGCGCGGTTGCGGTCGTGGCCCATGGTGTTGGTCTCTTCCGATCTAGACGACAGCCGCATCGCCGGCGATCCGGGCTGCATCAGGCTGAGGGCGCGCCAGCAGATAGAACGCAGCGCCGTGCGTGATCATGAGCAGAGGCACGTACAGGATCGGGATCACGTAGGTGGCACCCAACTCTCCCGCCAGCGCCGCAAGATCGACCTGGTTGCCGTGATAGTAGTCGACGACGATGTCGGCCATCCCCACGACATTGAAGGCGACGACGAACAGCCAGAAGAGCGGACGCGTCCGTACCGTAAGAAGCGCCAGCATCGCCAGCAAACCGGTTGCGAAGTCACCGTAGGCGGCCCAGGTGGCGAAGTCGGCGGGCAACTTGGCGCCGACGACGCCAGGAACCAGAAAGACGAGCCCGAAGAAGCGGAAGCTGTGCAAGGCGGCGATGGCGCGATGCGCCTCGATGCGATTCATGGCCCTGAGCCTCGGCCAGAGATAGGCGCCGAAGCAAAGCAACCAGGGGACGTAACCCAGGACGAGATGTATCCGGAAGATGGTTGCCGGCGACATTGGGGTTCCTTTCAGGTTCTTGATTGGTCAGGCCTTGGTTGGCGCGGCCTCGAACACAGCGGTCAGGATACCGAGTCGGCCTTCCAGGAGATTGCGACCCAGGTTGGCCGCCAGCTGCGCGAAGTCCGGCCCCATCACCACGCCGAGATTCGGCGACGGCGGCGGCCCCGATGCGCGCAGCTGGGCGATCCAGGCCTTGGCGGCTTCGGAGTCGTCCTGCCACGCCAGGGTGCGGAAACCGGCCGGCTCGATCGCCTCGCGCGTCGCGTCGGCGGTGAGAAGAAAGCTCGTTGCCGGCGTTCGGGCCCAAGGCACGGGATAGTGCGGCTCACCACCCTTCAACACGACATCGAAAGTCGCGAACCGGCCGCCTGCCTTCAGCACGCGCCGGATCTCGCGATAGAGCAGCACCCGGTCGGAGATGTTCATGGCCACATGCTGCAGCAACGCGACGTCGAAACGGCCGTCGTCGAACGGCAGCTCCAGCGCGCTGCCGGTCTCGAACGAGACCTGCCCGCTCTGTCCCGTCCGCTCGGTCAGATAGCGCGCGGCATCGACGAACCGCTCGCTCAGATCCACGCCCACAACCTGGCAGCCATGGGTCGCCGCGAGGAAGCGCGCCGGTCCCCCGATGCCCGAGCCGACGTCGAGGACCGACAGGCCGGCGGTGATCCCGGCCAGCCTGGCAAGCTCGGCGGTTGCCGCGAGCCCACGGGTGTGGAACTGGTCGAGGGCAGCGAGCTGCGGCGGGGCAAGGCGTTGCTCCTCCGGCCCGAAGGCCGCAAGCGCCGTCTTGAGCCGCTCGGTCAAGCCGGTCGCGCGATAGTGATCGCGCACACCATCAAGGATATCGGTCATTGCAGCATTCCTCCAAGGCGTCTGGACGAGCCACAGACATATGGCCGCTTCCCGCAAACGACTATTCGCGATAATGTTGACAGACTATGAAGCACGACTTCACAGTCCGGCGGGGGGCGCTCGACGGCGTGGAGGCATTCCTGAGCGTTGCCCAGCGCCGCAGCTTTCGCCGCGCCGCCGCAGAGCTCGGGGTCACGCCATCGGCGATCAGCCAGGCGATACGCGCCCTCGAGGCGCGCGTCGGGGCCGCGCTCTTCATACGCACGACGCGCAGCGTCGGCCTGACCGAAGCCGGCGAACGGTTTTTGTCGCGGGCAAAGCCTGCGTTCGAGGAGCTCGTCGCCGCCAGCGATGCCGCCCGCGGCCTGGGGCAGCGTCCTACCGGGCTCCTGCGCCTGTCCGTTCCGCGGGCGGTCGTCCCGCTGATCCTCGAGCCCGTGATCGCCTCTTTCTGCCAGGCCTATCCCGACATCGTGCTCGAGATCGCCTCAAGCGCAGAGCTGGTCGACCTCGCAGCCGAGGGTTTCGACGCCGGTATTCGTCTTGGCCAGTTCATCGCGCCCGACATGGTGGCCGTGCGGCTGACGCCGCCGTTCTCGCTCGTGGTGGTTGGCAGCCCCGAGTATCTACACGAGCGAAAGCGGCCGGAGCGCATCGACGATCTGCGTGGTCACGCCTGCCTGCGCATGCGCCGCTCGAACGGATCGATCGCACCCTGGTCCTTTGTCGACGGCAACAAGCCGATAGAGGCCCTCGTCTCCGGGCCGCTCATCGCGCACGACTACCCGACGCTCCTCGGAGCGGCGATCCAAGGGCTGGGACTTGCGCAAGTGCCCGGTCCGATCGCCAAGGCGCCGATGGCTGACGGCCGGTTGCAAGCGCTCCTCGCGTCCTTTGCCGTCACGACGCCAGGAGTCTTTCTATATTATCCGGGCAAACGTCAGGCCTTACCCAAGCTGGCCGCGTTCATCGAGCACGTCAAATACCGGAACGCCGACGCGAAGACGCAAAGGACCCGTCGGCATTCACAGACAGCTAATCGCGCCGCCGACTGACCCCCATCCTGGCACGCACCTCCATCGGCACGGCGTAGTCCTTGAGGACATGCTCCGTTCCGCGCAGGCCGCTGCAGTCCCGCTGCACGACAAAATGCCAAAGCGCATAGGCAGCGGCATCGACGAGGCGCTCTCGCTGCAGGTCGCGGCCATCGACTGCCGCCTTGTGGCTGCCCGCCCCCCGCTCGAACGCGTCGAGCGCCTCGAGGGCATGCCGCAGCTCGCGGCCGAGACGGCCGATCGTCGCCGCCTGCTCCTCGAGAATCTCGTATTCGAGGACGTCCTGTCCCGTTCTCGGGCGCACCATGACCACCTCCGCAAGGCGCTGCCGACGCAAAAGCAGTACACAGTCCAGGTCTTGCGCACGATGCGCCACCTTGGCGCGTCCGGCATCGCACGGGAGAACAGCATGAAGCTTGCGGGAAAAATCGCCCTTATCACCGGCGGCTCGCGCGGCATCGGCCGCGCCACGGCGCTCGCCTTCGCCAACGAGGGCGTGGACGTCGCCTTCTGTCATCTGGCCGACGACGCCAAGGCCGACGAGACAGCGGCCGAGATCCGCGCGCTCGGCCGGCGTGCACTACACCAATCGGTCGATGTCGCCGATATCGCCGCGGGCCGTGCCTTCGCCGAGCAGGCGGCGCGCGAGCTGGGGCCGATCGACATCCTGTTCAACAATGCCGGCATCAACATCCGCAAGCCGTTCGAGGCCTACAGCGAGGAGGAGTTCGACCGGATCTTCTCCGTCCACGTCAAAGGCATGTTCTTCATGGCCCAGGCGGTCTACCCGGCGATGGTGGCGCGCAAGCAGGGCTGCATCATCAACGTCGCCTCGCAGCGCGGCCTGAAGGGCGCGGTGAACTCCGCGCCTTATTCCGCCGCCAAGGCCGCCATCACTGGCCGTCCTTTGCTTCGCACGGCCGTCGTAGATGTCACCCTGGAGAGTCACCAGGTCGGTCGCCGAAGTCGACACCTCCGCTCGAAAACCCATTTGACCCATGTGCCAGGAGTCATGAGCATCAGCGCCCGTGGCGAGCACGGAGCTATCGCGATCGAAGTACTTGCCGTAGAATCTGAAGTTTAAATCCTTACCGACGCTGGCTCCATACCGAGCCGCTCCGACACCGCGCAACTCCTTCCCGCCTCCCGCCTCCACGAGAGTTCCCTGCGTGTCCTTTGCCTGCCTGGTAATGATATTGATGACGCCATTAACTGCATTGGAGCCCCAAACCGTCGCACCCGGCCCGCTGATCACTTCAATTCGATCAATGTCCTCCAGCAGAACGTCCTGCACGTCCCAAAAAACTCCCGCGTACAAAGGCGTATACACGGTTCGACCATCAATAAGGACCAACAACTTGTTCGAGGTCGTGCTGTTGAAACCTCTGGC
>Ga0081455_10004756_pt1 | contig 15088 bp, 11 predicted proteins | sample TabmetS3T2R1_FD_70207 | JGI IMG/M metagenome (GOLD analysis project Ga0081455, IMG submission 70207) | Tabebuia heterophylla rhizosphere microbial communities from the University of Puerto Rico - S3T2R1 | ecosystem: Host-associated > Plants > Roots > Rhizosphere ... | reverse complement strand
GCGATCTGCTGCGTCGCCTGCCGCGAGCTCTCGGCGAGGCGCTGCACTTCTTCCGCGACGACCGCGAAGCCGCGGCCCGCGTCGCCGGCGGCGGCCGCCTGCATGGACGCGTTGAGCGCCAGCACGTGCGTGCGTTCGGCGATCGTGTTGATGAGGTTCACGATGCCGGTGATTTCCTGCGAACGTTCGCCCAGGCGCTTGATGCGCTTTTCGGCCTCGGCGATCGATTCGCGGATGCCTTCCATGCCACGCACCGTTTCGTTCACCGAGCCGAGCGCGGTGACCGTCGACGACGTCGCCTGCTCTGCGGCGCGGTTGGAAGCGGCAGCAAGTTCGGCCACCTGCGTCATGACCTTGTTCGCGTTCGCGAGGTTCTCGCTCGCACGCTCGACGTCCGAGCGCTCGGCCGCGGCGGTCGCGTTCACGGACTCGGCCTGGCGCTTCACGCGCTCGGTCGAGAGCTTCACCTGCGCCGCGATGCTGGTCACTTCCGAGAGCACGCGCCCGGTTTCGTGCGCGAGCAGGTTGATGGAGTCGGACACCGTGCCGATCACGTTCGCGGTGACGGGCGCTTTCGCGGTCAGGTCCTTGTTGGACAGCTGCGCGACGGCCTGCAGCAGCTGCACGACCGAGTTGTTGAGGTCTTCGTTCTCGCGCTCGGCTTCGGCGAGTCTCGCAACACGATCATCGAGCAGGTTGTCGAACGCTCGGCTGAGCTCGCCGAACTCGTCGTCGCCGCCGAGCTGCGAACGCGCGCCGAATTCGCCCTCGGAAATACGCGTCACGGTGTCCTGCATCTTCGTGATCGGTTTCGTCACCGAGCGCAGCAGCGCGAACGCGATGAGCAGGCCGAGGCCGAGCAGCGCGACGGCGATACCCGTCGACCACACGACCACCTTCTCGCGCACCGCCGCGACGGGACGCAGCGCTTCGGTGGCCTGGATCTCGGCAACGATCGCCCAGCGCAGGCCGAGCACGTTGAGCGGGGCATACGCGCCGAGCACCGGCACCTTCGCGTAGTTCGGGTAGACGCCGAAGCCCGTGAGGCCCTTCTCGAACACTTCCGAGGTGGCCTGGGACTTGATCGGGACGAGACCGATGCTCGTGCCCTTGGATTTCACGGCGTTCGCGAGGCCGGGCGCGAAGCCCGCGTCACGGACACTCTTCGTGTACGCCTCGATGTTCTCGACCGCGCCGCGCGCGACCGAGCGCGGCGTGCCGTCGGCCGCCGAGACGAGATACGTTTCACCCGTGTCGCCGAGGCCGCGTTCCTTCCATTGACCTTCGGCCGTCATCACCGAGTTGATCTTGTCGATGGGCACCTGGACGATGAGCACGCCGATCTTCTTGCCGGCATCGAAAATGGGCGTGCCGAGGAAGGCCGCCTGGTCGTTGTACGAGGGCAGGTATTCACCGAACTCCGACAGCGCGATCTCGCCCGGATGGTTGAGCGACCAGCTCTCGCGGAACGCGTCGCCGAGACGCGTCTTCGCATAGGGACCCGCGACGAGCGAGGTCGCGAAGTCGAGCTCCTTGAACTGCGTGTAGACGATCGTGCCGTTGTGCGGCTCGACGAGGAAGATGTCGTACAGGCCGAAGTTCGTGAGCGCGTTGCGCAGGAACGGGTGGATCGCGGCGTGCAGCTCGGAGTAGCGCGAGCCGTCGTTCGCGCGGTCGAGCAGGTTCTTCGAGCCGAGCGGCGCGGAATTGTTGGCGATGTACTGGTACTGCAGGTTCATCGCGAGGTCGGGCAGCTGCGCGACGGTCGAGGCCATGTCGACGCTGCGGCCGTTGTTGCGCTTCTGGAACTCGCCGAGGAAGTCGCCCGTGTAGTACTTCGCGAGGCGCGCGCGCTCGGCGGGCAGGTCCGCGATGTTGAGGACCGAGTTGTCGTACGCGGCGGGCAGGTCGCGCATCGCGGCGACGACGTCGGGCGAGGCGGCGAGCACCTGCACCTGGTGCGACAGCGCGTTGAAATAGTCGGTGATCTGGCCGGCCTTCGAGGCGCGCTGCGCGATCAGCGCTTCGCGCGCCTGCGACTCGAGCGCCGCCTTGCCCGAGTTCAGCGACTCGCGGCCGACGATGATGGACGTCACGGCGACCGGGATGATGGCGAGGAACAGCGTACCGAGCAGCAGTTTCTGCCGGATGGACTGGGCGCCGAAGACGTTGCGAATGGCCATGGGTTCAGCTCACGAGTTGATCGAGGAGTTGCGCGTAGTCGAATTCGAACCAGGCATCCCTGCCCTGTAGATAGGTGGCGAGCACCGCGCCGGCGGCCGAGTGCGGCAGCGCGGGCGGTACGATCTGCGATTCCGGGGTGAACACGAGGCGGCGCGGCAGGCCGTCGATCACGATGCCCGCGGCGTCATTGCCGTGGCCGATCACGAGCACCATGCGTTTCTCGCGCGGCAGGTGCTGCGTCTCGAACAGGTCGGCGAGGTCGAACAGCGGCACGATGCGGCCGTGCAGGTTCACGAGGCCGAGCAGGTTGGCGGGCGAACGCGGCAGTGGATAGACGCCCGGCATCTCGACGAGCTCGCTCGCGACGGCGAACGGCGCGAGCAGGCGCATGGCGCCGACGCGGAACGCCTGGCGCACGATCTCGTCGGGGTTCTCCGCCGCCTGCGGCGGCGCGGCCAATGCCGCGAGCTCCGGCGGGAGCGGCGGGAGGCCGAGCGGCAGTGCGAAGTTGGCGGCCATGGGGGCGCTGCGGCTCAGGCGCACGCCTTGATGGCGCCGAGGATCTGGTCGGGGGTGTACGGCTTCGTGACGTAGCCCTTGACGCCGAGCATCTGCGCCCAGACGCGGTCGGCCTTCTGGCTCTTGCTCGTCACGAGCACCACGGGAATCGCCTTGGTCGCGGCGTCGCCCCCGATGGCGCGCGTGGCGGCGAAGCCGTCCATCTGCTCCATGTTGACGTCCATGAGGATGATGTCCGGGAGCTGCGACTTCGAGAGCTCGACGGCCTGCACTCCGCTGGTCGCGGTCAGGGTCACATAGCCCGCGCCGCTCACGATCTTCTCGAGATTCATGAGGTCCGGACGTGCGTCGTCGACGATGAGTACTTTCTGGATGGCCACGGCAACTCTCCACGCGCAATGAGGCGCCGCCGACCCGATTCGGACGGTTTGACCCATTGGCACGAGGGGAATCTTGGCGGGTATGTGACAAAACCACTTTGACGCGGGTCACACGGGGGGTCCCTAGGAGAGGCTCCAGTTCGCGCTTTCTCTCGGGATCAGGGCGGGCGCGGGCCTGCTGGGGGCGTTTCTGATTTCCAGGAAATTGGGACGGGGCTGCGGCACGTACTAACCCGCTTCCCGGTTCGAAGGTCTTTCGGCCCGCGGGTCGCGCGCGCTTGAAGAATGTCCGGGGACGGACATTCTTCGCGTTCCCTCGTCGCTCGCTGCGCGCCTTTACATTTTCAAAAACGGCGAGTCGACAGGCACTACAACGGCGCGCGGGCGCTCGCTCCTCGGCGCGCTCTACGCGGGCCGAAAGACCTTCGAACCGGGAAGCTGCGTCAGCGCGGGCTGCAGCGCTGTCTCCGCTTCCTGGAACGCGGGAGGTCCCCTGCCGGTTCGCGTGCGTCGGGACGTCGGATGAAAACGCCAACTTTCACTGATGCTAGGACTGGTGCCAGTAGAGGTTGTAGCGCTCGTTCGTGAGGCGGAACCAGGGGATGAGGTCGACGGTGCGGTTGCCGGCGAAGCCGGTGGTGCGGAAGGCGAGGTGGTCGCCGGGGAGGCGGGTGGTTTTGGAGACGAGGTCGGGGAATTTTCCGGGCCACATCCGGACTTCTATCTTCTCGTCCGGATTCTCGCTCGTTGACGATGAGCTGCGCGCCGGGTGCGCGAAGCTCCGTGCGCTCAGAATTTCGGGTCGAGGGGTTGCTGCGCGACCCAGCGCGAACAGAGCAGGGCAACGACGGCGGTCACGAAGAAGAATATGAGAAACGGTGCCTGATCCGGCAATGCCCGGGAGTAACGCAACGTGACCACGGCCGGTCCATTCACGCCGACCACCTCGTGCAGCAGCGTGTTGCCCACGGCATGCAATGCCACCGCCGCCCAGAGGGAGCGTGTACCCAGGAAGGCGTAGGCGTAGACGAAATGCATCGCGCCGGTCTTGAGCATCATCTTTACGAGCGCCTCCGCATCGAGGCCTGGAAAGTGGAACAGGCCGAACGGCAGCGCGAGCAACGCCACGGCGCGCGTGATGCCTAACCACCGGGCGAGCACGATCAGCAGATATCCGCGGAACAACAGCTCTTCGATGAAATTGCCCGTGACATAGTCGGCCGCCGCCCAGGCCACGTCGGCTGCCGATCGCGGGCCACGTTCCACGTCGAACGGTGCCATCGCGTAGAAGACACCCAACAGCAGGAGGATGTGGACAGTGGCGATGCACGCACCGATGAGGAACGCCCGTGCGTGCGCCGCATCGACCGCAAGTCCCAGGGCGTCGCTGCGAAAACCGTCGCGACGCAGCAGCCTGTTGCCGACGAGGATCAGCAGTCCGATCGCAGCGGTCGAGCAGAGCAATCGGCCGGCGCGCGCCAGCGGTCGAGCGCCAGGGAAATATCCATGGCCGAGAACCAACAACGCGACGGCGACGGCGGCGATCGCCAGGAACAGGAGCAGGGAACCGACGCGAGGTTTTGCCCGCGCGTCGTTCAAACCCGGGACTGCCAGTAGAGGTTGTAGCGCTCGTGGGTGAGGCGGAACCAGGGGATGAGGTCGATGGTGCGGTTGCCGTCGAAGCCGGTCGTGCGAAAGGCGAGTTGCTCACCCTCGACGCGGGTGGTTTTCGCGACGAGGTCGGGGAATTTTCCGGGCCAGGTCGGGACGTCTATCTTCTCGTCGAGCATCGTGCCGGATTCGCGCTCATTGACGATGAGCTGCGCGCCCGGAGCGAGGCCCTGCGTGCCCATGCGGCCTGCGAGCACGACGGGGCCGTAGACGAGCGCGGCATAGTTGGGCGTCTTCGGCAGGGTCTCGGCTGCGAGCTGCATCGGCAACTGCACCTCGACGACGTCGCCGGGTTTGAAGCGGCGTGAGACGTGCGCGTAGGTGCCGGGGCGGCGCGCGGTCTTTGCGGCGCGGCCGTTCACGAGAACCTTCATCACGGCGCACCAGGCCGGCTGGCGGATCGCGAGATCGAGCGAATGCGCGCGGTCACCGCCGATCGTGAGGCGCGTGGCGGGCTCATCGGGGAAGCGCGTCTGCTGCGTGAGCGTGAGGCCGCGCTCGTTCCAGCTCAGCGTCGAGGCGATGAAGAGGTTCACGTAGAGCGTGTCGTCGCTGCGCGCGTAGATCGATTCGCCGTAGCGCGCGTGGTTCTCCATGCCGGAGCCCGTGCAGCACCAGAACGAATCGAACGGCGTGTGATAGAGCCGCACGTAGCCGGGGCGCGTCGACTGGAAGTAGGTGTTCATGCCGGTGGCGGGATCCTGCGAGGCGAGGATCCCATTCAACAACGCACGCTCGAAGTAGTCGAAGTAGCTCGACTGCGGATCGCGCGCGTACAGCGAACGCGTGAGGCGCAGCATGTTGTGCGTGCAGCAGGTCTCCATCGTCTTCGCCGACCCGAGCCGCTGCGCGAACTCCGTCGTGGGGAAGAAATGTTCGAGGTCGCCGTGACCGCCCGTCGCGTACGAGCGCGCGCCGGTGACCGTCTTCCAGAAAAATTCCGCGGCGCCCGCGAGCTCGTCCGACTGGTGCACCTCGTTGATGCGATTGAAGCCGACGACTTTCGGGATCTGCGTGTTCGAGTGCAGACCGTCGAGCGAGTCCCGCTGCGCCGCGAGCGGCTCGAGCAGCGCGCGATGGCAGAAGCGCAGGGACAGCGCGAGATAGCGCCGGTCGCCCGTGAGCACGAACACGTCGGCGAGCACTTCGTTCATGCCGCCGTGCTCGCGATCGAGCATGCGCTGCAGAGCGTCGTCGCTCACGGGCTCGACCCGGTCGCGGATCCACTCGCAGAACCTGAGCAGCACGCCCACGGCCGGGCGGCTCTCGCGGATGGCGTGCGCATCGCGCAGCCCCGCGAGGATCTTGTGCGTCGTGTACCACGGCACGCCCGCGAACGGCCGCCCCGCGAGACTGTCGACGAGCGGCGCGGTGCCGTCGGGAAACGCGACCAGCGCGCCGTCGCCGCGCCGCGCCTGGCATTCGGCGAGCTCGGTGACGATGTAGTCGACGCGTTCCGCGAAGCGCATGTCTCCCGTGGCCGCGTACATGCACGACGCGGCGGTGAGGTAGTGGCCGAGCGTGTGACCGTGGCAGCGGATCTCGATCCACGGCTCGACCGACTCCCAGCCGCCGTAGACAGTCGCCTTCGGACGCAGGTACGAATTCACGCGGAAGGCGTGCAGCAGCCGGTCGGGATCGATGCGCAGCAGATAGTCCGCATCGCGGCGCTGCGCGTCGAGGAACGGGCCCGCGTCGACGCGTACGTCCTGCAGCGGAAACCAGCGCAGTGGCTCGCGCGGCGACCCCGACCAGGCGCGCGGCCCGTACCCGAGCCCCGCAGCCGCGGAGAGTCCCAGTGCTTTCAGCGCATCCCGGCGTTTCACGCCTGCATGTGTACCACGGTGTACGAACGCGCGGGCAGCTTGACCGACATCTTCGCGCCGGCCTTGCCGGCGTCGAGCTTCGTCGACGTCACCTTGTTCGGGTTCTCGAACGTGTTGAACGCCTTGAGGTCCGGACCCGTGATCGTCTCGCAGGCCAGGATCTTCGATGGCGTGACGTCGTCGAACGCGAGCGCGAGCTCGCGCTCGTTGACTAGATCGCGGTTGAGCGCGAACACCGTGATGCGCTTCTCCCTGGCATCGTACGTCGCGACGACGTCGAGGTAGGGCACGTCCGTGTTGCGTGCGAAGTCGGGACGCAGCCCGTCGGCGCGGATCGGATACGTCTCGCTCTCGACGTGGATGTCGAGCATGCGGCCGCGCGCGTACTGCAGCACGAGCTGGTAGGGGTAGAAGATGGACTGGCGCAGGATGCCCGTCGGGCTCGTCACGAGCGGTGCGATGACGTTCATGATCTGCGCGAGGCAGGCGACGCGCACGCGGTCGGAATTGCGCATGAGCGTGTTGAGGAAGCCGCCCGTGAGCAGCGCATCTTCCAGGTTGTAGACCTCCTCGAGCAGGTGCGGCGCGAACTTGCCCTTGCCGTCGAGGTGTTCCTTCGCGCGCGCGCGATACCACACGTTCCACTCGTCGAACGACAGCCACAGCCGCTTCGGCGAGCGCGTGACGCCGCGGATGTAGTCGCAGGTCGCGATGATCTCGCGGATCTGGCGTTCCATGTCGAGGTTCATCGCGAGGAATCGCTCCGACTTGCCGCCCGAGAGCTCGGGCTCGTTGCCGTAGTAGTTGTGCAGCGAGATGCCGTCGACCATGTCGTAGCATTCCTCGAGCACCTCGCGGTCCCACGTGAGATACGTGGGCAGGATCGTGTTGCTCGAGCCGCAGGCAATGAGGTTCACGTCGGGGTCGATCACGCGCGCCTGCTGCGCGATGTCGCGCGCCTTGCGGCCGTACTCGCGCGCGGTCAGCCGGCCCATCTGCCACGGGCCGTCCATCTCGTTGCCGAGGCACCAGTACTTCACCTTGTGAGGCTGCTCGTAGCCGTGCGAGCGGCGCAGGTCGCTCCACTTCGTGCCTTTCGCGAAATTGCAGTACTCGATGTACGCGACGGCCATCTCGGACGTGCCGGTGCCGAGGTTGAAACCGAGCAGCGGCTCCGTGCCGACGGCCTTGGCCCAGTCCATGAAGTCGTTGGTGCCGAACTGGTTGGGCTCGATCGAGTTCCATGCGCGCTCGAGGACGGTGGGGCGCTTGTCCTTGGGGCCGACGCCGTCGAGCCAGTTGTAACCCGAGACCATGTTGCCACCGGGATAGCGGATGATCGGCACGTGCAGGCCCGCGACCTCGCGGATCGCGTCCTTGCGGAAACCGCGCTCGTCCGACAGCGGATTGCCGGGATCGTAGACGCCCGTGTAGATGGAGCGCCCGAGATGCTCGAGGAACGCGCCGAACAGGCGGCGGTTGAAGTCCTCGCGCGGCTCGACGAGGCCGAGCGCGACGCGAGCGGTGCGCCCGCGCGCCTGCGAGTAGACAGGCAGCGAGAACATCGAGGACGCGGCGAGTCCGGCGCCCGCGAGCCCGGCTTGTTTGAGGAAACGGCGGCGGCCTGGCGAACTTTTCATGGCGGCTCCGGAAGGGAGGAGGGATATGTATGAGTATAGTCAGCGCGTCATCGCACGCGAGCGTTGCGCGCGTTGCGATACGCGGGGTGATATCGCTCGCCGCGTGAAATCACATCGCGTCATTCATCGACGGGTGACGCTGCGCGCGGCGGCGCGACGTGCGGCCAGCCTTTCTCATCCCACGTGATCGAAAGCATCTGCAGCTTCGATGTTCCGCGATCGTGTGCGTCGTACGCATGCGCGACGAACCAGTCGCGGCCGTCGAACGTGTACGCGCTGTTGTGACCGATGCCGGGATAGTCGGGCGTTCCTGCGACGACGAGCGTGCCACCGCCCTGGTCCATGCGCTTGCCGTCCGCGTCGACAAAAGGGCCGCGCACGTCCCGCGCGCGGCCGACGACGACCTTGTAGTCGCTCCTGGCGCCGCGGCAGCAGTGATCCCACGAGGCGAACAGGTAGTACCAGCCGCCATGCCGGAAGACGAACGGCGCCTCGATCGCCGCGGGCTCGGGCGCGGCGTCGTCGACGAGCACGGAGCGCTCGCGCTTCGCGAGCGAATGCCACTCCTGCGGCTCGGCGACGCGCAGCCGGTCGGGCGCGAGCTTCACGAGCCTCAAGCCCGCCCAGAACGACCCGAACGCGAGCCATGGCGTTCCGTCATCGCCTTCGACGAGCTGGGGATCGATCGCATTCCACAGGTCGCGATACGGCACCGACTGCACGACGATGCCGTGATCGACCCACTCGAAGTCGGGGCTCGAGCGGTCGAGCGTGCGGTTGGTGGCGACGCCAATGGCGGAGGTGATCTTTCCGCCGCTCGAGACGGCGTAGTAGAGGAAGTAGGTGCCGTCGTGCAGCGAGATGTCCGGCGCCCAGAAGTGACCGCGAAAGTCCGGAACGACGCCCGCGGTCCACGCCGGCGGCGTGTCGAATACGGGAGGCTCCTTCTGCCAGTGCCGCAGGTCGCGTGACGACAGCACGCTCACGCCCTGCCCGGTGCCGAATAGATAGAAGGTGTCGCGCTCGCGGATCATCACGGGGTCGTGGACGCGGACGTCCGTTGCGGACTCCGGCTCTGCGGCGCGCGTCGCGAATGGCAACGCGGCGAGGAGAATGGCGGTCGCAACGTTCGGCAGCCGGGTGCGTCGCATGTGCGTCTCCTCAGGCTGTGCGCAGCGAGTACTCGATGCGGGCACGCCAGGTTTCGCCGGGCCGCGCGAGCGACGCGGGAAAGCCGGGGTGGTTGGGCGAATCCGGCAGGCCCTGCGGTTCGAGGATGATGCCGCTGCCGATCCTCGGGTGCGTGCGCGCCAGGAATTGCCCGTTGTAGAACTGCAGGCCGGGCCCGGTGCCGCGCATCGTGAAGACGAGGTCGCGCGTCGCGGACGTGAGCTCGCAGGCGCAATCGGCGTCGGGCGCGAGCACCCAGCAGTGGTCGTAGCCGCCCGCGAGCGCGAGCTGCGCGTTCGTTTCGATGGGCGGCGGGCGCAGGCGCCGGCTCGCGCGGAAGTCGAACGTCGAGCCTTCGACGGGTGCGATCTCGCCCGTCGGGATGAGTCCCGCGCGCACGGGTAGATAGTGCGCGGCCGGGATGCGCAGCAGCTGGTCGGTGGCGGGCGCGCGGCCGCTGTCTCCATTGCCTGGGCCATTGCCCGCGTTGATGTTGAAATACGGGTGATACGTGAGGTTCACGGGCGTCGCGGCGTCGCTGCGCGCCGTCATCGTGATCGCGAGCGAGCTCCCGGAGGCCTGGAACTCGACGGAGACGTCGAGGTTGCCCGGGTACCCTTCTTCGCCGTCGGGCGAGTGCAGCCCGAGAACGGCGCGGCCGCGTTCGTTGACGTCGACGACGCGCCACAGCCGCTTGCCGAACCCGAGATGCCCGCCGTGCAGGTGATTCGCGCCCTCGTTGGCGGACAGCACGTGCTCGCGGCCGTCGAGCGTGAAGCGCGAGTTCGAGATGCGGTTGCCGAAACGCCCGACGATGGGTCCGACATAGGCGCGGTCGCGCACGTATTCCTCGAGGCTGTCGAAGCCGAGGATGAGATCGCGACGGGTGCCGCGCACGGGGATCGACAGCCGCCGCAGGATCGCGCCGTAGGTGAGTATCTCGACCTGCAGGCCCGTGTCGGTGCCGAGCACGATGGACTCGACGCTGCGCCCGTCGTCGAGCAGCCCGAACGAGCTCATGCGTTTCACGCGCGCTTGTCCGCGCGCGCGGCCGCGCCGCGTTCGATGAACCGCTGCGCGACGCAGAACACGAACAGCAGCACGCCGATGACGATGCGCGTCCACCACGAGCTCAGCGTGCCGTTGAAGATCACGAGCGTCTGGATGACGCCGAGGATCAGCACGCCGACGACCGTACCGGCGACGTAGCCGACGCCGCCCGTGAGCAGCGTGCCGCCGATGACGACCGCGGCGATGGCGTCGAGCTCGAGACCCACGGCGTGCAGGCTGTAACCCGACAGCATGTAGATGCTCATGACGAGGCCGGCGAGCGCGGCGCACGCGCCCGAGAACGCATAGACGCGCACGAGCGTCGCGCCCACGGGCAGGCCCATGAGCGCCGCGGACTTCGCGTTGCCGCCGATGGCATATACCGTGCGGCCGAAGCGTGTCGCGTGCGCGAGCCAGGCCGCGAACAACACCGTGACGATCGCGACGACTGCGCCGCTCGACAACGAATTGTCGCCGCCCACCGGGATGCGCAGCTGCGCGAGCGACACGAACGTCGGATCGTTGATCGGGATGGATTCGGTGTCGATGAGATAGCAGACGCCGCGCGCGACGAACATGCCCGCGAGCGTCACGATGAAGGGCTGCAGCCGATAGCGGTGGATCAGGAAACCCTGCGCCGCTCCGAACAACGCGCCGCCCGCGACGACGAGCGGCATCACGACCCACGGGCTCCAGTGCGCGCGTTCGACGAGCGTCGCCGCGACCATGGTCGTGAGCGCGAGCACGGACCCCACCGACAGGTCGATGCCGCCCGTGAGGATCACGAACGTCATGCCGATCGCGACGATGCACAGGAACGCGTTGTCGATGGCGAGGTTCAGGAACACCTGCGGCGCGAGGAATGCGTCGTAGGACGCCGCGCCGAAGATCACGAGCGCGAGGAACAACGCGAGCGTGCCGGCGAGGGGCACGAGCCGGCGATCGAGGCCGCGCAGCCGGGTCGCACGCGCCTTCATCGGCGGGGACGCGACGTTCATGCCTCGCCCCGGCGCGCGATTTTCAGGAGGCTCGCTCGGAACTCCGCCGACTGCAGCAGCATCACGATGAAGATGAGCGCGGCCTTGAACACGAGGTTGACCTCGGGCGGCACACCGAGCGAGTAGATGGTCGACGTCAGCGTCTGGATGATGAGCGCGCCGAGCGCAGTGCCCGCGAGGCTGAACTTGCCGCCCGTGAGCGCCGTGCCGCCGAGCGTCACCGCGAGGATCGCGTCGAGCTCCATGAGCTGGCCCGCGTTGTTCGCGTCGGCGCTGCGCACGTTCGCGCTCACGATGAGCCCCGCGACGCCCGCGAGCAGACCGCAGAAGCCGTACAGCGCGAGCGTGATCGGACGCGCACGCACGCCCGCGATGCGCGCGGCCACGGGATTGATGCCGATCGCGCGCACGTAGAGCCCGAGCGGCGTGCGCGCGAGCAGCAGCGCGGTCGCGAGGATCACGGTTGCCGCGAGCACCGCCGCGAACGGCAGCCCCGCGAGGTACCCGTTGCCGAGATAGGAATACGGCGGGTAGTAGATCGTGATGATCTGTCCGCCCGTGATGAGCTGCGCGACGCCGCGACCGGCGACCATGAGGATCAGCGTCGCGATGATCGGCTGCATGCCGGCGCCGACGACCAGCACGCCGTTCCACAACCCGCACGCGAGCGCGACGCCGAGTGCGGCCGCGATCGCGAGCCACAAGGGATGCTCGCTCGCCGATTCGACGCCGCTCAGGTTGAGCGAGCCGCCGATGAGCACCGCCGCCGTGGCGGCCGCGATCGCGACGACCGCGCCCACGGAGATGTCGAGGCCGCGAGCGGCGATCACGAGCGTCATGCCCGTGGCGACGAGCGCGAGCGGCGCCGCGCGGTTGAGGATGTCGATGAGGTTGCCGTACAGGTGTCCGTCGCGCCACGCGATCGCGAGGAAGCCCGGGTTCACGGCGGCGTTGAGCGCGATCAACAGCGCGAGCGTGAGGATTGGCCAGAACAACGCGTGCTTCATGAGGCGCATCAGCTTGCCGCTCCGCCGGGCGGCGCACCTGCATTCGCCGACGCGGCCGCACTTGCCGACGCCGCCGCTGGCGCGGCGGCACTCGTTGACGCAGCCGCTGGCGCGGCTGCGATCATCGCGTAGATGTCGTCCTCGGAGCAGCCGCGCTCGAGCGTGCCGACCTGCACGCGGTCGCGCATGACGACGATGCGCGTCGAGACGCGCAGCAGCTCTTCGATCTCCGCGGAGATGAACACGATCGAGAGTCCCGCGCGCGCGAGCTCGACGAGCTGGTTCATGATCTCCGTCTTGCCCGCGACGTCGATGCCGCGCGTGGGCTCGTCGAGGATCAGCACGCAGGGCTCGGTCGCGAGCGCGCGTGCGATCACGCACTTCTGTTGATTGCCGCCCGAGAGCGTGCCGATGGTGCCGTCGAGATCCGGCGCGCGGATGTCGAGCAGCCGCGAGAGTTTGTCGGTGAGCTCGCGCACGCGCGCGGCGGGCAGCTTGCGCCACAGTCCCTGGCGCGCCTGCAGCGTGAGCGCGATGTTGTCGCGGATCGAGAGGTCCTCGACGATGCCTTCGGTCTTGCGCTCCTCGGGACAGAAGCCGAGACCGCGGTCGATGGCCTGCGCCGGATCGCGGAAGCTCACGTCGTCGCCCTGCACGCGCAGCGTCCCCGCATCGGCGCGATCGAGACCGAACAACAATCGCGCGACTTCGGTGCGGCCCGAGCCCAACAACCCGGCGAGCCCGAGGATCTCGCCGCGGCGGATTTCGAAATCCACCTGGGACACGGCGCCGCGGCGCGCGAGGCCGCGCGCAGCCAGCACCGACTCCGGCGCAGCCGCCTGTGCTTCCACAGTGCTGCGCGGCGCGGGCGTCGCGACGTCAGCACCGCGGCCAACCATCGCGGCCACCAGCGCGCCGTGGCCGAGATCCGCCGCGGCGTATTCGCCGACGAGCTTGCCGTTGCGCAGCACCGTGATGCGATCGCAGACCGCGTACACCTGGTCGAGGAAATGCGTGACGAACAGGATCCCCATGCCGTTCGCGCGCAGCCGACGCAGCGCCGCGAACAGTTGCTCGACCTCGTCGTTGTCGAGGCTCGACGTGGGCTCATCGAGGATGAGCACGCGCGCCGAGATGTCGATGGCGCGCGCGATCGCGACCATCTGCTGGATCGCGACCGAGTAGCTGCCGAGCTCGCGCTTCACGTCGATGTCGACGTCGAGGCTCTCGAGGACTTCGCTCGCGCGCGCATTGAGCGCGCGCCAGTCGATGCCGCCGCCGCGCGTCCAGGACTTGTACGGTTGTCGGCCCGCGAAGATGTTCTCCGCCACCGAGAGGTTGGGGCAGAGGTTCACTTCCTGGTAGACGGTGCTGATGCCGAGGCGCTGCGCGTCGAGTGTTGAAGTGGGAGTTATCCGTTGACCGCCGAGAGTGATATCACCTGCTTGCAGTGTCTCCGCGCCCGTCAACACCTTGATCAGCGTCGACTTGCCCGCGCCGTTCTGGCCCATGAGCGCGTGCACCTCGCCCGCGCGCAGCACGAAGTCCACGCCATCGAGCGCGAGCTTGCCCGCGTACGCGTGACTGATGCCGCGCGCCGCGAGCAGCGGAGCGCCCGGGGCCTGCGCTCCCACCGTCAGTACTTGCGGTTGGGGAGTTCCTGCGCCGCGGTTTCTTTCGGGAAGACCGACTCTTCGGTGACGATGCGCCGCGGCAGCGTCTTGCCGGCGACGACGTCCTTCACGGCCGCCATGAGCTGCGGTCCGAGCAGCGGGCTGCATTCGACGGAGACGTTGAGCTTGCCCGCGATCATCGCTTCGAACGCGCCTTTCACGCCGTCGATGGAGATGATGATGATGTCGGTGCCGGGCTTGAGGCCCGCTTCCTCGATGGCCTGGATCGCGCCGATCGCCATGTCGTCGTTGTGCGCGAACAGCACGTTGATCTTCTTTCCTTCGGCCTTGAGGAAGGCCTCCATGACTTCCTTGCCCTTCGCGCGCGTGAAGTCGCCCGTCTGCGAGCGGATCACCTTGAAGCGCGGATCGGCCGCGATGATCTCGGCGAAACCTTTCTTGCGATCGTTCGCGGGCGCCGAGCCCACGGTGCCCTGCAGCTCGACGATGTTGACTTCGCCCTTCACGTCCTTGCCGGCGCCGGTCGTGTAGTAATCGACCAGCCAGTGACCGGCCTTGCGGCCTTCTTCGACGAAGTCCGAGCCGATGAGCGACAGGTATAGCGAGTCGTCTGTGACCTCGACGGCGCGATCCGTGAGGATCACGGGGATCTTCGCGGCCTTCGCCTCGCGCAGCACCGTTTCCCAGCCGGTCTCGACGACGGGCGAGAACGCGATGACGTCGACGCGCTGTGCGATGAACGAGCGCAGCGCCTTGATCTGGTTCTCCTGCTTCTGCTGCGCATCCGAGAAACGCAGCGTGATGCCAGCGTCCTTCGCCGAGTCCTGGATGGATTTCGTGTTTGCCGTGCGCCACTCGCTCTCGGCGCCGATCTGGCTGAAGCCGAGCGTGATGCTCTTGGCTGACCCGTCGGCGCCGCCTTTCGCCGCGGTGTCCGTCTTGCCCGAGCAGCCGGCGATCAGCAGCGCGCCCGCGACCGCGAGCAGGAGTCGTTTCGTTCTAACCATGA
>Ga0081455_10004755_pt1 | contig 15092 bp, 6 predicted proteins | sample TabmetS3T2R1_FD_70207 | JGI IMG/M metagenome (GOLD analysis project Ga0081455, IMG submission 70207) | Tabebuia heterophylla rhizosphere microbial communities from the University of Puerto Rico - S3T2R1 | ecosystem: Host-associated > Plants > Roots > Rhizosphere ... | reverse complement strand
TTCCGGGACAAGCCTGGCAGTGGGCTTCCTTTCCATCATCGCCAGAGTATCGAAGTGGACTACCAAAGCGGTCCCAAGCCCCCGCACTCCAAAGTGCTATCGCCATTTTTTCTGTTTGATGGCCGAAACGATGATCAACGCCAGCATGGCCGTGATCTCCTCTTGCAAGGCAAAACATTTGCAGAGCCAGTACTATTTAGCCGTGTGAATGCGAGATGGGGCGGAGTATAAGAGAGGCTCAACAGGCATGCAAAGGTTTTGCTCGCTCAATGCCGGCTGGCGCTCCCGGCGCCCTCAGCCTATCCTGAAGTGAGCGGGCAGATTAGTGAGTGCTCGAAACTGGGATTGCGCAGTCCCGGAAGCGCACACTAGGCCACTCCCCGCAACCCATCTTGCGACGCCAAGCCATAAGAGGCTAACGGCTTAGTGTTTCAATCAGTCTGGCACGCGGTTTGGTTATCTAATGTCGCAGGATGGGCGCCAGTATGAGCGCAAGTGCGCACATCGGCAAACCGTCCTGGATCTGTGTCTGAGACGCGTCTGGTTTCCAAGCCGGAAGAGGCAGTGAAGGGGAATCAATCATGCAGACCCTTTGGCAAGACCTGCGCTACGGCGCGCAAATGTTGTTGAAGAAGCCCGGCGTCTCGTTATTTGCCGCGATGGTGTTGGCGCTCAGCATCGGCATTGGGTCGAATAAGGCGATTCGCGGGGCCGTTCGCGGCTTCTTTGCATCTGCGACGCCGCAAGATTCGGCGACGCAGCGCGCAGCGCCCGGGCAAGAATGGATTGAGCGCGAGTTTGTCGCATCCGGCGCCCCTTCACTAACGATGGCTGTCGCCCAAGATGGGCGTTTCCTGTGGGAGCGTTCTTGGGGCTTGGCGGATAAAGAAAAGCGGATCCCTGCGACTCCGCAAACGATGTATTCACTTGCCTCAATCTCGAAGCCTATCACGGCGACCGGTTTGATGACGCTCGTCGAGCGCGGGCAAATTGACCTTGATAAGCCGATAAATGACTACTTGGGCGCAGCCAATTTGCATGCTTACGTAGGCGACGCTCATCTGGCGACCGTCAGGCATGTGTCCAATCATATGGCGGGACTGCCCCCACATCACCACTTCTTCTTCGCCGATGAGGATCATCGTCCGCCGCCGTTCGCCGAGACCATTCGACGTTATGGAATTTTGGTGAGGCCGCCGGGAGAACGATTCGAATACTCGAACCTCGGCTTCGGATTGATTGATCACGCCATCACTCAAGTGTCAAAACAGGACTTCGCAACGTTCATGCGGCTAGAGGTGTTTGAACCACTTGGGTTGTCACGCATGGCTGTTGGGATTCCCCCGGAGAGAGAGCAAGAGCAGGCGATTCGGTACGCATTGACCGGCGCGCCCCTACCTTTCTATGACTTCGACCATCGTGGGGCGTCCGCAATTTATGCGAGCGCTCACGATCTCGTGCGGTTCGCCTTTCTTCAGATCGGAACCTTGGAAGCGGGACAACGACGCGTCCTGAGCAATGCTTCGCTTGCGGCGATGACTCAGCCGACGAAGGGTTCGCCCTTCGGGATAGGCTGGCAACTTGACGACCGGTCGGAATCTCGGGTCGTGTTCGCCACGGGACATATGAGCGGCGTCGGCGCTATCGTCTTCACGATTCCTGCGAAGCGATTTGTCGTTGTCGGGCTTTGCAACGCCGGGATGGACTTGCCCGTGCGCGTCGCCATGGAGGTCGTTCGGCGTACGCTCCCCGACATGCGTTTCGCGCCGCCGTTTGGGCAGCCGCCGCAGTCGGCGGAGCCGATTCCTGACACATTGGCGGGCGACTGGGTTGGCGCCGTCTTCACCCACGACGGGAAGCGGCGCTTCCGCCTCAGGGTTCAGACCAAGGGCGAAGTATATGCTCAGTTGGCTGATCAGCCGCGAGAGAGAATCTCCAACGCCGAATGGTCTGGTGGCCAGTTGAGCGGGAGTTTTTCTGGGGACATCGGCGCAGATGACGTCCGCGGTCCGCATCGGCTGCATTTTTCGCTGACGCCGCGTTCAGAGCAGCTCGATGGCCCCCTCACTGCGTATACATCTAGACCAGGACGAGCCGGAGACGCCCTTTCCAGTTTCCTCTCTCTGCGGCGAGAAAAGTGACCTGAAATTCATCGAGAGATCTGACAGGGCTTACTGGATTTTTCAAGAATCATTTCGCCCCGCCAAATCCTGGCAAATCCTGTCTATTTCCCAAGGAATTATGCAGACCCTGATTCAAGACTTGCGCTACGGCGCGCGAACTTTGTTGAAGAATCCCGGCTTCAGCTTGATTGCAACGCTCACGTTGGCGTTGGGCATCGGCGCGAACACGGCCATCTTCAGCGTCGTCAATGCCGTGTTGCTCAGGCCCTTGCCGTTTAACGACCCGGATCGACTGGTGATGGTTTGGAACCGTGGCCCGGAGGCTGCCGGTGGAGACCGTACGTCGCTGGCCGTCGCCGATTTGCTCGATGTGCGGGCGCAGAGCCGGTCTTTCGCCGAGATCGGGGCCTTTCGATACATGATGTTTAATTACGCCAGCGGCGATTCGCCCGAACGGGTGCAAGCCGCCGGAGTGACCGCTAATTTCTTTTCCTTGCTGGGCGCGCGGCCACAACTGGGGCGCGCTTTTTCTCCTGACGAAGAGCGTTCCGGCGCGCCACGCGTCGCGGTGCTGAGTGACGGCTTTTGGCGCAAACATTTCGCCGCCGATCCGCATGTGGTGGGGCGCTCGATCAATCTGAACGGCGCGGGTCTCACCATTATCGGCGTGGCGCCCGCCGCTCTGGACTATCCAAGCAGGGAAGTGGAGTTGTGGACCGCGCTGCAATTGGAGCAGCCAACGCGTCGCGGGCCGTACTTCCTCAACGGCGTGGCGCGTTTGAAGCCGGGCGTCAGCCTCGACGAGGCGCGGGCCGAGGCGTTGAGTAGGCTGAAATCGAGCTTTGAAGGTGAGCTCGATCTCAACGTCCTGCCCGTCAACGAATTCGTCGTCGGCGATGTGCGATTGGCGCTATTGGTGTTGTTGGGAGCGGTGACGCTCGTGTTGTTGATTGCGGCGGTCAATGTCGCCAATCTGATGCTGGCGCGCTCGGCCACGCGCGTGAAGGAGATTTCCATCCGCGTCGCGCTCGGCGCCGGCCCGTGGCGCATCATCCGGCAGCTTCTGACCGAGAGCCTGTTGTTGGCGGTCGTCGGCGGTTTGCTCGGGGCGATGTTGGCGTCGTGGGGCGTTGAACTGTTGTTGAAGCTGGCGCCGCAGAGCGTTCCGCGTTTAAACCAGATCGGGATTGATGGGCGCGCGCTAGGTTGGACGGCTCTCGTGTCACTGTTGACAGGCGTCCTCTTCGGATTGGCGCCGGCATTGCAAAGCTCGCGACTCAGCCTCAACGAAACGCTCAAAGAGGACGGGCGCGGCGCGACCGAAAGTCTCGACAAACGGCGCTGGCGCGACATGCTGGTGATCTCCGAACTGGCCCTGGCTGTAATGCTGCTGATAGGCGCCGGGTTGTTGGTCAAAAGCTTCTGGCGCTTGCAACGCGTTGATTCGGGCGTCGACACCGACCGCGTCCTGACAATGCAACTCGCGTTGCGTGGGCAGCGATACGCCGACCCGCGACAGGTTGACGCGTTCTATCCGCGCCTGCTCGAACGAATCCAAGCGCTGCCCGGCGTTCGTACAGCCGCCGTGAGCAACAGTCTGCCGCCTGATAACACGGAAGAGTCGGACGATTTCACGATTGAAGGGCGCCCCACCGTCCCGAACCAAATCCCGCCGATAGCGTATTTGATCCGCGTGAGTCAGGACTATTTCGGCGCCTTCGGCATCCCGCTGCGTCGCGGGCGTTTCTTCAACGCCGCTGACTCCTCCGACGCCCCGCTTGTAACGATCATCAGTGAGACGATGGCGCGGCGGTTCTTCCCGGACGAAGACCCGATCGGCAAGCGCATCAACACGGCCGACGAGGGGCAGCCGGCCTGGCGTCAGATCGTCGGCGTCGTTGGCGATGTAAAGTACACCGGGTTGGCGGACGAGACGCAACCAACGATGTATCAACCGTTGATCCAGGCGACCTCGTCGAATGTGTTTCTCTCCGTCAAGACCGAGGCCGCCGACCCGCTCGGCCTTGTCTCCGCCGCGCGCAACGAGATCAGGTTGCTCGACCGCGATCTGCCGGTGGCGCGGGTCCGCACGCTGGAGCGACACTTCGCCATGGCGGTCGCGCAGCCCCGTTTCGGCGCAACGCTGGTCGCCGTCTTCGCCGCGCTTGCTCTGATCCTGGCGAGCGTCGGCGTCTACGGCGTGATCTCATACTCGGTCACGCAGCGCACACATGAAATCGGCGTCCGAGTCGCCCTGGGGGCGCGCTCGCGCGACGTGCTGAGTCTGGTTGTGAAACATGGAATGAGGTTGACCGTGATCGGCCTGAGCGTCGGATTGGGCGCGTCGTTCGCGATGACGCGCCTGATGAAGACCCTACTTTTCGGAGTGAGCGCGACCGACCCGTTGACGTTCATAGTGATCTCGCTGTTGCTGACTTTCGTCGCATTGCTGGCCTGCTTCGTTCCGGCGCGGCGGGCGGCGAAGATTGATCCCATGGTCGCCCTCAGAACGGAATAGATGTCAGATGCCAGATGTCAGATGTCAGATGTCAGATGCCAGTAGCAAGTGAGGCGAGTGGTTTCTTCACTGACATCTGACATCTGGCATCTGACATCTTCCTCGACATCTGACATCTCCTCTTGGAGGAAATATGCAGACTTTTTGGCAAGACCTGCGCTACGGCGCGCGAATGTTGATGAAGAATCCCGGCTTCACCTTGGTCGCGGTGATTACGCTGGCGCTGGGGATCGGCGCGAACACGGCGATCTTCAGCGTGGTGAACGCCGTGCTGTTACGCCCCCTACCTTACCGCGACGCCGGGCGCATTGTGGCGATTCAGGAATTGGGTCCACAGGGGGATCGAAGACAAGTCACTCCCGCCAACTTCCTCGACTGGCGCGCGCAGAACACGGTCTTCGCGCAGCTTGCGGCTATTCGGTCGCTGCAATCCAATCTTGCGAATGACGGGCAGGCGGAGCGAATAGAAACGGCGATCACGTCTGCGAATTTCTTCGAGGTCTTCGGCGCGCAACCGCAGGCGGGGCGGCTCTTTGCGCCCGCCGATGAGCAAGCTGGTCACGCGCCGGTCGTCGTCCTCAGCCACAGACTGTGGCAGCGGCGATTTGGCGGGGAGGCGAGCGCCGTCGGCCAACAACTGATCCTTGACGGCAAAAGCTATACGATCGTCGGCGTCGCGCCTGCGGGATTTCAGTATCCGGACAAGGCCGAACTTTGGTTTCCGCCGCTGCGACTCGCCCCGGAAATCAACGAGACCTTCGACGTGACGCAGACGCGCGGCTTTGGCTATCTGAGCGCGGTGGCGCGGCTCAAGCCGGCGGTTTCGCTGGAACAGGCGAAGGCCGAGATGGAGACGATCACTGCCCGGTTACGAAAGCAGTACCCGGAGACAAACAACAATCGCTTCAACCGCGTCGTCCCGCTGCAAACTCACCTGGTCGGCGAGACGAGCCGATTGCTCTGGCTGCTGTTCGGCGCGGTCGGTTGCGTGTTGCTGATCGCGTGCGCCAACGTCGCCAACCTGTTGCTGGCGCGGGCGACGACGCGGCGGCGCGAGCTGGCGGTGCGCGCCGCTCTGGGCGCGACGCGCGGGCGGATGCTGCGGCAGTTGCTGACGGAAAGTTTGTCGCTCGCTCTGGCCGGCGGCCTGCTCGGTCTGCTGCTGGCGTGGTGGGGCGTGGACGCCCTGACGCGATTGCTGCCGGCGAACTTCCCGCGCCTGGGCGAGATCGCGCTTGACCTGCCTGCGCTCGGCTTCGCGCTGCTGGCGTCTCTGGCGACGGCGATCATCTTTGGCCTCGCTCCGGCATGGCAAAGCGCGCGGATCGAACTGCAGGAAGCGTTGAAAGAGAGCGCGCGGGGCAGCGCCGGGTCGCGGCGCAATCGTCTGCGCGGCGCGCTGGTGACCGCGGAGGTCGCGCTGTCGCTGTCGCTGCTGGTCGGCGCGGGGTTGCTTTTTCGCAGCTTCCTGCGCTTACAGGCCGTGGACGCGGGCTTCGACGCGGGTGGCGTGTTGACGATGCGGCTCGCGCCATCGGGGACAAATTTCCGCGAAGACCCGCAGTACATCGGCTTTTATCAAAAAGTGGCCGAGAAGATCGCGGCGATTCCGGGCGTCGAGGCTGTCGGCGCAATCAACACGCTGCCCCTTTCGCAAGGGGGGGGGCCGACCTTCGACTTCCGCATCGAGGGGGAGCCGGAGAAGCCTGTGGATCAATGGCCCGGCGCGAATTATCGCAACGTCACCCCGGACTATTTCCGCGCTATGAAGATTCCGATCATGCAAGGCCGCGCCTTCACCGAACGCGATAACGGGTCAGCCCCGCCGGTCGTGATGATCAATCATGCCGCCGCCGCGCGCGAATTCGCCGGCCAGAACCCCGTAGGTAAACGAATTACCTTCGGCGGGCGGGATCGCAGCGGGCAACCCATCTGGTATGAAATCGTCGGCGTCGCCGCCAACGTCCGCAGCCTGGAGTTACAGGACGAAGCCGAGCCGGAGATTTACACCGCCGCGAGGCAAGACGCTTTCGCCGGAATGACATTCGTCATTCGCGCATCGGTCGAACCGGCGAGCCTGGCGACGGCCGTGCGACAAGCGGCGCGGGAGGTCGATCCCGCGCAGCCCGTGTCCGATATGCGCACGATGGAAAGCGTCGTCGTGGAGGCGGTGACACAGCCGCGGTTCAATTTGACTTTGCTCGGTCTATTCGGCGGTCTGGCGCTGTTGTTGTCGGCGGCGGGCATCTACGGCGTGACTTCTTACTCCGTGGCGCAACGCGCGCAGGAGATCGGCATCCGCAAAGCCCTGGGCGCGCAGAGCGGCGATGTGCTGCGATTAGTGATTCGGCAAGCAATGGCGGCTGTCCTGCCCGGCGTAGTAATCGGGCTGGCCCTTGCGATTGCCGCGACGCGCGTGATGAAGAGCTTGCTCTTCGGCGTGAGCGCGAATGACCCGCTGACATTCGTCGCGATTGCGTTGTCGCTGACTCTAGTCGCCTTACTGGCCTGCTGGATTCCGGCGCGGCGGGCGACGAAGGTGGATCCGATGGTCGCGTTGAGATGCGAATAGATGTCAGATGCCAGATGTCAGATGCCGGATGAAAGCTGAGTGATGCAAGAGACCTCTTCACTGATATCTGACATCTGACATCTCTCTCCCGGGAGAATTATGCAAACACTTTGGCAGGACCTGCGGTACGGCGCGCGAATGTTACTGAAGAAGCGCGGTTTCACGATTGTAGCCGTTATCACGCTCGGCCTGGGCATCGGCGCGAACACTACGATGTTCAGCGTCGTCAACGGAATGCTGCTGCGGCCCCTGCCGTTCAATGAACCGGAGCGGCTAGCGCACCTGGACGAGAAATCTCAGAAGGCCGGGATGGAGACAATGGGGTTTTCGTTTCCTGACTTCACTGACTGGCGCGCCCGCAGCCGCAGCTTTGAAGAGATGGCTTTGTATGCGGAGGATTCGTTCACACTGGCGGGCGGAAATGCGACTGAGCGCGCGGAGCGCATCGAGGGCGCACGCGTCACGGCGAGCCTGTTTCCGCTGCTCGGCGTGAAGACCGCTCAGGGCAGACATTTTCTTGAAGAAGAAGACAAACCCGGCGGTGGTTCGTCGGTGATCATCGGCTATGGTTTGTGGCGCCGGCGCTTCGGCGGCGATCCGGGAGTCATCGGTCGAGTAGCGCAAATTGACGGCGGGAGCGTGACCATAGTCGGCGTGATGCCCGCGGGCTTCAGCTTTCCCATCAAGGCGGAAATCTGGAAGCCGATCGCCGCGGCGTATGAAAAAGAGCGCGGCCATCATTACGCCTACGGCATCGGCCGGCTCAAACCGGGAGTCGCGATTGAAACCGCAGACGCCGAAATTCAGGCGATCTCCGCCGCCATTGCGAGCGAGTATCCGCAATTCAACAAAGACGTTGAAGGCGTAGTGAAGCCGTGGCGCGACGCCATGCTCGAAGATGCGAATGAGCTGTTGTGGTTGCTGCTCGGCGTCGTTGGCTTCGTCTTGCTGATTGCCTGCGCGAACGTGGCGAACCTCTTGCTGGCGCGCGGCGCGTCGCGCGCGGGCGAAATGGCTATCCGCGCGGCGCTCGGGGCCAGCCGCCGGCGCCTGATTCGGCAGATGTTGGCCGAAAGCCTGTTGCTCGCGTCGTTCGGAGGCGCGCTCGGATTGCTCATCGCTCTGTGGAGCGCGGACGGGATGATGGCAGTGATTCCCGAAGCGCTGCCGCCCTGGATGAAGTTTTCAATTGATTGGCGAGTGCTCGCGTTTACGCTCGGCGCGACGACGGCGACGGCGATATTGTGTGGGATCGCTCCTAGCTGGCAGGTGTCGAAGACTAATCTGATGTCGGTGATGAAAGACGGCGCGCGTGGCGCGGGCAGTTTGAGAAAACAACGGTTGCGCAGCCTGCTGGTGATCGGCGAAGTAGCGCTGGCCATGACGCTGCTCATCGGGGCGGGGTTGATGATGAAGAGTTTCATCCGCGTGCGTCAGATCAACACCGGCTTCAGCGCCGACCGCGTGATGACGGCCAAAGTCGCGCTGCCCAATACGCAATATTCGGCGCCGGAGCAGCGCAACAATTTCTTCCGGCAGTTGCTCCAGGGGGTGGCGACGAAGCCGGGCGTCGAATCCGCCGCATTGACCTCCAGCCTGCCGTTGGAGGAGGACGTTTCCGTCTCCGGCTTTTTTGTCGAAGGCAAGCCTGAGCCGCAGCAACTCTCGCAGATTCCCATTGCTATTTACTGCGCTGTCTCTCCGGGCTATTTCCGCACGATGGGCATGCGGCTCCTCAGAGGCCGCGATTTCACCGACGCCGATGTTGAGGGTAAAGAGCAGGTGGTGATTGTGGATGAAACGATCGCGCGCCGTCATTTCGCAGACGTAGACCCGATTGGACGGCGGATCCGATTCGGAGGGGCGAAATCCGGCAAGCCGTGGGTAACCATCATTGGCGTGGCGGGCGCGGTCAGGCATATTGAGTTGAAGAAAGATGTCAGGATGCAGGCATATCTGCCGTATCAACAAGCGTCGCGCGGAAATATGACCATCGTCGCGCGCGCGAACGGCGATCCGGCAGGCTTGACCACGGCGCTGCGCAACGAAGTCGCCGCGCTCGATAAGGATTTGCCCCTCTTCGCCGCGCGCCCGATGGCCGAGGTCGTGGCGATTGCGATGTGGGGCGACAAGTATGTCGGGATATTGTTCGGGCTGTTCGCGGCGCTGGCGCTCTGTTTGGCGGCGGTCGGAATTTACGGCGTGGTCTCTTACTCAGTCGCGCAGCGCACGCGCGAGATCGGCTTGCGTGTGGCGCTCGGCGCGCAAACAGGAGACGTCCTGCGGATGATCATCCGGCAGGGACTCGCGCTCGCCGGGCTGGGAGCGGCCATCGGCCTGGGCGGAGCGGCGCTGGCTGCGCAGTTGATGAAGAGCCTGCTGTTCAATGTGAGCGCGACTGACCCGGCGACTTTCACGCTCCTGCCGCTGTCGCTGCTGGCCGTCGCGCTGGCGGCGTGCTGGCTTCCGGCGTGGCGGGCGGCGAAGGTAGATCCGATGGTAGCGCTCAGATGCGAATAGGTTTCAGGTTTCAGGTGTCAGGTGTCAGGTAGGAATCTGCGTAGTCATTCTTTTACTGACACCTGACACCTGACACCTGGCTGTAGAGGAATTATGCAAACCCTGTGGCAAGACCTGCGCTACGGCGCGCGAATGTTGATGAAGAAACCCGGCTTCACTCTGATTGCCGTGATCACGCTCAGCCTTGGCATAGGCGCGAACACGGCGATCTTCAGCGTCGTCCATGCGGCGCTGCTCAGACCGTTGCCTTACGAGGAACCGGATCGACTGGTCATGATCTGGGAGCGCAATCTGTCGCGCGGCCTGGAGCAGAGCCAGGCGTCGCCCGTCACCTACTGCGATTGGCGTGAGCAGAAGCGCCTCTTCGACAAGATCGCTGGCTGGTGGTATCCGCAGGTCAACCTTACCGATACGGGCGTGGAGCCGCAGCGCGTCCGCACGATTGACGTGACCGACGGGTTCTTCGACGTGTTGGGCGCGCGGCCGTTCATGGGGCGCGGATTTCAGCCCGGCGAAGATCGTCCCGGGGGCGAGCGCCTGGCGGTCATCGGGCACGAGTTGTGGCGGAGCCGTTACAACTCCGACCCGAATATTCTCGGCAAGGCGATCGCGCTCGACGGTCGCAGTTACTCCGTTATCGGCGTGATGCCGCCGGGGTTCAATTACCCCAACGCGACAGAGGTTTGGTGTCCGCTGGGCTGGGAGCCGCGTCAGCATAGTCGCAACGCGCGTTTCTTTGAAGTCGTGGCTAGGCTCAAACCAGGCGTCACTATGCGGCAAGCGCAGGCGGAGATGAACTCATTGTCGACCCGCATCGCGCAGGATAATCCGCAGTCGAATAAAGATTGGGGCGCGGTGGTAGTGTCGCTGCGTGACCAACTCGTCGGCGATTTCCGGCTCGCGTTGCTGGTCCTGTCCGGCGCGGTCGGACTGGTGCTGCTGATCGCCTGCGGCAATGTGGCAAATCTGCTGCTGGCCCGCGCCGGGGCGCGCGAAAAAGAGGTGGCGATTCGTCTGGCCATCGGAGCGACGCGTGGCCGGCTCCTGCGCCAACTGCTCACCGAAAGCGTCCTGCTGGCGCTGCTGGGCGGCGTGATCGGGTTGTTGGTTGCGGCCTGGGGCGCCGACGTTTTGTTGAAACTCAACCCGGTCGAGATTCCGCGGACGGGTAATTTAAGCGTCAATGCGCCGATCCTCGCATTCACGCTCGGCGTTTCGCTGCTCACGGGATTGATTTTCGGCGTGGTTCCCGCTCTGAGCGCTTCCAGGTCTGACCTCAATCGGGCGCTGAAAGAAGGCGGGCGCGATTCGCAAACAGGCGGAGGCCGCATTCGCGGCGCGCTCGTGATCGCCGAACTCGCCATCGCCATGATTTTACTGGTAGGCGCGGGACTGTTGCTTAAGAGCTTTATGCGATTGCAACTCGCGGACGCAGGCGTCAACCCGGCCAACGTTTTGACATTCAACCTTCAGCTCCCCTCTTCAAGTTATCGCGACTATAGCCAGGTATCCGAGCTTTACTCGGCGCTAATCGCGCGATTGAAATCCATACCCGGCGCGCAATCGGCCGACGCCGCAGGCTTTCTGCCGCTCGAAGGCGGTTGGCCGACGAAGTTCCTCATTCAGGGGCGGCCGGCCGCTCAGGGCGAAGAGCCTGTCGCTCAGCACCGGCCCGTCAGCGAAGGCTATTTTCAAACGATGGGCATTCCTCTGCTCTACGGGCGGCGGTTCGATGAACGCGACCAGGCCGACGCGCCGGGCGTGGTGATCATCAATGAAGCGCTTCAGCGCCGCTATTTTCCGAACGAAGACCCGGTCGGCAAGCGAGTCACGACTCTGGCGCGGCAATACGGCCCGCTGGGCCGCGTGATGCCGGCGTCGCTGGAGATGGAGATCGTCGGCGTCGTGGGGAACGAAAAGAATAGCAATTTGAGCAAGACGTCTGAGCCTTCCGTATATTTCTCTCATCGCCAATTCTCTTACCGCAACATGAGCGTTGTCGTGCGGGCGCGGGCCGCGCCGCTCAGTCTGGTCAATGCCGTACAGAACGAAGTCTGGGCGTTAGACCGCAACCTGCCGGTATCCAACGTCAAGACGATGGAGCGGCGATTGGGCGAATCCATTGCGCAGCCGCGTTTCAACGCCTTGCTACTGGGCCTTTTCGCGGCGTTGGCGCTGCTGCTGGCCGCGGTCGGCGTCTACGGCGTGATCTCCTACACGGTCCGGCAGCGCACGCATGAAATCGGCGTGCGAATGGCGCTTGGCGCAAGCGCCGGAGACATCTTGAAAATGGTCGTAGGGCAAGGACTGGCGCTGACTTTGACGGGCGTGGGCCTCGGCGTGTTGGGATCGTTCGGGCTGACCCGGCTGATCTCGGGGCTGCTTTACGACGTGGGGGCCACCGACCCATTGACTTTCATCGCGATGCCGGCGCTGCTGGCCCTGGCTGCGCTGTTGGCTTGTTACATCCCGGCGCGGCGCGCGACGAAAGTGGACCCGATGGTCGCTCTTCACTACGAATAGATGTCAGATGTCAGATGTCAGATGTCAGATGTCAGTGAATGGTCTCTAGCGTCGCTCTTCATCTGACCTCTGACATCTGACATCTTTCCCTGGAGTAATTATGCAAACACTCTGGCAAGACCTGCGCTACGGCGCGCGAATGTTGCTCAAACAAAAAGGCGTGACGGCGATCGCCGTACTGTCATTGGCGCTCGGCATCGGCGCGAATACGGCGTTGTTCAGCGTTGTGGATGCGATGTTGTTGAAGCTGTTGCCGGTCAGGGAACCTGAGCGGCTGGCGTTGTTCCAAACCTTCGCGCCGCGCGAATTCGATCCGGGCAATTACAGCGGCAGCGCCCGTACTGATCCGGCGACCGGCCTGCATCGGATGACATCGTTCCCGTATGTCAGCTATCAACGAATGCGCGAACAGCAGCGAGAGCGACAAGGCGCGCTGTCCGACATCTTCGCCTTCACCAGATTCAATGTGAATCTGCTGGCCGATGGGCAGGCCGATGTCGTCAACGCGCAGGTCGTCACGGGCAATTATCATTTGGGCCTGGGCTTGCGGCCGCTGCTGGGGCGATTGTTGACGGATGAGGACGACCAGGCATCGGCCAATCCTGTAGCGGTGTTGAGCTATCGATGCTGGCAAAAACATTTCGGCGGCAATCCGTCGGTCGTCGGCAAACAGATCAATATCAACAATCGCGCCTTCACCGTGATTGGCGTGACGCCGCCCGGCTTTGAAGGCTCGGGGCAGGTAGGCCTGACGGAGGATGTGACGGTTCCGCTGGCGATGGAGGTGCTCCCCGATCCTGTCCAGACGCGCTCGCAGTTTTATGGCGTGGGCGGTTGGTGGTTGCGCGTTATGGGACGGCTGAAGCCGGGCGCGACGCTCCAGCAGGCGCAGGCGCAACTCGAAACCGCGTTTCGGCAATCGGTGGACGAACATCGCGCCGCGCGAAATACGGAATCGCTCGCCGGCGGCGGCAATGCGATCAGCCCGCTCGACCCGAAACTTTATCCGCGCCTCGCGCTAATTTCCGGCGCTCAGGGCGAGATGAATTTTCGTGAGGATTACGCGCCGTCGCTGTATATGCTGCTCGGCGTCGTCGGGATAGTGTTGCTGATCGCCTGCGCGAACGTGGCCAATCTGCTGCTTTCGCGCGCGGCTTCGCGGCAAAAAGAGATCAGCGTGCGCCTGGCGTTGGGCGCAAGTCGTTGGCGTTTGATACGGCAATTACTGACCGAAAGCGTCCTGCTCGCGGCAGTCGGCGGCGCGCTGGGATTGATGTTTGCGATGTGGATCAAAGACGGCTTGCTCACGGTCAGTGAATGGGGGCCGAGCGCGCTCGAACCCAAACTGGATTTTCACGCGCTGAGTTTTACCTTGGGCTTGTCGTTATTAACCGGAATTATCTTCGGCCTCGCGCCAGCGTTGCGGTCGACCAATGTGGATTTGACTCCGGCGCTCAAAGACAGCGGGCGCAGTTCGAGCGCCGCGTCGCGTTCGCTGCTGGGTCGCGGGCTGGTCGTAACACAGGTTGCGCTGTCGTTGTTGCTATTGATCGGCGCGGGTTTGTTCGTGCGCACTCTGTTGAATTTGCAGCGCGTTGATCCGGGCTTCAATACGAAAAACCTGCTGATGTTCAAGGTCGCGCCGGGTTTGACCGGCTATAAAGGGGAACGGCTCGCGCAGCTTTATGAGCAGATATGCGAGCGTTTGGAAACGCTGCCTGGCAGTCCAAAAGTGACGTTTTCCCGCACGCCGCTGCTGGCGGACAATGACGCCGATCGCTACGTTTATTTGCGCAGCGCGCTCGACGCCGCGCCGGACGCCGACGGCCGCATCATGGCCACAGGCGAAAGCTACATTCTGTACGGGCGCGAAAACTTTTTGGAGACGATGGAAATTCCGCTGTTGGCCGGACGCGCGTTCAAGCGTCAAGACGACGAACGCGCGCCCAAAGTGGTCGTCGTCAATCAAACCTTCGCTAGCAAGTTTTTCCCCAATGAATCGCCGATCGGCAAACGCTTCACCCTCGACTTCAAAAAGCCGGATGAAATCGAAATTGTCGGCCTCGTCAAAGACGCCAAATACGCCAGGCAGCGCGACCACGCGCCGCCGACGATGTACCTGCCGTGGCGACAGGCGGCCACTGTCATGCCGGAAGCGAACTTCGAGCTGCGCGCTGCGGGCGATCCGCGAGCGCTGATTGCCTCCGTGCGGCAGGCGGTGCGCGAAGTGGATGAGACCCTGCCGATCCGCAGCGTCAAAACCCAGGTCGAACAGGCGGACGAAACGCTGCGGATGGAACGGCTGTTCGCCAAACTCGTCACGCTCTTCGGCTTGCTCGCGCAGCAACTCGCCTCCATCGGTTTGTTCGGCGTATTGGCGTATGCCGTCTCGCAACGCACGCGCGAAATCGGCATCCGCATGGCGCTCGGCGCTTCAAAAACCGACGTGATGAAAATGGTCATCAGGCAAGGCATGACTCTGGCGGTTGTCGGCGTCGCGCTGGGCCTGGGCGGCGCCTACTTGCTGACAAAGTACCTGGAAAGCCTGATGAACTTGTCGCGGATGTTGTATGGCGTCAAACCGAATGACCCGCTGACGTATGGCGTGACGGCAGTGTCGTTGACGGCAGTGTCGTTGATGGCCTGTTACCTTCCGGCGAGGCGGGCGACGAAGGTGGACCCGATGGTCGCCCTTCGTTGTGAATGAGACAAAACGAGGAGGAATTCAGGTTCAGCCTGCGGAGCAGGCGACAGAGTAAAGCCTGGGGTGGAGCGCGATGTTTAGTTCGGACACATGGTGAACACACGTTCGGAGACATGGTGGACACTTTAGCCC
>Ga0081455_10004754_pt1 | contig 15095 bp, 11 predicted proteins | sample TabmetS3T2R1_FD_70207 | JGI IMG/M metagenome (GOLD analysis project Ga0081455, IMG submission 70207) | Tabebuia heterophylla rhizosphere microbial communities from the University of Puerto Rico - S3T2R1 | ecosystem: Host-associated > Plants > Roots > Rhizosphere ... | reverse complement strand
CGAGTGCTGATCCTGGAGCGTGGCGACTGGCTGCCGCGCGAGGTCGAGAACTGGGACGCCGAAGCCGTGTTCGTCGACAATCGCTACGTCTCGACCGACCAGTGGTACGACGGGGACGGCAAGGCCTTCCAGCCCCAGGTCCACTACTTCGTGGGCGGCGCGACGAAGTTCTACGGAGCCGCGCTGTATCGGCTGCGCGAGCGTGACTTCGGCGAGCTCAAGCACCACGGCGGGGTCTCACCCGCCTGGCCGATCGACTACGCCACGCTCGAGCCGTACTACACGCAGGCCGAGCACCTCTATCAGGTGCATGGTGCTCGCGGGGAGGATCCGACCGATCCACCCGCCTCGGCGCCGTATCCCTTCCCGCCCGTGTCGCACGAGCCGCGCATCAAGCGGCTCTTCGGCGACCTGGCCGGAGTCGGTCTCCATCCGTTCCACGCCCCGTGCGGGATCATGCTCGACGAGGCCAACCCGGCGTTCAGCGCCTGTATCCGATGCGCGACCTGCGACGGCTTTCCCTGCCTGGTGCACGCCAAGTCCGATGCCGACGTCCTGGCCGTACGACCAGCGCTGCAGCATGACAACGTGACGCTCCTCCGCAGGGCCCAGGCGCGCCGTCTGGAGACCGACGACTCGGGACAGTCGGTCACCGCGGTCGTCGCCGATGTCGACGGGACCGAGCAGCGATTCTCCGGCGATCTGGTCGTGGTGTCGGCCGGCGCGGCCAACTCGGCCAAGCTGCTGCTGGCGAGCGCCGACGACAAACACCCGAACGGCCTCGCCAACGGGTCGGATCAGGTCGGCCGCAACTACCTCTTCCACAACAGCCGGGCCTTCCTCGCGGTCTCGACGGAGAAGAACGACACCCGTTTCCAGAAGACCCTCGGCATGAACGACTACTACTTCGGCGACGACGACTTCGAGTTTCCGATGGGCAACCTGCAGATGGTCGGCAAGTCGTCGGCGCCGATGTACCGGGGTGAGAAGCCGCTCGAAACGAAGCTGGCTCCCACGTTCGCGCTCGCCGACGTCGCCGAGCACGCTGTCGACTTCTGGCTCTCGGTCGAGGACCTGCCCGCCCCGGACAACCGGGTCACCCTCGACGGCGACGGCAACGTGGTGCTCAGCTACACGCCGAACAACCAAGAGCCGATGAAGCAGCTCTACCACCGGGTCAAGAAGCACCTCAGCCACCTGGGCATGCATCCCCATCACCTGATCCCGCGCGACGTGTACATGAAGAACGACGTCCCGGTCGCCGGCTGTGCCCATCAGGCCGGGACCGTACGGTTCGGGAGCGACCCGGCCACCTCGGTCCTCGACACCGACTGCAAGGCGCACGAGCTCGACAACCTCTACGTCGTCGACACGAGCTTCTTCCCGAGTATCGGTGCGGTGAACCCGGCCCTCACCGCGATGGCGAACGCCCTCCGCGTCGGTGACCATCTGCTCGCCCGCATGGGCTGACCCGGCGGATCGATGAGCACCGACCAGGCCGAGACCGGCCGACCGCCGTCCGGTGACCAGTACGTCATCACCCATGGCGGGCTTAGGGCCGAGGTCGCCCAGGTCGGCGCCACTCTGCGCAGCCTCACCCTGAACGGGAAGGACGTGATCGACGGCTTCAGCCTGGACGAGCGGGCCAGCGATGGGCGCGGGCAGGTGCTCGCGCCGTGGCCCAACCGGCTCGTCGACGGCAGCTACGAGTATGGCGGCCGGCAGTGCCAGGCGCCGCTCAACGAGCCGAGCCGGCACGGGGCGATCCACGGCCTGGTGCGCTGGTCGGACTGGTCGCTCGTTGCCCATTCCGCGGCGGCGGTGGCGCTGTCGTACGCGATGCGGCCGCAGCCGGGGTACGAGTGGCAGCTCCACCTCGAGCTCACGTACGCGCTGGACGACTCCGGACTCACCGTGACGACGCACGCCGTCAACGTCGGTCCGGAGCGGGCGCCGTTCGGGGTCGGGTTCCATCCGTACCTCACCATCGGAGCGACCCCGGTCGACCAGCTCGATCTGCTGCTGCCCGCGACCGCGTACCTCGATCCGGACGCCTCCGGCGGTGCGGCGATGGCCCCGGTGACGGCGACGCCATGGGACTTCACGCATCCGCGCCGGATCGGAAGCACCCGGCTCGACACCGCCTTCGGCGAGCTCGACCGCGACCACCACGGCCGGGCAGTCGCGGTGCTGAGTGATCCGGCCGGCGAACGGTCCACGCAGGTGTGGGTCGGCGAAGGGTTTCGCTATCTGATGGTCTACACGGCCGACCAGGTCGGGGAGACCGAGCGGCGCCGGAAGGCGGTCGCCGTCGAACCGATGACGTGTCCGCCCAATGCGCTGCGCACCGGCGTGGACCTGATCGAGCTCGACCCCGCCGAGTCCTGGCAGGGGAGCTGGGGGCTACGACCTGAGCCGTCGAGCGCCAGGTGACGCCCGGCGCTCAGATCCAGGGATCCTCCCAGCCACCATAGGGAGCCGTCAGATCGTCGGCGGCCTTCGGACCCCATGAACCCGGTGCGTACGGCTGGACCGGCGGCCGCTGATCGAGGAGCGGCTGCATGATCCGCCAGGTCTCCTCGACCGAGTCCTGCCGGGTGAACCGCATCGGATTGCCAACCATGGCCGCTTGCAACAGGACCTCGTAGGGCGTGGGTCCCTCTCCGCCGGCGTCGGCGAACTCCACGTCGAGATCGACGGTCTGAGGCCCGTCCGCGTCGGCGCGACGCGCGTCGGCGGTGACCCGAACCCCGGTCGAAGGGTCCAACCGGATGACGAGCTGATCTGGCTTCGGTGCCCGGTCGCCGGTGAAGCCGAAGCCGAGTCGTGGGGGCTTCTTGAAGACCAGGCGAAGCTCGGTCTGTGTGGTCGCGAGGCACTTGCCGGCCCGGATGAAGAACGGGACACCCGACCAGCGCCAGTTGTCGATGTCGAGCCGAAGCGCCGCGAAGGTTTCGGTGGTCGACTTGTCGGCGACGCCGTCGACATCGAGGTAGCCGTCGTACTGGCCGCGGACGTAGTTGCTCGGGTCGGCGGCCGGAATCGCCTTGAAGAGCGCGACCTGGGTGTCCTTGATGATGTCGCGGCCCGAGGGCGCCTCCATCGCGCCCACCGACACCACCTGCATCAGGTGGTTGACGACCACGTCGCGCAGCGCTCCGACCGGGTCGTAGAAATGACCGCGGTCGGAGACTCCGAACTTCTCGGCCATGGTGATCTGGACGGATTCGACGTAGTTGCGATTCCAGACCGGCTCGAGGATGGTGTTGGCGAACCGCATGTACAGCGCCTCTTCGACGCCCATCTTCCCGAGATAGTGGTCGATCCGGAGCAGTTGGGACTCGTCGACGTACTGGTGCAGCTCGGCCGCCAGGGCCCGAGCCGACTCGAGGTCGTGGCCGAACGGCTTCTCGACGACGACCCGGCTGTTCGCCGTCAGGCCGGCCTCCGAGAGTTGTCCGATGACGGTGCCGAAAAGGAACGGTGGGATTTCGAGGTAGAAGACCGGGGTCTCCTGCCCTTTGATCGCCGCGGCGACGCGCTGGTAGGTGGCGGCATCGGTGAAATCACCGCTCACGTAGGACAATCGCGCGGCGAGTCGCTTGAACACGGCCTCGTCGAGCTTCTCACCGGTGCCCTTGATCGACTCTCGGGCCCGCTGGACGAGCTGATCGTCGTTCCAGTCGTCGACCGCGACTCCGACGATCGGGCAGTTCAGCAGGCCGCGGGCCTCGAGCCGGTAGAGGGATCGGAAGGTCATCACTTTGGCCAGGTCCCCGGTGATCCCGAACACCACGAGGACATCGGCCGGCTTTGCTTGGCTGTTGTTCGTCATCATCAGCCCCCGTTCGTCTTACGGACGGCGGTTTACCTCGCCACGATGTCCCACGTGATCCGTACGCGCGTCGCCCGTGCCGGGTGATTGGAGGTCACCTACCCTCAGGCTCATGTGGTGGCAGGCCGGGCAGCCGTGATGATCCGGGTCGAGGGCGAAGTGGCGCCCGGGTTCGGGCCGGTGCGGGATGCTTTCCGGGAGGTCGTGTCGGAGCAGGCCGGGACCGGCTCGGCGGTCGCCGCCTGGCACGACGGACGTTGGGTCGCCCGGCTGCACGGCGGCTACGCCGACGCGGCCCACACCGAGCCGTGGGGTCCGGAGAGCGTCGTGATGCCCTATTCCGTCACGAAACCGTTCGCCGCCGTGTGCCTGCTGATGCTGGTCGACCGCGGACTCGTCGGCCTCGACGAGCCGATGCGGACGTACTGGCCGGAGTTCGTGACGCCGGCGACGGTGCGCGAGGTGCTGAGCCACCAGGCCGGCCTCGTCGCTCTCGACGACCCGCTCCCCACCGAGGCCTTCTACGACTGGGACCGGATGTGCGAGGCGCTTGCGCTCCAGGAACCGCAGTGGCCGCCGGGCGAGCGTCCGGGCGAGAGCGCGCTCTTCTACGGGCACCTCGTCGGCGAGGTGGTTCGGCGGGTCGACGGGCGCTCGTTGGGCCGGTTCTTGCGCGAGGAGATCTGTGGGCCGCGAGGGCTCGACTTCGCGATCGGCCTCGCGACGCGCGAGCAGGCCCGGGTGGTGGAGCTCACCGGACTCACCGACGAGAGCTTCCGGCGGGAGGTCCTCGGCAACCGGACGACGTTGTACGAGCGGGCCACCGGCAACCCGCCGGGGGCGTTCGACCCGGGCGTGGTCAACTCGCCCGCCTGGCGGGCCGCCGAGATCCCCGCGGTCAACGGACACGGCACGGCAGCGGCCGTGTGCGGACTGTTCGTGGCGCTGCTCGACTCCACATTGCTTTCCGGGTCGCTACGGGACGAGTTGGCTACTGCCCAGTGCTCCGGAGTCGACGCGGTCATGGGCGGCGAGACGGCCTGGGGTCTTGGCGTGGCCGTCGACGACGACGGATTCGGCATGGGTGGGACCGGCGGCAACCTCGGGTGGGCGAGCCGGGTGGGCGGGTATGCCTACGGATTCGTCACCGGCACCGTCGGCACGCACGACCGGTCGGAGCGGGTCGAGAACGCCCTTCGCGACTGCCTCGGGCTCGCGGCCCTCGAGTGACCAAGCGCCGCCGAACGCAGCGGGACCTTTAGGCCTGTCCTGATCTTCGAACCGGCGCGTAGCGTGGTGATCCTATGAACGAGTTCAGTCTCGGAGTCCTCGCTCGCTCTCGCAAGGAGAACGAGTGGCGGCTACCGATCCATCCTCAGCACTTCGCGCGGATCGACGACGACCTCCGTGGCCGGATTCACCTCGAGCGCGGGTACGGCGAGCGCTTCGGCATGTCCGACCAGGACCTGAGCCCGTACGTCGCGGGACTGCACGACCGGGAACGACTGCTCGCCGAGTGCGACGTGATCCTGCTGCCCAAGCTCCAGGCCGAGGACCTGGCCGAATTCCGGGTCGGTCAGATCGCCTGGGGCTGGCCACACTGCGTCCAAGACGAGCAGTTGACCCAGGTCGCGATCGACCGGCGCCAGACGCTGATCGCCTTCGAGGCGATGAACCACTGGACGTCCAACGGTGGCTTCGCGCTCCACGTCTTCCACCAGAACAACGAGATGGCCGGCTACTGCTCGGTCCTGCACACGCTCGAGATCGTGGGATCGACGGGCGTCTACGGCCGGCAGATGACCGCGGCCGTGATCGGCTTCGGCGCGACGGCGAGGGGCGCGGTGACCGCGCTCGAGTCGCAGGGCATCCACAATGTCAGCGTCTTGACGTCCCGCCCCACCCAGGCCGTCAGTGCGCCCATTCATTCGGCCCGGATCCGGCAGCTCGTCCGGGTCGGCTCCGATGAGGAGGCGCTTTGCGTGGTGACCGGCGCCGGACGGGTTCCGATCGCCGAGTTCCTCGCCCAGCACGACATCGTCGTCAACTGCACGCTGCAGGACCCCAACGCGCCCATGATGTTCGTCTACGAGGAGGATCTCTCGCGCTTCCGGCCGGGCAGCCTGATCATCGACGTGTCCTGCGACGAGGGCATGGGCTTCGACTGGGCACGGCCGACCTCCTTCAAGCAGCCGACCTTCGTCGTCGGCGACAACATCTGCTACTACGCCGTCGATCACAGTCCGTCGTACCTGTGGAACTCCGCGACCTGGGTGATCAGCGAGGCGCTGATCCCGTACCTGCGCACGGTGTTGGCCGGACGTGACGCCTGGGAGGCCGACCAGACCGTCCGGCGGGCGATCGAGATCCGCGACGGCGTGATCGAGAACCCGGCGATCCTGACCTTCCAGGACCGCTCGCCGGACTATCCCCACCCGAAGCTGTAGTTCCGTGTCGGACAAGCGCGCGTCCCGGAAGGAGGAGGTCGCTGCGCCCAAGTCGGACAAGTGGGCTGCGCGACGAGCCGAGGTCGCGGCGCGGAAGGCCGAGGTCGCAGAGCGGCTGGCCGAGCTGCGCGGCCGCGCCGAGGAGATGCCGGCGGGCTCGGCGGCGCTCCACGCCTTGAAGAGCGAGCACGACGCCGGCGGTGGGCTCATCGCCGGTGGCGTCGCGTTCCGGTTCTTCCTCTGGTTGGTCCCCTTCGGTCTGATCATCGCTTCGATCGGATCGCTGTGGAGCGACTACGACGAGGCGGGGCTCGAGGCGGCGGCGAAGGAGTTCGGCATCGGAGCCGCGTCCGCGGAGGCCGCGTCGGAGGCGCTCCAGACCAGCGAGCGCAACGCCGTGCTCGTCCTCATCGTGGGTCTGATCACGCTGGTCTGGTTCACGCTCGGGGTGCTGCGCGCGGCGAACATCTCCTACGCGTTGGCCTGGCGGATGGAGGTTCCGAAAATCGGCCGGCCGCTGGCTGCGATCGGCCTCCCCAACGGTCTGCTCTTCCTCACGTTCGCCGGATCGGCCGCCATCTCCTGGCTGCGCGAGCAGATCGGAACGAGCGCGCTGTTCGGCCTCGTCGTGGGCTTCGTTCTGACGACCGCGATCGCCTTGTACGCGATGTGGCTCCTCCCGCACCGGGCCTCCCACCCGTTCGAGCTCTTTCCCGGCGCGGCGCTCGTCGGCCTCGGCTACCAGCTGATGGACCTGGCCGTCCTCTTTTACTTCGCGCCGAAGCTCGGCGAGTCCCAGGAGACGTACGGCGTTCTCGGTGCAGCCGCGACGCTGCTGGTGTGGCTCTACGTCCTCTGCCGCCTCTTCACCGTCGCGGGATTCCTCAACGCCACGCTGTGGGAACGGCGGCAGGACCAGGCTGCGGACTCGCCGCCGGACCCTGCCGGGTAGCTCGGGCTGGAACCTCATCGACCGGCGGGCCACGATGGAAACGTCCCATCGGACCCAGGAGGTGCCACGTGGCTGAGTTACCCGTGCCGGACGAAGGAATCCTGCTGACGCACTTCATCGTCTCGGACGACGTCGAGCGCTCGCGGCACTTCTACTCGGAGGTGCTCGGCGGCGAGACGGTACGAGCCGGCGAGCCGTCCTTCGTCCAGCTCTCCAACAGCTGGATCATCATCAACGCCGGCGGTGAACCCACGGAGGACAAGCCGGACGTGATCCTGGAGACGCCCCCGGACCTGAACCGGACGAGCAGCTTCCTCAACATCCGCGTCGCCGATATCCAGGCGGTCTACGAGGAGTGGAGGGCTCGTGGGGCCGAGTTCCTGACGCCGCCGCAGGACCGTGGGGCCGAGATCCGCTGCTATATCCGCGACCCCGACGGTCACCTTATCGAGGTCGGGCAGACGAACCGCGCCTTCCTCGAGCAGCGCGGTTAGACAGATCCGGACGCGTAGGGTCGGCGGTCGAGAGTGCTACTCGCCGTCCGCGAGCAGCTCCCGGAGCGAGTCGGCCTCCTCCGCGCAGGCCGGGCAGGCTTCGAGGTGGGTTGCCATCGCGACGTGGAGGTAGTCGGGATCGGCGAGTAGGCGTTCGACGTACTCGTCCAGCAGCGCGAAGCAGTCGTCGCATGACAGCCACGGCTCGGTGTCCTGGGTGAGGCTGCGTAGGACCTTGCGCGTGATCGCACGCGGTTGCTGCTCAGTCATGGGTCGTTCCCCTTCCCCGTTGCCGCCCGCAGGTATCCGGCGGTCGTGAGATGCGCCCGTACGCGGACTCGCGCATCGTGCAGCGTCTTATAGAGCGCGTTGCGGCTGGTGCCGAGCCGTTCGGCGAGCACGTCGATCGGGACTTCGTCGACCAGTAGCGCGAGCATGATCCGTCGCTGGTGAGCCGTCAGCGCCTCGTCGATCGCCCGGCGTACGGCGCGAGCCAGGTCGGCGGTCTCGGCGTACTCCTCCACGGACGGGCCGAGGTCGATGGTGAAGTGGCTGTCGTCGAGTACGACCTGCCGGGTGCGCCAGGCCTGGCTGCGGACCTCGGTGGCGGCCTGCAGGATGCCGAACTTGTAGGCCCACGTGGTGAACCGGCTCCGTCCCTCGAACGTGTGGAGCTTGCGCAGAAGCGCCACCATCGCCTCGTCGGCCGCCTGGTGGGTCAGCTCGTCGGCCACGTCCGGCCCGGCGCCGTCGAGCAGCGTGCCCATCCGGCCGACCTGGTGCCGGGCCGCTCGCAGCAGCAGGTCGTGGAGCCGGCGCAGCGCGTCGTGGTGGTCGGGCCCCTCGATGCTCAGCGCGTGGACCCAGTCGTCCGGGTCGCGCTCGGTGTCGGTCGCCGACGCCGGTCGACTGGACCCACCCTGGCCGATCGGGGTCATCGTCGGATCGCCCTCCCGGGCCGTGGCGCCATCCGCTCCACCCGCATGGACGGACAATCCGTCCGATTCTGCCCGCGATGGGGAGATGTGGGTAAGACACTGCCGGCCGACGACGCGTACATGGTGATGAGCCTAGTGACCATACGGAGGCCGAGGCCGTTGATTGGCCCAGCCTCCCCACCGTCATGGGCACGTTCGCCGGTACCGCCGCGGGCGATCCATGACCCCGTCGGAGGGAATCCCTGATGACTACTGCCGACATTTCGCGCAATCGACTGATTCCGGTCGTCGTGGTCGCGGCCGTGGTGGCGATGCTCGCCGCCCTGGTGGCCACGACCGGAGGATCGAGCGCGAACGCCGACAGCCAGCGGCAATCGGCCACCAACGCGGTCGCCGTCGCGCCGGCGCATCACATGTCCCCCCCGCCGCCGGGCGCGCTGAACCCGGCGAAGCTGGCGTTCCACGACCAGATGCGCAAGCTCTGGGAGGACCACGTCACCTGGACGCGGCTGGCCATCGTGACGTTCTTCGACGACTCCGCGGGCTTCAACGCGACCGCCGGCCGGCTGCTGCAGAACCAGACCGACATCGGCGACGCCATCAAGCCCTTCTACGGCGAGGATGCCGGGAACCAGCTCACCTCGTTGCTGACCGACCACATCACGATCGCGGTCGAACTGCTCCAGGCGGCCAAGGCCGGGGACCAGGCCAAGCTCGAGGACGCCTCGAACCGGTGGTACGCGAACGCCAACGACATCGCCGACTTCCTCGCCGCAGCCAACCCCAGGCACTGGCCGCAGGAGACGATGCGGGCGGCGATGAAGACGCATCTGGACCAGACCCTCGCCGAGGCGGTGCACGAGCTCAACGGCGACTACGCGGCCAGCGTCGCCGACTACGAGGAGATCCACCACCACATCCTCGAGATGGCCGACATCCTTAGCAACGGCATCATTCGATCCTTCCCGGGTCGCTTCCACTGATCCGACCGGAGAATCGACATCGTGGGGCCACGACCCCCACGAGGTCGATTTCCTCGTACGCGGCTAGCGGAGCGTCCGGGCGACGGCGCGGGCGGTGGCCCTTGAAGGCCCGGTTGGTAGCGCCCTCGTCGAACGTGGCGCCGCGGCAGACGACGAATCCGCGCAGCGGCGTGGCTCGACGAATCAGCGCAGCTCGATGACCAGGTCAGCGTGGCTAGCGCGTCCGGCGTCGACGACCACATCGTCACCGCGGGCGGTGTGTCGCAGCTCGTAGGGAACCGCCCGGCCGTTGAGAGTCACCGACGCGACCTGGGCCTCGGCCGGCAGCACCTGGCCGACGAGCAGGTCGGCGGAGACTTGGGACCGTACGGTCGTCCGCAGCTCGTCCGACGTGGCCTCCGCGGAGACGTCGACCGAACCCTTGCCGATCCGGATGTGGCGACCGGCGATCTGGGTCTGGTCCGGCGGCAGCTGGGGCACGACCTCTACGGCGCCCCGACCGAGATCGGGGCTGACCCCGAGCTGGTGGTGCACGACGGGCCACAGCGTTCCGTACGTTCCCCACGCCTGCAGCACCATCGACCGGTCGGTGAATCGCTGGTCGATGTTGGCGACGAAGTCCGGGCTCGGCGCGATCTCCGGCATGGCTCCCGGCATCTCCCACACCTGCGGGTCGAGCTGGATCCGTGCGTTGGCGGTGGTGTAGCGCTGCTGTTGGGCCGGACCGAGCCGACCGAAGTTGCCCTCGGCCACCGCCGCGATCGCGGTGTTGAGGCCGAACTGGGAACGCTCGCTCTGCACGCTCGAGACGGCACTGTCGCACGAGGCTCCCGGGTTGCCTCTGGGCGCCGAGGTCGGCCCGGTGCCGGTGTGGAACAGCCCGAACTCGCCGGAGTAGCACGGCTCCTCTCGCTTGGCGAGTGCCAGGTGCGCGTGCTCGTCGGTGGCGAGCGGCCGGGCGACCTGGCCGGGTCGAACGAGGACGGCGTCCATCGGCGTCAGCCCGATCCAGTGCCGCTGGAAGATCCGCGAGTTGTCGTTGGCCGGATTGGCCGGGTCGTCCAGCGAGTCGGCGTAGCTGTCGGTGTCGCCGCCGAACCACCAGGCTTGGTCGAACGTCGCCTCGAGTCGCTCAGCTCGCTCGGTCGCCCACATGGCCGTGGCGGTGTCGCTCTTGCTGCGCGCCATGTCGGCCAGGTCGCGCAGGCCGCGGATCGTGTAGACGGTGTTGTCGAGCTTCTCCACGCCCATGCCGGAGCGTTCGACGTTGCCGAGTCCTTCGGGCCAGCCGTCACCGTCCTCGTCGAGCTGCTCGACGACATAGCGCATGTTGCTTACCGAGAAGTCGTACAGGTCGTCGCGGAAGGCGTCGTCGCCGGTCCAGCGCCACACCAGCGCGACGGCGCTGGGGAACTTCGACGTCTCGTCGGTGTTGCCCGGGTCGTCGTTGTGGCCGAAGTAGACGGCGCCGTCGTGGGTGACCTCATGGACGACCTTGCCGCTGCCCTCGTTGACGATCTCGCTGGCGTCCCGGAGCGCCCGCAGGTGCGCCTTGATCGGCTCGAACTGCCCGGCCGCGACGCTGGCGAAGGCGGTGTACTCACCGTCGGTGCCGAACAGCCACGGGTAGTCGGGCCACCCGGCGCCGAGCCAGCCGGCCCGCTCGAGCGTGCCGGCCGGTGCGGGGTACTGCCGGCCCTCGTGAGTGACTCGGAGCCGCATGTTGCGCACGTGCTGCACCGAGTCGGCGAGGTTCTGCTTGCTCCACTCGACGCTTCGTTGCAGCAGCGGGTCGCCCGGCAGGTCGACGACGGTGTTGGCGGCCAGCTCCATCCGGTGCGACACCTTGTTGGCCAGCAGGCGCTCCGGGTTGCGCAGTGCCTTGTCGAGGGTGCCGCGCGCGTCGGCAACGCCGTTGTCCGAGCCGGCGACCGCGATCCACACCGTGGCCGGCCGATTCTCCCGGAGGCGGATGTCATAGCTCAGCTGCCCGCCGGTTCCCTTGCCGAAGGCGGTGTCGTCGCACCGTTGCGGCGGGTCGCCGGTCACCGGACAGATCACCGGGGGGTCCTGCGGTCCGCGATGGCCGTCGCCCAACTCGTGCCCGGTCGGCGCCCGGTCGGCTGCCACCAGGGCGGCGAAGTCGTGCCGATCGGCGTTCGGAGTCGGCGGGGTGCCCTGCTCCTGGAAGACCAGGGCGTCGCTGGCGTAGGTCCCGGTGTCCGGCAGGTTGAACGTCGTCTGGTCCGGGCTCGTCCAGCCCCAGGGGAACGTCGTCATCAGCTCCGAGTGGGCGTCGACGTCCAGCTCGACGGTGCGCGCCTGATCGGCGGTGAACGTGAGGCCGATCAGCCCGGCCCGCATCCCGTCCGGGGCGACGTCGGTGCGCTCGACGGACACGCCGTCGGTCGAGCCGTAGCCGATCCGGGTGTAGCCGTAGCCCGAGCTGAACCGCTCGGCCGGTGCCTGGGCGCCCAGCCAGGAGCCGTCGACCGCGAACCACACGCCGTCGAGCAGCTTCACCGGCGGTGCCCAGAGGCCGCCCATCTCACCGCGGATGTGCCAGCCGCTGGCCGGGTAGAGCCCGTCGGCCGAGGACACTCCGTAGAACCGGTCGCCGACGACGACCGCCCGCCGGTCTTCCAGGCGGTTGGTCACCGACAGCTCCGGTGATCCGGCGAGGGTGCGTTGCCCACCTCCCTCGTCGGCCGTGACGGCGGGTGATGCGAACGCGACCACGAGGGTCGACGCCAGGGTGAGTACGACGGCAGGGGTGCGCATGGCGCCTCCGGGCTGAAGCTGCGGGCGATCGGGTCCGGGGTGCTCGTTGCCCGCCGAGTCGGGTCGGGCTATCAGGTCAGTCTTGGGCCGTGACCAAAGAGTGTCAAGGTGCCCGATCCGGCGCAGACGGGGTTACACGGACGGATGCTCCGTCGGGATGCTCCATGGTCCACCAGCCCACCAGGCGGGTCGGGACCCACTCGTGGTGCCACCGCGCTGGCCCATTCTCCGACTGAGAATTAGGTGAAAGAAAGCTGAACCCGAGGTAAGGAAACGGCTCCGCCAAACGCTCGATCGGGGGTTGCGGACGGCGCCACATCGACCAAGAGCCGAAGGATTCCGTTGTCCAAATAGTGGGCAACCCTGGATTCAAGCCGGATTTCATGGCCAACAGATGAACGTCGGGTTAGCGACGGCCCCTTTCCTCGCCCCGATGAGAACCACGTGAGGAAAAGGTGAACGACAGGTGGCCAGCCGGCGTATCGCCGAATTCGGAGAGTAGCCACCCAAGTTCGGCCGGTAGAACAGGCCGAAAGACCTGTTGAGGCGGTTGAACGCTCGATTAGCGTTCTATCCGCAAGGTCAGCCGCGGACTATCGACACGCGGGTGCACGGGGGCCAGCACCGCGCCAGGAGCGCCGATGCTACGTACGGTTCTATGCCGTGATTCAGGCCGTTCGGCCATCAGCACAGCCGTTGAAGCATCGACGTCGCCTGCCGTCCTCGTGGATGGTGCCGCACTGGGGATTCATGGAGGGAATCCGGATGACAGAAGGTCGTTCTCTCAGGGTTGCGGTCCTGGGGTGCGGATATTGGGGATCCAAACATGCACGCGTGCTCCAGAGCCTGGAGTCGGTAGAGACCCTCGTCGTGGTCGACGCCGACGCCGAGCGGGTACGCCGAGTCTGTGGCAGCCTGCCGGGCGCGGTCGGCTTCACCAGTCTCGATGAAGCGCTGGGCAACATCGACGCCGCTGTCGTCGCCACACCACCCACCACGCACGCGTCGATGGCGATGCGGTTGATCGAGGAGGGCAAACACGTACTCGTCGAGAAGCCGATGGCCGCGGAGTCGGCTGACGCTCGCCGGATGATCGCCGCGGCCGCGGCCCGTGACGTGGTACTCATGGCCGGCCACACCTTCGAATACCACTCCGCGGTCTGGATGTTGCGCGAGATGGTCGAGGGCGGGGACATCGGAGATCTCTATTACGTTGACAGCGCTCGGCTCAACTTGGGTTTGTATCAGAGCGACGTGAACGTGATTTACGATCTCGCGCCGCACGACATCTCGATCTTCAACCACATTCTGGGAAGCAAGCCGACCTCGGTACACGCGTGGGCGTCTCGCAACGCGCACCCGTTCTTGGAGGACGTCGCCTACCTGCGGCTCTATTACGCAGAAGCCGATGTCAGCGCGAACATTCACGTGAGCTGGCTCGATCCGTACAAGGTCCGTCGGGTTACCGTGGTCGGCAGCCAGAAGATGGTGGTGTACGACGACCTGGCCGCCGACGAGCGCATCCGGGTGCACGACAAGGGCGTCATCCGGGAGCAGCCCAACGGTGACCACACGCAGCCGCCGATGTCCTATCGGTACGGCGACGTCATTTCGCCGTACCTCACGGTCAACGAGCCCCTCATGGTGGAGGACCAGCACTTCCTCGACTGTGTGATCTCGGGTCAGCGGCCGAAGACCCACGGGGAGAACGGACTGGCCGTCGTCGAGGTTCTCGAGGCCGCCCAGCGCTCGTTGCTGGAGGGCCGGTCGATCACGCTCGCCGACCCCCCCGAGGTGACGCCGCAGCCGGCCGATACCCCGATCGCCGCGGCATCCGCCCTGGTCATGGACGGGACCCACCGCGCATGATCCCCTTCCTCGACCTCAATCCCACGACGAACGAGATCGCCTCTGAGGTCGTCGCCGGGTGGGAGCAGGTGCTCCGCACGAATCGGTTCGTCGGCGGTCCGGTTGTCGAGCAGTTCGAGCAGGCGTGGGCCTTGCACTGCGGTACCGCGCACGCCGTCGGTGTCGCCAACGGCACCGACGCGCTGCACCTGGCCCTGCGTGCCCTGGACATCGGGCCTGGCGACGAGGTCGTGCTGCCGACGAACACCTTCGTGGCCACCGCCGAGGCTGTCGTACTGGCCGGTGCGACTCCGCGATTCGCCGACGTCGACCCGGACACGTTGCTGTTGACGCCAGATGCGTTGCTGGCCGCTGCCACTCCGGCGACCCGCGCGGTCATCGTGGTGCATCTGTACGGCCAGATGGCCGATATGAATGCGCTTGCTCGCACCGCGGCTGACCTCGACATCGAGCTGATCGAGGACGCCGCACAGGCCCAAGGAGCGAGCTGGCGGGGCGTCCGGGCCGGCGCCTGGGGGAGCGCAGGCTGCTTCAGCTTCTACCCGGGCAAGAACCTCGGCGCGTTCGGCGATGCCGGAGCCGTCGCCACGTCGGACTACGACCTGGCGGAGCGCCTGCGATCGCTGCGTGATCACGGCCGGGCGGCGGGCGGCTGGTACCAGCACGACCGGCTCGGCACGAACAGCCGGCTGGACGCACTCCAGGCCGTGGTCCTCAACGCGAAACTCTCGCGGCTCGATGGCTGGAACGCCCAGCGCCGCGAGTTGGTGGACCACTATCGACGCTGTCTCGATCC
>Ga0081455_10004753_pt1 | contig 15097 bp, 9 predicted proteins | sample TabmetS3T2R1_FD_70207 | JGI IMG/M metagenome (GOLD analysis project Ga0081455, IMG submission 70207) | Tabebuia heterophylla rhizosphere microbial communities from the University of Puerto Rico - S3T2R1 | ecosystem: Host-associated > Plants > Roots > Rhizosphere ... | reverse complement strand
GGGGGGGAGGGGGGGGTTGGGGGTGTAAAAGCGGGGGGTGGGCACGAGGTGGGCGCGCTCCACGCACAGGGCGGCCTTGACGAAGCCGGTGATGCCGGCGGCCGGTTCCAGGTGGCCGACGTTGGCCTTGACCGAGCCGAGGGTCAGCGGCCGGGTGCGGCCGGAGGTGGTGAACACCTCGCGCAGGCCGGCCGCTTCGGCCGGATCGCCCCGCCGGGTGCCGGTGCCGTGGGCCTCGACGTAGTCGACGGTGTCGAAGGCGATGTCCGCGCGGCGCAGGGCGGTCAGCACCGCGGCGGCCTGCCCGGTGGGGCTGGGGTCGGGCATCCGGGAGGACGCGCCGGCGCCGGCCACGCCCCAGCCGCGCACCACGGCGTAGATGTGGTCGCCGTCGGCGACGGCCCGGTCGGCGCGTTTGAGCAGGACGAACGCGCCGCCCTCGCCGCGGATGAAGCCATTGGCGCGGGCGTCGAAGGGGTGGCAGCCACCGTCCGGGGACAGGGCGCCGAGGTTGGCCAGGCCGGCGCCGGCCTCCGGGTCGGTGATCAGGTGCACGCCGCCGGCGAGCGCCATGTCGGTGGCGCCGGCGCGGATGCGGTCGCAGGCCAGTGCCAGCGAGACCAGGGAGGAGGACTGCCCGGAGTCCGTGCACAGGCTCATCCCCCGCACGTCGAGCAGGTGGGAGATGCGGTTGGCGATGAGGGCGCCGCTGGAGCCGAGGGCGGCGTAGTGGTCGTCCGTGTCGCTGCCGGTGCGCCGGCGCAGCTGGTCGTAGCCGGAGGGGGCGGCGCCGACCAGGACGTCGATGTCCCGGCCGGCGAGGGCGGGCGCGGGCAGGCCGGCGTCCTCGACGGCCTCCCAGGCCAGTTCCAGGCCCAGCCGCTGCACCGGGTCCATGGCGGCCGCCTCGGCGGCGGGGGTGTCGAAGAAGGCGGCGTCGAAGGTGTCGACGGTCTCGAAGAAGGAGCCCGCGTCCAAGGTGGCGGCGTCCGGGTGGGACGGGTGGCGGGAGTGCGCGTCGGCCGCCCGCTGCCGGGGGAAGGTGGCGATGGTCGAGCCGCCGTCGAGCAGCAGCCGCCAGAACGCGGCCAGGCCGGGCACACCGGGAAAGCGGCACGACATGCCGATGACGGCGACGTCGGGGGTGGCGGTGCCACGCATGGGTGGTCCTTCCGGGTGTCTGGGGCTACGGCCGGCGGGCCGGGCGGGCGAGCGGGGGCGCGGCGGGGGCGGCGGCGGGTTTACAGCCGGCGGGTCAGCAGCTTTCGCAGTGCGTGGGGGGCGTCCATGAAGGCGTAGTGGCCGCCCTCGATCACCCGGAACTCGACCGGGTCCGCGTAGTGGCGCCAGCCCTGCAGGTCGGTGAGGGTGATGTCGGTGTCGTCCTGCCAGTGCACGACGTCGACGGGGCAGTCGACGCGGGCCACTTCGGTGCGCCGGTAGGCGGCGGCCGCGGCGTGGTCGCGCCGCAGCACCAGGAGGCCGAGGTCGACCATGTCGGGGCGGGGTTCGATGCCCCGGCCGCGGACGAACGCCTCGATCTCGGCGCGCAGTTCGGGCTCGGTCAGGGTGAGCATCCGGTCGTGGGCGGCGTCGTGCGGGGCCCGCTGGCCGGAGACGACCAGGCAGGCCGGGGCGGGCAGGTTGCGGGCGGCCAGGCGCAGCACGGTCTCGTAGGCGGGCAGGGCGCCCGCGCAGTGCGCGAAGAACGCGAACGGCCGGTCCAGCAGCGGCGCCAGGTGCTCGGCCAGCTCGTCGGCGAGGTGTTCGTAGCTGCCGTAGTGGGGGTGGCCCAGCCGGTTCTCGCGGCCGGGGAACTGCACCGGGCAGACCTCGACGCCGTCCAGGTCGGCGGGCCAGGCGCTGAAGGCGGACGCGCCGGAGCCGGCGAAGGGCAGGCAGAACAGCCGGGCGCGGGGGGCGGCGGCCGGCGGGCGCACCAGCCACGGCGAGAGGGTGGTGGGGCCGGTGGTCATGGCGTGGGCCGTTTCTGGACGGTGACGGGCAGGTGGGTCAGGCCGGCGATGAAGTAGGAGCGCAGGTGCTGCGGTTCGCCGGCCGGTTCGATCGAGGCGCACTGCCCGAGCAGTTCCTCGAAGAAGATCCGCAGGGTCATCCGGGCCAGCGGCGCCCCGATGCAGAAGTGCGGGCCGAACCCGAACGCGCCGTGCCGCTTGGCGCCGGCGCGGGTGATGTCGAAGGTGTGCGGGTCGGGGAACTGGGTGGCGTCCCGGTTGGCCGATCCGATCCAGGCGACGACCGCGCCGCCGGCCGGGACGGTGCCGCCGGCGATGTCGACGTCGTCGACGGCGTAGCGCATGAAGTTGCAGGCGGCCGAGGTCCAGCGCAGCCCCTCCTCGACCAGGTCGGGGATCAGGCCGGGGTCGGCCTGGGCCTTCGCGAACTGCTCGGGCCGCTCCATCAGGGCCTGCACGGTGCCCGAGACGGTGTGCGGGGTGGTGACGTTGGCGCCCAGCAGGATGCTGTAGCCGTCGAGGGCGATCTCCTCGTCGCTCAGCGGGGCGCCGCCGGGGCGCACGCTCATCAGGTGGTGCAGCAGGCTGTCGTCCTCGCCGCCGCCGGCGCGCCGGGCGGTGGCCCAGTCGCGGACATAGGTGAGCAGTTCGTGGTGGGAGATGGCCAGGGTGGCGTCCTCGTTGCCGACCAGGAAGTGCGGGTCGCTGGGGGCGGTGACCATGGCGGTCAGCTGGACGAGTTCGGCCCAGTCCTTGGCCGGGATGCCCAGCAGCGGGCCGGTGACCATGGCGGGCAGCAGCAGCGCCTGCTCGGCCAGGTCGAACACCTCGCCGTCCAGGGCGGGTTGCAGGAAGTCGCGGACGGTGGCGCGGATGGTGTCCTCCCAGGACCGCACGGCCCGGGCGGTGAGTCTGGCGTTCAGCGGCCGGCGGACCTCGGTGTGCCGGGGCGGGTCGGTGGAGGTCATCAGCACGCCCGCGGCGGCGTCGTCGGTGCCCAGGTGGGTGGGGACGGTGCCGCGTTCGGAGGTGAACTCGCGGTGGTCGCTGAGCACCCGGCGCACGTCCTCGTAGCGGGTCACCGACCAGAACTCCCGCCCGTCGGGCAGGACTTGATGGTGCAGGGGGGCCTTGGCCCGCATCACGTCCCAGATCGGGTGCGGGTCGCCCGCGCCGTACAGGTCCAGGTCGAACAGGTCGACGCGGTCGAGGTCGACGTCGCGCGCGGGGCCCGGCGTCAGCCTCACGCGGCGGCCCTCCCCTGCTCGATCAGCTCGGCGACGCGGGTCGGGGTCTGCGCGAGGTAGAAGTCGCGCACGGACAGCTTCACGCCGTAGGTCTGCGCCACCCGCTCGATGATTTTGATGCCGGCCAGCGAATTGCCGCCGAGCGCGAAGAAGTCGTCGACCGGGCCGACGTCGGGGCCGCCGAGGCATTCCCCCCACAGCGCCGCGACTTCCTGTACGAGCGATGCCGGCGCGCTCGACGGCGCGGCCTGTCGTTTCGATTCCATCGCCAGCCCTTTTCCTTCCTTCATCGAGCGGGAATGCCCGCCCACGCCAGGGGCCTTGCAGAGGTGCCGTCCCGCCGGGCGGGACATGTCCCAAGGGCGGCCGGCGGCCTTTTGGGAAAAGCAGCGGTGTGCCCGCCTCGGAAAGAACGCGTGGGAGTGCACAGTCCACCGGCGGGTGCGCGCGGCGGATGTGGCCGGATCGGCCGCCGGGCCGTCGAAAAGGCCGTGGCCATCGCGACGCCAACGTAGTTGGCCGGGGAAAGCCGCGGCAAGGGATGACCGCCGCGCACACGCCGGCGGGCACCGGGCTGTCCCGCCGACAGGACAGCCCGGGCCGGCCGGACACCGCAGTATGGGCCGCGGCCGGCCGGACCGGCCGCGTCCGCCCGCGCTTTCCGACCGGGCGGCGGGCACCCGGAGTTGTCTCATTGTCTTTCGCAACTCGGCGGAAATATGGTGACGTCGAGGAACGCCCGCAATCAGTTTTTTCCTCGGATCATCACGACAACCATCATGTGCTGGAGGGGGATTTTCCGTGCTCAAGTCACAACGGCTTGCGGTGCTGCCCATCGACTCCTACGACCTGGCGGACGAATTCGCCGTCCTGGACGGTCACGAGTACGACGGGAAATACGACGCCTTCACCTTCGGGTCGTGGTCGGCGCATGTGCTGGCCAACGGCAGCGGCGCGGAATCCGACACCTCCTTCCGCCCGCACGACGGCGGCCTGGCCCTGACCGAACTGGGCAAGCAGCTGCCGGGCATCATGTCCCTGGTGACCGCGCACTTCCCGCTGGAGCGGCTGCAGTGGGTGCGCGTCTTCCGCGCCCACGACGCGATCATCACCCCGCACGTGGACTTCCTCGAATGGGGCGAGGCCGGCACCCGGCTGCAGATCCCGCTGCGCACCAGCGAGGAGTCCCTGCTGTCCGAGAACGACACCGTCTACCACCTGCGCCGCGGCGAGGTGTGGCAGATCCACTCGACGGTGCCGCACTCCGCGCTGACCGCCGGAGAGGTCACCCGGCTCTCGCTGTGCCTGGACTTCGCCGGCGCCCAGGAGCCGGTCGCGATCCGCGGCGACGTGCCGGCCACCGCACCGGTCCACCTGGTCGAGCGGCCCGCGCCGACCGCGGCGGAGCTGGAGCACCTCATCGGCGGCACGGCCCTGACCCGGCGCAGCATGCGGGCGGACTTCCGCCGCTTCGCCGCGCTGCACTTCGCCCGGCACGCGCACGCCGCGGCCGCGTTCGACTGGTACCTGCAGGCCGCGCGGCGCACCGGCGACGACGCGATCGTCGCCAAGGCCGAGGCCTTCCGCACCTACTGCATCGACAAGCGCCTGGACGGCGAGGCCTTCGCCTGGTGAACCGGCCTTGGCGCGCATGGCCGCGGCCCCGGAACCCGCGCGGGTTCCGGGGCCGCGGCCGTGCCGGGCGGGGTGTCAGCGCTTGGCGGTGCCCGCCCGCAGCCGGTCGATCATGTGCCGGGTGGTGTCGATGGGGCTCTCCTCGACCGGCTCCCGGGTGCGGGCCGGCAGCGCCGCGTTCAGCCGCGCCACCCGCGCGTCCCAGGCGTCCTGCCCGGCGAAGGAGACCGTCTCGCCCTCCTGGAAGGCGGGGAAGGGACGGTAGTTGTTCAGGCCGGTCGCGTCGGTGCCGCGCACCAGCAGCGGGTCCAGGTAGATGCCGTCGCTGTGGATGCGGGTGGTGGTGGAGATGTAGCCCATGTCCAGGCCGCAGCGCCGCTTGGCGGAGGTGTTGGGCTCCGAGCAGTGCAGCAGGTTGGGGTGGTGGATGGAGACGTCACCGGGCTGCAGCTCGATGTCCACCACGCCGCGCTCCTCGGCCCACTCGCGCACCAGGTCCTCGTCGGAGGCGGAGAAGAGCATGTTGTCGGTGTCGGTGCGCACCGACGGCTTGTGCAGCGGCAGCACATGGCTGCCGGGGATCATCCGCAGGCAGCCGTTCTCGGTGGTGGACTCGTCCACCGCCAGCCACACCGTCAGCGCCTGCATGGGGCTCAGCGACCAGTAGGCGCCGTCCTGGTGCCACAGCACCGGCTGCCCGTCGTAGGGCGGCTTGCAGATGTAGTGGGCGGTGAAGCAGGCCAGGTCCGGGCCGAGGAAGAACTCCGCGATGTCCACCAGGCGGCGGTCGGAGACCAGCCGGGCCCAGAAGGCGTCGTTGCGGATCAGCGGGTGGTGGAAGTGCTCGGGGCGCAGGTCCGGATACTTGCGGGTGAGCCAGTCGACGTGGGCGCACACCTCCTCCAGGAGGTCTTGCGGCACGACGTTGCGGATGATGGAGAAACCCTGCTCGGCGTATTCCGCCGCGGCCTTCTCCAAAACCCCGTCGCCAAGTGTGGTCATGCGTCAGCTCCTTCTCAGGTGTCAGATACCGCCGGCTCGACGGGAAATGGCTCTCCTGCGGCGCCGGCCACTAACGGCCGGGCCGCTCGTCGAGTTCACTCCCGGAAATCCGGATATGGAGAGGTGGTCGAACCGGAATGTCCGTGCGGCCCCACCCCGGGCCATGAGATGACCGGCCGGGCGGCTCGCTTCGTGGTGTACGGATCGACGGCTCATGCCCTATCGCGATTCGACCGGGCCGGGTCAACTCCGGCCACGTCGCGGCAGCAAGCCCTGAGCTTTCTCGCCATTCCTCAGCAATCCCATGTTCTGTCCGCCGGACAGGGGGTGTCAATGTCCGAACACCCCACGGGGAAGGGCCCCGTACGCGATTTCCGGCCGAAGGCCGCTGTCCCGCCGACGGGACACCGCAAAAAGTTCCGGCGGAACACCGGGAAAAGGGGGGTGACTTGACGGTGGCGGGCAGGTTCGCCCTTCCCGCCCCGCCGGGCCCGGCCCTATTCTGGAGAGCCCGCGATCGGGAATTCCATGGAGCACTGCCCGACATCAACGACACCGGCTCGAGGCCGAGTTGTCCGGCGGATGAGGATGACGTGACTATGCCCATACAACCGGGACCGATGCGGCTGAGTGTCACCGATCTGCACGCCTCGGTCGACGATCCCGCACTCACCTCCATGACCCTGCTCAACGAACTCGCGGGACGGTATCCGGACGCGGTCTCGTTCTCGGCCGGCCGGCCGTTCGAGGGCTTCTACGACGTCGACGACCTCGCCCGGCATCTCGCGACGTTCCGGCATCACCTCGAGCACGACCAGGGGCTGCCCGCGGAGCTGGTGCGGCGCACCTTCTTCCAGTACGGCCGCACCAAGGGGTTCATCCACGAACTCATCGCCCGCCAGCTGCAGATCGACGAGGGCCTCACGGTGGACCCGGAGAGCATCGTGGTCACCACCGGCTGCCAGGAGGCGATGGTGCTGCTGCTGCGCGCCCTGGTGCGCGACCGCCGCGACGTCGTGCTGGCCGCCACGCCCAACTACGTCGGCTTCATCGGCGCGGCCCGGGTGGCCGGCGCCCCGCTGCGCGGCGTGCGCGAGCACGACGGCGGCATCGACCTGGACGACCTCGCCCGGCAGATCCGGGCGGCCCGGCGCGAGGGGCTGCGCCCGCGCGCCTGCTACGTCGTGCCGGACTTCGCCAACCCCAGCGGCGCGAGCATGTCGCGGGCCGACCGCGTCGCCCTGCTGGAGCTGGCGGCGCGCGAGGAGATCCTCGTCATCGAGGACAACCCCTACTCCCTCTTCCACGCCGGCGGCGCCGCGCCGCCCACCCTCAAGGCGCTGGACCACCGCCACCAGGTCATCCACCTCGGCTCGTTCGCCAAGTCGGCGTTCGCCGGCTCCCGGGTGGGCTACATCATCGCCGACCAGCCCGTCACCGCCGCCGCCTCCGGAGCGGCGCCCAGCGTGCTGCTCGCCGACCACCTGGCCAAGCTCAAGAGCATGGTGACGCTGAACACCTCCACCGTCGCCCAGGCCGTCATCGGCGGCTACCTGCTGGAGCACGGCTGCAGCCTCAAGCGGGCCACCGCCCGCGAGGCCGCGGTCTACCGGCACAACCTCACCACCCTGCTGCAGCGGCTGCGGGCCGTCTTCGCGCCCGCGCCGGGCGCGGCGCCGGAGGTCTCCTGGAACACGCCGCAGGGCGGCATGTTCGTCGTGCTGACGCTGCCGTTCCCGGCCGACGACGCCCTGCTGGAGTACTCCGCCGCGCAGTTCGGCGTCCTGTGGACGCCGATGCACCACTTCTACGGCGGCACCGGCGGCTTCCACCAGGCCCGGCTGTCCTTCAGCGTGCTGACCCCGGAGCAGATCGCGCTGGGCGTGGACCGGCTGGGCAAGCTGGTCCAGGACCAGCGCGCCCGGCGCCCGGCCGCCGCGGCCGCCCACGCCTGAGACACCCCTCTCCCCCTCCCCCGGCCCGCATACGCCGGCCCCCGAACTGCTTTGTGTTCGGGGGCCGTTGGCCGTTTCCACGCGACGGCGGCGGGCGTAGGGGGACGTAGGGAGCCGCCCCGGCGGCGTGGCGCCGGGGCGGCTGGAAGGGGGGAAGAGGAAGGAGGTAGGGGGGTCAGGCCCGCTTCTTGAAGGTGGAGACCGCCCAGACGTAGCCGACGACGGCGAAGCCGACGCACCAGGCCAGGGCGGCGGCCGCGTCGGAGCCGGAGGGGTGGCCCTGCAGCAGGCCGCGCAGGGTCTCGATGATCGGGGTGAAGGGCTGGTACTCGGCGAACTGCCGCACGCCGGCGCCCATGGTGTCCGCGGGCACGAACGCGCTGCTGAGGAACGGCAGCATGATCAGCGGGACGGTGCCCAGGCCGGCCGTCTCCACCGACTTGGCGGCCAGGCCCAGTGCGACGGTCAGCCAGCCGGCGCCGAAGCTGAGCAGGACGAGCAGGCCGATCGCGCCGAGCCAGTCCGCCGCGCTCGCCGACGGGTCGAAGCCCATCGCGAAGGCGACGCCGATCAGGGCGGCCTCGGCGACCAGGCAGCGCACCGTGGTGATGACGACGTGCCCGGTCAGCACCGAGCCGCGGGAGACGTCCATGGTCTTGAACCGGTTGATGATGCCCTTGGTCATGTCGTCGTTGACGGCCGTGGCGGTGGCGCCCAGGCCGTAGCTGACGGCCATCACCAGCAGGCCCGGGGTGGCGTAGTCGATGTAGGCGTCGCCGACGCTGAACGCGCCGCCGAACACCTTCACGAACATCAGCATGATCACGATGGGGAACAGCACCGCGTTGAAGACCGTGGTGGGGTTGCGCAGGGTGTGCTTGAGATTGCGGCGCAGCATGATCGAGGAGTCGGCCAGCGGGGTGGCGAGGGTGCTCATCGTGCGATCGCCTCCTTCGTGCGCTCGGCGCCCGCCTGCCCGGCCTGGTCGGACGAGGTGGCCGTACGGTCGGTCAGGGCGAGGAACACGTCGTCCAGGTCCGGCGTGTGCACGGAGAACTCCTGGGCGTTGAGGGTGTGTTCGTCGAGCCGGTCCAGCAGGGCGCGCAGCGAGCGGGACTGGCCGTCGCTGGGCACCCTCAGGGCCAGCTCCTCCTCGTCGCGGGTGGAGCCGGGCAGGATGCGGGCGGCCGCGTCGAGTTCGGCCGGTTCGGCGAAGCGCAGCCGCACGTGGGTGCCGGGGATCTGCCGCTTGAGCTCCTCGGCGGTGCCCTGGGCGACGAGCTTGCCCTGGTTGAGGACGGCGATGCGGTCGGCGAGCTGGTCGGCCTCCTCCAGGTACTGGGTGGTGAGGAAGATGGTGGTGCCCTCGGCGACCAGTTCGCGGACGATGCCCCACATGGTGCGCCGGCTGCGCGGGTCCAGGCCGGTGGTGGGCTCGTCGAGGAAGATGATCTGCGGGCTGCCGACCAGGGTCATCGCCAGGTCCAGCTTGCGGCGCATCCCGCCGGAGTAGGTGGCGGCCATCTTGTCCGCCGACTCCGTCAGGTCGAACCGCTCGAGCAGGCGCGTGACCACCTCGGCCCTCGCGGGCACGCGTTTCAGGTCCGCCACCAGCTGCAGGTTCTCCCGGCCCGACAGCAGATCGTCCACCGCGGCGAACTGGCCGGTGACGCCGATGGCCGCGCGGACGTCCTTGGTCGCGCTCGCCACGTCGTGCCCGGCGACGCGCGCCGTGCCGGCGTCGGCCGCCAGCAGGGTGGTCAGCACGTTCACCGTCGTGGTCTTGCCCGCCCCGTTGGGGCCGAGCAGGGAGAAGACCGATCCCGCGGCGACCTCGAAGTCGATGCCGTCGAGCACGACCTTGTCGCCATACGCCTTGCGCAGTCCTGAGACTGCAATCGCGGAACTCTTCATGCTGCCACTGTCCCCAGCCGGCCTGACGGGGGCCTGTCACGGCCCTGCCATGCCCCTCGAGACCCGCTGGAGGCGGCCCGTCGCCCCCGCCGCACGGCGTGGAGGGCGCCCGCGGCTGCGGACGCCCTCCCATCAAACCCCGTCCCGCCGGGGGGCGTTGTCCCGCCGTCAGGGGCTGCGGGGGAACTGCGTCTCGATGACGTCGAGGATCTGCGGGCCGTGGTCGACGAGGTACATGTGGTCGCCGGGGAACTCCACGTACTGGAAGCCGGCCGTGGTGGCGTCCCGCCACTGGCGGCCCTCCTCGGCGCTGACCAGACCGTCGTGGTCGCCGCGCAGGGAGCAGATCGGCACCGGCACCGGGGTGTCGGTGCTGGGCACATAGGCCTCGTGCATCTCGCAGTCGGCCTGCAGCGCGGGCAGGATCAGCTCCCGCATCTCGGGGTGGTCCAGCGCCTCGTGCCGAAAGCCCGCGAACTCCTCGACGCGGGCGAGGAATTCGTCGCCGCGCAGGCCCGCCGCGCGCCGCTCGCGCTGGGTCCAGGGGCCCGGCGAACCGCTGACCACGAGCCCTTCGACCAGCACGCCGCGGGCGAGCAGCAGATGCGTCAGCTCGTAGGCGAGGACCGCGCCCAGGCTGTGCCCGAACAGCACCGTGCGGGTGCCGGGGCCGAGGTCGGCCATCACCTGGTCGATCTCGCTCTTGGCCGCCTCGACGACGTTGCGGTACGGCTCCTGCATCAACCGGCGCTCCCGGCCCGGCAGTTCCAGCGCCGTCAGCCGCCGGCGGCCGGCGGCCGGCTCCCGCCAGGGGTGGAAGAAGGAGGGGCCCGCCCCGGCGAACGGCACGCACAGCAGCGTGCGGTGCTCTGCGTGGGCGGCGCTCACCGGGCGGCCAGCCTGCGCGCGATGACCTGCATGATCTGGCCCGCCGGTTTGGGCATGTGCAGGTCGTGGTGGGTGGCGTCCACGTCGAACTCCTCGATGGTGCCCGCCACGTGCGGGCGCCAGTCGGGCCCGTAGGAGGTCAGGCCGTCGACCTTGTCCAGCTTGGCGTTGAAGTACAGCAGGTCGCCGCGGTAGACGGGCGAGTCGAACACGCCCATCTTCTGCAGGTTGTTGGCGCCGACCCGGGCCATGGTGTCCAGGAAGGCGTCCATGTTGCCGGTGTTCATGAACTTGCCGAAGACCTCCTCCACGTCGGCCCGGTAGAGCTCCTTGGTGCGGCCGGCGACCTCGCGGAAGCCGTTGTCGGGATCGGAGTTGGCGGGCTGGGAGTCCAGCACGGCCAGCAGGGCGACCTCGAGGCCGCGCTGCTCCATCGCGGCGGCGACGGCGTGGGCGATCGGCCCGCCGAAGGACCAGCCGATCAGATGGTAGGGACCGGCGGGCTGCACGGCGAGGATCTGGGCGAGGTAGTCCTCGACCATGTCCTCCACCGAGTCGGCCACCGGTTCGGTGCCGTCGGAGCCGCGGGACTGCAGGCTGTAGGCGGCCCGGTCCGGCACGTGCGGGGCGAAGGTGAAGAAGGCCCAGCCCAGGCCGCCGCCGCCGTGGAAGAACCACACCGGCTCCTTGCCGGTGCCCGGGTCCCGGTTGAGGGGCAGCACCACGCCGAAGGAGTCGGCGTGGTCGCCGGGGATGCTGCCCACCAGCAGCAGCGCGGCCAGTTCGGCCACCGTGGGGTACTGGATGATGGTGCGCAGCGGCATGTCGACGTCGAACCGCTTGCGGATGCGGGCGCTGAGCCGGGTGGCGAGCAGGGAGTGCCCGCCCAGGGCGAAGAAGTCGTCGTTGATGCCGACCCGTTCGAGTTTGAGCAACTCGGCGAAGAAGCCGCACAGTTCCTGTTCGTGGGAGTTGCGCGGCTCGCCGCTGCCGGCGGTGGCCGCCTGCTCGGCCGGCAGCGCCCCGCGGTCGATCTTGCCGGCCGGGTTCAGCGGCAGCTGCGAGAGCGCCACCATCACGGCCGGCACCATGTAGTCCGGCAGCCGGGCGGCCAGGTGGGCGGGCAGCTCGGCCAGCAGCGGGCCGATCGCCCGGGCCAGGGCGGGGGTGTTGGCGCGGATCCGGCCGGCCACCGGGCTGGGCACGAAGGAGCCGGTCACCGCCCGCTGGGCGGGCAGCAGCAGCACGTCGAAGCTGTGCGGGGCGTCGGTGGCGTAGGTGAGGACGGGGTGGAGGTTCTTGCGGCGGGCCAGGGCGGCGACGTCCTCGGGGTCGACGGGCCGGCCGGCGGGCGCATCCAGGTCGACGACGCCGGCGAAGACGGCCGCGACGCTCTCCTCGGCCAGCCGGGCGCTGGGGATGGCGGTGAGGCGGACGGGGCCGCGGGCGTGGTCGACGAAGTCGCTCAGCGCGGCCAGGTCGCCGACCTCCGCCCATGGCACCGCGGGCACCGTGGACAAATCCAGCACGCCGGCCGGGTCCTTGTGCAGGACGACCTCGTAGCGGTGCCGGGTGAGCGCGTTGTGCGCGGCGCCGGCCTTGAGGCGGATGTCGACGCCCGCGCCGTGCGCGGCGGCGAAGTCGGTGAACCACTCGGGGGCCAGGGCCAGTTCGCGCTGGGCGAGCAGGGCCGCCTCCACCGCGGAGCGGATCTCCTCGTGGGAGGCGTAGGGCTGCGCGGCCTGCTGCTGGGCGGTGGTCAGGATGCGCAGGGTGGCGGCGTTCTTGACGTCGCCGACGATCAGCCGGCCGCCCGGCGCGAGGAGGTCGAGGGCCTGGGCGAGGACCTGCTCGAGGTAGCCGGCGCTGGGGAAGTACTGCACCACCGAGTGGACGACGATGGTGTCGAAGACGCCGGCGGGCAGGCCGTCGATGTCGTCGGCGGCCTGCACCCGCAGCCGGACCCGGTCGCCGAGGCCGGCGTCGGCGACCTGGGCGCGCAGCCGCTCCACCGCGGCGGCGCAGAAGTCCGTGCCCCAGTACTCCTGGACCTGGCCGGCGACCTTGGCCAGCAGCAGGCCGGAGCCGACGCCGATCTCCAGCACCCGGCGCGGGGCCTGGGCCAGCACGTGCGCGGCGGCCGCGTCCTGCCACTGGCGCAGCTGGCCGGGCGGGACGGGTTCGCCGTCGTACAGGGCCGTCCAGGTCTGGAAGTCCTCGCCGAGGCCCTCCTCGGCGGCCTGCGCGTAGTGGTCCTCGTGCAGCCGGCGCCAGGCCTCGACCTGGGCGTCGTGGTCGGCGACGGCGGCGTCCGGGTCGGGTTCGACGTAGGCGACCAGGCGCTGGTCGCCCTTGTGGTCCTCGCGGACCACGACGGCGGCCTGCTTGACCGAGGGGTGTCCGCTGAGCACGTGCTCGATCTCGCCCAGTTCGATGCGGAAGCCGCGGACCTTGACCTGGGAGTCGGTGCGGCCCAGGTATTCGACCTGGCCGTCCTTGTTCCACTTCACCAGGTCGCCGCTGCGGTACATGCGCCGGCCCGGTTCGCCGAACGGGCAGGCCACGAAGCGTTCCGCGGTCAGGGCGCTCTGGCCGAGGTAGCCGCGGGCCAGGCAGGTGCCGGCCAGGTAGAGCTCGCCGGCCACGCCGGGGGCGACCGGGCGCAGCGCGGCGTCCAGGATGTAGACCTGGTTGTTCCAGATGGGCCGGCCGATGGGCACCCGGTCGGCGCCGGGCACGTGCTGGTAGCCGGTGATCTCCACGGTGGCCTCGGTGGGGCCGTAGAGGTTGTGGGCGGCGCAGCCGGGCAGCAGGTCGACGAACCGGTTGGCCAGGGCGGCGGGGAAGGCCTCGGCGGCGACCTCGATCCAGCGCAGGCCGGAGCAGCCGGCCGCGGCGGGTTCGGTGACGAACGCCGACAGCAGGGAGGGCACGAAGAACGCGCCGGTGACCTGTTCGCGCTGGATGAGGTCGGCGAGGTAGGCGGGGTCGCGGCGGCCCTCGGCGCCGGCGACGACGACGGCGGCGCCCATCTGCAGGTGGGAGAACATCTCCGGCACCGAGGCGTCGAAGCTGGCCGAGGTGTGCACCAGCATGCGGTCGTCGGTGGTGACGTCGAAGTGGTCCAGGCCCCAGGCCAGCCGGTTCATGATGGAGCGGTGGGCGACCGGGACGCCCTTGGGGCCGCCGGTGGAGCCGGAGGTGAAGATGACGTAGGCGGCGTTGTCCGGGGACAGGGTGCGCACCGGGTCGGTGTCCGGGTGGCCGGTGGTGTCGGGCAGGGTGTCCTCGAGCAGCAGCAGCGGGTCGGCGCCGGCCAGGATGTGCCGCACCCGGTCGGCGGGCAGTTCGGTGTCCAGCGGCACGTAGGCGGCGCCGGCCTTGACGACGGCGTAGACGGCGACCAGCAGGTCGACGGAGCGGGGGATCTTCACCGCGACGATCTTCTCGGGGCCGGCGCCCTGGGCGATCAGCCAGTGGGCGAGGCGGTTGGCGCGCCGGTTGAACTCCGCGTAGGTCAGGCGCTCGTGCTCGCCGATGACGGCGGTGCGCTCGGGGGTGCGGGCCACCTGGGCCTCGAAGGCGTCCGGCAGGGTGGTGGGGGCGAGCGGGCGGGCGGTGTCGTTGATCTCCCGTACCAGCCGGTCCCGTTCGCCGGCGTCCAGCACCTGCAGGGAGCTGATGGGGGCCTGCGGGGCGGCGGCCACCTGCTCCAGCAGCCGCACGAAGCGGGCGGCGATCTGCTCGGCGGTGTCCCGGTCGAAGAGCTGGGTGGCGTACATCAGGTCGCCGCGCAGCGCCCCGGTCTGGTCGTAGGCGAGGCTGAAGAACAGGTCCGCCAGGGAGGTGTTGGTGAGGAACTGCTCGAACCGGGCGGTGAGGCCGGGCAGTTCGAAGTCGGCCTTCTCGAAGCTCTGCCAGGCGAACATCACCTGGAACAGCGGCTGGTAGGAGGTGGAGCGGTCGGGGTTGATCAGCTCGACCAGCGTCTCGAAGGGCACGTCCTGGTTCTCGTAGGCGGCCAGCGCCTTGTCGCGGATCTGCGGCAGCAGGTCGGCGAAGGAGGGGTTGCCGCTCAGGTCGACGCGCAGCACCTGGGTGTTGACGAACAGGCCGACCAGGTCGGCCAGGCCCTCGTCGGTGCGGCCGGCGATCGGGTTGCCGATGGTGACGTCGTCGCCGCCGCCGAGGGTGTTGAGCAGCACCCCGAGCGCGGCCTGCACCACCATCGACATGGTCATGCCGCGCTCGTCGGCGAGCCGGTGCAGGGCGGCCGCCACCGGGGCGGGCACCTCGAGGCCGAGGGAGTCGCCCTGGGAGTTGCGGGTGGCCGGCCGCGGCCGGTCCAGCGGCAGGCTCAACGGCTGCGGCACACCGGCCAGTTCCTTGCGCCAGTAGTTGGCCTGCGCCGCGGCCAGCGAGCCGGGGTCGCCGACGTCGCCGAGCAGTTCGCGCTGCCACAGCGCGTAGTCCTTGTAGG
>Ga0081455_10004752_pt1 | contig 15099 bp, 15 predicted proteins | sample TabmetS3T2R1_FD_70207 | JGI IMG/M metagenome (GOLD analysis project Ga0081455, IMG submission 70207) | Tabebuia heterophylla rhizosphere microbial communities from the University of Puerto Rico - S3T2R1 | ecosystem: Host-associated > Plants > Roots > Rhizosphere ... | reverse complement strand
ATCGCTCGGTCAACGATCACGGCGCCCTCGTGCCGAATGCAAAGCGCTATGGCCGGATGAATGCCCGATCGATACAGCTGGCGCACTGCGTCCCAAACGTGTTCCACAGCATCACGGGTCATGCTGACATCGGCCGGGTCGGTCTCGGCAGCCATCGTGGTCACTGCATCAAGGTCCCGAGCGATTCGTGCGCGCCGGAGCGGATCCGGAATGCCGGCGACGTCATGCACCAGGCGCGACCGAGCCATGGGCGCGACTCTAGCTTTTGAAGAACCGGAAATCTGGCCTATCTGCGTCACATCGTTGGCGCAGGACATCCATTCATGAAGGTCGGTCTCCAATGCGGACGACGAGACGCGTGGCGGCGGACAGCGCGAAGACTCCAGTAAAAACCGAAATGCCGAACCGAATGTGGGCGGCCTGCCGGCAGCCGCCGGAAGTGGTTCCGACGTAGTTGTTGGCCTCGGCGAACACGGCGGCCCATGACCCTCGACACGCGTGCCCATCGACCGTCTGCGTCGCAAGAGCCAGCCACAAGGTCGCCGCTGTCAGAACGATCGCCCCGATAAGCAGAATCCACGTCGGGATTCGCTTGCGGGGTCGTTCTTGCCGTCCGGCCATGGGTGACACTCTCGGTCTTCGGACCTCACGTGGTCAATCCCAGGGAGGACCTAGCTACTCCCCGCCCGCAATCCTCTCCTCGTACCCTCGCCGCTCGGGGCTATCGATCGCGTCCAATGCGGCGCGTTCACCGCCGAGAACGCGGTTGAGCCATTCACCCACGCGTCGCGGAATGAGCCCGCCGACGCGCACGGCCGTCCCCAACGATGTCGGGACGTAGACGTTCGGGCGCGGGCGCCGGATCGCGTCGAGAATCGCGGCGGCAACCTGCTCTGGGCTGACGGGCTTGGCGGTGAGCTTGTTGGCGCGGAATCCGGCCGCCAACTCGGTACGCACCATCGCCGGATGGACTGCGGTGACGTCGATGGGCACCTGCTCGGCCGAGAACTCGATGTGGAGGGAATTCGAGAAGCCGCTCACGGCGTGCTTGCTGGCGACGTACGTCGAAGCGCCCGCGATGGGGACCCGGCCTGCCGCACTCGACACGTTGATGACGTGCCCGCTCCGTCCACTCGACCTCCAGCGGCGGACGATGTCACGCGTCCCGCGAATGACCGCCATCTGGTTGACGGCCACGATCAGGTCGGTGACCTCGTCGGGTTCATCGTCGATACGGTGCAACGGCATGATGCCCGCGTTGTTGACCAGCACGTCGATCGGTCCGAGCTCCTGCTCCACCCGATCGAGGAATGCCGCGAACTCAGTCGCCTTGGTCACGTCGACGGCAAAACCAAGAACGCCTAGCTCTTCGGACGTCTTCTCAGCCACGTCAGCATCGAGATCCCCAATCGCGACCCGGGCACCTTCGGCCGCAAGAAGCGATGCCGTCGCCGCCCCGATGCCGCGCGCACCGCCAGTGATGACAACGACGCGCCCGCGCACGGGACGGCTTTTCACGCATCCTCCCCGGGCGCCACGGACATCCAATCGGCAAAGCCGCTCGGGTCGTGGCGACCCATGCTGGCGTGCTCGAACAATCCATATCCGGTTTGTCCATCACACGTGGCTTTCGCGACATGGTCGATGACGCCCCAAGGAACGCGAGACGACACTGATGGATCGGAGTAGTCGAACGTGTGGACGCTCGCATGGTCGCGGCCCAGCCATTGGCCGTGGGACCAGTCGGGATCGCCACCGTAGCCACAGCCAACGTGCAGCGCGACGTACCCCAACGGCTCGATCTCAAGACGCAGATCGCTGCCGTCAGCCCGCGTGAGCTGCATTCGTGCGGCCGTCGGCAGCCGAGTGCCCTCTTGGTAATCGATCTGGATCCGTGGCCAGCCGAGTTGCTCAACGGCCCCACCAGGGTCGATCCGGACGGCGTCGTTGAGGGTCCTGAATCCGTCGGGGGATTCCTGGAGCACCAGGATCACGGCAAAGTCGTCAAAGCGCAGCGGCACGTACAGCCACCAGAAACCGTCGCTCTGCTCGTCTGCCCATCGACCCGGCGGCTCAGCCTCGCCGACCGGCCTGATGCCCCACGATCGATCGCGCGTCCCGACCCAGCGATCTGGCGAGACCTCATGGTCAGTGCCTTCGACGTTCAGAAATCCGCTCCACGTGCCGACCTGCGCGAACCGTTGCGCGTCGAGGATCGGCCGACTGCCCGTGAGCATGACGTGCGGTTGCTCGAGGACGGCCGGGAAGGAACCCTCCCACATGAGGTCGAAGCCCAAGCTCGGATGGTCGCAGACCAGACGCAGAGATCGGAGCGGATCGAGAACCTCGATGCGGTACGGGCCGACGCGCTGCTCCGTCGATCGCTCGTCCAGTGCGTCCGACAGGCGAAGCGAGACCTGACGATCGCCCGTGCGAACCGTCGCGTAGGCATCGCGTACTCCGAGGTTTGGGTAGAACCCCATGCCGGTGACGAAGAAGATGTCTCCCGTCCGGTCGTGGGCGTTGAGGTAGCAGCGGTCGTAGAAGTTGCGGTCTCCGGTACCCACTCGCGCCAGTGACAGCGGCGCCTGGTGCACCGGAAACTCGTCGATTCCGATCGGTGTCAATCCCATGCGTACGTTCCGTCCATCAGCGCATTTAGGGACGCGGCGTGCATGACGTATCCGTCGGGATCGTCAGGCTTCTCCATCTCGCCGAAATGCATCATCCGCCGTGCGACACGCGACATGACGACGCCGTGGCGAAGAGCGGCGTAGACGACGAACCAGTGCAGATCCTGAACCGGCCGCCTGCTGCTGCGTTCGTAAACGGCAACAACGTCCTCGGGTCGGCAGAAGTCGGGCACGCCGGGAACCTCGAGAATTGTCGCGAGGTCTTGGAAAAAGCGATGGATGAAGACGAACCAGCCGATGTCGACCTCGGGCGGCGCGATCGCAGCCATCTCCCAGTCAAGAACTGCCCGCGGCTCGAAGCCCGCGTAGAGAACATTGCCCGGGCGCGCATCCCCCCAGGTGAGGCCCGCCGGGCTGACCGTCGCGGGCCAGTGCTCGTCGAGCCAGTCGAAGGCGCGGTCGAGAACGGGTATCCGCACGCCGTCGTCGGCATGCGTCCACGTGTAGTAGGCGCGCTGTTCGACCACATGGTCTCGTAGTGCATCACCGGTGGTAACGAACTGCGGTAGTACGGCTTCGGGATCGGCAAGCGCGTGGATGCCGGCAAGGAGTTCCACCGTCTGGTCCTGGAGAGCACGGCGATCTTCAGCGGAGGCGTCAACCAGCCAGCCGCCGAACACATAGGGCGGATTGTCAGATGGGGTGCGCCCGGCCACGGCCTCCATGACGAGGAACGGCGCTCCGATTGCTGACCCCTCCACGTCTGCGCCAACAAGGCGAGGGACGGGCACGTTGGTATTCGCAGCCACCGCTTCCAACACAGCCACTTGCCGACCGAGGTCATAGGTGGGGAACACCGGGAAACTCTCTGGGTCGGGTTCAAGCCTGGCCACAAGTCGGGCGTTCTCAGGCTCGCCACCGCGCGTCCAGGCTGCCGTGAACAGCACCGTGACGCTGGACATGCCTGCGCCCTGCGGCGTCTGAACGTCACTGACGGTCACCGCGCCGTCGGCTTCGACGAACCGCGGCAGCCATTCTCCGATTGCCACCGCGACAGACTCCGGGTCGCGCTGATGGACCGTCAGGTGGATTTCCGTGGACTCCGGCATCGAGTGCGTCCCTCGTTTATTACGTTACAGTGTGTAATGGAATAGACGAAAGGGTGCAGCATGGCGACGGAGGCTGTCAAGAACCGGCCGCCCTCACCGCCTCGGACCGGGCGACCGCGCGACCCTGACGTCGAGGCACGGATCTTCGCCGCAGTGCTCGAACTGCTCGCCGACGGGAGCTACGCCGACGCGACCATCGGGGCCGTGGCTCGCCGCGCCGGCGTGAGCCGTCCGACGATCTATCGCCGCTGGTCGTCGCGCTCCGAGCTCGTTCAAGCCGCACTCTTCGGCGTCTCCCATTCCGCCGACATGGACATAACCGGCGACCTCGTCAACGACCTCACCGCATGGGTCGACTCGGCAGCAATGCGCCTTTCACGGCGGGCAGTCGCGGCAGCATTGCCGGGTCTACTGGCCGAAGGCCACGACTCCGACCGTGGGCGCGCCCTGCTCGCGGTCCGGCGCGAGCACTTCCACGACATCCTTGACGGCGCGGTCCGGTCTGGCAGCGTCCGCGACGACGTCGACGCTGACGTCGTCCTCGATCTGCTCCTTGGTGCGCTCTTCCTGCACGTGGCGTCGGGCCAGCCGATCCGGAAGTCCTTCCGCCGGCAGCTGGTCACACTGATCGTCGCCGCCGTTTCGCCCTGACGTCGGTCAGCGCCGCAATGCTCGATCGATGACGGCGGCCAGCGCGGCGTAACCGGCGGCAGTGGGATGGAGAGCACGCTCATCGGCGAGGTCGTACACCCAGGAGTCTCGCGTGCAGAGTTCGTGACCGGCGAACGCGTGCGCGACGTCGACATACTCGATGCGGCTCGATTCGCTCGCCGCCGTTCTGATGGCTCCGTTGATGGCGTTGACGATGGCAGTCGGCTCCGCCCGCTCCTCCGGCGCGAGCCACGGGCAACTCTTGCCAGCGTCTTCGGAGGTGAGGAGCGGATAACCCACGTGGATGAGTCGAGCCCGGGGGTAGGCCCGGCGAAGCGCCGGGTACACATCCATCACCAACTGCTCCTGGAGGGCATCGAGATAGCTCCAGGCTTTGCGAGACGATGCCGCGCCAGCGCAATCGGCGGTGAAGCATGACGCGATGGTCTGGGCCATGTGTAGGTCGTTGCCCCCAATCGTGAAGGCGACGAGGCCGACCGAATCATCCGGCGTTCTCGAGATCTGGGCCTGTCGGCCCCGCTGGGGCCAAGGCTGAAGCAGCTGCTTCGTCTGCGCACCGCCGCACGCTCGGTTTTGGATCAGGTGGAGTCGCGGTTCCAGCTTGACCAGCTGATTCGGCCAGCTCTGCGACGAGACGACGCACGCCAGGTCAACGTCGTAGGGCGTCGCACCGCCGCCGGAGGTGTAGGAGTCTCCGAGAGCAACGAACCCCTTGGGTCGTGGAGCAGCCGTGGCGGTGGTCGCCCCGTGGGATGGCGACGCGTGCGGTTTGCCCGGCACCTGAGCGCATGCACCGCCGAAGACCGCCACGGCGATCACCAATGCCACAGTTGTGCGCATCGAGATCATCATCGAAACCCTCTCAGACCCGTTCAAGCACAGCATTCCTAGACGTCCGGCCGAATGCGCCAGTACGTTCGGCGCATGACGAAGGTCGTCGTTGCTGTCATTGCCCTCTCCGTCTTGGGCGCGTGTTCGAACGCCGGCCAGGACACGTCCAAACCGACTCCGGCGCCGAGCGCGTCAGCGACGGACAAGGTCGCCGTGTACATCACGAAGCGCCGCGACCCTTCGCAAGGCCCGAGCGTCGACGGCGGCGTGGACGTGACAAAGCCGGCAGATCTCGCCAAATTGCGCGGCGCGACGCCAGACTTTATTGCCTTCATCCGCCAGGAACTTGCCAAGGACACGAAGCTCACGGCTCGCGACCTGGCCAAGAACCACACGTCACGCGAGAAGGAGGGATGCGACTCGCTGGTCGATTTGGCGGTCTGGGGTGCAACGCCGAATGTCGCGACCGGCGCCGTCTGGGAATGCGCGAACGGCGGCTACGAATCCATCTGGGCGCGGCGTGATGGTCGCTGGCGCGAGGTCGCGGGATCGCAGGAGGGATGGCCCTGTGCCGAACTCCGCAAGTATCGGGTCCCCGCTGAGATCACGGCCGCAACGTGCCTCAGCAAGCCCTCGTCATGGGATCAGGAACCCTATTACGGCCCCAAGTACTGAACAGCGCAAATTCAACGGCGGGGCAGCACCAGATTTTCGTGATGCTCACCTGGCGGCTCCCATCCGGGAGGGCCGAAGACGTAGCCGAGTTTGTTGCGTAGGCCGGTCGTGGCGCGCACGTCGCGAATGATGTCGCCGTACATGCCGTACTGAAGCCGGAGCAGGTTGTAGGTCTCGACCGGGTGGGTGAGGCCGTATGTCGGACGCTGCTTTTCGGCCTGGAACGTGCCGAAGAGCTTGTCCCAGATGATGAGGATGCCGGCGTAGTTCTTGTCGAGGTACTCCGGGTCGCTGCCGTGGTGAACGCGATGATGGGACGGCGTGTTGAAGATCAATTCGATCGGCCGCCACAACTTGTCGACCATCTCGGTGTGCACGAAGAACTGGAAGACGAGGTTGACGCCAAACGCTGCATACATCGATGACGGCGAGAAGCCGAGGATCGGCAGCGGCAACCAGAAGAGGAACTCGAACCATGGGTTCCATTTCTGGCGCAATGCCGTGGCGTAGTTCATGTACTCGCTCGAGTGGTGTGCCTGGTGCCCGGCCCACGCGATGCGGACGCGGTGAGAGAACCGGTGATGCCAGTAGTAGCCGAGGTCGAGGCCGAGCGTGACTCCGACCCAATAGCCGACCCACCCCCACGTTGTGTGGGGATGCAACTGGCCCCACGGCGTCACGTGAGGCGCCACGTACGTGTACAGGGCGACGAAGCCGAAGAACGTCACGACCTTGAAGGCGGTGAGGAAGAACAGGGACCCGACACCCATCGAGATGGACGCACGCGCGTCCTTGAAGGCGTACCCCGTGACATTGTCATCGTGGTCGAGATACTTGAGCGCGGCGAGTTCGATGAGGATCGTCAGGATGAAGAACGGCGCGGCGTAGGTCACCGGGTTCGTCATCGGGTCGAGGATCTCTCCAATGTTCATGATCAGCCTTCCACGGGATATGACTTCTGAGTAAGTTACCACAAAGTCATATGATGGGCTAGTCTACTCTCCATGGCCCGATCCAGAGCCGGCACCAAGGGTGTCCCCCGGCTCGAGCGCGAGACGCAAATCCTCAGCGTGGCATCCGAAGTATTCGCTGCCGAGGGCTATGGCGCCACCAACATCCAGGTCGTCGCTGACGGTGCCGGCATCTCCAAGCCGCTGATCTACAACTACTTCGGTTCCAAGGAAGGGCTCTTCCTCGCGTGTCTGGAGCGGGCTGGTGAGATCGTCGCCGACGAGATCGAACGCATCGCCAACGAGGACGCCGTCGGCATCGAGCGCGGCATGCGAACCCTCGACGGCATGTTCGAGGTTTTGGAAGATCAGCGCCATCTCTGGCGGCTGTTCTATGACCGAACCGCTCCCACGTCGGGAGCCGTCGCCGATGCAGTCGCCAACTACACCGACCGCATCACGAAGCTGGCCGACGAGGGTGTCAGCGAGCTCATGACCATGAGCGGCAACACCGATCGGCTCGACATTTCGGCCATGACGGCAGTCTGGATGGGCATGGTCGACAGCCTGATGCGCTGGTGGGTCGACCATCCGCAAGAATCCGCGTCAGAGATGAAGGAACGCATCCGGCGGCTCCTGGTCGCGATCTTGGGCGGTACTGCATGACCGTTGCAGGCAAGACAATCGTCATCACCGGCGCCTCGAGCGGAATCGGCGCGGCGGCTGCCCGGCGATTTGCCAAAGACGGTGCCACCGTGTGCCTCATCGCCCGACGTGCCGACCTGTTGGACGCTTTGTGCGCCGAGATCGTCGCTTCTGGGGGCCAGGCCCACGCATATCCCCTCGACCTAACCGATCGCGCCGCGACGGCGAAGGTCATCGAACAGATCCTCGCTGATCACTCCGAGGTTGACGTCCTGGTGAACAACGCGGCACGCTCCATCCGCCGATCGATTACGAACTCCGTCGACCGCCTCCACGACTATGAGCGCACGATGGACGTCAACTACATCGGAGCGATCCAGCTCACGCTGGGGTTCATCCCGCGATTTCGTGAGCAGGGCCACGGTCACGTGGTGTTCTCGTCGACGATGTCCACGCAATTCCCCGTGCCGCTGTTCTCGGCATACGTGGCCAGCAAGTCTGCAGTCGAGTCGTTTGCCAGATCCATCAACGCAGAACTGAGCCATCGCAACATCACCGCGACGGTCGTCAACTTCCCGATGGTCCGCACGGAGATGTCCGGTGCGACCGACATCTACAACGCCATGCGCATGATGAGCGCACGCCGTGCCGCTCACATGCTGGTGCGGGCAGCCGAACAGCGCCCGGTCCGGGTCAGCCCGCCGCTGGGCCTCATCGGTGAGTTCGGCATGGCGACGGCGCCCCGCGTGGTGACCGCCATCGTTCCGCGGTTGCTGCGCCAACGAGACCGCCAACTGGCCGAAAGGGGCCAAGAATGATACAACGGGCACTCGCCGTCGTCGGGATCACCGCCTGGATGACGCTCTGCGACCGGTTCTTCCACGTCGCGACCACGACAGTCGTCCATTTTTGGCATCCGATGGTCGGCGACCAGACCGTGTGGGTGATCGCGGTCTTCGGGCTGGCGTCCATCGGCATCGTCGCGACAGCTCCCAAGCTCGCTGCGGACCAGGCTCGCCCGCTGCGTTTCGTTGCCGAGTTGGCCGTGATGACGACGATCTACGGCACCAGTGGTTTCTACGGGCACCAATACATGCGTACCGTGACGGCCGCCTACGCCGCCCTGTTCCTCATCCGACTGGCCGCCAGTCGCGACCGCGGCCCCATCATCACGGCGGCGCTACTCCTGGCCGTGCTGGGTCCGGCCTTTGAATCGCTGCAGTGGCGGCTCGGGATGTTCGAGTACACGAACCCAGATTTCATCGGCGTGCCGTGGTGGCTGTTCCCGTTCTACGCCAACGGAGCGTGGGCCGTTCGTGAACTGGGTGCGCTCATCAGACGTCCTGTAGAGGACCGACAAGCCGAACCGGTGACGACCTAAGAAGCAGCGGAATCGTCGTACTCGTCGGCGAGGTCTGCGTACTGATCGGGGATCGAATCCCCTTCCTCGCCGTGAAGTTCGCGCGCCAAGTCACCGAAGTCGGTATCGAACGTCCGGTACTTCAGGTCGCGTGCGACCTTCGTCTGCTTTGCCTTTGCACGGCCGCGCCCCATGGGTCGACCCCCTCGCACAGTTCCAGAAGTTTGTCGTGCACCAAGAGTACCGAATCGGGTGCAATCCTCCTGCAGCGACCCACAGGCTGGAAGGGGTCAGTGATGCTCGCCGACGAGCGTCACAGAACCGCCCGCCCGGTCGTCTGCCGGCGTGATTACCTCGCCGGCAACCCATGCCGAAATGCCACGCTCAGCCAGGATTCCTATAGCGGCGTCAGCACCGTCGGCCGGCAGCAACGCGACCATTCCGACGCCGATGTTCAAGGCTTCCTCAACATCGGATTGCCCGAGATCGCCGACTCCGCGGACCAGCGCGAAGATGGCCGGCAGCTCCCATGTCGACCGATCGATGGACACCGTGACGTCATCCGGAACCACCCGTGCAAGGTTCGCGGCCAAACCACCACCGGTGATGTGCGACAGAGCATGAACCTCGACCTGGTCGATGAGGTCGAGCACGGGTTTGGCGTACAGGCGAGTCGGGGTCAGCAACTCTTCGCCCAACCGCCGGCCGAGTTCGGGAACTTCGCGGTCGAGCGACCAGCCGGCCTGATTCAGCAGAACATTGCGCACCAGCGAATAGCCGTTTGAGTGGAGGCCCGAGGACGCCATTGCAACGGCAACATCGCCGGGTCGAACCCGGTCGGGACCGAGAAGTGCGTCGGCCTCGACCACGCCAGTCGTCGAACCGGCGACGTCGTATTCGTCTGCACCGAGGAGCCCCGGGTGCTCGGCGGTCTCGCCGCCCAGCAGGGCGGTGCCCGTCTCGGCACAGGCCTGCGCGATGCCCTTGACGATGGCGGCAATACGCTCCGGGACCACCTTGCCGCACGCGATGTAGTCGGTCATGAAAAGCGGTTCCGCGCCGCAGACGACGAGGTCGTCGACGAGCATTCCCACAAGGTCGAACCCGATGGTGTCGTGGACATCCATCGCCTGCGCAATCGCGACCTTCGTACCGACGCCATCGGCGGAGGTCGCCAGCAGTGGACGTCGGTACGCGGCAAGTGCGGACGCATCGAACAGCCCGGCGAACCCGCCGATGCCTCCCACCACCTCTGGGCGACGGGCCTGCTCAACCCATTCCTTCATCAGCTCGACGGCGCGGTCGCCAGCCTCGACCGAGACGCCCGATGCGGCGTAGGCCGAGGATTCGGTCACTGGATGACCTCGAGACCGGGCTGTGCCAATCCAGGTTGGGCCAATCCAGGTTGGGCCAATCCAGGTTGGGCCAATCCAGGTTGGGCCAATCCAGGTTGGGCCAATCCAGGTTGGGCCGCAGGCTCGAGCAGGTACTTGCCGATCAGGTCATCCTCGGGCAGAGCGATGGGGTAGATGCCGTCGAAGCAGGCCCGGCACAAGTTGTCCTTGGCGATGTTGGTCGCATCGATGAGCTCGTCGAGTTCGACGTAGGCCAACGAGTCTGCGCCCACCGAACGGCAGATCTCGTCGACGGAGGCGCCGTTTGCGATGAGCTCGGCCCGCGACGCGAAGTCGATGCCGTAGAAGCACGGCCACTTGACCGGCGGGCTCGAGATGCGCACATGGACCTCGGCTGCTCCGAACTGCCGCAGCATGCTGATGAGTGCGCGTTGGGTGTTGCCTCGGACGATCGAATCGTCGACCACCACCAGCCGTTTGCCGCTTATCACGTCGCGCAGGGGATTCAGCTTGAGCCGAATGCCAAGCTGGCGGATGGTCTGGGACGGCTGGATGAAGGTGCGTCCGACGTAGGAGTTCTTGACCAAACCCTGCCCGAAGGGGATGCCGCTCTCCTTGGCGTAGCCAATGGCTGCTGGCGTACCGGACTCCGGAACGGGAATGACCAGGTCAGCCTCGACCGGTGCCGACCGGGCCAGTCGGCGTCCGACCTCCTCCCGGACGGTGAACACCTTCTGTTCGGCGATCGTCGTGTCGGGGCGGGCGAGGTAGACGTACTCGAAAAGGCAACCCTTGGGGTCGGCCGCGGCGAACCGCTCGCTGCGGAGCCCGTTCTCATCGATGGCGAGGAACTCGCCGGGTTCGATCTCCCGAACGTAAGACGCGCCGACGATGTCGAGCGCCGCCGTCTCACTGGCGACAACCCACCCGCGCTCGAGCCGGCCAAGCACCAGCGGACGGATGCCCTGCGGATCCCGCGCAGCGTAGAGCGTCGTCTCATCCATGAAAACGAGTGAGAAAGCGCCCCGCAGACGCGGAAGCACATCGAGTGCAGCCTCCTCAACGGTGCGATCGTCGTAGGACGCCAGCAGGCTCGTCATGACACCCGTGTCTGACGTCGCGCCTTCACCTGTGCGGGCGTTCTTGCCCGACTCGGGCCCTCCCGCGTCGGCGGTGCGCTCGGCGAGAAGATCGGCCAACTCATGGGTGTTGGTCAGGTTGCCGTTGTGGCCGAGGGCGACGGATCCGGTCGCGGTCGGACGAAAGGTGGGCTGGGCGTTTTGCCAGACGCTGGAGCCCGTCGTGCTGTAGCGCGCGTGGCCGATGGCGATCGATCCCTTGAGCGACTCCAGGGTCGCCTCGTCGAACACCTGCGAGACGAGCCCCATGTCCTTGTAGACGAGGATCTGCTTGCCGTTGCTCACCGCAATTCCGGCCGATTCCTGACCGCGGTGTTGCAGCGCGTAGATACCGAAGTACGTGAGTTTGGCGACCTCTTCGCCGGGCGCCCATACGCCGAAAACACCGCACGCGTCTTGGGGACCGCGCTCCTGGGGGTCGAGGTCGTGGGTCAGACGACCGTCTCCGCGAGGCACCTTTCAAGTCTACGGGGCGCGGCTCCGCGGATCACAATTCCGCGACGCCCGTCGGAGTGAGAAGTGCGACGCATTCGACGTGATGTGTCATGGGAAAGAGATCGAACGCGCGAAGCTCCGACAGCGCATAGCCTGAAGCGGCGAAATAGGCGACATCTCGGGCCAACGCAGCCGGGTCGCACGCGACGTAAGCGACGGCACGCGGCCGAAGCGTCGCGATCGATTCGACGACACGTCGCTTCGCCCCCACCCGTGGCGGATCCAGAAGGACGACATCAGCCGGACCCTGCACCGCCCGCTCGACCGGCGCACAGATGACGTCGACGTTGGTGAACCGATCCAGGTTCTCTGCGGCCAGCCGGCTTGCGGCGTGATCGCCCTCGACGGACGTCACCGGACCATCGGGCCCGACAGCTTCGGCCAGGAACGAACTGAACAGGCCCACGCCGGCGTAGAGATCGAGGGCTCGCTCACCTTCCTTCGGATCGAGCATCGCCATCGCCGTTTCGACGAGCACGCGCGGCGCTTCGGGATGCACCTGCCAGAAGCCGTCGCCGGCCACTTGGAAGGTGCGGCCCAGAACAGTCTTCGTGACGATGTCGCGACTGGGATCGCGGGCGTCCGGCGCTGCGATGAGGCAGTCGTCGACCTCGATGATGTCGTGAGACCGATGCTTGCGCAGACCTCGCCGTCCCCCGGGCAAGGGCACGTATTGCATCCGCGTACGCCAACGCAGTGTCGGTGGAACCTCCTCCACGAGCACCGCCCGCTCGATGCCCGCCAACCGCGACAACTGCTCGGCCACGACGCCGGCTTTCATTCGACGCTGGGCTGCGAACGACGCATGCTGGAAGTCACAACCGCCACAGCCGCCCGGATGCGCCAAAGGGCAGGGTGGATCGACCCGATCGGACGACGGCTTGAGAACCTCGACGGCATCCCCGCGCAGGAAGGACTTCTCGACCGCGGTCACCTGCACCCGCACGCGTTCACCCGGCAGCGCGTGCCGGATGAAGACCACCCGTCCGTCGAGGCGTCCGACGCAGTGGCCGCCATGGGCAACGCGTTCGACGTCGATCTCGAATTGCTCGCCCAACACGGATCGATCGTAGACGCGCCGAGCCGGGCCCGGTCGTCACAGAAGTGACGCATGTGACTTAGGGTGGATGCCCATGCGCGTGCCTTCCCCCACGCGAACCGTGGGTATCCTCCTCGCCACCGCCGCTGCGGTGGTCGCAGCGGCCAGCCCCGCTCAAGCGCGCCCGCAGGGGCCCGGCAGTTTCACCGGTTACGGCTTCGACACGTGTTCAGCGCCCAGCCAGAAGACGATGGATGCCTGGAACCTGAACTCCCCGTTCACGGCCATCGGCATCTACGTCTCGGGAAACTCGCGCTACTGCGGCGACCAGTACCAGCCGAACCTGACGCCGACGTGGGTTTCGACGAACTCGACCAATGGATGGCGTTTCCTCCCGATCCACGTGGGCTACCAGTCGCCGTGTTTCAAGAACAACCCGAACAGCCGGGTCCAGAAGAAGCACATGTCAACGAACGTGAACACCGCCCGATCCCAAGCGCACAGCGATGCGCTGGAGACGATCGCGGCCCTGAAACGACTGGGGTTCAAGGACGCCAACACGGCTTCCTTCCTCGACCTCGAGTGGTATTCGCGTACCAAGGCATGCGACAACGTCGTGCTCGAGTTCATCGACGAGTGGACCGAGACGCTGCACGAGAACCACTTCATGTCCGGCGTCTACTCCAGCGGATCGGCTGCCATCAAGGCCATGGACGACGCGCTGGCCGCACGACGCTCCGGCTTCAACCGTCCCGACTACGCCTGGATCGCCTGGACCAACGGCGAGGCCAACGTCGACGGCGGAACCTACCTCCGAGACAGCTTCTTCACACCGCACCGCCGCATCCACCAGTACCTGAACGGCAAGACGGTGAGTTACGCCGGATCGTCGGTCAACATCGACTGGGACTGGGTCGACATCGGATACGGTTCCGTGCCCAGCGTCGAGCCGAAGCCGTGCGGTGTCCGGATGTCGTTCAACACGTATCCAACCCTCAAGGCCGGCAGTACCGGCCGCGAGGTCTCGGCCCTGCAGTGCCTGCTCAAGCTGCGCGGCTACTCGGTTCCGGTCAATGGATCGTTCGGGTCGTCAACCACTTCTGCTCTCAACCAGTGGGCATCCTCGATGGGTTGGAAGCCTGTCAGTCGGACGACACCGGCGACCTGGACCGCACTTCTCTCGGCTGGTCCGAAGCCGCGCGTCCTCAAGCGAGGCTCGGTCGGCGAATCGGTCTGGAGACTTCAGCGAGCGCTCCGAGCCGCAGGTGACAACGCGCCCACCAATGGCCTCTACGATGCGGCCACCGTCACAGCGGTCCAGGCTTATCGCGACGCGAACGGCTTGACGAAATACCAGACCGCCGAAGGCACGGTGTGGGGTTTGCTCCAGCGCGGGCACACCGGCTGAGACGCACGCAAATCAGCGAAATGACGCGGGCGCAAACGTCGGCCCGAGTACTGCCGGCAATGTCGCTGTCCAGTCGGCACGCAATTGCGCCACGGAGACCGTGAAGCCAGACTCCCCGGCAATCGTCAGCGCGTCTCCACCGGTCAGACCTATCGACGCCAAGGGGATGTCGGCTGTCTCGGCCAAGCCTACGAATTCGTCGTGTCGATCGCCGGATACGGTGACGAGCGCGCGGGCGGTCGACTCACTGAAGAGCTGAACGAAGAGGTCGCCGTCGCCGAGATCGATGTCGGCACCGATGTCATGGCTCAGTGCACTCTCGACCAGCGCGACAGCCAATCCTCCGTCGGACAGGTCGTGAGCTGATGACAACAGACCCTGCTGAGCGGCGGTGCGGAGCACACCAGCCAAGGCCTGCTCGGCCTCCGGATCAACGATCGGCGGCCGGCCCCCGAGATGGTCGTGGATGACGTCGGCCCACGTCGATCCGCTGAGTTCTTCGTGCGTTTCGCCCAGCAGGATCACGTGGTCGCCCTCTGCGCGGAAACCCTTCGGGACTCGCCTGCGTACGTCATCGATCACACCGAGGACGCCAACCACCGGGGTTGGGACGATCGCCGCTTCGCCCGTCTGGTTGTAGAACGAGACGTTGCCCCCCGTGACTGGAATGCCGAGCACGGCGCATGCATCCTTGAGTCCGGCGGTCGCTTGGGCGAATTGCCACATCACGGCCGGATCTTCTGGTGAGCCGAAATTGAGGCAGTCGGTCACGGCGAGCGGCTGGGCGC
>Ga0081455_10004751_pt1 | contig 15100 bp, 13 predicted proteins | sample TabmetS3T2R1_FD_70207 | JGI IMG/M metagenome (GOLD analysis project Ga0081455, IMG submission 70207) | Tabebuia heterophylla rhizosphere microbial communities from the University of Puerto Rico - S3T2R1 | ecosystem: Host-associated > Plants > Roots > Rhizosphere ... | reverse complement strand
TTTGCCTACCTCTCTGCCTCCTTTTGGTCTGCGATCAGCTTTTCCACAGATGCAACGTCTTCACTCGAAGCACGCCGCCGCTGATATTTTCATACCAAGATGTCCTTTAGAGCCAATAAGTCCTCCAGCAACGGGCGCTCGTAATACGTCCAATCGAGGTCGCCTGCCGTTTTCGCTTGAAGTCGCCATCTGCCGCCGAACCTCGTCGCGCGAACTTCGCGCTTGCTTCCATGCTCGTCCCTCTCGGTCCATATGTGTTGACTCCGCATCGCGCTAACCCCTTACATTAGCAGGCTTGAAAGACGCGGCCAGATTAGCAGCCTATCTTATCGTAATCGTCGGCGGCGGAGCACTGCTGGCTCCGATTCTTTTCTGGTCAGCCCAGGCGCTTGCCGCGCACGGCGTCTTCCCGTTCCTGGCGAAATACGATTTCGACACCTTCTTTCACCGCGCCATCCTGATCGCTGCCGTGCTCTTGCTTTGGCCGCTTTTGCGCGTCAGTAACGTGCGAGGCTTGGCAGATCTGGGCCTTGCGTCCAATCCGCGTTGGGCAAGGGATGTTGGTGCCGGAGTCCTGCTCTCACTGATTCCCCTGCTCTTTTGCGGCGCTTTGCTGATTGCATTGAATATTTACTCATTTCGGCACGTTTTCGTCTGGCCGCGCCTCGGAAAGGTCTTTCTCGCTGCGGCCAGCGTTCCATTAATCGAAGAGACGTTCTTCCGCGGAATCGTCCTGGGCATTCTAATCCGGACTGGTCGAAACCTGCTATCGGTTGTAGCCGTGTCCGCGTTTTTCGCCGGCGTGCATTTCCTGAAAGGATCGGAATGGGAACCCGCAATTGTGACTTGGACCTCGGGTTTTCAATCCATTGGCGACGCTTTCGCTGGATTCGATGATCCGATGATGGTTCTGGCGGCGTTTGCCACATTATTTGTGATCGGTTGTGTTCTTGCTGATGCGCGGGTGCTGACTCGTTCGTTATGGCTACCGATAGGTCTCCATGCAGGATGGATTTTCGCCAGCGGTGCATTTAGTTGGCTGGCGCGCCGGCAGATGGTTGCGCTGCCGTGGCTGGGCAAAAATCTGCTAGTTGGAATCATACCTCTGGGCCTGGCGGCAGTAACATGGCTACTCATGCGCCTATGGTTAAAAAATGATCGCGCTTCAAAAATCTGAACTATTCCAAGCAGCCGTATCGCTGCTCTATCCGGCAACGTGCACCATTTGCGGGAAACACGTCCGAGGCGGCGACTATTTGTGTGATCGTTGTGAAGCAAAGATCGTCCGCATCGTGCCGCCATTTTGCGAGACATGTTCAGAGCCCTTCGAAGGCTCCATCAACACTACGTTTACGTGCGCGAACTGTGCCCATCGCATGATCTACTTCAACACAGCGGTGGCCGGTTATCGCGGACGCGGTGTCGTTCGCGACGTCATTCACCAATTCAAATACAACGGCCAAGTCCACCTGCGTCATCTTGTAGCGCGCTGGCTTCGTGCTGCTCTCGATGATGAACGCCTGCGTAATCAACAGTTCGACGTCATGGTGCCGGTGCCGTTACATCCGGCGCGGCAACGGGAACGCGGCTTCAACCAAGCCAGCCTGCTTGCGAAACTACTGAGCGCGCAGACTTCAATTCCTTGCAAGCCACTGCTCAAACGCATTCGCTACACCACCACGCAAACCGCACTTGATCGTTCCGAGCGAATGGAAAATTTGCATAACGCATTTCGTTTACGAAAAAACTCGGACGTGCGAGGCTTGCGGGTGTTGTTAATCGACGATGTCCTCACGACTGGCTCTACGCTAAGCGAATGCGCGCGTGTCTTGAAACGCGCCGGCGCAATCTCGGTTCATGCCGCCACTGCAGCACGCGCATAATCACCATGGCAATCTTTAAGAAACCAGCAATCAAGGCAGAGGCCGGCAAAAAGCGTGAAATGCCGCGCGGCGTTTTTCAAAAATGCCCCGGCTGCGGACAAGTCGTGCCCGACATTGAGCTGGCGCAAAATCAACGCGTCTGTCCGCGCTGCGACTATCATCATGCGCAACCTGCCAGCGAGCGAATCCAAAGTCTGCTTGACCCGGACACCTTCGTAGAGATGGATGCCGATCTCAGGTCCATCGACGTGCTGCGGTTTCAGGGAATGGCGTCGTACAAGGACCGTCTCACGAAATATCAAGAAAACACGGGGCTCATCGACGCCGTCATCAGCGGGCATGGCATCCTGGACGGCTACAAGGTTGCCACCGCTGTGATGGATTTCGGTTTTCTCGCGGCAACGATGGGCTCGGTCGTTGGCGAGAAAATTACACGGACAATTGAATACGGCACGGCACAGCGCTGCGCGATCATCATTGTTGCCGCGTCGGGTGGCGCGCGCATGTATGAAGGGATGTTGAGCCTCATGCAAATGGCGAAAACCAGCGGTGCGCTGGCGCGTCATGCAGAAAAAAAGCTGCCGTACATTTCTGTTCTCACGAATCCGACGACGGCCGGCGTGATGGCCAGCTTTGCTTCGTTAGGCGACGTAATTATCGCCGAGCCAAAGAGCATGATCGGTTTTGCTGGACCACGCGTGATCAAGGAAACAACTCACCAGGATTTGCCCGAAAGATTTCAGACGGCCGAATTTCTCCAGGAACACGGCTTGATCGATATGATCGTGCATCGGAAAAAACTGCGCGACGAGATTAGTCGATTGCTATCGTATTTCGCCGCGGCACGGTGAATGTGGCCGGGCGCTCGCGTTTGAATTACAAGCAGGCGCTCGCCTGGCTTTACGGGCTGCAACGCTTCGGGATTAAATTAGGTCTCGAAAACACTCGGCGATTGCTCGACGAATTATCCAGGAAGGGCGATCTCCAGATTGCCCCCGGCGGAGGGAAAGCCACAGCTCGTTGGAAAATCATCCACGTCGCCGGTACAAACGGTAAGGGCTCCGTTTGCGCCATGATCGATTCCATGTGTCGCGCGCAGGGCCATCGAACCGGCCTGTTCATATCCCCTCACCTCGTGACGTTTCGCGAACGGATTCGTGTAAACGGTGAGATGATTACCGAGGAGGCAGTTGCCGACGGTCTCGCGATTATTCGCGATCTCATCGCGGATTGGGAACCTCACCCGACGTTTTTCGAAGTCACAACCGCGCTCGCGTTAAAACATTTTGGCGAATCGAAAATCGATATCGCGATTCTTGAAACGGGCTTGGGTGGCAGACTCGATGCGACCAATGCTGTTCAACCCAGTGTTTCAGTCATTACTCCGATCGGTCTCGATCATGAAAAGTGGCTTGGACACAAGCTGGTTGAGATCGCCGCTGAAAAAGCAGGAATTATCAAACCAAGCGTTCCGATCGTTTCCGCGCCCCAGGAGCCGCAAGCCGAAGAAGTCATTCGCGCGCGGGCTATTGAATGCAGTTCGCCGGTGCGATTCGTAAACGAGCCTCACCGCAAATCACCAGTTGGTTTACGCGGTGAACACCAAAAACAGAATGCCGCGGTAGCAATCGCCGCGGTTCAGGCCGCGAATATCCACCTCGGCGAAAAAGCGATCGTGCGCGGACTCGCGGCCATTGAATGGCCTGGTCGCTTTGAGAAATGGGATGAGCGCACCATCATTGACGGCGCGCATAATCCCAGCGCGGCGCGTATTCTGGCGCAAACGTGGAGAGAAGTTTTTGGTGATCAGAAGGCGACACTCGTGCTCGCAGTGCTTTCCGACAAAGATTTGCGCGGGATCTGCGAAGCGCTCGCGCCAATTTCCGCGTCAGTGCTTCTCCCGAAAATCCGTAGTGAACGGGCTGCCGCTCGGGGGGAATTGGCGCAAATCTTGTCCGTCATTATTTCACCACTCCCCCACTCCATCACTTCAACGATTAGCGACGCGCTGATGCGTGCACGTGCGAACCCCAATCCGATCCTGATTACCGGCTCATTGCACTTCGTCGGCGAAGTCCTGGCGCATCTGCGCGGCGAACCAGCTGCTTTCGAAGAATGTGCGCAATGATTCTTTGGCTGGCACAAACTGCCAGTCTGTAGCTGCCAGAAACCCTGCCGGCAACATCGTTGCATTGTGTCAGTGGAGATTCGAGCGGTGTTATTGGTCGCCCTGATCTTAGATAGGATTGCGATGGTTGCTCTAATATGAGTCCCAGTATCAGGATACGAAATAACGCATCTACGCATCATGATGCGTCAATTTGTTTCTTGATCATCTCAGAAAACGCCGTTTAGTGGCGGACATCATGGCGACAAACGGGATTCATCCTCTGGAGGCATTGATGCGCGCGCGGATGGTCGTGCTCGATGGCGCCATGGGAACCATGATCCAGCGCTACAAATTGTCGGAGGCGGATTACCGCGGTGAACGGTTCGACGATTGGCAAGGCAAAGACCTTAAAGGCAGTCTGGAACTATTGAATCTAACCCAGCCGCAGGTGATCGAGGAGATTCATTCGAAATACCTCGAAGTCGGCGCGGATATCATCGAAACGAACACCTTCAGCGGAACAACCATCGGTTTACACGATTTCCTTTTTCAAGGCGAACCTAACGCTCGGCGCAAAGATCAGGAATTTTTTCAGCGTGTAATCGACGATGTTGGTCTTCGCGCGCTAGTTCATGAAATCAATTTCGAAGCAGCGCGAATCGCGCGTCAGGCTGCGGACCGGAGTGCGAATGAAACCGGCCAGCGGCGATTTGTTGGCGGATCAATGGGTCCCCTTCCCGTCGCTGGTTCCATTTCGCCGGACGTAAACGATCCCGCGTTTCGCGCGGTTTCCTTCGATCAGCTACGCCAAACCTATTTTGATCAAGCGAAGGCGCTGCTCGACGGTGGTGTCGATCTTCTCATCGTGGAAACCATTTTCGACACGCTCAACGGCAAGGCTGCGTTGTTCGCCATCACCGATGCCTTGGCACAAACCAGCTGCAGTGTGCCGTTGATGATCTCGGGCACCGTGATCGACAAATCCGGAAGGAACTTGAGCGGCCAAACCGTGGAGGCGTTCCTTGTTTCAATCGCACACGCTCGACCGCTCATCCTTGGTTTGAACTGCTCGCTGGGTCCGGATGAGATGCAACCATTTATCGAAGAGCTTTCACGAATCGCACCATCTTACGTCGGCGCCTATCCAAACGCAGGATTGCCGGATCCGCTTTCGCCTACCGGATTTCCTGAAACTCCAGAATCATTTGCGCCCAAACTTGCGGCGTGGGTGGCAAACGGTTGGTTAAACATCGTGGGCGGCTGCTGCGGCACAACGCCCGAACATGTCCGCGCAATCGCGGACGCAGTGCGCGATTGCAAGCCGCGCGAGCTACATTGTCGTGCGTTCACCGCGGCGGACGCCGTTCCCAAAGACAATGGCGTCTGATACAAACGCCTTGGAATTATCCGGACTCGAGCCGCTAAGGATCACGCCGGAGTTTGGTTTCGCTGTGGTCGGCGAGCGGACCAATATCACAGGCTCGCCAAAGTTTTCGAAGCTGATCCTGGCCGGCGATTTCGAAGGCGCATTGGGTGTTGCGCGTCAGCAGGTGGAGGGCGGCGCAAACCTGCTCGACGTGAATATGGACGAAGCGATGATCGATTCGGAAGCAGCGATGATTCGCTTCCTTAATTTGATAGGCAGCGAACCGGAAATCGCGCGCATCCCTATCGTGATCGATAGCTCGAAGTGGAGCGTCATCGAAGCGGGACTCAAATGTCTCCAAGGTAAAGCGGTCGTAAACTCCATCAGCCTGAAAAACGGCGAAGAAGAATTTCTTCGCCAGGCACAATTGATCAGGCGATACGGCGCAGCTACCATCGTGATGGCCTTCGATGAGAAAGGCCAGGCTGACAATTTCGGACGGAAGATCGAGATCTGCGCGCGCGCTTACCAGCTGTTGACACAAAGGGCGGAGTTTCCAGCGAGCGACATTATCTTCGATCCAAATATTCTGACAGTCGCGACCGGCCTCGACGAGCACCGCAATTACGCCGTCGATTTCATCGAGGCGACACGCTGGATCAAGAACAACCTGGCAGGCGCACGCGTCAGCGGTGGTGTCAGCAATATTTCGTTTTCGTTTCGCGGCAACAACGCCGTGCGCGAAGCGATGCATGCCGCTTTTCTTTATCACGCAATTCGTTCCGGCTTGGACATGGCGATCGTGAATGCCGGACAACTCGCAGTTTACGAAGAAATCGCGCCGGAGCTGCGGGAACGCGTCGAGGACGTGCTGTTGAACCGGCGTGAGGACGCGACCGAACGACTGATCGAGTTCGCAGAACGCGTAAAGGCGAAAGGCAAAACGCCCGTCGCTGATGAAATCTGGCGAAAGCAGCCTGTCGAAGAACGGCTGAAGCATGCGTTGGTTAAAGGCATTATCGATTACATCGAGGTCGACACCGAGGAAGCGCGCCAAAAATGCAAGAGGCCTCTCGATGTAATCGAAGGTCCGCTCATGGCTGGAATGAGCGTGGTCGGGGACTTGTTTGGCTCGGGCAGGATGTTTCTACCGCAGGTGGTGAAGAGTGCCCGCGTGATGAAAAAAGCTGTGGCCTATTTGATGCCGTTCATGGAAGCGGAAAAATCCGAGAATGCGAAACCGCAGGGGCGCATCGTCATGGCGACTGTAAAAGGCGATGTGCACGACATTGGTAAAAACATCGTGGGTGTGGTTCTACAATGTAATAACTACGACGTGATCGATCTCGGCGTGATGGTGCCCGCGGCGAAGATTTTGGATACAGCGCGCGAGAGAAAGGCGGACGCGATCGGGTTGAGCGGTCTGATCACGCCTTCGTTGGACGAAATGGTTCATGTTGCCCAGGAGATGGAACGCGAAGGATTTCGGTTGCCGCTTCTAATCGGGGGTGCCACGACCAGCCGAGCGCACACCGCGGTAAAAATCGCGCCGCATTATCGCGCCAGCACTGTGCACGTGCTCGATGCGTCGCGCGCGGTGGGTGTGGTGAACGCGTTGCTCAATGAGCAACTGCAATCGGACTTCCATAGAAAAACGCGGGAAGACTACGAGCGCCTACGCCGTGAACACGCTGCAAAAACGGAAAGGAAAAAGCTGCTCACGCTTGAGCGGGCGCGCGCCAATCGAACGCCGATCGATTGGATTAGCTACGTTCCGCCGAGACCGGAATTTTGTGGAGTGCGGGTTTATTCTCCGAGGAAAATATCATCGCGCGACCTGATCGAATACATCGATTGGTCGCCGTTTTTTCATGCGTGGGAATTACGTGGCCGTTACCCGGCGATCTTCGACGATCCAAAGGTCGGCAAAGAAGCGAAGGAACTTTTTGATGACGCACAGGAACTTCTTAAGCGCATTGCAGCGAAAGATCTCCTAAGGCCGCATGGCGTTTGCTCTTTTTGGCCCGCGAATGCCGTCGGCGACGATGTTCATGTTTATGCTGATGAGGCGCGGACTGAAAAAATCGCCACGTTTTATTTCCTGCGTCAGCAGATGGAGAAACCGCCCGGACAATTCGATCATTGTCTCGCGGATTACATCGCGCCGATAGACGGCGGTCAGAGACCGCCGCTACAGGATTATCTCGGCGGATTCGCTGTGTCAATTCATGGCGCCGATGAGCTTGCAGAGGAGTTCAAGCGTCAGCACGACGACTACAGCGCGATAATGACAAAAGCTTTGGCAGACCGATTAGCTGAAGCGTTTGCCGAATATCTGCATAAAGAAGCTCGCATAGCGTGGGGATTTGGACGCGGCGAACAATTATCGAATGCTGATCTGATTCGCGAAAAATATCGCGGGATCCGGCCAGCCGCGGGATATCCTGCGTGTCCCGATCATGCCGAGAAACGAACGTTATTCGACTTGCTCGATGCCGAAAACAACGCCGAAATCAGACTGACAGAATCGTTTGCGATGCATCCGGGCGCGAGCGTGAGCGGACTATATTTTTCGCATCCCGATTCGAAATATTTCGGGGTTGGACAGATAGGACGCGACCAGGTTAAGGATTACGCGACACGCCGAAGCGAATCTGTTGCCGCAGTCGAAAAACGACTCGGACCGAATTTGGGATCGTAATGCAATTCTGAACAATTGGCCAGCGTCGCACTTTACGACGACGGCTGGGAAACCATCACTCCTTTACGAAATGACATACGCTCCCCAAATGTGCGCGAGATGCCAAATCGTGGTAATGATTCCGCTCGATTCGGGGCGTAGCTTAGCTTGGTAGAGCGCGTGGTTTGGGACCACGAGGTCGGAGGTTCAAATCCTCTCGCCCCGATGTGAATTTCTGATCGTGGAGGAATGTTTTATTGCTACGTGCTGCTCAGTCGAAAGACCGGACGGCGCCACGTCCGTTCTTGCGAGAATTTGAGCGAGCAAATTCGTCGTCTTAATGCCGACGATTCTAAAGCGACGAAACACGGGAAGCTTGGGTGGCGCTTTACAGTGAAAGCTTTGACACTCCTTCCGGTGCGGCGCAACGCGAGCGCTATTATGAGACCGGACGAGGCAGGGATGAGCTGGACAGACGGCCGTACAGCGGTCGCCGCGGCGACACGTCGGAGGTTCAAGTCCTCTCGCCCCCGACGTAGCTTCCCACCTCAGGAAATTCGGGTACGTTGAGCGAACAAGTCGGGATGAAAACATACGGGCTAATCTTTTTCAGCGCGCTGTTGATTGCCGCGCTGATGCTACACGGACAGGAAGCCGCACCGCCGTCTGTGGATCTCTTTCCAGAGCAAGAGGAGGAAGCCAGCCCCACACCGCCGCCAAACGGCCCTGAGTTGCCGGACCTGAAGAAACTCGACGAAACCTTTACTAAACCAAAGTCACTGGGCAAAGACGCCGATGCGCTGCAGGTACATGCATTGTGGCGGCAATTGAAGAATCGCACTGTTAACGATCCAGACGTGCAAGCGGCAAAGAAATACGCGCAGACCGCGCGGACAGATCTGGAAAAGCGAAACCGGCTCCGCAACTATTACGAGGTTTATTACCAGCGAATGTCTGCTTTGGCTACGACGCCGGAGCTCAAGCTGGCGTTGCAAGCACTAAAGGAGACTCATCAGGGCCTGTTGGCTCAGCCACGGGTGCGACCATCGCCAACACCAGTGCCCTCTGGTACGCCCTCACCAACGCCATCGAGCACGCCTGTGAATAAAAAGCAGGCACAAAAGCAAAAAAAGAAGAAGAAGATTCACAAGTAGCGTTTGGAGTCATAACTCAATCTTTCTCACGACGACTTGGCTTTGCTCAACGTCAGAGATTGAGCATATCCACGGACTGGCGTCACTTCATAAAGGCTCCGCAGCGTGAGATCTACAAAAGATTTTGCTTGCCGCGCCGGCAACCGTCCTTTAAACGGGCGTCTTAACTCTTCACCTCTATGACCTCACTCTTCGAATTAGCCCAAAGCATTCTCCGGGCGCCCGCATGCTTGCTCGCACAAGTCGAGTACAGCACTGAGGGTACGGCTCCCAGCCCGCTCGCGATGATCATCGGACTGCTCATTTCGCTGCTGTTGATTGTGGCGATGTGGAAAGTGTTCACCAAAGCCGGTCAACCTGGTTGGGCCAGCATCATCCCAATCTACAACTTGTATATTTGGTGCAAGATTGTCGGCCGACCCGGTTGGTGGATCCTTTTGATGCTCATCCCGTTCGTTAATTTCATCATCGCAGTTATTCTCTGCATTGACCTGGCAAAGAGTTTTGGGAAAGGAGTCGGGTTCGGGATTGGCTTGATTCTACTCGGCGTTATTTTTCTCCCGATTCTCGGCTTCGGCAGCGCGCAATATCAAGGACCTGCCGCTGGAAATTTGGCGGCTAGAACGGCAGCGCAGCCTGCGTAGACCCTCGCGCTGAGTTTGCGGCGATCAGGAAGAGAATCGCTTGTCCTTCCGCGTTTACACGCGGAACCAGGCTAGCGTCTGTTTCGTCTCTCGCTGGCAAAGGGAAAGGATTAAGGTGAGGGTTGCGTTACGCCTTCGAAACGATCCCCCACCCTGCCCCCTGTCTTACGAAAGGCGACGCCGCCCGGGCGATATCCCCTGCTATTCCGCCCAGTTTGGTTTCCGCTTTTCGTTAAAGGCAGTGATTCCTTCGCGCGCCTCGTCCGACTCACGCGCCTGCATGTGATATTTCAGCGCGAGATCGACGTCTTGCTTCACGGTATGCCACCAAAGCTCCTCTATCAGTCGTTTCGTTTGTGTCAGTGCGCCGGGAGCGCCTTGCAACACGAACGCGGCAAATTTTCTTGCTTCACTCATCACGTCGTCTAAAGCGACGACGCGATTCACCAGTCCGATTTCGTTCGCGCGTGTGGCACCGATTAGCTCTCCGCTAAACAACAGTTCGCGCACGTTTCGTTCGCCTACCTGCCGGCGCAGAAATGTCATCACTAACCCGGCAACCAATCCGCGGCGCACTTCGGGGTATCCAATCTTTGTTCTCTCCGCCGCGACAACAAAATCGCACGCCGACATTATCCCTGCGCCGCCCGCAACCGCTGCGCCGTGCACTGCCGCAATCGTGACCAGGCGCGTCTGGCTAATCGCGACCAGAGCATTCGCCACCATTTCGGCGGTCGCGTGCGCTTTTGTGCTATCGGCAGCTTCCTTCAAATCGAGACCGGTGCAAAACGCCGCACCGGCTCCTCGCAAAATTAGAACGCGCTGCTTCGGTTGTTCCGACGTGACGTTGATGGCCGCACATAATTCAGTCAGCACCTCAAGAGTAAGCGCGTTTCGGCGCTCAGGCCGGTTGAGCGTCACCACTGTGATTTGCGGCGATTCTTTTTCGACTAAAACGAAGGACATGGGATCGTTATATCCTTAGAATAATATGTTTTTTGTCATTCCAAGCGAAGCGAAGATCTCTGATTCGTTCTGACCGGTCATTTGCTCGCGAATAGCCAGAGATGTTCCGCTGCGCTCAAATGAGGGGCTGAGAAATGCTTCGGCTTTAGCACTAATGTTAAGTCACTCAACGCCTACGTTTGTATGACTCCAGTGTGGAAATGCGCTTTAGGCGTTGGACGCGAGACATATTCCAAAAGGCGAATTAACACGTCGCGGGTCTGCTGCGGTTGAATGATAGCATCCACCCAGCCGCGAGCCGCACCATATCGGATGTCGGTTTGCTCTTGATAACTTTGTTTCACTTTCGCGCGAAGCTCCTCGAGTTCCTCGGGCGACGCTTTTTTGTCCCCGCGTTCGCGCGCCTTGGCGAGAATCGAAAACACCGTGTCCGAAGCTTGCGCGGCGCCCATAACCGCGTAACGCGCGTTGGGCCAGGCAACAATAAATCGCGGATCGTAGGCCTTGCCGCACATGGCGTAATTCCCAGCGCCGAATGATCCCCCAACGATCACCGTAATTTTCGGCACGACGGAATTGCTCACCGCATTCACCAGCTTCGCACCGCTGCGAATGATGCCGCTTTCTTCGGCATCCCGCCCGACCATGAACCCGCTGACGTCCTGGAAAAAAATAATCGGCAGATTTGTCTGATTACAATCCATTACAAACCGCGCCGCCTTATCCGCACTATCCGAATAAATGACACCGCCCATCTGAATTCCTTCTTTTTTCGTCCTGACCTGCACGCGTTGGTTGGCCACAATTCCCACCGGTCGTCCATTGATCCGCGCATAGGCAGTCACGAGCGTTTTGCCGTAATCGGCCTTGTATTCGTCCAGTGAACCTTCGTCGACGACTGTGGCTAGCAGATCGCGCACATCGTAATTCTTGCGGCCATCGAAACTGATGAGATCGTAAACGCCCTCCGGATTTTTCGCCGGCTTCAATGTTTTTGATCTCGGCGTGCCCGGCGTTCTTTCCGCCCTCTCAATTGCCTCGGGCAAAAGCGCTAACAACGATCGGATACGCTTGAGACACGACGTATCGTCCTTTTCGAAAAAGTCGACTGTGCCGCTTATTTCGGCATGCATTTTCGCTCCGCCGAGTTCTTCCGCATCGACAATCTGACCAATGGCTGCTTTCACCAGAGACGGCCCGGCGAGATAAAGGCCGCTCCCCTGGGTCATCAAAATCTTGTCGCACAACACCGGCAGATACGCGCCACCGGCGACACAATTACCCATGATCGCAGCGAATTGCGGGACGCCCGCCGCTGAAATCACCGAGTTATTCCTAAAGATTCGGCCGAAATCATCTTCATCCGGAAAAATTTCATCCTGCATCGGGAGGAAGACGCCAGCCGAATCGACGAGGTAAACCTGCGGAAGCGCGCACTCGAAGGCGATCCGCTGTGCCCGAATGACTTTCTTGGTCGTCGCCGGAAAAAACGCGCCGGCTTTTACGGTCGCATCGTTGGCAACAACCATGCACGGAATGCCCTCGACATTGCCGATACCGGTCACGACTCCTGCTGCCGGAATGTTTCCCCATTGTTCGTACATTTTGTGCGCAGCCCACAATCCGATCTCAAAAAAAGGCGAGTCTTTATCGAGCAAATGACGAAGCCGCTCGCGCACCGGCAATCGCCCCATTTTGCGCTGGCGCTCGTGACCCGGCTTGCCACCACCTTCGCGCAGCACAGCTTCTTCCTGCGCAATTGCTGCGCAGTGCGCACGCAAGACTTCATTTGTGGTCGATTGAGTCATGTGCCCCATGCCACGCTTAATCCGCCAAGCTGGCCGAATCAAGCCCAGGGCATCTGTGCGATCCGTGGTTCGACTCTAAAGAGAAAGCGCCGGGAGGATTTTCACCTCCTCGGCGCTAACTCGTTGTTGGTTGTTCCGGGGGAAAAACTAGAGCTGCTATGGGCAATGAGGCGGAATCGTGCAGCTTGGGCTGTCACATCCCTTGACCGTCACATTATCGCCGTTGCTGGTCACGTGGAACGCTTGGTTAGCGACTCCAGAGTTACCTCTGACGATTCCGGTAATGTGACCGGTGGTTGCTGAATCGAGCGCCCACACAGTCGTCGCTCGGGGGAATTGTTTAGGGGGAAATTCTTGGGACGTGGAGGGACAGGTTGTGATCGCGGGTATTAGAAGTGGTGAGGTGTCAGCGCGCTTCCCAAATTTTGCGAACGACTGTGCAGTTCTTGGCAACGCGCGCAGCGCATTGCAACCGGGCAGCATCTGTATTTGGCGTATTCTCATCGTCCGCCACCAGCTCCCATGCTGCCATGAGCAGGCGGCCAAACAGGCGCGCATTCTCGCCGGTCCTAACGGGTTGTAAAGAAAAATTAACTAGGGGAAGATCCCTTATCTTTCTGCGGAACTTCCCCTAGGGACTTGGTGAATGCAGGTGCACATCTGGAAGACCCAAGATGGAGGCTCTTTCAGGTGGCTCAATCGCTGACGAGTCGAACAGCGCGTGGGCCCATTTTTCAAGAGCCAGTCCAGACGGATTTCCCGGAGCACGAGTAGTTGGCGGACAAGCGAAAATTTCCATGCACTCGACTTCGTGACCGCGAAACCGCGATCATCGCCGCCCAAGGCGAAGTGTGCTGTCCCCATCAATCATCCGTATAGTCGGCTTAATCGGTAGTTCTCAAGCAGCGAGCGATCTTGCCGTTCGGATTCGAATCGTCTAACGCTTAGGACATGAGTTCGCCTCAAAGTTCAGTGGCGTTTGGCGCGCCGGGGATTGAGCCGCGCTGGACGTCTAGCGCGAAAGAAGGCGTGGGTACCTCCTATCACACCAGTTGCCGCGTCTGGTTCACGTTGAGTCACGGAATCGTGAACGAGATTTATTATCCGCATGTCGATCAACCGAACACGCGCGACTTCCAGTTTCTGATCAGCGACGGCGAAACCTTTTGCCACGAAGAAAAACGGGACCTCAATCACAAGATTGAATATCCGGAGCGCGATTGCCTTTTTTATCGGATGACCAATTCGGAACCGAAGGGCCGTTATCGTCTGGTGAAAGATTTGCTCACTGACCCGCACCGGTCGGTCGTCCTCGTGCGGACAAAACTGGAGGTGTTCGACAAATCGCTACAGGGCAAATTGCGCTTGTACGCATTGCTTGCGCCGCACCTGGCTGGTTGTGGCGTCGGCAACTCCGGGTCGTGTTGTGAAATCGGCGGTTACAAACTGATGCACGCACAGCGCGAAGACGTTCATCTGCTCATAGCGTGCAGTAGTGGATTCTCCCGGCGATCGGTCGGCTACGTCGGCTTCAGCGATGGCTGGCAGGACCTGATGCACAACTTCAAAATGGACTGGAATTTTCGGTCCGCTCCGAACGGAAATATCGCGTTAACCGGCGAAATCGATTTGCCGAAGAGCGGCGAATTCACGATCGCTGTTGCGCTCGGTCGAAGTTACCAGAGTAGCGCCACGAAATTGTTCCAGTCTTTGGCCGAGCCGTTTGCGGAAAAATGCGAAGCCTATGTTCGCCAGTGGCAGCGCGCGGTAATCAATCCCGATTTCGATTTCAGCAGCGACACGTCCGATGACGGTGGCGAATATCGGCTAAGCCGGTGCGTGTTGCTGGCGCATGAAGATAAGGTTTTCCAAGGCGCGATCGTCGCCTCCATGAGCATCCCGTGGGGCGAAACTAAAGGCGATCTGGATCTCGGTGGCTATCACCTAGTCTGGACGCGCGACCTTGTGCAAAGTGCAACTGCACTTCTTGCCACGGGTCAGACGGGAACGCCGCTGCGCGCGTTGATCTGGCTGGCAGCGATTCAGCGGCCTGACGGTTCCTTTCCGCAAAACAGTTGGATCGACGGGACCGCCTACTGGTCCGGGCATCAGCTTGACCAAGTCGCTTTCCCGATATTGCTAGCCTGGCGTTTGCATAAATACCATGCGCTCGACCTGTTCGACCCGCGCGTCATGATTGTGCGCGCTGCTGCCCGCCTGATTCTGCGAGCGCCAGTAACAGCACAGGAACGGTGGGAAGAAAATTCCGGCTATTCGCCTTCGACGCTGGCGGTGGTGATCGCCGCGCTCGCCGCCACCGCGGACTGGGGCATGGAAACCGGCAACACTGACGCGGCGGAATTCGTTCTCGCATACGCCGACTGGCTGGCAGCGCACCTCGAAGAATGGATGGTCACGACGGAGGGCAAATTGGTGCCAGGAATTCCTCGCCATTACATCCGAATTAACCCCACCGATCCAAATGCTCC
>Ga0081455_10004750_pt1 | contig 15102 bp, 11 predicted proteins | sample TabmetS3T2R1_FD_70207 | JGI IMG/M metagenome (GOLD analysis project Ga0081455, IMG submission 70207) | Tabebuia heterophylla rhizosphere microbial communities from the University of Puerto Rico - S3T2R1 | ecosystem: Host-associated > Plants > Roots > Rhizosphere ... | reverse complement strand
TCGGGCGGCGTCCGGTATCGGCCTCGAGGTCCGGGCCGCGGTCCACACCGGCGAGATTGAGTTGGAGGGCGGTAACGTCCGAGGCGCGGCGATGCACATTGCGGCCCGGATCGCGGATCTGGCCGGGCCAGGTGAGGTTTACGCCTCGTGGGCGACGCGAGAACTGCTGGCGGGCTCGTCGATCGGCTTCACCGATCGCGGCCTCCGCGAGCTAAAGGGGCTGTCGGAAGGGCGTCGCGTCTATCTGGTCGAGCCGTCCTCCTGAGCAACCGCCTCAATTGGCTGAGAGCGCGTGCGCCGCTGAAGGAGACAACGCCGGCGGGCTGCACTTTCGGCGCGAGGCAAGGCGCGTACGCCCAGGGCCGGGACGCATTCATAGCCCCTCTCAACCCTCAACGCCGCCCAACGGGCCTGTACGGCCGGGCGAGTTCGGTTTGGGCCTGGGACAGCCCTCGGTATGGCGTTCTCCCGGGCGCGGGAAACCCAGAGCGCGCCGACAATCCACAGTGCCAGGAGCACCATGCCGCCGCCGAGGAAGTCGACCGCGTCGTGGGCGGTGAAGACCTCAGCGGGATCCCGCCCTTCGGCCGCCGCGGCCTCAAACGTGCGAAGGGCCGCAGGTGCTGTTACGGCACTAAGGATGTCACCCAGCAGCACCAAGGCTCCAAGCACCAGCAGCGCCGTCCAGAGCCCCTGGTTCTGTCGCGGGCGTGCCGCCCATTTCCCGATCGGCTGAGCCGGCGCTCGCGGCTGGCGGCGATGCGTCATACGCGCCAGACGGGTGCACCTGGGGTTTTGGGCTGGATGTGAAAGCGGTGCAAGCCCGGCTCCGGCATGCGTCGGCGAAGACGACATCGGGACACATACGGGCATCTGTGGCCGGACTCCGATGAGACCAAGGGCCGCCATCAGTAGTGTGATGACGACCCGTGGTGGAATTCTGCGGCCATTTCGCGGCCATCTGGAGCTGTTGCTACGTATCTTCCCTAGTCAGAAGCGAATTCTCATTAGACGTCGTAATAGAGCTCGAACTCCCCGGGTGTCGTCGGCAGTGGTTGTAGGGAGCTGAAATTATCGATTCTGAGCGTGAAACCGGATTGGCGGACATTGGTTGTGAACGACGTCTAACGAATCTCCTGCGGAATCCCTGCGGAATCGCGCTCATACGCGTGGAACGCGTGCAGAACGACGGAGATAGCCGAATTGCAGATTCTCTTCATGTAGTTGTTTTGGCGGGCTCGGCGTTTACATTCGGCGAAGGAACGCTGGTTACGTGTTGGCACTGCGTCAAGCAACCGCTCGGACCTGATGAGTTCTACGGGATCGCCGTCCGCCGGGGGAGCGTCGAATCACCGTATGAGTTCTGCTCGATCGATAACCTCGAAAGGGACCACAACGGTGCTGACCTCGCTCTGGGTCACATTGATTGGATGCCTGGTCGTGGCCTAATGTTGGCCAACGATCCCGCGCAGTGGGGCGAGCGGGTCGAGACGTACGGCTATCCCTTTCCGCTTGCCGTGCCGGATCAGGTGTATCCGGACTACAAAGCACTCCACTTCTACTCCCGGTTCCTGCGTGGCTATGTGACTCGTCTCGCGAGGGATGAAGCCGAGCGGCCTGTGATTGACCTCGACATGCTTTGCCCGCCAGGGCTGAGCGGCGCTCCGGTGATCCGCGAGGATCGCCAAGAGGTGATCGGTGTCATCTTCGAGGAACAGACCACCACGATGTATGAACGAACCGTGATCTTCGGGCGGGCGCACCACCTGGACGTTTTGCGCTCGGCATGCGCTGCCGTGACCGGAGGGCGGCCACTGGTTGAGCATTTGCAGAGAACAGATTGACCTTAGCGCGCGGCGCGGGCCGCAGTTGCTGGCGAGGACGCGCGCTGCGATGGTCGGGCGGCACCCGGCCCTTGATCAACAACAGAGGGGCAGTTAAGCCGGCAAAGTTGGTCGGCTAGTGCCTTGAGAGAGCGGAACAGGGCCAATTGGCGGTTGTTGGGAACCCTTTAAAAGTGCCGCTGACTAGGTGTGGAACCGGAAAGGTCAACAACCCTCAATAACCACCAATATGGGCTGATGGGTACCCAGTAGGTACCCGGAGATGATCAAGAAGCAATTCTGAGCGAATCAATCGCAGCACGTTCAGCTTGGTGACACCCGACGAAGATCGCGAGATGTACAAGATCCCGCGCTGTCCTATCGGGAAGCGGTACGTAGCGAGCTCGCGACGACGCACGAAAGCTCGAAACGCATTCGTCGGAGCCGCCCCTGAGTGCACTGACATGTCTACGGTCGGGTCCCGCGCCAGGGGCAGACGCCTCACCTGGAATTGGATGATTGGGCTCGTTCTGCACGATCCGTGTCTTCATGCCAGCTCTTGGCCAAGTTGTGTCACGCTCCACAACCTTCCACCGGAGCGGCCGAGATGACAGACAGCTGACGGTGACCCGGTGGCCGGTTTTCTGGTGAATTCAGCGCGCGGACCTGTAATTTCACCGGCCGCCGGCACTATCGTGAAACAGGCGAGGAGAGGTTCGGATGGCTGCAGTTCTCCCGCTGTTGCCCGGACGGCACAGATCAGCACCTCGGCCAGCCTTGCTGTGGATTCTGGGACTGGCTGCCGTCGCATTTTGCCTGCTCACGGCCGTCTTAGCGGCAGTCAATGGGGAGCTCTACCAGCCGGCGCTTCGGGTTCTGCTCGTCTGGTGGATCACACTTCCGTACATCTTCGCGGGGATGGTGGCCTGGCGAAGGCGACCCGACAGCGCATTCGGCCCTTTGATGATCTTGGCGGGATTCATCACCCAGCTGTCCATGCTGCAGTGGACGAGCCTTCCGTTACCCAACACGATTGGTCAGCTGTGCGACCTGTTGGTAGCAGCCGTTTGGCTGCACATCTTTCTCGCCTACCCGACCGGTCGCCTCGCTGGAGGAGTTGAGCGAGTTGTCGTGGTGGTCGGGTACGTGGCGGCGGTGGGACTTCAGGTGGTGATCCTGGCGCTGGGCGGCTTCAACGAGAATCACCTGCTAAGCGTGGTCAAACGCCCTCATGCGGCGGAGGCCGTTGAAAATGTACAGCTGCTCGTGCTGAGTGCGCTGGCGCTGATTGGCGTCGGACTGCTCTGGCGGCGTTGGCGCTCCCTCCCTCGCTGGCAACGACGCCGACCAACCCAAATCGTGATCGACTGCTTCAGTCTTTCACTGGTCATGCTGGCCGCACTGCTGGTTGCCGGCGCCTTTCAGCTCCCGGGCTTTGAGGTCCTTCAGCTTGCAACGTTCGCCGTCGGAGGATTGGCGCCACTTGCCTTCCTCGCCGGACTTCTCGATGCCCGACTTGCCAAGGCCGGTGTCGGCGAATTGCTGGTCCGGCTCCGCGCGAATCCCACTCCAGACCTTCAGGCGCTGCTAGCTCAGGCGCTGCGCAACCCAACCCTGTCATTGGTCTACTGGCTGCCCCAGTACGGGAGCTGGGCCGATCAAGACGGCAAACCTGCGACGCTCCCGGAGCCCGACAGCGGTCGCCAGGCCACCATCGTGACCCAAAATGGCGAGCAGGTCGCCGCGTTGGTCTACGATGCCACGCTTAGCGAAGAGCCGGAACTGGTCGAGGCCGTCAGCGCCGCTGCAGGCATTGCCTTGGAAAATGGACGCCTGGAGGCCGAGCTGAGGGCGCGCCTCCAGGAACTGCAAGGCTCGCGCACCCGCGTAGTTGAAGCGCAGCAAAACGAGCGCCGCCGCCTGGAACGCGACCTCCACGACGGTGCCCAGCAGCGTCTGGTGGCCCTCGCACTCGAACTTGGATCGCTTGCCGAGCAATCCGATGGTGACCCCGCCACCCAGATAAGGCTGAAGCACGCTCGCAGTGAAGTTGCGCAATCGCTGGATGAGCTGCGTGGCATAGCTCGCGGACTACATCCCGCAGTCGTCAGCGGACACGGGTTAGCCGTCGCCCTGGAGTCGCTGGTGGCAGCGACGCCGCTAGAGGTCCAGCTCAAGGCTGACGAACTGCCAAGGCTTAAGGAGCAGATCGAGGTCGCGGCGTACTACGTCGTCTGCGAGAGCCTGACCAACGCCGCAAAACATGCGCACGCCAGTCGCGTCTCAGTCGAGGTGGCAGCCGTCGATCACACGTTGATTGTGGAAATCATCGATGACGGCATTGGGGGCGCGGACTCCGAACGCGGAACGGGACTACGTGGCCTCGCCGACCGCGTCGAGGCCTTGAATGGCCGACTGCGCATCTGGAGTCCTGCAGGCAAGGGCACTCGAGTACGCGCAGAGCTGCAGTGCGAGTAGCCATCGCCGAGGACAGCGTGCTGCTACGCGAGGTGTTGCGCGCTTGCTGACTGCCTGCATTGCTGTACAACCTGTTCTGGACGCGGTTCAACACCATGGGCGCGACCTTCAGCATCTAGGCGGATGATCATGGCAGTGCTTCTCATGCCTTCTCATCAGTTGTGTCTGGCACATCTACGGCGCTGGTCCAGAGTGCCCACCTCGACTGGTTCCTGCTGTTTAAGCCGAGCTGATCTCGATCCCGTCCGTACGGGCACCTACCGGAGCAGGAGCCGAGAAGGCGGTGGCTCACCCAGAGCACCTGAGCTCACCAGGAGTGAAGTTCCCACCTGACTGGCGGATTCGGGTCTCCTTAGCGGTCTGCGGCCCAGACCGTCGCCGCTGAATCCACCAGAAACCCGCCCATCAGACCGCCAGACCGCCACCTGTCGAAATGTGCGCACCGACATCACGATGAGAGTGCTGTGATTCGCACTCGAAGGAGCCCGCCATGAACGGTCGCGTGACGTCAGCACTCCATCTACGCAGCCTGCATGTTGCATTGCTTGCCGCCCTGCTCCTGACCATCGGTGGCACTCAAGCCTCCGCGGAGCCAAGTCAAAGCGATTTTAAGATCGCCTGGTCGCCGTGTGAGAAATCGCCGCAGACCCAATGCGGCACGCTGAAGGTGCCAATTGATTGGTCTAAGCCCTCGGGAGCAACCATTTCACTGGCGGTCGCACGCCGACCAGCAAAGGACCCGCAACACCGCGTAGGCACGCTTTTCTTCAACCCTGGCGGCCCCGGCGACGGCGCAGCGAAATACATCGTCGAGGTCGCTGAAACCGTCTTCACGCCGACCCTGATCGAGCGATTTGACCTCGTGGGGATGGATCCGCGCGGAATGGAGAACAGCTCACAGCTGCGCTGCACCCTGCCGTTGATCACCCCCGAGACCACGCTGTTTCCCAAGACCGAACAGCAATTCCAACAGCTGCGGCAACACAATCGAGAAGTTGGCCTGAACTGTCTCGACCACGCGGGCGAGCTGGTCCGGCACATGGACACGGTCAACGTCGCTCGCGATCATGAAGCCCTACGACAGGCGCTGGGCGAGAACAAGATCAACTGGCTTGGCATTTCCTACGGCACTCAGCTGGCCGCAAACTACGCCCAGCTGTATCCCACCCACACTCGGGCAATGGTCCTCGATGCGCCGCTGGAACACAGCCTGCCCGAGGTGCACCAGGTTGCCGACGAAATAATTGCCGCCGAGGACTCGTTCAACCGGTTCGCCGACTGGTGTCCTACCCAGGAGAGCTGCGCGCTGCGCGGCCAAGACGTACGGGCAGTCTTCGATCGCCTCGTTCAGCAGGCAGATCAAAATCCGATTCCGGTTGAAGGTGCGGTGCGGCCAGTCACTGGCGAGGACATCCGGATGGGCACCCCGGGCATGCTGATATTCACCGAACCGTCGATCTTTGGCCCCGATAAATCATGGGTTGGGTTGTCGCGGGCGCTACAGAAGGCGATCGACGGTGACGCCTCCGCCTTCGCGGTCGCCCCAGCAGGAGAGCCACAGTATGGCTTCCACAGCGTGGTCGCCAACGCCTGCCTGGACTACGTGCCGCAAGTGCACACTTATGCCGAGATGCAGCAGCGGCTCGAGCTGGGCCGCCAGCTCGCCCCCCATTTGCAAGGTGCCTCACAAACCTGGCAGGCCAACTTCTGCATCGACTGGCCTGTCAAGCCCACCAACCCACCCAAGACGCTGAACGTCCGAGGGGTACCGGCGCTACTGATCCACGCCGCTCACGACCCATCCGATTCCTATACCTGGGCCCACGGCCTAGCAGCACAGATTGATGGCAGCGCACTGTTGACGCGTACCGGCGACGGTCATACGTCGGTCTTCACCTCAGACTGCGCCAAGTCAGCCATGGATGCGTTCTTGATCGAGCGTCGCAGTGAAGCGAACCGCATCTGTGAGGGCTGACCGACGCGACTTAGGAGTGGACCTAGGGAGACGGTGACCTCCTCGCCGAGCACAGTCGGACCGCCGCAAGCACCGCGGCGCAGGAACCGCTGGGTGCTACGGACTGGGCGTGTTCTGCTCGGGCTATTGGCGCTGATCGGGTTGCTCGCGGCGAGCGGTGCGACGTAAGAGGCGATCATGAGGACTGGCGACGCCAGGCAACCCGAACGACGTTGCTGGCATGGTGCTCATCGACGCGCGGCATGAGTCCGTTGACGAGCACTCAAGGGCCGAGCAGCTTGCCGCCGAGGATAAGCGGCTTGGCGGCAAGCCGGCGTTCCCGGTCAGCCCGTTCTTTGCGCCGGACCACCCGGGCGTCTAACGCCGAGCGTCGCGCCGCCTGCCTCACCGACTGCTGACCCATCACATCTCCCCTGTCGACAGGGTCCCTTATCGACACCAGCCTTTCATTCAGCCGTAAGCAGCTGCGACGAGTCGAGCGGTCATCACCGACAATCCTTCTGACCCGTTTCGCGTACCCCCTCCTCGATTCAAGATCCGATGTGCCACACACCTCCTGCATCACCGGTACCCCAAGATGGCTGACCGCTAGATTGACCCGGTTCGCCTTCAGTGGGTGTGACGATGAGCATCCACAAGCTCAGCGCAGGCTCGGGGTACGACTATCTGACCCGGCAGGTCGCGGCGTTGGATGCCACAGAGAAGGGCCATGTCGGGCTGGCCTCGTACTACACCGAACGCGGAGAGACTCCCGGAGCCTGGATCGGTTCCGGACTGGCCGGGATCGATGGACTAAACGCTGGGGATGCGGTGACGGCGGAGCAGATGCGGGCGCTCTTTGGCGCCGGCATGCATCCACTCGCCATACAGCGGTTGGAACAGCTGGACGCCGCGGATTTGACTGACGCAAACATCAAGGCAGCGGGCCAGCTGGGCGCTCCGTTCAAGGTTTACGCCGGCGAGATCAGCCCGTTCCGGATAGAGGTGGCGAAGCGGATTGCCGCGCAGCAAGTGGCCGGCGGACAGCTGGGAGACCACCCGGTCTCCCTATCCGATCGTGCGCGTATCCGTACGGAGGTGGCGCGGGAGTTCTTTCGAAACCAACATGGCCGCGACCCGATCAATGCCGCGAGATTGCCGCCACCATCGCTAAGGCGTCGCGTCCGCAGACCCAAACTGTAGCGGGCTATGACCTGACCTTCTCCCCGGTCAAGTCGGTGTCGACGTTGTGGGCGGTCGCCGACCCACATATCGCGACCAAGATTGAGCAGGCGCACCAGGCTGCCGTGCAAGATGCGCTGCACTTCATCGAGTGCCACGCACTGTTCACCCGGCAAGGAAGGAACGGGGTCCGGCAGGTCAACGTCACCGGCTTGGTCGCGGCCGCGTTCACCCACCGCGACTCGAGAGCCGGTGATCCGGATCTACACACCCACGTCGCCGTTTCGAACAAGGTGCAGACCCTCGACGGACGCTGGCTGTCTATCGATGGACGGGTGCTATTTAAGGCGAGCGTGGCCGCGTCGGAGACCTACAACACCGCCCTAGAACATCATCTCCGCGACCAGCTCGCGGTGCGGTTCGCCGAACGAACCGACACGGATGTAGCGAAGCGGCCGGTGCGTGAGATTGTCGATGTCGACCCTGCCCTGAACCAACGCTGGTCTAGCAGGCGCGTGTTGATCAAGGACCGGCAGGATGTACTGGCGGTCCGGTTTCAGCGTGATCATGGTCGGCCGCCGACGCCGGTGGAGATGCTGCACCTGGCTCAGCAAGCGACGTTGGAGACCCGTGCCGCTAAGCACGAACCACGGACTCTGACCGAGCAGCGGACTGCCTGGCATAACGAGGCGGCCCGGGTTCTCGGCGGTCCTCAGGCCGTGCACGCCATGGTGCATGCGGCCCTGCATCCTTCCGAGGAGACTAGCCCGATCATCGACGGGGCTTGGGTTGCTGCGGCGGCCGATCGGGTACTTGATGCGTTGGAGGATCGCCGCTCTACCTGGCAGGTCTGGCACGTGCGGGCCGAAGCACAACGCCAAGTCCGCGCCGCCAACATCACCACCCAAGAGGTAGACCAGCTGGTCGATCTGCTGGTCGCCGAAGTGCTCACTAGATCGGTCCCGCTCACCAGCACTGACGACACCATCGCGAGCACTAACGACACCATCCTGGAGCCCGTGCCGCTACGGCGGGCCGACGGCTCATCGGTCTACACCGTCGCCAGTGCAGACCTGTTCACCTCGACCCGGATCCTCGACGCCGAGCAGCGGCTCATCGCCACCGCCGGGCGTACCGATGGGCGCACCATCGATGCAGTCGCGGTCGACCTGGCGTTGCTGGAGTCCGCGGCGAACGGGGTAGCCCTGGATATCGGGCAGGCGACTCTTGTTCGCTCTATGGCCACTTCCGGTGCCCGGCTGCAGCTGGCGAGCGCCCCCGCTGGTACCGGGAAGACCACAGCACTGCAGGCGCTGACTCGCGCGTGGCTTGAGGGCGGCGGCCAGGTGATTGGGTTGGCTCCGTCCGCCGCCGCCGCGGCACAACTCCGCGACCAGACCGGTGCGCCTACCGACACCCTCGCCAAACTCACCTGGTCACTGCAATACCAAGACAGCGAACCGCCGGACTGGATCTGCAACATTGGCCCCTCGACGCTGGTGCTGATCGATGAGGCCGGGATGGCCGACACGCTCTCCCTCGACACCGCGGTCCATTTCATCATTGGTTGTGGTGGCAGTGTGCGGCTGATCGGTGATGATCAACAGTTGGCCGCCATCGGTGCCGGCGGTGTGCTGCGCGATATCGACAACACGTATGGTGCGGTGCGGCTGACCGAGCTGCACCGATTCCACGATCCCGCCGAAGCGGCCGCATCGCTCGCGTTACGAGACGGCAGACCGGAGTGGTTGGGCTTCTACCTCGACCGGCAACGCGTCCACGTCGGAGACCTGGCCGCCCTCACCGAGAACCTCTTCGACGCCTGGCGAGCCGACCGCGAGGAGGGCCTGGACTCGGTGATGCTCGCCCCAACCCGCGACCTGGCCGCGAAACTCAACCAGCGAGCTCGCGCTGACCGTCTGCTGTTTTCGCGGACACCTGGACCGGAGGTGCCCTTGCGGGATGGAAACCAGGCCAGTGCCGGTGAGTTGATCATCACCCGTCAAAACGACCGCCGACTCCGCATTTCCGCCACCGACTGGGTGAAGAACGGCGACCGGTGGACAATCCTCACCGCTGATCGGGATGGCGGGCTGCGGGTGCAGCACCACCGAACCGGTCGCACCATCCGACTGCCCGCCAGCTACGTGCGCGATTTTGTGGAACTGGGCTATGCCACGACGATTCACAGCGCGCAGGGGATCACCGCCGACACCATGCATGGCCTGATCACCGGAAACGAGTCACGGCAGCAGCTGTACACCATGTGTACACGGGGACGACTCGGCAACCACATCTACCTGCAGCTGGTCGGGAACGGCGACCCGGACACCCTTATCAGGCCCGACACGATACGGCCCTCCACGGCGACCGAACTGCTCGAACAGATCCTGGCCCAAGATGACAACCCAAGATCGGCCAACACCCTGCTGCGAGAACAGCAAGATCCCGCCGTCCGGCTCGGCGGCTCCGTCGAGCGGTACGTTGACGCCCTGCACCTGGCTGCCGAGGAAATCGTCGGCAACAGCGCAGCGCAGGCATTGGAGGACTTTGCTAACGAGTTGCTGCCCGGGCTGACCGACCGGCCGGCATGGCCGACCCTGCGCGCCCATCTGTTCCTCGTCGCCGCGGACGGCGTCGACCCGCACCAACGGCTGCAAGCCGCCCGCGACGCCAGAGAAGTGATCAGCGCCGCTGACCGAGCCGCTGTGCTGGACTGGCGTCTAGATGACATCAGCCTGCGCGGCGGTCCGGACAGTCCGCTGCCATGGCTGCCACGGATTCCCGACCGGGTCGCCGCCGACCCCGAATGGGGGCCATACCTAGCCGCTCGATCACAACTGGTCACTCAACTCGCCGACCAGGTCCGCCGCAACACCGCAGCTGAAACGCCGTCTTGGGCGGCCCACCTGCACGCTCTCCTGCCGGCTGAGCTGATCGCCGAGCTGCAGGTATGGCGTGCGGCCACCCAAGTCGAGCCCGGCGACCGGCGACCCACCGGGCCACGCCAGCTCGACGACGGCGCCCGAATCTTCCAACAGCGACTCGAGATGCGACTCGCCGTTGCAGATACCGACGCAAAGTGGCGATGGCGGCAACTGCTCGCCAGAGAAGTACCCTCTGTGACTCCAGACTCCTTCCTGCCGGAGCTGGCGGAGAGGTTGAGCGACCTCACCCGGGCCGGCTTTGACGTCACCCAGCTCGTTCGGTCGGCGGCCGCCGCAGGACCCCTACCCGACGATCACCTCGCCGCAGCCCTCTGGTGGCGCATCCTCGATCAGCTACCCCCACATACGCCGAACCAGGACCCGGCGACTCGCAACACCGTCCCAGCGGCCAAGCGCAGCACCACGACGCCACCAGATCGGCATCTACACAGACCGCGTTCGGCGCAGCCTCCCGCGTTCGGCCCGGGCCGCTGAAACCTCGCCTCACTGAAACCGCATCGCCAACCTCCAGACGCAGCTACGAGAGGGCGCGCGAGCGCCGAGGTCAGCAGCGGGCAGCTCGCGCAGAGCCTGCTCGATCTGGATCCAGTCGAGGGCGCGGAGACACTGGACGCTGCACGTCGGCTTCCTCCAACCTCGCGCGAGAGGCGGATCCATCGCAGCAGGTGACGACCGCGGCGGCCATCAGGAAAGGCGGGAGGCGCGGCTGCGACAGGACCACGCGTGTCTCAGCAGCCGTCGGCTTACGCATCCAGTGACTGGACCCCTCCACGATCGCCAACGTAGTCAAACCAGGCCTGCCCAAACCACGCCAACGTCGCCGTCTATCGCCGAGGGCAGGCTGTGTCGGTCAGCACTCCCGCTGAAGCCCATACGGGCCTCAGCGATGAATCGTCGATACCTGGCCAATGGACGGCGCGAGTAGGTTCGCGCTGTGGCGGATGAAGCACGGCCGGCGGTCGAGCGTATCCGCGTTGCGGAGGTGATCGGGGCTCTGTCACTTGCGACGGATCTCGGCATCGGCGTACCGCTGGAGCATGGGCTGCAGAGCACATTGCTTGCAATGCGGCTGGCAGAGCGGCTGAAGGTCGATGCGGAGACCGCGGCCCAGACTTACTACGCGTGCCAACTGTTCTATGTCGGGTGCACCGCGAACGCCGATGCCGCAGCGGATCTCTTCGGCGCCGACGGCGCTCTAACGACCTACGCCACTCCAAGCAGGTTTGGATCGCGGGCGGAGATGACTGCCGGCTTTCTCCGCGCGGTGGCGCCTCCAGGCGGTGCGCCAATTCTGCGTGCAGGTCAACTTGCCCGGCGAGTACCGAAGGTCGCCAAGGTCATCAGGCTTCACATCGCTGAATTCTGTGAGGTGGCCAGAATGCTTACCGATCCGCTCGGGGTTGGTTCATCTGTGGCCCCGCTATTCGCACACGTTGCCGAGCGTTGGGACGGCAAGGGTGTGCCGGGTCGTGCGCGGGGCGAGGAGATCCCGCTGGCAATGCGGATCGTTCACGTAGCCCGAGACGCCGCCTTCCAGCGGATGATCGGCGGGGCCGCATATGCAGGATCGGTGATTCGCCGTCGTGCCGGGCACGCATTCGATCCCGAAGTCGTCGCAGCTCTCGCCGGCGAGGATGTCGAGTCTCTTGCGATCGATTCGGCTTCGAGCTGGGAAGAAACGCTGGCCTGCGAGCCGAGGCCGCACAGGTTCCTGGAGGGCGGCTCGATCGACAGCGCCCTTGCCACCATGGGTGACTTTGCTGATCTTGTCTCGCCATGCTTCGTTGGACACTCCGCCGGTGTCGCGATGCTGGCCTTCAATGCAGCCCGACGCTGCAATTTCAACGGCGCCGACGTCACGACGATCCGCCGCGCAGCGCTGATACACGACATCGGGCGGGTAGCCGTGCCGGCCCGCATCTGGCGGCAACCGGGTCCGCTGCCGGCCGACGATTGGGAGAAGGTGCGCCTACACCCGTATCACACAGAACGCATTCTCCATCGCTCGCCGTTCCTGGCTGCGCTCGCTGGGGTCGCCGGCGCACATCATGAGCGCTGCGATGGCTCGGGCTATCACCGCGGAACAGTCGGTCCAGGGCTGACAGCGTCGGCACGCCTGCTCGCTGCGGCGGATGCCTATCAGACGAAGATCGAAACGAGACCGCATCGTGAGTCGCTCACTCCTCAACTGGCCGCGGAGACGCTCGCCAGCGAGGTTCAAGCTGGACGGCTCGATGCAATCGCCGTAAAGGCGGTGGTTGAGGCTGCGGGGCAGCGAGCCCCACGGATCGAGCGGCCGGCTGGGCTGACACAGCGTGAAACAGAGGTCATCCGACTGCTCGCCCGGGGATTGCCGACAAAGCAGATCGCACGTGCGTTGGGAATCTCGGTCAAGACCGCCGACAACCACATCCAAAACGCTTACAGCAAGATTGGCGTCTCTACGCGTGCGGCGGCCGCAGTCTTCGCGATGCGGCACGGGTTGGTGCCCTAGGGAGAACTCCCTATCGAAGCATCGAGGGCGCCGCGCCTAGCGTGATCGCAGAGGAATCCGCTGCATTTTGGAGGGCTCGGATGAACGCCGTTAGCGATGCCGAGCGCATCGAAACCATCGTGGTCGGTGGCGGTCAGGCCGGATTATCTGTTGGTTACCATCTCGCACGGCGAGGTCTCAGCTTCGTCATCCTCGATGGGAACGAGCGGATCGGCGACTCCTGGCGTAAGCGTTGGGACTCGCTACGGCTCTTTACTCCGGCGCGATTCAACGGGCTCGACGGGATGCCATTTCCAGGACCGGCACATTCCTTCTCAACCAAGGATGAGGTAGCCGACTATCTCAAGAGCTATGCGGCCCACTTCAACCTCCCGGTGCGTACCGGAATGCACGTGAGGTGTCTATCTCGTAACGGCGCTAGGTTCCTTCTCGACGCCGGACCTCGTCAGTTCGAGGCCGACAACGTCGTGGTGGCGATGGGGAGCTACCAGCTTCCTCGATTACCCGTGTTCGCCGCGAGTCTCGATCCCAACATCATCCAACTGCACTCTGGCGACTACAAGAACGTCACCCAACTTCGAGAAGGTCGCGTGCTCGTGGTGGGAGTGGGCAACTCCGGAGCAGAAATCGCTCTTGATGTTGCGGCCTCCCACCCGACTTGGCTGGCGGGGAGGGAATCCGGGCGGGTTCCTTTCCGCCACGGCGGTGCGTTAGCTCGGCATATCTTCCTACCGTTGATGTTCCGGGTGATCGGCCACCGGCTGCTCACCGTCCGCACACGTGTTGGACGCAAGATGCGCCCGAAGCTGCTCTCACATGCCGCGCCCCTGGTACGCGTCAAGCCGGCCGACCTAGCCGCTGCCGGCATCCAACGCGTGCGCCGGGTGGTCGGCACCCGGGACGGACTACCGGTCCTTGACGACGATCGCGCCCTTCCGGTGGAAAACGTCATCTGGTGCACGGGCTTCCGTCCAGACTTCTCCTGGATTAACCTTCCGGTCTTCGACGATAAGGACGAGGAGCCGAACGAGCCAGTTCATGTACGCGGGATCGTCGCCGATGAGCCCGGGCTGTACTTCGTCGGGTTGGCCTTCCTCTACGCAATGTCGTCCGGATTTCTTCCCGGCGTCAGCAGGGATGCGGAACATGTCGTCAAACACATTGCCTCGCGAGAACAACCAACCTCCGACTCCGCCGGGAAAAGCACCCTGCGGGCACGGACCGACTAGCGACGAGGGGTTCCATCACCGGCAAGGCGGCGCCAACCAGTTCCGCCAGGACGGCGACCTAAGGCCGTCACGCCGCGGGGCTCTCCGATGAGTTCGGCCAGCCCGCAGCTCGCTTGGGGATCTATGTCCATCGAAGCTGACGTTTCAGTCACATCCCCATCGACAAGCCGCTCGAGCTCCAAAGGCTTCCAGAAACTCGCCGCGCCGGATGTGTTTGAGCACCCTCCGGTGTTGGGCTCAAACCCTCTCGACCGGCTCTCGGATCCACGCAGCGCGGACGGCGCAAGCCGGGCGATTGCGAAGACGCTCTTGTCTTGGGCGATCGATCATTCCTCGACGGCACCCGCGGTGCCGAGTCCGGCGTTGTTGACAGGACGTCGATGCGGCCGAACGGCTGGATCACCTGCTGGACCACCGCGGCGAGCGACGCGCTGCTGACAATTCAGCCCGTGGCGCTGGTGACGGGCGCGTCCTCGGGCATCTGGAATCCCGCGCGGACGAGGGCGAGCGAGACTGCCTTGCCGACCGGTTGGGTAGTCGACTCTGACTCTTCAGTGCTGGAGGTGGGGGAAGACTTCGGGCAGTCCGAGATGCTCCGAGCCTGCAACGCTTGGCGCGGCACGTCTCATACAGGCGTACCGGAAGGCGCGGACACGCTTGCCCGCATGTTCGTTGACCAGCGTCGCTCCTTGGGCTGCGGCGATGGGGAGGATCGGGGGGGCAGATCCGAGGGCTGTATCGGGCCGGGGTGATGTTGATCAAGGTGAATCTTCGTGTGATGGTGGTGCTTGGAGAACGCAGTGAGGAAGGCGTTGGCGGCCGACTATGCCGGCCAGCTCGGAGGCAGGCACCGTTCAGCCGTCGAACAGATTCTCCAAGACGGCAGCTGCGCCGCGGGCGCGTTTCTTGCGACCGAAATAGACGTCTGTCGTCATGCTCGGCCGGCTGTGCCCAAGCTGGTCTGCGGCATCTCTCGGCGACAGTCCAGCCTCGC
>Ga0081455_10004749_pt1 | contig 15104 bp, 12 predicted proteins | sample TabmetS3T2R1_FD_70207 | JGI IMG/M metagenome (GOLD analysis project Ga0081455, IMG submission 70207) | Tabebuia heterophylla rhizosphere microbial communities from the University of Puerto Rico - S3T2R1 | ecosystem: Host-associated > Plants > Roots > Rhizosphere ... | reverse complement strand
TTGGCGGCGATCAACGCGGCGTCGCCCACCTCCGGCGTCGAGCCATCCGGGAACGTCGCCGTGGCGAGGCCCGTCAGGATGTCGCCGCGGGGCTGCCTGCGGCGGTCCTCGATGTAGTCGGTGAACCGCTCGTAGAGGAACTCGAGCGGCTTGTGAGCCATCGCCTGATGCGCCGTCGACAGGCGCTCACGGAACAGTGCGTGATCCGCTTCGGGCACGCCCTCGAGCTCGGCGATGACCGTGAGCGTGAACGGTTCGGCGTAGTCGCCGACGAGCTCACACGACCCTTCGTCGACGAAACCGTCGATCAGGCCGTCGGCGAACCGCCACATGAACTGCTCGTTCTCCTTGAGCCGCTTCGGCGTGATGAGCCGCATGAGGAGGTGGCGATGCGCGGTGTGGTTCGGCGGGTCGAACGATGGGAGCTGGTCGCTGAACGGCAGCTCGTGCCGGCACTTCATGATCACGTCGGTGATGTCGTCGCCCTCGACCCGTGCGGAGAACTTCACGAACGGACCGCTCACGGCGTTGCACGACGAGTACGTGCCCGACGGCGCGTCGTGCACCGGGAACGTTGCCGGGTCGCCGTAGACCTCCATCGCCTCGGGGTGACCCGTGACCATGAACACGCCGTAGCGAGGCTCCTGCCACACCGGGCCCTCCCCCCGCACCCAGTCGAAGTACGGGTAGGGATCGTCCTGTACCGCCCGGTCGGTGAAGAAGTTGACCTTCGCGAACTCGGTCATGTTCCCCTCGATCTGTGGTGATACGTCATACGATCGCCGCGTGGGCCTCGAAGTCGAGATCGACCGCGACGTGTGCATCGGCTCGGGAAACTGCGTCTACGAGGCGTCCGGCGCCTTCGGCCTCGACGACGACACGATCGCGTTCGTGGTCGATGCGCGCGGCGCGCCGGAGGACAGGGTGATCGCCGCGGCGCGGAAGTGTCCGAGCCACGCGATCACCGTCCGGCGCGACGGCGTGACGCTGACCTGACCGCCCTCACGACGCAGCCCGCTCCCCACGAGTGGCGTGCAGCGCCGCGACGTACCCGAACACCATCGTGTTGGCGATGCTCGCGCCGGGGCCCAGGTAGTGGCGGCCCATGACGGTGGCGGTGATGTTGCCGGTCGCGTAGAGGCCCTCGATCGGGTTGCCCTGCTGGTCGAGCACCTGTGCGTGCTCGTTGGTGACGACGCCACCACACGTGCCGATGTCGCCCGGCACGACCTCGACCCCGTAGTACGGCGGCTCGTCGATCGGGCCGAGGCAGGGATGCACCTTGTGATTGGGGTCGCCCAGCGCCCGGTTGTAGGCGGACTCGCCGCGCCCGTAGTCGGGGTCGACGCCCCGCACGGCGTGCTCGTTGAAGCGCTCGACCGTCCGGGACAGGCCGGCCGCGTCGATGCCACACATCCGTGCGAGGTCGTCGAGCGCCCACGCCTGCTTCAGCCTGCCGCTCTCGAGCAGCTTGCGCGGGAACCGACCGGGGCTGGACCGCAGGTGCGCATAGCGCTTGCGGTAGCGATCGTCGAAGATCAGCCAGCACGGAACGGCCCGGCTCGTCGTGTCGCGGGCGTACATCGCCTTGCCCACCTCCATGTACGAGTTGGACTCGTTCACGAACCGCTGCCCGGCGGCATCGACGTAGATCGTGCGGGGACGCTGGCGCGCCTGGTCGAGGGTCGACTGACCGAACCTGCCGGTCCGCGGCGACGGCAGCCACCAGGCCTCGTCGAGCAGGTCGGTCTTGGCGCCGAGCCGCATCGCCATCTGGAGGACCTCGCCGGTGTCACCGGGGTTCGCGATCGACCACCTGGCCCGGTTCGGCTGCGCCGCGCCGTACTGCCCGCGCATCTCGGGGTTGTGGGCGAACCCGCCGGCGGCGAGCAGGACGCCCCGCCTCGCTCGGAGCATCACGGGCGCGCCCGCCCGCGCGGTGCGGACCCCGACGACGCGCCCGTCCTCGACGATCAGGTCGTTGACCGGTGCCTCGGTCCAGACCGGGATCCGGCGGGCGACCGCGACGTTCAACAGCTGCGCGATCAGCGACGCACCGTTCGTGAGCAGCTCCTGCCGACGCGCCCGGGCCACGACGGTGCGCAGCACGACGCGGGCCGAGATCAGGAACGCCCGGATGCTGCGGTTGTAGTGGGACAGCGCACGCGACTCGTTCGTCATCACCGCGAGACCGACGCTCCTGGCGAGCCCGGGCTGCATCCGCTCGAGCCAGTCGCCGAGGACGCGACCGTCGAACGGAAGCGGCTCGATCCCGCGGCCAGCGTCGTGGCCGCCCTTGGCGTTCGAGTAGTAGTCGCTGTAGCCGAGGCAGTGGACGAAGCCGATCCCGCACTCCTGGAGGAACGAGACCATCTCCGGTCCGGCCGTCAGGAAGGCGTGCCGACGCTCGAACGACGAGGCCGGCCCCGCGTCGCCGACGACGGCCTCGAAGTGGGCCATCGCGTCCTCGTAGGAGTCGCGAACCCCGCCGGCCCGCATCACCGGGTTGTCGGGAACCCAGACGATGCCACCCGACATGGCGGTCGAACCGCCGACTCGGTCCTGCTTCTCGAGCACCAGCGCGCTCGCGCCGGCGTCGGCCGCAGCCAGGGCGGCGACCATGCCACCGCCGCCGGAGCCCACGATCACGACGTCGACCGTGGAATCCCACGTCGTCATGCCACGTCCCTTCTCGCTACCGGACGCATCACTTCACGATCGAAGCAACGTAGCACGGGTCCGTTGACGATTGCTACGAAGTCGAAGTAACGTGCCGCGGTCACGCGAGGGGAGGCGGAAGGATGTCCGGCGACTCGACGACGCTGACGTACCCGCCCCAGGGCTTGGGCGCACCCAAGGATCGGCGTCCCGGTCCCGTCCGGAAGCTGGGCGCGCTGGCGGGCACGGACGTGTTCTCCGCCGACGATCACATCTCCTTGGCCGACGACATCTTCTACGAGCGCTTCCCCGTCGGCATGAAGGAGCGGGCCCCGCGCGTCATGAACGTCGGTGGCGGGTGGGTGATCGGCATGGACGGGCGCTCGATCCTCGTGCCCGAGTTCATCGAGGTGCTCACGCAGTACGACCCCCTCCCCGGGTCGCATACGGGCGACGTCGACGCCCGACTCGCCGCCCTCGACTCGGAGGGGATCGCCAAGGAGCTTGCGTTCCCGAACTCGATCCTCGCCCTGTTCGGATGGCCGGATCGTGAGGTCCGGGAGCTGTGCTTCCGCATCTACAACGAGCACATCGCGGAGCTCCAGGAACGATCGAACGGCCGCATCTTCGGGGTTGGCCTGATCAACTGGTGGGACCCGGAGGGCACGCGCCGGACGGTCAACGAGCTGAAGGGGCTCGGGTTGAGGACGTTTCTCCTGCCGCTCAACCCCGGCAAGGACCTCGACAGGCGCCCGATCGACTACGCCGGCACCGCGATGGACGGGGTCTGGGAGGCAATCGAGGAGGCGCAGGTCCCGGTCTCGCACCACATCGGCGAGAGCCCGCCGGCGACGCCCAACGAGTTCAACCCCATCGCCGCCGGGATGCTCCAGTCGGTGGCGCCGTTCCGCGACGCGTTCGGCAAGTACGTCTTCGGTGGCATCCTCGACCGTCACCCTGGGCTGCGCGTGGGCTGGTTCGAGGGCGGGATCAACTGGGTCCCATCGGCCATCCAGGATGCCGAGCACATCGCGGCGTCGTTCCGGCACCTCGCCAACCTCGACCTGCAGCACGACCCGAAGCACTACTGGGACAACCACATGTGCGCGTCGTTCGTGGTGGACCCGCTCGGGCTCGAGCTCGTCGACCGGATCGGGGTCGACCACGTCATGTGGTCCACCGACTTCCCCCACAACGAGAGCACGTACGGGTACAGCGGCGAGTCGCTGGCGAGCGTGGTGGACGCGGTCGGTGCCGGCGCGGCGGCGGCCATCGTCGGCGGCAACGTCAAGCGCTTCCTCGGGCTGGAGGGCTGATGCCGGGGGGCCTGATGGCGTCGACGCCGTCGACCCGCATCCCGTCGAAGGCGGACCTGGCGCGGATGCACCGCGAACGGGCCGAACGGGTCCGGCACGTCATGGCCGACCAAGGACTCGGCGCGCTCGTGTTGCTGGGCAACACCAACGTCGCGTACGCGACCGGCGCGGTCTGGCCGCTCGCCGACTCCGGCCGTGCGGGATTCGAGCAGCCCGTCGCCGTCGTCCTCGCCGACGACGAGTGGCCACACCTCTTCTCGCCGGTGCGAGAGGACGATCGGCTGCGGCTCGAGCTGCCGCCCGATCACCTGCACGGTCCGGTGTACCTCGACTTCGACGAGGGCGTGCAGCGCTTCGCCGCCCACCTCGCCGAGCTCGTGCCCCGCCAGGCGAGGATCGCGGCCGACGAGTGGACGAACGCGATGCGGCGCGAGCACTCGATCCTGTTCGCCCCCGACGCGCCCGCCGACGGGGGCAAGGTCATCAGCCGGGCCAAGCTGACGAAGACGCCGGACGAGCTCTCGTGCATGCGCGAGGCGCTGCGGATCACCGAGCGCGCCATCGCCGAGGTCCAGGCACGCCTCGTGCCCGGCGTCCGCCAGACGGACCTCACCGCGACCTTCCTGCGGTCGATCTTCGACGCCGGTGCGGACGCCAACGTCCTCGACCCGATCTGGCAGGTGATGCCGCCGCGGATGGCGGACGGACCGTGGACGACGACCGGCGACCTGGCGTGCCCGCTGCTCTCGACCGAACGGGAGCTGGCGGAGGGTGACGTCCTGTGGGTCGACACCGGGGTCAGCTATGCGGGCTTCCACTCCGATTTCGGGCGCACGTGGGTCGTGGGGCGCGAGCCGAACTCCCGGCAGCGCGCACAGTTCGACCGGTGGCGGGCGATCATGGACGCGGTCCTCGACGTCACCCGTGCGGGCGCGACCGCCGCCGACCTGACCGGAGCGGCGATCGCTGCGGCCGGCGGGATGAAGCCGTGGATGCCGCACTTCTACCTCGGTCATGGCCTCGGCATCGACAGCGCCGAGATGCCCTACGTCGGGAGCGACATCGGTGAGGCGTTCGACGCGACCCTCGTCCTCGCCGCGGGAATGATCCTCGTGCTGGAGCCGATCGTGTGGGACGACGGTGCGGCCGGCTACCGCTCGGAGGAGGTGCTGCTCATCACCGAGGACGGATGGGAGCCCATGACCGACTATCCCTACGACCCCTTCTGATGTCCGGGTGACGGTCACCGAGGTCCTTCCCGACGACGCTGCGCTCCGGGCGGCGCGCCGGGCCCGCGTGCTCGCCGAGATGGAGGCCGCCGGCGTCGACGTCCTCGTCGTGGGCCGGGAGGGCAACGCCCGCTACGTCTCCGGTGCGCCGAGGCTGTGGACCGCTGGCTCGCGTGCGTTCGGACCCGGTTGCGTGCTGGTGCGGGCGACCGGCGCGGTCCATCTCCTGAGCACGTGGGACGAGGGGATCCCCGACGACATCCCGCACGAGCGCCTGTACGGGATCACGTTCAACACGATGAACTTCGTGACGGTGCTCCAGGGCATCGACGGCGCTGCGGCGGCGCGGATCGTCGCGACCGACGGCCTGACCCCCTCGTTCTCGCGGCTGCTGCCGATGGCGTTCGCGTCCGCCGAGCTCGTCGACGGCGAGCCGTTGTTGCGGCGCGCCCGCCGCAGCAAGACGCCCGAGGAGATCGACGCGATCCGGGCGTCGGTGCGGGTCGCCGAACGCGCGCTGGCGGCAGCGGAAGAGGCACTCACGCCCGGAGTGACGGAGCGCCAGCTGACCGGGGTGTTCATGGAGGCGATGGCGGCGTCGGGCGTCACCACACCGGCGGGGCAGGACGTCGCGTGGATCACGTCACGCGAACGGCCGTGGCATCGAGCGAGCCGCGACGTTCCGGTGGCACCGGGCGACCTGGTGGCCTTCGAGGCCGGCGCGATCTCCGCCGGCTATGCGGGAGAGCTCGGTCGGACGCGCCAGGTGGGCGACGACGGCGGGCCCGCCCGGGCGCTGTTCGACCGCTGCGGCGAGCTGTGGGATCGGCTCCTCGACGCGTGCCGGCCCGGAGCGCCTGCGAGCGACCTCCTCGACGCGTACGAGGCCGCCGGGGTCCCTGCGCCCCCGATGCCGGTCGCGCGCGGGCTGGGGCTCGGGTTCGACCTCCCGCTCGTGACGCACGAGCTCCCGCAGACGGCCGACGAGCAGCGCCTCGAGGCGGGCATGGTGTTCGCGCTGACCGCCTACGTGTGGGAGGAAGGCGTCGGCGCGGCCTACGGCCAGGACCCGGTCGTCGTCACCACCTCCGGCCCCGCTGTCGTATCGACGAACCCGTTCCGCGATGCAAGGAGACGATGACGTGACCGACGTCGATGTCCCGCCGCCGGAGGAGATCATCCTCTACGAGAAGGATCCCAGCACGCGCATCGCGACGATCACCCTGAACCGTCCCGACCAGCTCAACATCCCGACCATCGGGGCGCGCAGGCGGTACGCCGATCTGCTGTTCAAGGCGAGCATCGACGACGACGTCAAGGTGCTCGTCGTGCGTGGGGTCGGCGACCACCTGGGGACCGGCGCCGACCTCGACGAGCTGATGGCCAAGCGCTCAGCGGGCGTGGCGCTGCAGGAGGAGTTCGGGCTCACCGAGGACGACGACGTCGCCATGCCGGGCGCGCGGTCCTACCGCGCCGGTGCGTCGCTCCTCCACTGGTACGCCGACACGCGGTCGGGCTGCCGGAGCCTCCAGGAGTTCAAGAAGATCAGCATCCTCGAGGTCAAGGGCTACTGCTACGGGTGGCACTTCTACCAGGCCGGCGATGCCGACCTCGTGATCTCGTCCGACGACGCGCTGTTCGGCCACCCCGCATTCCGCTACGTCGGCTACGCGCCGCGCATGTGGCAATGGGCGACGATGATGGGTCTGCGCAAGTTCCAGGAGATGGTGTTCACCGGCCGGCCCTTCTCCGCGCAGGAGATGTACGACTGCAACTTCGTGAACAGCGTCGTGCCGCGCGCCGACCTCGAGGCGGAGGTGGAGAGGTACGCGCTGGCGTGCGCGCGCACGAGGCCCACCGACACGGTGTTCATGCAGAAGGTGTTCTTCGAGGTGATGAAGCAGCACCAGGGCGAGTACATGGGCAGCCTGCTCAGCGCGTGGCTGGAGTCGATGGGGGGCGCGCTCCGGGAGGACGATGACGGCAGGCTCGCAACCCTCGGTCGCGAGACGATGGACGCGGGGCTGAACCGTGCCGTGAAGGACAACGACAGCCGGTTCCCGCCCGAGTGGCGGTTGAGCAGGTCCGGTCGTCGCCGCCCCGAGACCGACTGACGGTGACGCAACCTCCCGGCACGGAGCCCAACGCCCCGGCGGTGCCACCGCTGACCGGGCTGCGCGTCATCGACCTCTCGACCTGGATCGCGGGCGCGTACTGCACGAAGCTGCTCGCCGACGGCGGCGCCGAGGTGATCAAGGTCGAGCCCCCGGGCGGCGACCCGCTGCGCCGGTGGTCGGCCTCGGGCGCGACCATCGCAGCCGGCCAGGACGGGGCGCTGTTCAACTTCCTCGGCGCATCGAAGCGCAGCACCGTGGTCGATCGTGAGAGCGCGGACGACCTGGCGGCGCTGCGCTCGCTCCTGGCGTCGGCGGACGCCGTCGTGTGGTCCGGCGGGTCCGAGGTCGCCCACCACCCGTCGCTGACACCACACGAGATCCTCCGAGCGCACCCACACCTCACCGCCACGTCGATCACGCCGTTCGGGCTCCAGGGCCCGTGGTCCGACAAGCCCGCCACCGAGTTCACGCTGCAGGCGTGGTCGGGCGCCATCGTCGGGCTAGCCCGCGGCGCACCCGACCGCGCGCCGGTGTTCGTCGGCGGGCAGATCGGCGAGTGGCTCGCCGGCCTCTTCGGCGCGATCGGCACCCTGGCATCGGTTCGGCGCAGCCGCAGCGAGGGCGAGCTGGTCGACGTGTCGATGCTCGAGGCGCTGGCGATGTGCCTCACGTACTACCCGGTGACGTTCAACGACCAGCGCGGGCGACCGATGCGGCGCCGCCGCTTCGTCCCGACCCCCAGCGTCGGGGCCGCGCGCGACGGGCTGGTCGGGCTGGGATGCGGGACGGGCCAGCAGTGGCTCGACTTCTGCGCCATGGTCGGCCATCCCGAGTGGACGGAGGACCCGTCGCTGTTCGTCGAGCGATCGGCGCTGGCGCCGACGATCGACGCGTGGATCGCCCGGCACACGGTCGACGAGGTCCTCGACATGGCGTCTTCGTTCCGGATCCCCAACGCGCCCATCGCGAACGGGGCCAACGTGACGGCGTTCGAGCACTTCCGCGTTCGCGGCACCTTCGTGACGAACCCGCGGGACGGATCGGTCAACCCGCGACCGCCGTTTCGCCTCACACCGCCGTGCCTGCGGCCCCCCGAGGGCGCGCCGAGCCTCGGCGAGCGCCCGCTCGACGGGGTCCCGAGCCGCCGTGCCGGCGAGCGCGTCGGTGGCGCCGGGGCGCCCCTCGGACTCCCCTTGCGTGGGCTGCGCGTCCTGGACATGACCGCCTACTGGGCGGGCCCCCTGACGGGCCACCTGCTTGCGCTCCTCGGCGCCGAGGTGATCCACCTGGAGGCACCAACGCGGCCCGACGGCGCCCGGCTCGTCGGCGGCGTGCCGCAGACGGAGGACCGGTACTGGGAGCGAGGTCCGATCTTCGCCGCCCTCAACACGAACAAGAAGGGCCTGACGATCGACCTCAACGCTCCGCGAGGGGTCGACCTCGTGCGCCGGTTCGTCGCGACCTGCGATGTGGTCGTGGAGAACTACACACCCCGGGTGCTGGCGCAGCTCGGGCTGGACGACGAATCGCTCCGCGCCGCACGGCCCGACCTCGTCATGGTGCGGATGCCGGGGTTCGGGCTCGACGGGCCGTGGCGTGACCTGTCGGCGTTCGCGTTCGTGATCGAGGATGCCTCGGGGCTCACCTGGCTCACCGGGCACCCGGATCAGCTCCCCTGGGAGCCGTACTGCGTGGGGGACCCCAACGCCGGGCTCCATGCGTTGTTCGGCCTGCTGCTGGCGCTCGAACACCGCGACCGGACCGGCGAGGGCGGCGTCGTCGAGGCCGCCATGGTCGAGGCCGCTCTCAACGTCGCCGCGGAGCAGGTGATCGAGCACTCCGCCTATGGCGCCCTGCTCCAGCGTGCCGGCAACCGCGGGCCGTGCGCCGCGCCGCAGAACCTGTACCGGGCGGCGGCCTCCGACGAGCACGGCCGCGACGACAGCTGGGTCGCGATCGCCGTCGCGACCGACGGCCAGTGGCTGGGACTCCGCCGCGCCCTGGGCGAGCCGGAGTGGGCGGCAGACCCGGGGCTCGCGACCGCGTCGGGACGGGCCCGCGAGCACGACCGGGTCGATGCGCACCTGCAGCGGTGGTGCCGCGCCCGGCCGGCCGACGACATCGTCGAGCTCCTCTGGGCTGCAGGGGTTCCGGTCGGCAAGGTCATGCAGCCCCACCAACAGACCGAGCTGCCACCGCTGCAGTTCCGCCGGTTCTTCGAGGAGGTGGACCATCCCGTGATCGGACGATCCCGCTACGCCACGCTGCCGATGACGCTGTCCTGCGCGCAGCACCCGCTGCACGAACGCCATGCGCCGCTGCACGGTGAGCACACCGCCGAGCTCCTCGGCGAGCTCGGTCTCACGCCGTCCGAGATCGACGCACTCGAAGTCGACGGCGTGATCGGCAGCTCTCTCGCGAGGGCCCACTAGCGCACGGCTGCGAGCCGTATCCTGCCGGGATGGGCTTCGAAGCGGCTCCGTTCGACGTCGTCGAAGCCTCCCGCCGCGTGTGGCTGGAGCACTGGGATCCGGAAGCCGCGTCGGGGATGGCGGTCTTCACGGCGATCCTCCGCTCCTACCAACTCCTCAGCGACCAGGTGAACAACGTGGTGCGGAGCTACGACCTCACGTTCGCCCGCTACGAGGTGCTCACGTGGCTGGCGACGGACCCGGAGTCCTCGCTCACCCTCAGCTGGATCAGCAAGACCCTGCGCATCCCGCCGGCAACGGTGACGAACATCATCGACCGGCTCGAGGACGACAAGCTGATCCGCCGGGTGCCGCATCCGTCGGACGCCCGGACGACGCTCGCGGTGATCACGCCGCGCGGTCGGAAGCTCGCCACCGATGCGACGCGCGACCTCAACTCGGTCGTGTACGAACGCATCGGCCTCCCGGAGGCGCGTCGCACCACGCTCGTGCAGCTCCTCGCGGAGCTGCGAGCGAGCGGCCACGAGTTCAACGTCGAGCGGTCCGACGAGGTCATCGAGGAGGTCGGATCCCGCCACGCGCGCAAGCGCGGCCGCAAGGGGGGCAAGAGCCGCGACGTGGCCTGAGCGTCGCGCGCGACGCGGTCACGATTCCGTCGTCGCTCTCTCCGTGGGCTGAGCCGTCGACATGATGAGCTTCGTCTGCGCGTACGGCGGGCCGGCCGTCGTGCCGCCGTCGATGGGGAACACGATGCCCGTGACCTGGGCGGCACGGTCGCTCGACAGGAAGACGACGGCGTTGGCGACGTCCTCGGGCTGCGCGTGCCGCTCGAGCGGTTGCATGTACCGCAGCACCGGACCCATGTCGTAGGTCGTGATGCCCGTGCGGATGTGCGCAGGCGTGAGGCAGTTGACCCTGATGTTGTAGGGCGCGAGATCGATGGCCATGCACTTGGTGGCGTGGGCCACCGCGGCCTTCGATGCCCGGTACGAGATCATGCCGGCGCCGGCGTTGACGGCTGCGATCGAGGCGTTGTTGATGATCACGCCCCCGCCGTGGTCCTTCATGTGCCGCGCCGCGCGCTGGGTTCCGGCGATGACACCGAACAGGTTGACGCTGATGATGCGCGAGAAGTCGGTGAGGTCGTCGGGCAGGAACCGCTTGAGCGGGCTGCCGATCCCGGCGTTGTTGAACATGATGTCCAGGCCGCCGAAGCGGTCCACGGCGTAGTCCACCAGCTCCTGCACCTGGTCTGCGTCGCTGACGTCGGTCTCCTTGAAGGCGGCCGACTCGCCGATGTCGCTGGCCACCTCCTTGCCGCGGTCAGCGTCGATGTCGGCGATCACCACCCTCGCCCCCGCGGCGACCAGCAGCTTCGCGGTGGCTCGACCGATGCCACCGGCACCACCGGTGACGATGGCGTTCTTCCCGGCGAGCTCCTGCGCGTCCATGCCCGCACGATAGTGCTGCGGTTGACCCAAAACGCTGTTCGTGTCATGGTCCACTGACACGAATCCGGGCCGAGCGCAGAGGGGACGATGGTGAGCAGCTCCGACGTCTACTACGACCCGTACGACGTCGACATCAACGCCGATCCGTACCCTGTGTTCCGTCGCCTTCGTGAGGAGGCGCCGCTCTACTACAACGACGCGCACGACTTCTACGCCGTGAGCCGCTACGACGATGTCGAACGGGCGCTGAAGGATCGGGCGACGTTCATCTCCGGACGCGGTGGGGTGCTCGAGCTGATCAAGTCCGACATGGACATCCCACCGGGGACCGTCATCTTCGAGGATCCACCGGCCCACACGATCCATCGCGGACTGCTGTCGCGCATGTTCACGCCGGGCAAGGTGGCGGCCCTCGAGCCACAGGTGCGAAGGCTCTGCGCCGACGCGCTCGACCCCCTCGTCGGGGCCGGGCGCTTCGACCTGATCGCAGACTTCGGGGCCCTGATGCCGATGCGCGTGATCGGCATGCTGCTCGGAATCCCCGAGCAGGACCAGGAGGCGATCCGCGACCAGACGGACGAGAACCTGCGGACCGAGCCGGGCCGGCCGATGCAGCAGGCGAACGCCTTCGCAAGCGGGGAAAGCTTCGAGGACTACCTCGATTGGCGCGTCGAGCATCCGTCGGACGACATCATGACCGAGCTGCTCAACGCGGAGTTCGATGACGAGACCGGCGTGCGGCGTCGCCTGAGCCGCCAGGAGCTCAGCACCTACCTCGCCGTCGTCGCCGGCGCCGGCAACGAGACGACGACGCGCTTGATCGGCTGGACGGGCAAGGTCCTTGCCGACCATCCGGATCAACGGCGCGAGATCGTCGGGGACCGGTCGCTCGTCAACGATGCGATCGAGGAGATCCTGCGCTTCGAGCCGCCGGCGCCGCACGTGGGCCGCTACGTGGCCCGTGACACGGACATCCACGGCCAGGCGGTGCCCGAGGGAAGCGCCGTACTCATGCTCGTCGGGGCGGCGAACCGGGACGACCGCCGGTTCCACGACGGCGACAGGTTCGACATCCGTCGCCGGGCCGTCTCCCACCTGACGTTCGGCCACGGTGCCCACTTCTGCCTCGGTGCCGCATTGGCCAGGCTCGAGGGACGGATCGCGCTCGACGAGCTGCTCAACCGCTTCCCCGAGTGGACCGTCGACCTGGCCGGCGCCAAGATCGCGCCGACCTCGACCGTGCGCGGGTGGGAGACGCTTCCGGTCGTCGTGGGCTGATCCGGCGTGGCTGGCGCTGAGCAACCACGGCGCCGCTACGACAGCCCCGTGCGCCGACGACGCGTGGCGGAGACTCGTGAGCGGATCATCACCGCCGGCGCCGAGCTCCTGCATGGCTTCCCGATCTGGAACTGGCGTGCCCTGACCCCGCGCGCCGTGGCCGATCACGCCGGGGTGACCGAGCGCACGGTGTACCGCTACTTCGGCAGCGAACGCGCGCTCCGTGACGCGGTCATGGATCGCATGCAGCGTGACGCGGGCATCGAGCTGGAGGGCCTGAACCTCGAGCAGGTGCAAGACGTCGCCACGCGGATCATCGAGTACGTCGCGAAGTTCCCGATCGAGCCGCGCACGCCGCGAGATCCGACGGTGGCCGCGGCGAACGAGCGGCAGCGCGACGCGCTGCTCGGCGCGGTCCGCCGGGAGACGAGGGGCTGGCGCGTCCGCGACCGTGCGATCGCAGCGGCGATGCTGGACGTGCTGTGGAGCCCCGTCGCATACGAACGCCTCGTCACCGACTGGGAGCTCGACCCCAGGGATGCGACCGTGGCGATCACGTGGACGATCGGCCTCATCGAGCGTGCGCTCCACGAGGGACCGCGACCGGGGTGATCGGCTCAGAACTCGATCTCGACCATGGAACGATCGAGCGGGTTCACATTGACCGCCGGAAGTGCGCGGCAGAGGCGCTCGTGCGCCAGCCCTGCGAGGAAGCCGTCGATCAGCCGGTGGAAGTTCGAGATGTGGCCCTCGATCTGGCCGGCCAGGCGCATGTACTCGAAACCCCTCGCGTGCAGGCCCTTCTGCTGCCGCGGCAGGTTCGAGAAGTCCTGCGTCGGGATCGGCGGCCACCGCGGATCGTCGCACTCCCACACCTCGGGAACCGACGGCCTCTCTGGCTCCTCCCCCTCGGGGAACCGCGTGAGGGACCAGATCTCCATCAACGTCTCTTCCGGGCCCAACGGACGGAACCGGTACGACGAGGCACTGCTGTACATCGGCAACACGAAGTAGTGCGGGAAGCACTGATAGAAGGTCTCGTTGAACCCCTGTGCGTCGAGGTCGTTGAGGTCGGGCATATCGGTGCCCCGCTCCCGGTGCCAGCTCATGACCGCGTCGTTGAGTGCACGGTTCCAGGTCGCGATCGCAAGCGTCGGGTCGGCGGGCAGTTCGTAGTCGCGTAGGCCCGTGGCGACCCGCACGTCGTTCGCATGCACCATTCCATCCATGCCGTCACTCAGTACCCGCAAGTACTCGATCTCGGCCTCGATGAACGCGCGCGGGTCGAAGGGAGCACCGGGGCGAAGCGAGTACCGCATCCCGGGGATGTCGAGCTGGGGGTGTGTCTGCACCACGTGGTACATCTCGACGAACGCTTCGATCGCGAGCTTCCAGTTCACAGGGAGATGCGCCGCGTACCACTTCTCAGTTCGCAATGACTCCACTATCCACGCGTCGAGAATGGTCGCCGCCGGCTCGAAGCACTGCCGTAGGGGCGGTGCGTTGTGGTCGAAGTTGATCCACGCGCAGCCGCCCCATACTTCGGAGCGCACCGGGACGAGGTCGACGTCTCCCGGCTCCAGGTTGTGCTCGGCGAACGTCTTGCGTCGCGGGATGGCGGTGTTCCTCCCGTCGAGCCCGTAGCGCCATCCGTGGAACGGACAGGTGAACCCGTCAGGGCAGCTGCCGCGGTCCTGCACCAGCTGAACTCCACGGTGCCGGCAGGAGTTGTGATAGGCCTTCACCGTCTTCGCGTCCACCCGCGTAACGATCACGGACTGGTCGAATATGTTGTAGACGGAGTAATCGCCGGGATTCGGGATCTCCTCCAGCCTGCAGGCCATCTGCCAGACGCGCGACCATAATTTATCGCGCTCCAACTCGTAGAACTCGCGATCGTAGTAGCGCTGCACCGGGATGCGGTCGGAGCGCGTCAGGCCAAACGGCACGCCTGAAAGTTTTTGCTCGCGAGACGGGTCGATCATCAGAGTTCTCCATAGACGGGAATGGCCGCACCCGTGATCGCCCTTGCTCCATCGGAGGCAAGGAAGACAATCACATCCGCAATCGCTTCGGGCGCAACCCAGCGTGTGAAATCGGCTTTCGGCATATCGGCTCGGTTCTGGGCGGTATCGATGATGCCGGGCAGGATCGCGTTGACAGTTATTCCTCGATCCTTCAACTCCTCAGCGAGGCTTTCTGTCAGCCGCTGCACTCCCGCCTTGGAGGCTGTGTAGGCACCCATACCGCCCGCAGCCTTGGCCGCGGCGCCCGCACCGACGTTGATGATGCGACCAGCGCGACCCGCACTCAGCACAGCAGGCAGAGCCGCTTTTGAAGTCACAACCGCGGTCTTGAGGTTGAGCGCATACATCTTGTCCCAATTGTTCAGGTCTCCGTCGGCAAGGGTCTGCCAGACGAACCCGCCGGCGATGTTGACCAACACGTCCAGTCGGCCGAAGCGCTCTGTCACACGCTGAACGGTGGCCGCGGCTTGCTCGTAATGAGTTAGATCCACGTTGCCCAACGTGAGCAATCTGTCAGCCGAGCCCGAGACATCCGTGGCTGGGTAGACACCCGCGGCCGGGACGGCGCTGCGGTCAACGGCGGCAACCTTCGCGCC
>Ga0081455_10004748_pt1 | contig 15104 bp, 11 predicted proteins | sample TabmetS3T2R1_FD_70207 | JGI IMG/M metagenome (GOLD analysis project Ga0081455, IMG submission 70207) | Tabebuia heterophylla rhizosphere microbial communities from the University of Puerto Rico - S3T2R1 | ecosystem: Host-associated > Plants > Roots > Rhizosphere ... | reverse complement strand
TCCACGACTTGTGATGAGGCTGGGAAGAAAGACGTGGATGGCCGGGACAAGCCCGGCCATGACGCCCGTGGTTGGGGACGTGTCAGCAAACTTCTAGTCGGCATCGCGGCGACGGTCGTCATCGTCGCCTGCGCTTTCGCCGCCTGGGTTATCTCGCTCGGGCCCCTGCCGCTCGATCAGGCCAAGCGCGTCTCCACGACCATTGTCGACCGCAATGGCAAGCTGTTGCGCGCCTACGCCATGGAGGACGGGCGCTGGCGGCTGCCGGTCGATGCCAAGCGCGACGTCGATCCGACCTATCTGAAGCTGTTGCTCGCCTTTGAAGACAAGCGCTTCCATTCCCATGGCGGCGTCGATCCGCTGGCGCTGACGCGCGCGGCGTTCCAGCTCATCACCAGCGGCCATATCGTCTCCGGCGGCTCGACCATCACCATGCAGCTGGCGCGGCTGATGGAGCCGCGGCGCGAGCGCTCGGTTTATGCAAAACTGCGCCAGATGGTGCGCGCCATCGATCTGGAGCGGCAGCTCTCCAAGGACGAGATCCTCGACCTCTATCTCGCGCTGGCGCCGTTCGGCGGCAATCTTGAGGGCATTCGCGCCGCGTCAATCGCCTATTTTGGCAAGGAGCCGAAGCGGCTGTCGCTGGCCGAGGCCGCGCTGCTCGTGGCGCTGCCGCAGTCGCCGGAAACCCGCCGGCTCGACCGCTACCCCGATGCGGCGCGCATCGCGCGCGATCGCGTGCTCGACCGCATGGTGGAAGAGGGCAAGCTCGAACGCGAGGATGCGATCCAGGCCAAGGCAACTGTGGTGCCGAAGCTGCGCAAGCCGATGCCGATCCTGGCGCCGCATTCCTCTGATCAGGCAATTGCGACCGTAAAGGACACGCCGGTGATCCGGCTGACGCTTGATGCCAATCTGCAAAAGACGCTGGAAGGGCTTGCGCGCGATCGCGCGCTAGCGCTCGGCCCTGACATTTCCGTCGGCATCATCGCCGTCGACAATGAGAGGGGCGAAGTGCTCGCCCATGTCGGCTCGGCCGATTATTTCGACGAGCGGCGGGCGGGGCAGGTCGACATGACGCGCGCGGTGCGCTCGCCCGGCTCGACGCTCAAGCCGTTCATCTATGGGCTCGCTTTCGAGGACGGCTTTGTGCATCCGGAAAGCCTGATCGACGATCGCCCGATCCGGTTCGGCTCCTACGCGCCGGAAAACTTCGACATGACTTTTCAAGGCACGGTGCCGGTGCGCCGCGCGCTGCAACTGTCGCTGAACGTGCCGGCGATCGCGCTGCTCGACCGCGTCGGCTCGAGCCGGCTGTCGTCGCGGCTGAAGCAGGCGGGCACCTCGCTGGTGCTGCCAAAGGACGAGGCGCCGGGCCTTGCCATGGGTCTCGGCGGCGTCGGCATCACGCTCGCCGATCTGGCACAGCTCTATGCCGGGCTGGCGCGGCTCGGCACCACAACGCCGTTGCGCGAGATCGCGAACATACCCGACGAGCGCGAGCCGATGCGACTGATGGATCAGGCCGCTGCCTGGCAGGTCGGCAATGTCCTGATCGGCACGCCGCCGCCGGAGAACGGCACGCATAACCGCATCGCCTTCAAGACCGGCACGAGCTACGGCTATCGCGACGCCTGGTCGGTCGGCTTCGACGGCAAGCTCACCATCGGCGTCTGGGTCGGCCGGCCCGACGGCGCGCCAGTGCCGGGGCTGATCGGGCGCACGGCGGCTGCGCCGATCCTGTTCGACGCCTTTGCCCGCACCGGCAAAATTCCCGCACCGCTGCCGAAGGCGCCAAAGGGCGCGCTGGTTGCCAGCAATGCGAAACTGCCGCCGCCGCTGCGCCGGTTCCGCCCGATGGGCGAGCTGGTGCGTTCCAGCAGCGATCTCGCGCCGCGCATCCAGTTCCCGCTCAACGGCTCGCGCATCGATGTGGACCGTTCCGCCGACGGGCAGAACGCGGCGATGCCGGTGAAGATCGCCGGTGGGGTGCTACCGATGACAATCCTCCTCAACGGCGTTTCCGCCGGTGAGATCGACAGCCGACGGCAACGGCTGGTGGAACCGCCCGGGCCGGGCTTTGCCCGCCTCACCGTGATCGACGCTACGGGCGCGGCGGACACAGTTGTGATCAGAATTCAGTAGATACGCCCTAAGCGGTTGTGGGGATAGCGGTTTCGGCGTATGCGGAACCGATGGCCGAGACCTATGCCCGCCCCCGATTTGGCGAACCGCGCGAGCCGAAGAACCGAGTGAATCCGGGCAGCCGGCTTGCCCGCATGGTCGATTTCGTGGCGACCAGCCATGCCCGCGCAGTTGCATTCCTGCTGCTCTGCGCGCTGCTGTTTTATCTCCCCGGCTTCTTCACCATTCCGCCGATCGACCGCGACGAGGCGCGCTTTGCGCAGGCCACCAAACAGATGGTCGAGAGCGGCGACTTCGTCGACATCCGTTTCCAGGACGACGTCCGCTACAAGAAGCCGGTTGGTATCTACTGGATGCAGGCGGCCGCCGTCGAGACGGCGGCGGCGCTCGGCCTGCCGCGGCCGCAGGCACGCATCTGGATCTATCGGATCCCATCCCTGATCGGCGCCGTCGGCGCGGTGCTGTTGACCTACTGGACGGCGCTGGCCTTCGTGACGCGGCGCGGCGCGATCCTGTCCGCGCTGATCATGTGCTCGTCCGTCCTGCTCAATGTCGAGGCGCGGCTCGCCAAGACCGACGCCATGCTGCTCTTGACCGTGATAGCCGCGATGGGCGCAATGGCGCGCGTCTATCTCTCCTGGCAGCGCGGTGAGGATCCGGCGCATCCGCCTTGGAGTGGACCTGCGATCTTCTGGACGGCGCTGGCCGGCGGCATCCTGCTCAAGGGGCCGCTGATCCTGATGTTCGTCGGGCTCACGATCGTCATGCTCGGGATCTTGGACCGCAACGTTGCCTGGCTGTGGCGGCTGCGGCCGGTCTGGGGATTGATGTGGGCGCTGGTGCTGGTGCTGCCGTGGTTTGTCGCGATCTTCTGGCGCGCCGGCGAAACCTTCTTCACCGACTCCGTCGGCGGCGACATGCTGGCGAAATTCGTCGGCCAGGAATCCCATGGCGCGCCGCCCGGCGTGTATCTGCTGCTGTTCTGGGTAACGTTCTGGCCGGGCGCGCCGCTCGCGGGCCTCGCGGCGCCGGCGGTGTGGCGGGCGCGGCGCGAACCCGGCGCGCAATACCTCCTGGCCTGGGTGATCCCGTCCTGGATCGTGTTCGAACTCGTGCTGACCAAGCTGCCGCACTACGTGCTGCCGCTCTATCCGGCGATCGCGATCCTCGCCGTCGGTGCGCTGGAGCGGCAGGTGCTGTCGCGCGCCGGCTGGGTGACGCGCGGCTCGGCCTGGTGGTTCGTGGTGCCGGCCGGCATCTCCGTGCTCGCCATCGTCAGCGCGATCACGCTGACGCGGCAGCCGGTGTTCCTCGCCTGGCCGTTCGTGGCGGCGGCGCTGATCTTCGGCTTGTTTGCGTGGTGGCTCTATGACGACGGCCACGCCGAACGCTCGGTGCTCAATGCCGTGGTCTCGGCGCTGTTCCTGTCGTTTGCCACCTATGGCGCGGTGGCGCCGGCGCTGACGCGGCTGTTTCCGAGCCCCGAGGTCGCGCGTGCGATGCGCAACGTGACCTGCGTCGGGCCGAAGATCGCGGCGGCCGGATTCCACGAGCCGAGCCTGGTGTTCATGACGGATACCTCGACGCTTTTGACCGACGGCTCGCGCGCCGCCGACTTCCTGGGGCAAGGCACCTGCCGCTTCGCGCTGGTGGAGTCGCGATCGGAGCGCAATTTCGTGCAGCGCGCCGAGGCGATCGGGTTGCGCTATAACGTGCTGACCCACATCGAGGGCTACAATTTCTCGCAAGGCAAGGCGATCTCGATCTCGATCTTCCGCTCCGAAGGTACCGAGTGATGGCAGCCAAGGGGGTAGTGTCGCCGCACTATTTCGGGCGCTTCTCCGGCACGCTGTTCGCGTCCTTCGCCCAGCTCGTGCGCTCGCCCTCGCATTCGCGCCGCGCCGAAGCGGGCCGCCGCGCCGCGCGCCACATGTTGTGGCTGATCGTCGGCCTTGGCGCCGCGATCATCACCCTGATGTATGTGCTCGATGCCACCGAAATCCGCCTGATGCCGCCGCGCGGCACGCCCGGTCTGTGGTGGGTGCGCATCCTCACCGACTTTGGCAAGTCGGAGTATGTGCTGTTGGCGCTGTTTGCCTTGATGGCCGTCGTGCTGATTGTTTCCGCCGCCATGCGGGGAACGGCGCGCTCGCTGCTGCTCGGGCTCGGCACGCGCCTGCAATTCCTGTTCTTTGCCGTGCTGGTGCCGGTGCTCACGGGCGATCTGCTGAAATGGATGGTCGGACGGGGCAGGCCGTTCGTCGGCGGCGAGGCCAATGCCTTCAATTTCTCGCATTTCGCCGGCAGCGAAGCCTACGCCAGTTTTCCCTCCGGCCACGCTAACACGGCGTTCGCGCTGGCGTTTGCGGTTTCCGCGCTGTGGCCGCACACGCGCTTTTTCATGCTCCTCTACGCGCTGGTGATCTGCGCGACTCGGCTGGTGCTGCTGGCGCATCACCCGAGCGATGTCGTGGCGGGCGCACTGGTTGGCGTGATTGGCGCCATGGTCGTGCGCTACTGGTTTGCGGCGCGCCGGCTCGGCTTTGCCATCGAGCGGGACGGCACGATTGTGGCGCTGCCCGGGCCCTCCCTCGAGCGCCTCAAAAGGGTTGCCCGGGGCGCGCCGGGTCCATAATAAGCGGCTGCCGGTTCCCGCTGCGGTTCCAGGCAGCCCAACCAACCACGAGCCCTCGTTTGTCTTCTCCTGAGCCCGCCGTTTCGATCGTCGTGCCCGTGCGCAACGAGCAAGGTAATCTTGCGCCGCTGATTGCCGAAATCGTCAGCGCGCTCGACGGAAAGTGGGCCTATGAGATCGTCTATGTGAATGACGGCTCGACCGACGGCACGGGCGAAAAGCTCACCGAGCTGAAAAAGAGCTACGCGCAACTGCGCCAGATCAGGCACAGCACGTCAGGCGGTCAGTCGGCCGCGGTGCGCAGCGGCGTGCGCGCGGCGCGCGGCGCGATCGTGGCGACGCTCGACGGCGACGGCCAGAACAATCCGGCGTTCCTGCCGGACCTGATTGCGGCGGTGGAGAAGGGCAATGGGCGCGTTGGGCTCGCCGTCGGTCAGCGGATCGGGCGCAAGGACACCGGATTCAAGAAACTGCAGTCGCGCATTGCCAACGCAGTGCGCAAGGCGATCCTGCACGACGGCACCCGCGACACCGGCTGCGGGCTGAAGGCGTTTCCGCGCGAAGTGTTCCTGTCGATGCCGTATTTCGACGGGCTTCATCGTTTTCTGCCGGCGCTGGTGCGGCGCGAGGGGTTTGACATCGCCTATGTCGAGGTGATCGACCGCCCGCGCCATTCCGGCGCCTCGAATTACGGCTTCTTCGACCGGCTCTGGATCGGGATCATGGACCTTGCCGGCGTGTGGTGGCTGATCCGCCGCAAGAAGCCGACGCCTGAGGCGAGCGAGGTGCAGTAATGTTGATCCAGTACGGCCAGGCGCTCTCGGCCTATCTCTACGATGTCTTCGTCGCCAAATTCGATTTCTGGCTGGCGTTCGGCCTGATTGCGCAGCTGTTCTTTACCGCGCGCTTCCTGGTGCAGTGGATCTCCAGCGAGCGCGCGGGAAAAAGCGTGGTGCCGATGGCGTTCTGGTTCTTCTCGATGGGCGGCGGGCTGATGACGCTGGTCTACGGCATCGTCAAGCGCGAGCCCGTCATCATCGTTGGGCAGGGCCTCGCCACGCTCATCTATATCAGGAACATCATGCTGATCGTGAAGAACCGCGGCCGCGCCTCGGAGACGCTGGACCGCTAGCGCAGAGGTGCGGGCAGCGAAGTCGCTGCGGTAACCTCGCTGTCTACGGCGCGATAGGCCGCGAGTTCACCGGACGCGTCGAGCACCGGATAGGCCACCGAGCAGATGTGCGAGTGGATGCGGCGGAGGTCGCGCAGCACGTCCAGATGCAGCGACGTGGTCTCGATCGTCTCGGGGCGCCCCTCGCGCAGGCGGTCGAGATGGCGCTCGGTGGCGGCGAGCTCGGCATTGCGCAGCGCGGCCTTCTCCACCAGCAGCTTGCGCGCCTCGTTGACGTCGCCCGACATGAACACGCCGAAGGCGACCCGCAAGGAATCCACGATGCGCTTGTGAAAGGCGGAGAGCTCTTCGGCGCCTTCGATGGAGAATTGCAGCCGCCGCTTGATCTTCTTGGTGGCGAGCTCGCTGAGATTCTTGTCGATGATGTCGCCGATATGCTCAAGGTTGATGGCAAAGGAGACGATTTCCATCGCCCGCCTGCCCTCGCGTTCGTCGAGGCTGCCGCGGGTCAGTTTTGTGACGTAAAGCTTGATGGCCTCATCGAGGCTGTCGACGCTGTTGTCCGTCTTTGACACCTGATCGACCAGCGCGCGGTCGTTGGTCATCATCGCGGTCATCACCTTGCGCAGCATCACCTCGACATGGTCGCCCATGTGCAGCGTCTCGCGCGCGGCGTCGGCCAGCGCCAGCGAGGGTGTCTCCAGCGCGCTCTCGTCGAGATAGCGCGGCCGCAGCGGATCGGCTTCCTGCGCACGCTTGGGCAAGAACCTCTTCAGGAGCCGCGCCATGCCGTCGAGCAGCCCGATGAACAGCACGGCGGTGCCGATATTGAAGGTGATGTGGAAAGCGGCGGTGGCCTTGGCCAGATCAGGCTGGAGGGTCGGCAGCCACTCGCTGATCGGGCGCAGGAACGGCGCCACCAGCAAAATGCCGATCAGGCGGTTGGCGAGATTGCCGAGCGGCAGGCGGTAGCTCGCCGGATTGTCGCGGCGCGCGCCTTCGAGCAGGGGGTTGATAGCGCTGCCGAGATTGGCGCCCAACACCAGCGCGAGCGCCGCATAGGGCGTGACGAAATGTGCGTAGGCGAGCGACATGATCAGCAGGACGCTCGCGACACTGGAATGCACGACCCAGGTCACGAGGGCGGCGATCACGATGCAGAGCATGGGATCGCCGGTGATCGCCTTCATCAAGACGCGGGCGCCCGGTGCATTCTCGGCCGGCGCCAGCGTGTCGAGCAGGATGTGCAGGGCCAGGAGCATCAACCCGAGCCCGATCGAGACGCGGCCGAGGTCCTTGATGCGGGAACGCGGCCCGCTGCGGAAAGCGACGAGGCCGATGATGAAGAGCACCGGCGCGACTTCGGCAATGTTGAATGACAGCACCTGCACGATCAGCGTGGTGCCGACATTGGCGCCGAGCATGATCGCCAGCGCCGGCACCAGGCTGACCAGGCCTTCGGCCGTGAACGAACTGGTGATCAGGGCGGTCGCGGTGCTGCTTTGGAGCAGTGCCGTGAGCCCGAGCCCCGCAGCAAAAGCCGTGAAGCGGTTGTTGAGTGCCTTGGCGAGCAGCTGGCGCAGGTCCGGACCGAAGGCGCGCAGGATCCCGCTGTGGACCATGTGCAGGCCCCACAGCAGCAGCGCGACGCCACCCATCAGGTCGAGAAGAACCATGGTTCCCATGCTCGGCACGCCCAAAATCGAGTCGAAAAGTCAGGCTATCGGTAAACCGCCGCCGATCAACCCCTGTTTTCCCGAAAGCTGAGGATTTGTCGTGGCTTAGCGGGCAAACGGGAAACGGAGTGGAGCGCCCCCCGCAAGTAAACGGACTGAGGAGCCGATCGTTACAATGCGACCGGTTGCGCTAGGCGAATTCCAACACCTGACCGCTATATCTTTAGCCTCTTTGAGTGCATCACCAGCGAGGCGGGGACCGGGAAATGTTCGCCAATCGACGGAAGAGCGAGCGTGTTGTCTGCAACAGGGTCGCCAAGATCCAGTTTGGAACTGGCGCGCTGCCGCGCGACTGCATAATCACCGATATTTCGAACGGCGGCGTGAAGGTGATCGCAGACTATCCGGAAATCCCGCCCGAGTTCACCATCATCCTGGCGACGGGCCGGCCGCGGCAATGCCGTCTGGCCTGGCGGATCGGCTGCGAATTCGGCGCGGAGTTCATGGACCGGGTCTGAAAGGCGCGCCCCAGGGTCCGGAAACCGGCTCCCGTGGCGGTAGGCCCCGGGAACTTAACCCAACGTTAGGCTTAAGCTGTGAGCATCCGGACCGTCGCCCGCGATGAGTCCCGAGTAGATGCGCCCAAAATTCCCCCGAAAATCCAGCCATGTCAGGCGCGTTGCGCCTACCGCTGCGTGCGTGATCCTGGCCATGGGCCTATGGGGCTGCCAGACCTCGGGCCCGGACATTACGGGCTCTCTCGGTGAGAAGGCGGAAGCCCGCTCCGCCGATCCACGACGCGATCTCGAAACCTATCGAGAGCGTTTCAAGGCCAATCCCAAGGACAGCGAAGCCGCGCTGAAATACGGCAGGGCGTTGCGCGCCACCGGACAGAAGTCGCAAGCCGTCGCCGTGCTTGAGCAGGCCTCGATGTCCAACCCCAGCAACCGGACGCTGCTGGCGGGCTATGGCCGGGCGCTCGCCGACAACGGCAATTTCCAGCAGGCTTTTGACGTGCTCGGCCGGGCCCATAAGCCGGAGGACCCCGACTGGAGCATCCTGTCGGCGCAGGGCGCGACCCTCGACCAGCTTGGACGGTTCGACGAGGCGCGGCAATATTATGCCAGCGCGCTGAAGATCGCGCCGGACGAACCCAGTGTGCTGTGCAATCTCGGGCTCTCCTACATCTTGTCAAAGGAGTTGCCGAAGGCCGACGAAGCGTTGCGCCGTGCTTACAGCCTGGCAGGCTCCGATCCGCGTATCCGCGCTAACCGCGCGTTGGTGCTGGGTCTGCAAGGCCGCATGAACGAGGCGGAAGTCATCGCGAAGGCGGACTTGCCGCCGGATGAGGCGGCGGCCAACGTCAGCGCGCTGAAGCAGATGCTGGCGCGGAAGCAAGCCAGCGGCGGCGAGAAAATGCCCGTCGCCTCGACCAAACGCGGCGATTGATCTGATGATACGATGCGGCCGGCCGCCGCGGCGCGTCAGGAGGCGCGCCGCAGCTTCTTGATGATCGGGGCGAGGAAGGAGTCTTTCTTCTTCGGCTCGCTGCGGCCGGTGAGGCGCCGCGCCATCTGCTGGAACATCCTTGCGGCGCGGTGATTGGCGGAGATCTCCGCAATCATCTGGCCGTTATTGGCGGCCGTGCCGAACGTCTTGGAGTCGAACGCGATGGTGGCGATCGGTTGGGTCTCGATCGTCTTGGCAAAGGCGCGCAGCTCGATCTCCGGCCGCTTGGCCATGCCGACCTGGTTGACGCAGTAAAGCGGCGGGCGGTCGTTGGGCCGCGCCGACTTCAGCAGGCTCATCATGTTCTTGGTGTTGCGCATGTTGGCCAGATCAGGCTCGGCGACGATCAGGATGTCGTCGGCGCCGACCAGCGCGCGTCGCGTCCAGGCGGTCCATTGGTGCGGCACGTCAAGCACGATGCATGGCGTGGTCATGCGCAACGTGTCGAAGATGGAGTCGAAGGCATCCGCGCCGAAATCGTAGACCTGGTCCAGCGCCACTGGCGCCGCAAGCAGGCTCAGATTGTCGGTGCATTTGGCGAGCAGGCGCTCCATGAAGGAGCTGTCGAGCCGGTCGGGCGAGAACACCGCGTTGGCAATGCCCTGCACGGGATCCTGGTTGTAGTCGAGGCTGGCAGTGCCGAAAGCAAGATCGAGATCGATCACGACGGAATCGAGCGCCACGTCGCGGGCAATGTGCCAGGCGATGTTGTGGGCGACCGTGGAAGCGCCGACGCCGCCCTTGGCGCCGACCACGGCGATCATGCGGCCGACGGTGACGGCTTCCGAGGCGGAGAACAGGCTGCAGATCGAGCGCACGACGTCGAGCACCTCGACCGGCCCGATGACGTAGTCGTTGACGCCGCGGCGCACCAGTTCGCGATAGGGCGTGATGTCGCTCGACGTCCCGATGACGATGACGCGGGTGCCGGGATCGCAGACGCCCGCGAGATCATCAAGGCCGGCGAGGATGTCGCTGTGGCCCTCGGTCTCCAGGATGATGACGTTCGGCGTCGGCGCCGTGTGATAGGCCTCGATCGCGGCCTCGATGCCGCCCATGTGGACGGAGAGATGCGCTTTCGCGAGGCGGCGGTCTTCGGCCGCAGTGCGCGAGGTGCTGGCGGTTGCTTCCGTCACGCAAAACACCTGCACCGACACGCGCGGCGCTGGCGAGATGTAGTCGTCGCCATGCGGCGGCGGTGACGGGAGATCGGCTTCTTCTGGTTTTTGCTTGGAGCGGCTCATCATTTACCCGTGTCGCTCAGTTTGGCTTTTTCGGATTCTGGATAGACTGTCGCCGTCGAGACGCCCTTGCGATACTTCTCGAACGACTGCGTGCGCCGCATCGTGTAGGCAGGGCTTTCCGGCCGCGGCTGCTCGAGGTCGGCGGGGTTGTCGACCATGGCAGCCAGGTTGCGCTGGGTGGCACAGCCGAAATTGTGGTACGGCTTGTTCTCGTTGTAGCCGGGGTTGTCGATCGACGGACCGAGATCCGAGGGCCACAGGCCGCAGGGTCCGGCCACCGCCGAGATCTTGGGATAGCTCAGGCGAACCGTCGCAAAGCGCTCGGGATCGTCGGGCGAATAACGGTTGATGCGAATGGCGCTTGACGGCACGCCGGCGGCGGACAAGGTGTGACGGACTTCACGCGCTGCCGAAGCCGCGGCGCGCGCATTCGGGGTGTTGACGGGAACGTCGATCACCACGCCGCCGGTGCCTTCGCGCACCCAGCTCTGGCCGAAGCCGAGAACGTCGGCGCGCTGCGGACCGGACAGGCCGCCGCGGCCGGCGCCGACGAACACGACGATCGAGTGGTTGCCTTCCTGCACCGCGATCGGGTGACGCTGGCGATAGTCATTGGGCACGCTCGCGGTCACGACTTCCGGCGACGTCCAGCAGCCGCCGAGGGCGACGGAGATGGCGACGAGGGCGAAGGTCGCGCGTAGCCTGCGATATTTTGAAGTTGCTGATGTCATTGTCTCTTCCCCAGCCCGAACGATCCCGTCAATCGATGATGAAGCCGAAATAGCCGGGGTGACCGGCGGCGGTCTCGACGCGGGCGGCAACGCCGTAAATCCGGTTGATGCGCGCCAGCAGCGTCGATTGCGCATCGTTGGCCGGCGCAAAGCCGTCATCCGGACGCGACAGATCCTTCTGCGCCACCGCGCGGACGACATAGGGCGTCACCAGCACCATCAGCTCGGTCTCGTTGTTGACGAAGTCCTGGCTGCGGAACAGGCCGCCGAGAATGGGCAATTGGTCGAGGCCGGGCAGGCCGTTGACCGCCTGCCTTGTCTGCTGCTGGATCAGGCCGGCCATCGCCATCGAGCCGCCGGAGGGAATTTCCAGTGTGCTGTCGGCGCGGCGGGTGCGGATCGAGGGGACGGTCAGCGCGGTGCCGTTCTGGTTCAGCGTGATGGCGTTTTCGTTGGACAGTTCCGAGACTTCCGTCATCACGCGGAGGCTGATGCGGCCCTCGGTCATCACGACGGGCGTGAAGTTCAGGGAGATGCCGAACTTCTTGTACTGGATCTGCGTCGTACAGAGGCGCTGGACCGTGACCGAGACCGGATCGCAGGAATAGCCGGCGGGGATTGGGAATTCGCCGCCCGCGATGAAGGTTGCGGCTTCGCCCGAGATCGCGGTGAGGTTCGGCTCGGCCAGCGTGCGCACCACGCCCGCGCTTTCCATCGCGCGCATGGTGGCCTGCACCTGCGGGACGCCCTTGAGGATCGAGGCAGCCTGGAAACCGTTTTCGGTGACCAACGGGCGGCCAAAGGCAGTGAACGGGTTGTTGTTGTTGAAATTCACCACTGCCGTGCCGTAGTTCATGCTGGCGCTGATATCGACGCCCATCTGCTTGACGATGTCGCGGCGAACTTCGGCGACATGGACCTTCAGCATCACCTGGTCGCGGCCACGCACCACGATGGAGTTCACGACCTTGTCGGCGCTGCCGACGAGCTTCGTCGCGACGTCACCGGCCTGCTGCGCCTCGATCGGGCTCGACACCGAGCCGGTCAGGATCACGCCGTCGCCGACGCCTTCGATCTGCACGCCGGGGATGCTGCGCAGCGCCGCACGGATGCCGTTGAGGTCGCGCTTGATCGCGATGTCATAAGACGTGATCTGGTTGCCGTCGGCGTCGAAGAACACGACGTTGGTCTGGCCGACGGCCGCGCCGATGATATAGGCGCGCTGCGCCGAGCGGATCACGGCATTGGCGATCTTGGGATCGGCGACCAGCACGTCCTTGGCTTCGCGCGGCAAGTCGACCACGGCCGACTTGCCGACACCGAGCGACAGGAAGCGGGTTCTGACCGGGCCGATCGAGCCGGTGACCAGCGGCGCCTGTTCGCCCGTGGCCGGGGCGGCCGCGGGTTGGGTCACAGGCTGGGTAGCCGGCGCCTGGCTCGGGGTGGTTTCGGCCGCGATGGCCGGCCAAAGCGCCGGCAAGAGGGCGAGCGCGGCAACCGCCGAGAACGAGAGCATGCGAAGACGGGAGCTTCGCATCGGAGTGTCACCGCTTTTCTTCCTGGGCATTTTCCTTGTCACTTCTGTGTCGTCGTCGAGCTCTGAACGCCGTAACGCACGACGTTGATGCTGGCGCCCTTCCTGGGGCTTGCGTCTTCTTCCAAGTGATTTTCGGCCATGTTGACGTCGGCGATGGAACGCAACGCCAGCGACAGCGTGCCGGATTGCCGTGCGCGGGCGAGCGTTTCGGCCTGTTCGGGCCTAAGCTCCAGCGTCACCGTCCTGCCAACCAGCACGTTCTGGCCTTCCTTCTCCTTTGGCGCCTGGTCGATCGCCAGCACGCGCACATTGGGAAGGATGATCTCTGAATTGACGACGTCGGCACCGGACTTGTCCGAATTCTTGTCGCGGCGGGTAAGGAGCACGTCGACGCGGTCGTTCGGCAGGATGAAGCCGCCGGCGCCGGTCTCCGCCGAAATTTCAGTCGAGACCGCGCGCATGCCGGTCGGCAGGATCGCGGCCATGAAGCCGGAGCCGTTGGCCTTGACCAGTTTCGGCTCGCGGATCGGCTCGCCGGCGATGAAGGGGGCGCGCGCGATCATACCCGCGATCTGGTTGTTCGCATCGGGGCGGTCGCCACGCTTGATGAAATTGCTGCTGGCGGCTGCGGCCGGCCAGGCCTGCCAGACCAGATCGTCCTGCCTTACCGACTGACCGAGGCCGATCTCGTTCTTGGCGACGAGCACCTCGACGGTGGGCAATTGTGCGACGGGCTGGGCGGGGGCAGGCTTGTCATCGGTGCCGCGCGCCAGAAAGGCGGCGACGCCGCCGGCACCCAGGGCGATGGTCAGGACGACGATACGTGCGGTGTTCATACGCGTTACTGTCTGCTCTCACGCCCTGAAGCCATCAGCCCCACGGCGGCCTCTCATCCATCCCGACATCGAGGACTAAGCGGCAAAGGTATATGGGCGCTTGCGTGGCGGAACGCGGGCGCGGGAACTCGTCACCATGGTGAACGGATAGTTATTCAACCAGCGCGCGACCAAACAAGAAGCGTGACAATTCACGTATTTCCACGGAAAAAACGCGCGTCGCGTCGCGGGCGCGTACATCGGCGCGATCGTGGTTAACGAATAATGTTGTTGATCGCGGCTACTGCGCTGCCTTCAATGCGGCAAAACCGCGGTCAAGGTCGGCTTTGAGATCGTCGACATTCTCGAGCCCGATATGCAGGCGCAGCGTCGGGCCGCCCGGCGACCATTTGGTCGCTGTCCGGTAGCCCTCGCAGTCGAAGGGGATGATCAGGCTCTCATAGCCGCCCCAGGAAAAGCCCATGCCGAACAGCGTCACCGCGTCGAGCAGGGCGTCGACCGCCTTTTGCGGCACCGGCTTCAGCACGATGCTGAACAGGCCGGAGGCGCCGGTGAAATCGCGCTTCCAGATCGCATGCCCCGGATCGCTCTCGAGGCCGGGGTGCAGCACCCGCGCCACTTCCGGCCGCGCCGCAAGCCAGCGCGCCATCTCCAGACCCGAGCGATGATGCTGCGCCAGCCGCACGGCCAGCGTGCGCGCACCGCGCAGCGCGAGATAGACGTCATCTGGTCCGGCGCAGACGCCGAGCAGGCGGATGGTTTCGGTAATCATCGGCCAGGCCTTGGCATTGGCCGAGATGGTGCCGAACATGATGTCGGAGTGCCCGCCGATATATTTGGTGGCGGCCTGCATGCTGATGTCGACGCCGAGGTCCAGCGAGCGGTGAAACAGCGGCGTTGCCCAGGTGTTGTCGTCGATGACGAGCGCGCCGCGCGCATGCGCGACCTCCGATATGGCGGGGATGTCGGGCATCTCGAAGGATTGCGAGCCCGGCGCCTCGACCAGCACGGCTCGGCTGTTCGGCTTGAACAGCCTCTCGATGCCAGCGCCGATGGTCGGATCAAAATAGGTGGTCTCGACGCCATAGCGCGCCAGCACGCCGTTGCAGAAATTGCGCGACGGCCGGTAGACGTTGTCGCAGACCAGCACGTGGTCGCCCGCCTTCGTCACCGAGAGCAGCGTGGTGGAGATCGCGGCAAGGCCGGACGGCGCGATGCCGACGCCCGCGCATTGCGGGCCTTCCAGCGCCATCATCACGTCCTGCAGCGCCCGCGTGGTCGGCGTGCCGTGACGGCCATAGGTGTATTCGGCGCGATGGGCGTGCAGGTCTTCCGCGGTCGGATAGAGCACGGTCGAGCCGCGGAACACGGCCGGATTGACAAAACCCTTTTGCGCCTCGCGATCGCGGCCGGCGGTGACCAGCCGGGTTTCGGCCTGTTGCGGTGTCGGCTTTCCGTCAGCCCCCGAGGATTTCATGCATTTGCACCAAAGACTTTTTGTCGCAACCGCAGCGCGCAATGCCCGATATGGCGGCAGGCCAAGGGGCTGCGGACGCTTTCTGGCTAATAACAGGACACAGAAGTCGGCCGTCAACCCCTTGACCCGGCTCGCCAGTCGTTCTGTGATGGCGCCGACTATCCACGTCGCCGCAAGTTGAG
>Ga0081455_10004747_pt1 | contig 15105 bp, 9 predicted proteins | sample TabmetS3T2R1_FD_70207 | JGI IMG/M metagenome (GOLD analysis project Ga0081455, IMG submission 70207) | Tabebuia heterophylla rhizosphere microbial communities from the University of Puerto Rico - S3T2R1 | ecosystem: Host-associated > Plants > Roots > Rhizosphere ... | reverse complement strand
TCGCACCGAAGGTGTCAACCGCGATCATCAACGCGGTCATCGGAATCGCGGTGTGGTCGCTGACCGTCGCGACGGCCCACCGGTCGGTCCATCTGACCTACTGAAGCATTGCGACCCGGGATTGCTTCGGCAGCTGCTCGCCGGTTCGGTCCGTGCCCGGCTCGACGCCTAGTCTCCGCAACCGCCGCGCAGCAACGTAGGTCGCGATGATCGCGCCGGTGCTGGTGACCCGGCTGTCGCTCAGCCGCAGCGGGCGAAGCGCGCCGTCGTCGGCGAACAGGCGCTTGCCCCGGCGAGCACCTGCTGCTCCCGCGGCGCCGTCGGCCAATGCCCGGCGAACATCTGATACGTGCCGCGGCCGAGCAGAAAGCCCCGGCGCCACGCACGTTCTCGATCACCAGTTCATGGCGAGGTGCCAACGTCAACACTCGTTCGCGATCAACTTCCGCACGCAAACCTCACGACGCCGCCTCTGTCACGCCGGTAGGACGGAGCCGACCGCCCGACTTCGACATGGAGGCGGACGGTCGGGGGGTGTATGCGTGCTCGGTACGTATTGTTCGTGTTTGCCATAGCGGCTGTGGGTGTCACCGTGACTGGTAGGTTCTCGCGCGGCCGGTTTCACCCATCTCGGGGGCGTCCGTGCGCGTTCGGTTAAGCCTGACCCTGGCAGTTGCAGTTGTCGCGGTTGCGGCGTCGGCGGCGGCGTTGGTGGTGGTGGGCGGGCGACCGGCCCATGCGTCACCGAGCGGGCTGGTGCCCGGGTCGTACACGGCGGTCACGCCGACCCGGCTGCTCGACACGAGCGCCGGTGTGAACGCGCCGCAGGCAGCGCTCGACGCCAACGCGCAGCTTTCCGTTCCGGTACTCGGGCAGGGTGGGATTCCCGGGTCGAACGTCGCCGCGGTCGCGTTGACGGTCACTGTCGTGTCGCCCAGCGACTCGGGTGATGTGACGGTGTGGGCCGACGGCGCGGCCAAGCCGAACACGTCGAACGTGCAGTTCGCTGCGGGCGTGCAGTCGGCCGATCTGGTGCTGACCCGCGTCGGCGACGACGGCCGGATCAGCCTGTCCAACAACTCATCCGGCACGGTGCAGCTGATCGCCGACGTGAGCGGCTACTACGCCGGCGGCGACGCGAGCGCGCCGGGAACGACAGTGGCGACCCAGCCGTCGCGCCTGGTGGACACTCGCACCGGGCTCGGCGCACCCGAGGCGGCGGTCGCGGCCGGGTCGACGCTGACGGTGAGCGCGGCCGGTCACGCCGACATCCCGGCATCGGGCGCGTCGGCCGCGGTGCTGACGGTCAGCGCGCTCTCGCCCTCGCAGAGCGGGACGGTCACGGTGTCGCCGTCCGGCGCGGCGTCGCCCGACGCGGCGAACCTCAGCGTCACAGCCGGCCGCGCTACGTCCGATCTGGCGGTCGTGCCGCTCGGCAAGCGCGGAGCGATCAGCATCCACAACGACACAACCGGCATCCTGCAGCTGGCGATCGACATCAGCGGGTACGTCCTCGACGGCCGCACCGTGGTCGACGGCGGGGCGCTGAGCACCGTCACGCCCGCCCGCGTTCTGAACCCGACCACCGTGCCCGCGCAGTCGAGCGTCGCGGTGCCGGTCGCCGGGCAGGCCGGCCTGCCCGGCACGAACCTCGCGGCCGTCGCGCTCACCGTCACCGCGCTCAACCCGGGCGCCGCCGGCGAGCTGACCGCCTGGGCCGACGGCTCGCCGCAACCGGCCACGTCGGCCATGTCGTTCGCAGCCGACCAGAACGTGTCGACGCTGCTCATCGCGCCGGTCGGCGCCGACGGCCAGGTGCTGCTGTCCAACAACAGCAGCATGGCTGTACAAGTCACGGGTGACGTCAGCGGCTACTACCTGGCCGACAAGCTGCCCATCGCGGCCTCGACCAGCCACTACGTCCGCAACCTCACCGGCTCCGACACGGATGCGGCCACCATGCACGCCGAAGGCTGCGCCGACGCCCAGACCAACCAGCCGGGCAACGAGCACCTGGTCCTGCTGCACATCGGCGCGCAGAGCCTGTCCGGCCCGACCTGGCAGGTCCAGCTCTCGGCCACCACAACCGTGGTCACCGACGCCCAACTGGTCACCGCGGTCAACGGCTACGTCGACGGCTACGCGTCTTGCCGCACCGGCGCCGACCCGATCACCATCGCGGTCGCGACGAACAACGACGGGCCTGCCGGAGCGCGCGACACCGCGGCCGGGACGGACTGGGCCGACAACGTCGTTGATCCGATCGCCGAGCACGCGGCCGGCAATGCCGGCATAGTCATCGCCGGTGCCAACGACATCGAGCCGGACTTCACCGGAACCGAGCCGGAAGCCGAGGACTGGACCAGGGCCTTCATCGGCGCCACCAGCGCGCCCTACATTTTCACCGGCGCTGCGAGCGGCTGCCCGACCACCGCGGCCGGCGGCACCTGCAACTGGGACTGGACGCAAGCCGACTTCTTCGCCCTCGCCCACGGCATCGCCCCCACGCGCATCCTCGCAATGCCGCAGATCTACTACCCGGCCAACGCCCAGCAGTGGAAGTACATCTCACTCGCCGGCGCGACCGGAGCCGACCGCATCACCTTCGCCGGCTCCCTGTCCGAGTTCGCCGCCTGCAAAACCAGGGGCAGCGGCTGCGCGTCCGGGTACCTCACCGCCGACAAGTCCTGGCAAGCCTTGCGCGACGCCCTGTCCAGCAGCGCTGCGATCACCCAGCAACAACTGCCCGTCGCCACCGACCTGCGCATCGACTCCGTAGCTTCCGCGCCGCAGTCGGCAAAGCACGTCACCACAGCCGGCGTGCACTAGCGTCCTGAGTCAGAAGTTCGTCGCCAGATCCGGTGATCCAGGTGTGCGCTGGCAAGGCGGACGAGGAGCCGCAGCCAGCGTGCAGCTGGGCGCCGGAGATGGTGACAGGAACCTCTGACTCAGGACGCTAGGCGCCGGATGGGTCAGCCGCCCGCGACGCGAAGGACGGTCTTCCCGGACGTCTGGCCCGCCTCGAAACGACGGTGAACGTCGGCGACCTCGGCGAGCGGCACGATCGCCGGCGGCTCGTGCCGCAGCTCGCCGGCGGCAAGGGCGGCAAGCGCGTTCGCCAGGTGGGCGCCGACCGTGCCGGGCGCGCGGCGCGCTGCATCGCTGATGTTGTATCCCGCGACGGACCGGTTGCTCTTCCACAGGTCCCAAACGTCGGCGGCCCAGTCGCCCGAGCGGCCCAGGTCGCCGTATGCGACGAGCCGGCCGAACGCAGCCAGCACCTCCAGGCTGGCCCGCCGCACCGGCCCGCCCACCGGGTCGAGCACCAGGTCGACGCCCCGACCGCCGGTCGCTTCGCGGACCGCATCCGCGAAGCCGTCACGAACGAACAGCTCGTCGTACCCCAACTGCCCCGCGAGGTCCTGCTTGCCCGGCGAACCGACCGTGCCGTACACCCGCCGAGCCCCGAGCGACCGCGCAATCCGCGCCGCCGCGGAACCCACCCCACCAGCGGCGGCGTGGATCAGCACGTCCTCGCCCGGACGTAGCCGGCCCGCGTCGGTCAGCACGCCGAACGCCGTCGGATACACGCACGGCACGCCGGCGGCGTCCGCCAGCGGCAACGCGGCCACAGGGCGCACGAAGTCCGCACCGGAGACGACGAACTCGGCGTAGCCACCGAACGCCGGCAGGTACGCGGCGACGCGATCACCCACTGACAGCCCGCGCACCTCGCTGCCCAGCGCCACGACCGTCCCCGACGCTTCGAGCCCGGACACGTCATAGCCGAGCGGCCCGTCGGGCTCGCCGAACTCGCCCCGGCGATGCTGCACCTCGGCGAAGTTCACCCCGGCATAGGCAACCTCGATAAGCACCTGACCCGGGCCGGGCTCGGGTGCCGGGACGTCGATCTCCTCGAACACCTCTGGACCGCCGTTTGACTTGAAACCGAATGCGCGCATACCCCGACCAACAGCCCGCCGGACCGTTCAATTTCGCGATAGGTCCGAGCGTGATCCACAAACGACGTTGTACGGTCCGATGACGGTGCTCGGATCCGCGGGCGTGGAAGCCCGTATTCCCACGCAGGACCTGGCCCGGGCCCGGACCTGGTACGCCGAGAAGCTCGGCCTGGAGCCGACCGAGGAACGGGCCGGCGGGCTGCGCTACGGGGGACGGTCAGGCGTGTTCTGCCTCTTCGCCTCGTCCGGTTCCTCGGACGGGTCGTTCACGCAACTCGCGTTCTACGTCGACGACATCGACGCGAGCGTGGCCGCGTTGAAGGCCCGCGGGGTCGCCTTCGAGGAGTACCCGGGATGCGTCGACTCGATCATGGACATCGAGGGCAACTACCCGAGCAAGGGTTCCGGTGAACGCGCTGCCTGGTTCCGCGACAGCGAAGGCAACCTGGTCGGCATCGCCCAGGTCGTGGCGTAGCGGCGACCGAGGCCGTCAGCGCTCGACGACGATGACGTCCGCGGCTTCCGAGCCGAAGAAGCGAACCCGGCGCGTCCGCCACTCTTGCGCGAGGCGTTGAAGGTCGTCGACGCTGGTCGGTCGGTGACCGAGCTCGGTGGTAGTGGCGGTGATCCATCGATCGAGCTGCTCGAGCGCTGCCGCGCCGTCCTCGGTGTACACGGTGATGCCCTGACGGCCGCGGATCCGGCGCAGGTCGGCGCGGATCCGCTCGACCAGCTCTATCTGGTCGACGAACGGGCAGAAGTCTTGCGCTCGGCGGCTCATGGGTCGGCCGTCGAAGCAGCTGTCGGCGCCATATCGGTCCGCGTCTCGGGTCGGGGCCCTCGGGCCACTCTCGTCCGGCGCATACGCCGGCACCGCGCACGGGTCGGCGCGGCTGTTGCCGGCATACCCGTCGCCGAAACATGCCAAACGGGCAGCCTGCTCACCGATGGTGACGGATCGATGAGGCAGACGCGGTGCGAGCGGCCGGGTAGATTCCTGCGCGTTGTGCCGCATCACGCCGGAGGTCGTGTGGACAGGACTTTGCGGCCTCTGCCGTATCACCGCGACGTCGCCGCGATCCTCGAGGCCGAGCAGCCCAAGGCGCTCGCCGCGCTGATTCCGTCTGCTTCCGGGTCGCCGTCGGAGGTGCACGACGCGCTTCTGCGGCACGCGTATCGCCTTGATCCGGCCGGCCATCCGGAGCCGCACGCCGCTGTCGCCCGGGCCGCGGAGGCGCTGGGCGTGACGGTGCCCGTCGACTTGTTCGCGTTCGAGGGGACGCAGGGCAACAACGCCGAGTTGATCTTCGTGCGCGAGCGCCCGGTGATCGCGCTGTCCGGCGACACGCTGAACCTGCTGGACCCCGAAGAGTTGTGCGCGGTTGCCGGGCACGAGCTGGCCCACTACGTGCTGTGGACGGCCGACGGTGGACGGCACCTGGCCGCGTCCCGACTCTTGGATGCCGCCGAGACCGACGCCCGCACCGACGCGGAGTACCTCGAGACGGCCCGGCGACTGCGCCTGGCGACCGAGTTGTTCGCCGACCGTGGTGCGCTGGTGGCCTGTGGGTCGCTGACGACGACGTTGCGCAGCCTGCTGAAGCTGGCGACGGGTCTGGCCCAGGTCGACCCGGACGGCTACCTGCGCCAGGCCGCCGAGGTGGATCTGTCCCGGCCGAGTGCCGGCTCCAGCCACCCGGAGACCGTCTTGCGGGCCTGGGCGCTGCAGAAGTGGGGCCAGTACGGCGACGCCGCCGAGCCGGACATCGCCCGCGCACTCGCTGGTCAGCTGGACCTCAACGCCCTCGACATCCTCGACCAGGACCGGCTTCGCACCGTCACGCAGGTGCTGATCGGGGCCCTGTTGGCGTATGAGGACATGCGCACCGAAGACGTTGTCGAGCACGCCGGCCAGTTCGGTGTCCAGGTCGGAGCCGGCGCCCAGTTGGACATGAGCGTCGACGAGCTCGCGCCGGAGACCCGCCGCTACCTGGCCGCCGTGCTACTCGATTTCGCGACGGTCGACGCCGAGCTCGGCGTTGACGGTCTGGCCCGCGTGTTCCGGCTCGCCCGCCGGGCCGGCCTGAGCCCGGAGCTGGACAAGCTGGTCGCGAGCGAGCTCGACCTGACCGACCGCGAGCGCTCGAAGATCTTCGCCCGGATGGATGAACTGGCCCGTGCGTGACCTCATCGCAACCGCCGGCCAGCGCGGCGGTCTGCCGCCGGACGACCTCGTCGGCCTGCTCGTCCCGCTGTTTCGCCAGGTCGCCGAGCTGCACGAGGTCGGTCGAGTGGCCCCGCTGCGCGCACTGTCGGCGCTTTCGGTCGTCGACGGACGAGTCGTGCTCGACCCGTCCGGGGCCACGGCGCCGCAGCGCAACCGGGCCGCGACGGCCGACGTAGAGCGGGCAATCGAGGTGGGTCACGACGTCGACGTGGTGCGCGATCTGTCCGGCGCCATCGGTGCGCGCGCGGCCGATCAGGACGGTGAGCGAACCGACGCTCGCATCATCGCCGGCTGGCAGACCTGGGAGCACCTCGTCGGGCACCACGACGAGCTGACCGACATCGCCAGTCTCGGCGAACTGCTGGCCGCGCTCGCCTGCGGTCTGGATCTGGCCGACGAGGCGGACGCCGCGGAGTTGGCCGCCCACCACGGCAACCTGTTCGCGATCAACCCACGAATCCATCCGGTAGTGGCCGCCGTGGCAACATCGATGATCGAGCCGGACCGGCGCCGGCGCGCGCAGGACCTGCCGGGCTTGACGCAACGCTTGGAGTCCTACCGCGACCAGCCGGACGACTTCGACCTCGACCGCGTGCTCGCGGGCGTGGGCAACGCCGATGATCGCCGGGGCGTGCTGCTGGCCCATCTGCGGGACCGGCTGTTCGATCTTTCCCGCCGCAATCCGCTGCTGCACTTTCGGCGGACGCAGCGCAGCCTGAACCTGACCGAGTCGTCGGTTCCGCTCGTGCTGGACCTGCGCAACATCACGCCCACCCACCTGTTCACCTGGGGCGGACCCATCAGCCGGAAACTGCTGTCGGGCAAGCCGGTCGAGCTCGCCTCGGTCGTGCGCTGGGACGACGCGCCGTACGCCATCCAGGCCCTCGACGCCCTCATCTCCACGGCTCGCCGCGACCGCGCCGAGTACGGCCAGGATCAGCTGCGGCTCGTAGTGGCCTTTCTGCACTGGCACGACCTGAAGAACGCGCCGACCGAGCGCATCTCGTCGCCGCTCCTGCTCGCCCCGGCCGCGCTGACGAAGCAGCGCGGTGTCCGCGACTCCTACCGGCTGGCGCTGACGTCCACCGAGGCGGAGGTGAACCCGGTCGTCCGCCACCAACTGCGCGAGCTGTACGGCATCCTGCTGCCCGAGCGGGTCGACCTGTCGACGGCGAACGCGATCGAGTCGCTCTGCGAGACGCTTCGCGGACAAGCGCAGGCCAGCGAGCCCGGGTTGCAGGTGAACCTGATCGACAAGCCGCGGATCGAGGTCGTGCGGCACCGGGCCCAGGTGGCACTCCAGGCGTACCGACGCCGGCGCTCGGCATCGGCTCCGATGGTCGGCCGTCGGCACTACGCCTACAACTACGGCCAACCGAACTACGCTCCGCTGGGCATCCAGATATTTCGCGACCGCCTGCAGCGCCAACCGATTCCGATCGACGTCGAGCTCGGCGACCGGCCGGTCCCGCGGCGCGCGGCTATGCCCGAGACGATCGCGCAGGACACGTTCTCGCTGCGGCAGGAGGGCGAGGCCAACCCGTACTCGTGGGACGTCGACCTGTGCTCGGTCACGTTGGCCAACTTCAACTACCGCACGTTGTCGTTGGTCCGTGACTACGCGGCCCTGATCGCCGAGCCGCGGCCGAATGGCCCGTTCGACGAGCTGTTCTCCACCGCGCCGCGTGACGTGCCGGCGCGCGGCAGCACCTTGCCACTGCGTGACCGGTACCTCGTCGTGCCGGCTGACGGCTCGCAGACCGTCGCGCTCGCCCAGGCTCGCACGGCGGACAACTTCGTCATCCAGGGGCCGCCCGGCACCGGGAAATCGCAGACGATCACCAACCTCATCGCCGACTGCGTCGCCCGCGGCTTGCGGGTGCTGTTCGTCTGCCAGAAGCGCGCCGCCCTCGACGTCGTTCATGCCCGGCTGCGCTCGCAGGGGCTGGACGAGCTCTGCACGCTCATCCACGACAGCCAGGCCGATCGCAAGGCGTTCGTCCTCGGATTGAAAGACACCTACGAGCACTGGCTCGCCGACCCCGAACCCGTCAGCGTGGCGGAGACGCGACGCGACGAGCTCGTCGCCGAGATCGAGTCAGCCATCGCCGAGATCGGCGCGTACGAGTCGGCGATCGGCGAGGACCTGGACGGCCTGCGATTGGTCGACGTCGTCGAGCGCCTCGTCGCGGCCCACAACAGTCGTTGGGGCGAGGAGCTGGAACCAGCGCTCCGCCGGCTGCTCCCCTCCCTCGGCGCGTGGACGTCGGCGGCGCAGTCGATCGAGGCAATCGCTGTGGCCCTGCGCCGATCGGACGGCGCGGGCGTCTTCGCCCGCTCGCCACTGCGCCTGCTCGATCCGCGCATCCTCAACGTGCCGCGCGCCGATGCGGAGATCGCGCACCGCGCGGACTCCGCGGTGACCGCCGTCGAAGCGCTCGACGCCGTCCTGGCCGGCCCCGACGACGCCACCGAGCTGACGCTCGCGGACGCCCGAACGGTGGCCGACCTGCTCGCCCTGCTTGCGCCCGTGACCGCTCGGGGTCGGGGCAGCGTGCTCGACCCGGCCGGCCCGGCTGCGTACGAGCTGCAGCGAGCCGTCGAGACACATACCGCGGTGCAGCAGCGAGCCGCCCAAGCCGCGGCATCCGCCGTGGGCTGGCGTCAGCCCCTCGGCCCCGAGGACGCCGTCGCCGCGCTGGATGTCGCGCGCCGCAAGGAGAAGGCCGCAACGCGGTTCTTCAGCGGCGACTGGCGTCGGGTTCGCAAACTCGTCCGCGCCGGTTACCAGAGCCCGCCCAAGCGGCAGTTCGCACCGACCGTCACCGAGGCGCTCGAGGTGCTGGTTGCCGCGCAGCAGGCGGCCGCCGACGTCGCCGCCTTCAGCGAAACCTTCCAGCAGGAGTGGGGTCATCCTGACCCGTCCGACCTGGCGACCGAGCTCGACGCGGCCCGTCGCCTCACGGGCGCCGTCGCCGATTGGCGCGATCGCCTCGCCACCGACCCGGACGCCGCAACTGCACTGCCCGACCTCAGTCATCGCCTGGGCGAAGTCGACGCACGGCTCGAGGGTCTGCTGATCGAGATCGACGACCTGCCTCTGTCCTCGCTGCATAGCGACCTCGCAGCGCTGGCCAGCCCCGCGACGCAAGTGGCGGTCCGCGCCGCTGCCCCGCCACTGCGCGATCTCGCCACCGCACCCGACGGCGACCAGGTGCTGCTCGCGCTGCGCCGGCTCGACGCCGAGCCCGACCAGATCGGTTACGCCGTCGCGGCGGCCACCCTGCAGGAGGCGCGGGCCATCGCTCCCGTACTCGACCGTATGGACGGCGGTGCGCTGGCCCGGCAGCTGGACCGCGTCACCGCCGCGCTGCCGGTGCTCAGCCGCGCGAACGCCGATGTGATCATTGCCCGGCTGCGCCACCGGTTCCTCGAGAACGTCCAGCACTCGCAGCGCAGCGCCGGCGACATGGACCCGGACGAACGCGCCCGCAAGAAGGATTGGGCGACGGGACGGCGCGAGCTCGAGCACGAGTTCGGCAAGGTACGCGCGTACAAGGCAATTCGTCAGCTCGCGTCGGGTGAGTCAGGCGCGGTCGTGGCGGGAATGCGGCCCGTGTGGCTGATGAGCCCCGCGTCGGTCTCCGACGCGCTGCCCCTCGCGGAGACCTTCGACGTCGTGGTCTACGACGAGGCCAGTCAGGTACCGGTCGAGGAGGCCGTCCCGGCGCTGCATCGCGCGCGGCAGGTCATCGTGGTGGGCGACCGCATGCAGTTGCCGCCGACGAGCTACTTCCAGGTGCGTGAGAGCGCCGATCCCGACGATGACCTGGATGAGCAGCGCCTCGGCGTCGTTCTGGACGCCGACAGCTTCCTCGCCGTCGCCGCCGTTCGGCTGCCGTCCACGATGCTCACCTGGCACTACCGCAGCCGCTACGAGGCCCTGATCCAGTTCAGCAACGCGGCCTTCTACGAAGGTCGGCTGGCGACCATCCCCGACCGGGCGCCCTCCGAGCCGCGGCATGATCCGCTCGAGATCGAGGGCGAACCGGAGTCGCCACTGGTTGCCACGCTCGCCGACGGCGTCCTCGCGCGCAGCGTGAGCTTCGTCCGGGTGCGCGACGGCGTCTACGAGCAACGCACGAACGTCGCGGAAGCACGCGTCATCGCCGGCCTGATGCGCGAGCTGCTCGCCCGCGACACCGGGCTGACCTTCGGCATCGTGGCCTTCTCCGAGGCCCAGCAGGGCGAGATCGAGCGCGCGCTCGAACGTCTGGCCGCTGACGATTCGGAATTCGCTGCCCGATACGAGGCCGAGCTCACGCGGGAGGAGGACGGGCAGGGCGTCGGCCTCTTCGTCAAGAACCTCGAGAACGTCCAGGGCGACGAACGAGACGTCGTCATCATGAGCGTGTGCTACGCGCCCGGACCCGACGGGCGGATGCGGATGAACTTCGGCCCGATCAACAACGCCGGCGGCGAGAAGCGGCTGAACGTGATCTTCAGTCGGGCCAAACAGCACATGGCGCTCGTATCCACGATCGACCACACCGCGATCACCAACGTCTACAACGACGGTGCGAACACGCTGCGCGAATTCCTCCACTACGCCGACGCCGTCTCGCGCGGTGACTCGCTCGCGGCGCGGGCCGTGCTGACCGCTCGGCGCGGACGGTCGGTCGAGGCCGACAACATCATCCCGCCGCTGGTCGACCAGCTGGCGACCGCGCTACGCGAGCGCGGGCTGGACGTCGTGACGAACGTCGGCCAGTCGGCGTTCCGCTGCGATCTCGCCGTCCGGCATCCGGGCGAACCGAGCTACGGCGTAGCGGTCCTCGCCGATCACGTCGACCGACTGGACCAGCATCTGCTCGACGAACGGCGGCTCATCCAGCCGGCGGCCCTGCAGTCGGCCGGCTGGCGGGTCGTCCAGGTACTGAGCACCGAATGGCTCAGCGATCCCGACGCGGTGCTCGACCTGATCGTCGATCACCTCGCGAGCCGGAGCTGATCGAACGTCCGCGAGATACTCAGTAGACGTCGATATCGTGGAGGTTTCCCGATGCCAGAGCTTCCGTTGTTCCCGACCAGCCTGGTGGGCAGCTATGCGCAGCCGGACTGGCTCATCGATCGGGCGAAGCTCGCCGGCCGGTTCCCGCCGCGGGTGCGCGCCCGCGAGCTGTGGCGTCCGGCGCCGGAGTTCCTCGACGAGGCGCAGGACGACGCGACGGCCCTGGCGATCCGTGAACAGGAACTCGCCGGCCTCGACATCGTGACCGACGGGGAGATCCGGCGGGAGAGCTATTCGAACCACTTCGCGACCGCGCTGCGCGGGCTGGACCTGGACAACCCCGGCGAGGCGCTGGACCGCAGCGGGCACCCGAATCCGGTGCCCCGGGTGGTCGGCCCGATCGAGCGCCCGGCGCCGGTCGAAGTCGACGACCTGCGCTTCTTGCGCCGCAACACCGACCGTACGGTCAAGGTCACCGTGCCGGGTCCGTTCACGATGTCCCAGCAGGCGCAGGACGACTACTTCCACGACCCCGAGCAACTCGCGTACTCCTACGCCGACGCCGTCAACGCCGAGGTTCACGACCTGTTCGCCGCGGGCGCGGACATCGTCCAGCTCGACGAGCCGTACCTGCAGGCCCGGCCCGAGCCCGCGCGCCGGTACGGCGTGAAGGCGCTGAACCGGGCGCTGGCCGGCGTGACCGGTACGACGGCGGTGCATCTGTGCTTCGGCTACGCCGCGATCATCCACGACCGCCCGTCCGGGTACTCGTTCCTGCCCGAGCTCGCCGACTGCTCCTGCGACCAGATCTCGATCGAGACCGGCCAGTCCAACCTCGACACGTCCGTGCTCACCCACCTCGCCGGCAAGACGATCATCCTCGGCGTCATCGACCTGTCCGACCACGCGGTCGAGAGCGTCGACACCGTCGCGCAACGGGTGCGCCGGGCGCTGCCGTACGTCCCGGCCGACAAGATCGTGATCGCGCCCGACTGCGGGATGAAGTACCTGCCCCGTGCCTGCGCCGAGGGCAAGCTGCGCGCCATGGCCGGCGCGGCCCGGGTACTTCGCGCGGAGTTCGCGAGCTGACGATCTTGTGCCCGGCGCGCCGCGTAACGAGCGGCGCGCCGGCACAAGGTAAGCGGGTCAGCCGGCTCGCAGGATGCCGAGCAGGCCGTGCGACTCGAAGCCCGGTCCGGCGCTGAACCAGACGGAGTCCGGCCCACCGGCCACGGCATCGCCGACCAGCAGACCCCATAGCCCGAAGATCTGGATCGGACGGTTGTCGGCGCCGCGGATCGGGCCGAGCTGCTCGCCGGTGGCGGGGTCGAACGCGTGGATCTTGCCGTCACCGAAGTTGCCGACGAGCAGGTCGCCGGAGAACTGGCCGAAGTTGGCGGGCGCGATGGTCAGGCCCCACGGCGAGTCGAGCAGGCCGTGCCGGGCGAAGCGCTGCAGCAGGTCGCCCGCGGTCGAGTACACGTCGATGAACCCGTTGCCCTTGCCCGAGACGTCGTCCTCGCGGTCGGCGTCCTGCTTGGCGTAGGTGACGAACACCTTGCCGTTGATCTCGGCGACGTTGAACGGCGCGAAGCCGGCCGGGATCTTCGGGTCGGTGAACAGCCCCGTCGTGTCGACCCGGTTGAACGAGCCGTCCCACACGTCGATCGTGCCGTCGTGGAAGTTCGCGCCGAGCAGCATCGGGCCGCTCGCGCCGTGCACGAGCGCGAGTCCCTTGTAGACCGCGCCGTCGGTGTGGCCAACCTCCGTGCTGGCCGCGCCGCCGGCCCAGGCCGAGAGCACACCGGACTCGGTGATGAAGATGAATCGCGCGGTCGTGGTGGTACCCGGGATGACGAACGCGGTGGTGTCGTTGTTGACCTGCCCGGTAGGCGCGCCGCCCGCGATCGTCGGGTGGATCGCCGCGTTCTTCACGACGGGCGATTCGGGGCTGCCGACCGCCCCGGTGTAGAGCGTCGCGACGTCCGTGCCGTTGTCGGACACCCAGATCGGGCTGGTCGCGCTGCGCGACATGCCCCATGCGTTGACCAGATCCGGATCGGTGAGCTGTGCCCGGCCGGGCTGGTCGGAGACCAGGTTCTCCTGGACGTACCGGCCACCGCCGGTGTCCGCGCCCGCTGGCATCGCCGAACCCGCGACAAGAGCCGCGGCGGCGACGAGGCCGGCCCAAGCGAGATGTCTGCGCATCACTTGCCTCCTTTGGGTGCAACCGCTCAGCTGGGGTGTGAGCGGCACCTTTGGGGCACACGGCGCCGAATCGCGTCCGGTTCAGTTCGATCAGCAGGTTTCGCGGTCGAAGCCCTCGATGTGGCGCCCGATGCGATTACACTCCGCGAGGTGCTACCCGGCGTCCCCGACACCGCGGCCGGCCGCTCGGCCCTGGAGGTCGCGACGGAGTACTGCTCGCCGGCCCTGCTCAACCACTGCGTGCGGTCCTACCTGTGGGCGGCCCATGTCGGCGCAGCCCGCGACATGAGCATCGACGCCGAACTGCTCTACGTGGCGGCACTGCTGCACGACCTCGGCCTGCTCGCCGAGTTCGACAACCACGCGCTGCCGTTCGAGGTCGGCGGCGGCCATGTCGCTGCGGTATTCGCCGCCGGCGCGGGCTGGCCGGCCGAGCGGCGCCGTCGCGTGGCCGGCGTGATCGTGGCCCACATGGCCGACTCGGTCGACCCGGGCGCGGACCCCGAGGGTTTCCTGCTGGAGCGGGCCACCGCGTTCGACATCTCCGGGCGGGCACCGGAGGACTTCCCGGCGGACCTGCGGTCAGCGGTGCTCGACCAGTACCCGCGGCTCGGGCTCGCGGCGGAGTTCATCGCGTGCTTCGAGGAGCAGGCCCGCCGCAAGCCAGGGAGCCAGGCTGCCGCGGCCGTGCGGAGCGGTGTCGCCGCGCGTCTCGCGGCCAACCCGCTCGAAGCCCGCTGACCGCTCAGCCAGCACGCGCTCCGTACGTCACGACTGTGGCCGCAGCATCGATAGGCGAAGCGCTCAAAGCTGGATACCGCCCGAACCGGAAAGGACACGGAATGCAGGCCATCATCGCCTCCGACCGCGAAACCGGGCTGGCTGGGCTGCGCGTCACCGAGCAGCCCCATCCGCACGCGGCCGAGAACGACGTCGTCGTCCAGGTGCACGCTGCCGGGTTCACCCGCGGTGAGCTGGATTGGCCCGGCACCTGGCTCGACCGCGCCGGTCGCGATCGCGCTCCGAGCATCCCGGGCCACGAGTTGTCCGGCATCGTCGTCGAACTCGGCTACGGCACCACCGGACTGACCATCGGCCAGCGGGTGTTCGGCCTCAGCGACTGGGCGCGGAACGGCACGTTGGCCGAGTTCGTCGCGGTCGAGGCGCGCAACCTCGCCCCGCTGCCGGCCGACATCGACCACACCGTCGCCGCCGCGTTGCCGATCTCCGGGCTCACCGCGTGGCAGGGCTTGTTCGTGCACGGCCGGCTGCAGCCGGGACAGAACGTGCTCATCCACGGCGCGGCCGGCGGTGTCGGTTCGATCGCCACCCAGTTGGCCGCCGAGGCCGGCGCCCGCGTGATCGGCACCGGCCGGGCCGCCGACCGCGATACCGTCCTCGACCTCGGTGCGGACCGCTTCATCGACCTGCAGGACGATCGGCTCGAGGAAATCGGCGAAGTCGACCTCGTATTCGACGTCGTCGGCGGTTCCGTCCGCGACCGCTCGACCGCCCTCGTGCGTCAGGGCGGCACCCTGGTGACCATCGTCGACCCGCCGACAACCCGGCCGGCCAACGGCCAAGCGATCTTCTTCGTTGTCGAGGCCGATCGCGACCAGCTGGCCGAGCTCGCCCGGCGAGCTCGCGCGGGCCGACTGCGACCGATCATCGGCGCCGTGCGGCCACTCGCCGAGGCG